>WBZL01005652.1_pt1 | contig 10274 bp, 7 predicted proteins | sample 5204291 | NCBI WGS metagenome assembly WBZL01 (sample SAMN12344345, study PRJNA552823) | activated sludge metagenome | biome: Activated sludge suspended growth; feature: Nitrification reactor; material: Wastewater; isolation source: activated sludge from nitrification reactor of wastewater treatment... | reverse complement strand
GAGGGAGGCTTACAATCCCCATAAGTACCGCCGTCGAGGCGCTTCAGTCCAACGAGGTTTATCTGCCGCGGATACGCCAGCGGTAAGGTCGGAGGCTTTCAGCGCGGCAGATAAACGCTATTCGTTGAAGACCAGATAGATGACGCGCAGCACCGAATCGAGGCGCTCGGCGCGCTCCTCGGGCGCCGGCACCTGGTAGGGAATCCCGGCGTCGCGGATCTTCGCCTTGGCACGCACGATGCGCTGGGCCAGGGTCGGCGCCGGGGTCAGGAAAGCGCTGGCGATCTCCTCCGTGGTGAGCCCGCATACCTCGCGCAAGGTCAGCGCCACCTGGGCATCGGGCGACAGCGCCGGGTGACAGCAGGTGAACACGAGGCGCAGGCGGTCGTCCTCGATCCCCTCGTCATCGACGGTCCCGGTGTCGTCGGCAATGGACTCGACCCGTTCGGCCACCAGTTCCTGCGACACGCAGCGGCGGTCGCGCCGGATGGCGTCGATGGCCTTGAAGCGCCCGGCCGAGACCAGCCAGGCGCGCGGGTTGGCGGGCAGGCCTTCCCGCGGCCACTGCTCGAGCGCCGCCCGGAACGCCTCGTGCAAGGCCTCCTCGGCAAGGTCGAAGTCGCCCAGCAGACGGAGCAGGGTCGCCAGCACCCGCCGCGACTCGTCGCGATAGATCGCACCGATCGTTTCCTGGGCCATCGGGATTGCGAGACCGTTCCGCAGCGGTGAAAGGGTCTCGCTGCCCTTTCCGCCCACCGCGTCCGCCTCATCCCTGGTGCTGGTCGACTCGGGGTCGACTGGGTCCGTCATGCAAGTTCCTCCCGGCGCCGACACGACGCTCGCCGGCTCGCATGGTGCCTTCTGCGAAAGGGTGACGCAAGCCTTCGGTACGCCCGGACGCGGGAGCGAGTCCCGCCAGGCGGGCGCTTGGCGATGAAGCGGCTCGGCGACGTTCTGGTGGCGGAATCAGCGCCGCCGAACGGACGATTCGCGCATCGGGGCACGGCCGTCATCCACCGCTTTGACACGCTGCGCTATCCGCGCAGGGGAATATGGGGTCGGGTTTTTAAATGACGCAGGCGTGATTGCACGATCCGACCTCGGATCGTGAGTGAGCGGATCATCGTGGTCCGACGCCTATCATTCACCTCGAATCGGACCGGGATGAGCGGGAAGTTCCCGCCCGACAAGATTACGGATGGTCCGAGTCTTCAGTCTTCAGCAAGTGTTCGCCCCGGCCTCCCCTAGCCGCCCTGCACCTTGCGTTCCAGCTTCTCGTCGAAGCGCGCCCGATCGATGATGAAGCGTTCGTGGCGGCCCTTGCCGATCAGTTCGACCCCGTCATGGGCTTCGACCTCGAAAGCCAACTTGCGGCCGTCAACGTGGGTCAGCTTCACCCGGACGGTCACCTCGAACCCGACGGGCGTGGCGGCGCAATGGCTGATATCGATATGGGTGCCGACGGTCTGCTGGTCAGGCCAGTCGAGATAAGGGTTGATGGCCTGGATGCAGGTCCATTCCAGCAGGCCAACGAAATAGCCGGTCGCGAAAACTTGAGGCATCTGCCGAAACTCGGCGGATTCGGGGTAGAGGGCGGGAACGAGCTTCGACTCGGGAACACGAAATTGAAAGGTCTGCTCGATTCCTGGTTCCAGGGGCTTCTTCATGGGGTTCTCCTTGGAGGGCGTCCGACATCCGTGGACGGTAGAAGGGGCCAGCATAGTCGAATTTGTCGTCGGCGGGAGGGCATCGCGTCTTTCCTGGGCCGGTTCCAGGGGGCCGATGCATAAGCGTGCAGTCGTTCATTGGCCATCCTTCCCGACCAGGACCCGCACCGAGCGCCGCTAGGTTCAGTAGGCACACGCCCAGTCCAGCAGTACGACCAGCCGGTTGGGAAGCCGATGAATAGGCGCGCGGGGGGTGGCGCGCGATCTCGGCCAGGGTGCCCGCGAGTTCCACCCCGGCCGAACTGGCTCCGACCACGGCGAAGGTGAACCAGGCGCGCCGCGCCTCGGGATCGGTTTCGCGCCCGGCGCGCTCTAAGGCGAGCAGGATCCGGTAGGTGGAGAATCATTGGCGGGCCTGGACAGAGAGCCCCTCCCCCGCCTCGTGCCGCACGTGGGGAATGACCTCGCCGAAGCCGAGATCGTCCCTGCCCCGCAAGGCTTCCGCCAGAATGCCGATGACCCGCCGCTGATCCTTGCCGCACCGGGGGAAGACGGTGGAAGCCTTCCTTCTGCAGAGAGACGTTCAGTTCCCCCGGCGCCATCGACCCGGCGGCCGCCGTATCCGCCAAGAATGCGCGCCCTGCGCTCGCCTTCCACCCACAGGGTGGCGCCGGTGCCGCGCTTGCCCAGTTCCAGGGCGCGGTCGGCGGTGCCGGGTTTGGCGAAGATTTCCAGGGTGCGGGCCTGCGCGGCCATGGCCCGGGATTGCTGGGCGGGGCCGGAATGCGGGTCGATGATCAGCGGGCGAACACCGTGGCGCACCAGCTGGTTGGCGAGAAGCAGGCCGGTGGGGCTGGCACCGACGATGAGGACTTCGGTTTCCATCGTGAGTCTCCTGTTTGGATGGCGAACGGGGGCAGGCATGGTCAGCGGCCCCCCTGAACATGCGGAAAGAGGCTGATCACTCACAGCGGGGTGACGACCCCGTGCAGAACCGTGCAGAAAAAGCTGGCGCCGTGCCTTCCGCATCCCTGCCCTGCTCCGCCAGCCGCCAGGCTGTAGGGCGAAACGTCCGCCGGCACCCACAGGCTCGCCAGCGGCGGCGTGCGCATGCGGTAGGAGGAGGTCTCAGCCGACATGGTTTTGGCACCCTTGCCGGCCGTACTGGGTCTTGAGCGCCACGAGGCGCTGCTCCGCCTGGGCGCCCTCGGCCTTGCCCTTGGCGTGGCGGGCCACGACCGCAAACGGCAGCACCGCCTTCCAGGCCGTCGATTCCTTTTCGTGTGCCGTGCGGCGTGCTTCCTCGGCGCTGGCGATATCGGCCCCGAGCGCGCGGCAATCCGCCACCGGGGCCGCTGGCGACGCAGCGGATTTGGCCGGGGCCTGGGCGCACCCGGTAACCAGGGAGGCAATCTCGAACAACGCAGGCAAAGCCAGCACGATGCGGGCCTTGGCCTTAAAGCCCGATGTCAGAGGCAACGCATGACGCCTTACTGCGCGGGAGAAATACCCGGAGGCGGGGATACCCCGGGCTTGATCATAGGGGCTATCGAGGTCTGACGGGGTCGGCATGGCGGTCTCCTTGTGGTGGCGCGGATCGGATACGTGCTGCATCGATCCGTGCGGCCACTTTCTCCTGCCGAGGTTGCACGACGGTTTCTTGAACCGGGGATTGGGTTTCGATTGAAATCTATCGTTGTTGAGGCGCTGGCGACCGGGGAACGAGAGTCCTTGGGGGGCACGACCAAGCGGATGCGTTCAGACCGTTGCCGGCCCGAAGCTGCCAACCAGGGTTACGAGCGAAAGGTCGCTCGAACGTCAGGTCTGCTCTGATTCTTACCACACGGGCTACGGGGACAACTCGGCCGGAGCTGACCTTGGCTACCTGATCAAAGTCGGGCAGCAATATGTCCGTTACCTGTTGTTGGGGAATCGACGATCGTGCGCGGCTCTTTTGCACCACCCCCGGTCCTTCACTCGCGAGTTTTCCGAACACTATACAGTGCAGTAGTTCAGGAAACCGAACTCTTCCTTGTAAGGAAGCTCCTGCGGAGCACACCCATGATTGTTCCCATAATTGGCCTTACCGACGTAATGCCGGCCATTGTTGGTAGCCTCACTGATCGCAACTTGAGCTTCCTTGATCAATTGCTGGTCAGTGGTCATGAAACCGAACGGAACCAGCGATGCCGTGTTTCCTGCTGGTGCGTAGTGGAACAGCACGCAAGCAAAGCACGACGGTACCAAAAGAATCTCTATCCGGCCATTGGCAAGACCGCCTTCGTGAAAATGGAGCGATTTCTCCTGTACGCTCCAGAAAATGCTCTGAAGGCTACGTACCGTCTGGCGGGTTCCAGGGTAAAGAATCTTCACCTCTTCCGCGAAGTTGGCTTTTTTCTTCTTGGCCTGAGGAAGCGTCTTTTGCAAAGAAAAGTAGAATTCGTCGAACAGCTTCGAGCGGCCCCAGAACCGATACTCAGGCGCGAGCCAAGCGATCGAGGTTAGGAGATTGCTCGAGATTTGCCCTTCTTGAATAGGCAGCGACATCTTGATGGCCGAGATGATCTTCGCGGAATTTTCTGGCATGTACATATTGCCGATCAAGGGTTGCGTATGTTCCGCGTAGCCGATTTCGTTACGGACGTGCACGGCGCGGATGTAAGCTTGGAAATCGAACCCTTTTTTCGACAAGTATTGGCCGATGAGCTTGTCGTCAAACCTTTCGACGTAGTCTTCGAGAGCCTTCTGTTGGCTGGCCAGCGTCGAGCGTAGCGCGTCGGACACGGCCGACTCCACTCCCAAACGATATTCCTGCGGAGCCTCATCGTCGTACGCGATCTGTCGCTCGACCTCGAGTTCCTCGTTCAGGAAAAAGCCGACCTCGAACGGGGCCCCGAACAGCTTGTCGCTTTTGACGTTCGAGATCTTGTAGATGTCGATCTTGTCGTTGGTCTTTTCCTTCGCCTTCAGGATCCGCTGGAAATGCGTCTGGTAGGCCTGTTCCGCCAAATGGGTGCTTTCCCCGATCTGTTTTTGATCGATAGGCAATTCGGAGGCGTACGCCGGAGTCTTCCTGTTCCTGACGTTGTTCAGAGGATGGAAGGTCAGAAGGTCGAAGTCCACCGAATCCGTCCTGGGCTTCACGACGGAAAACCTGGGCAGGTCGTCGTCCGTGTAAAACTTGGACTCGGCGTAGGGAGTCAGCCGTATGGACGTACCATCGAACTCGACAAGGCTCTGGTCGACCAGGGACTCGAGCAACAATCGGGTTTCCTTGTTGGTGAATCCGAAGTATTGGGCTAGTTGCTCGGCATCGAGGTCTTCGCACAGCCTGATCAGGCGCAGAGCGAATTCGGTGACTTTTGGGAGGCTTTCGTTCACCGTTACGGACGAATGGATGACGAATTGCCTTGCCGGCAACGCGAATGTGATCAAGTTCAGGGGAATTGGAGTAAACATGGGTTAGCTCTTTAGGCTTTCGGCAGTCACGTGGCCCACGCGCTTTTATGACAAGGCCTCTTCGAAGGAACATACGAAATTTCCGAGAGGGCTTTCGGTATTCCTGTCCTTCCACATGCGCATGGCCCCGATGATCACGAGCCGGTCCATTGCCCGCGACATGGCCACGTTTAGGCGATTGGGACTGGACAGGAAACCTTGCTCGTATTTGGCATTGTTCCGTACCAGTGACAATATGATTATCCGGTTCTCCTTGCCCTGATAACCGTCCACGGTGTCCACCTTGACCAGCGAACGCAGGGGGCCGAGCCATTCCGCCCGGGCGATCGCGTTGTTGATGCGGGTAACCTGCGCTCTGTACATCGCGATGATGCCGATGGGGATCTCTCCCTGCTTGAGATCGCTTACCAAGTCGTTGGTAAACTGCTCGTTTTGGAGGAGGTGCCGCAGGACGTCGATGACGGCGCGTGCTTCGTACTGGTTCGCGCAGCTCCTGTCGGGCGTTTTCTCATGGTAGCTCTGCTTGTCGGCGGAACTCGTGTCTACCCATACGACTTCGGACCCGAACGGTTCGGCCAATCGCCTGAAGTAGTCCTTCGGACTGCCCCTTCCCAACGCCAGTTTCTTGTCCCGCGGCTCGTAGAAGCATTTCGATACCAGAGAGCATATTTCCGGAGCCATGCGGTACTGGGTCGAGAGCGTGGCTCCGACCGCCTTGCCGTACGGCGATTCGAACGCGCGCTCGAAGTCGCTGTCGAAAACGTCCGAATCCCTGCCGACCCGGAGCCTTTGCCCCATCTCCTTGCGCAACTCGTCCTTGTACAGCGGTGGCAGCTGGAAATGGTCGCCGACGAGGAGGACCCGCTTCCCGACCTGCATGGAGACCGCCAGTTCCGACGGGGTCGCACGGGCTGCCTCGTCGATAACTACCCAATCGTACGAGTTTCTCGAGACGCCGAGATTCCATCGCCCAACGCCTACGCAGGTACCGGCGACGATCGTTCTCGTCTTGGCCAGGAACTCCGAGAAATTCCCGCCTTGCGAACCGAGCACGTCCACCCATTCCTGGGAGATCTTGATCAGCTGGTGGAGTTTGTCGACGGCAGCGGGATTACGGACGCCGAATTTTCTGGCAAGGGCATCCTTGGTGTGCTCCACGACGTTCGCGGACGATAGAATTTCTTCCGGCGTCAGCGCAACCAAGGCATGCGAATGCAATAGCTCCTTACGGGCATACAGCCTCTGCTTGACCGTGCCCCCGTCATCTTCGGCACCCGATGCTGCCAGCTCCTTCTCGAGCAGGGCCACGTCCTGCGCGAGTCGGTCCATGTGGATGAACGTCTGGGCGAAAACCTCGACGAATTCCCTGCTCAGACGCAATCGCGAGCTCAGGGATACGATCCGGTGCTTGAACTCGCTGCGGAAGCGTTCCCGGTAGGATTCCTGGAGGGCGGTTACTCCGACGTGCCGGATGGCGTCCGACAACGTACCGTCCTCGCCGACGCGGACCACGTCGATGACGGAATTCCGCCGCGCGGCCAAGCGGAGCGCTCCCTCGAGGGCGTTGTTCGTGGCCTCGTGGGATTGACTCACCAAGAGGATACTCCTGGCCCCCTGCTTGTGGATGACGTAATCGAGGAACGCGCCGATGAACAACGTCTTGCCCGTGCCCGGTGGACCTTGCAACAGGCAGACCGGCCCCGACGACACAATTCGCTTGAATGCCGATTTCTGGTCGTCGTTCAGGGAAAAGACCTTTTTCCCGTCCTCGTAGACGTCGTAATCCTCCAAATCCGCGTCCGTCGGTTCCGGGTACCTGATGACTTGGTTGTTCGATGTGGCGCGCTCGAAGTAGCTGACGAGGTTCGCGATCACGGAGCGGCCGGACAATATCCGCTCCACCGCGTCGTAGCGCCGTTCGTAGGACGATCGCTCGGCCTTGCTGCGAAGGAGGTAACGACTGTCTATCGGGAACTGAGCCGAAAACCCCCTCGGAACGATGGCCAGTTCATCGGGAGTGGAATAACGGTGTTCGAGGAAGCCGACGCACCGGTATTCTCCCCCTTCGATTTCCTTCAGGACCTCCACCTTCTCGTCTGAAGCGTATTCGATGGTCGCGTCGGACCGGAACGGTATGAGGTAGACGTCCGCGCGCTTCGGATGCGGCCGCGAGGGGCCAGTGATGAGCACTTCCGGCTGCGAATCAAATTCCGCCTCGATCAGGTGGCGCCAAATCGAAGCGGTGGATATGTTCGTACGTTCCTTATGGACTTCGGCATCGACATCGGGCGCGAGCCATACGTCCTTCGTTTGCTCCTGTACCCTAGCTGCCAGCGCGGGGTTTTTCTGCAGGGCGGGCACGAGGGTGCTGGCATCGTCGCCAGGTCCGGAGGCGAGGGATATTTTCCCTTCGAACTGTATTCCCCGGGTCGTTTTCCTCTGGAAAAGGTCGTGCGTGATTTCCTTGATGCCGATGCGCTTGACCGCTCCATCGTCGATTGAAACGGTTAGCGTCAGTTGCAAGCCCGGCCCGATGACGAAGTACTTGTCATGCTGCGCGTCCTCGTAGCCCTTCTCGACGTAGTACACCCCGTTGTCCGAGCGCATCGGCCCCGGCACGAAGCCCGAGGGGGGCCTGGAAAGGGTGACCAACAAAGTCTCCTGTTGGGGAACCGGCGGTTCGAGTGCTTTTTCTAACGCCTCCTTCAGGGAGGCCAAGGTAAGGATCGCCGGCTCCGCGCGTAGATTTTCCGCCAAGGCTTGGTAAACGGCGGGAACCGGCAATTCTCCGGTCCCCAAGTCTTCGCCCGTACAGCCGAGGATTCCGCCGATGACGCGGGAAATCGCGTACCTGTCGCGTTCCACGAGGGAAATCCGCTCGAAGTTCCCGGGAACGAACGCGGTCGTTACGACGTCGACCGAACCGTCCTTGAAGTCCGGAGTATCGATGAATACCGCGCAAGGGAAGGCGCGGCCCTCTCCCGCCGGCCGGACGAGGACGTTCTCGGGATGCAGGTCGCCGTGCGGCAAATCGATGCTGTGCAGCCGCTCGATGCCGTCGACCAGGCTGGCGGACAGGCCGATCCTCTCCTCGAGCGTCCTCGTGGCCGCGTCCCACTCGGTGAGCGTGGGAAGGTCGAGCCATTCCCGAACGTAGAGCAGCCCCTTCTTGGGCACAATCCCGACATCGAGCACCCTGGGAAGCCACTCGCTGGGATTGACCTGAATGGCACGGGCCTTTTCCAAGAACCGCAACAGGGCGTGGTTGAACTCCGGCTTGCTTGCGTCGGGGATCGCGCCGAACCAGAACTTGACTTGGTATTGGTTACCGTCGCGTCTCCCCTTGAATGCTTCGAGATTTCCCTTTTCGACCGGATCTTCGAGTTCCTCGTAGTCCCTCGTCCTGGTTTGGGCCCTGAAATATTCGAAGGTGGCTAACGAGATTACCGGTTCCCCATCGGAAAAATCGATCTCGTTCAGCGCGTCCAGCATCTCCTCGGCGTTAGCCCATCGTCCGGACGTCTCCCATTTCATGGAACGTTCGAACCAATCGTCCAATTTCCCTGAAGCGAGGTCGTTTTCCTTCGGAACCCAGACCGAAAGGCCGTCGTCCCTGTCCGGCGGAAGGCCGTAAATGAGTATGTGGGCCACCACGCCGAGGAGGTAGACGTCCCGGTGGAACGGGGTGGCGAACTTGTCCTCGAAAAAATCCTCCGGCAGCTTTTCGGTAATGCAGCTCACCTGCTCCTTCAGGGCGCCCACCGTTTCCATCTGGGGGAAATGGGAAGCCACGAAGCCGGAGAGTCGGACGCTGTCCGGACGCTCCAGCCAGACGCAATGGTCGCCGATGTCCCGATGCGCCACTCCCAAGCGGTGCAGCTCGGCGAACTTCGAGAGCAACACTTTCGTCAGGCTGACCCTGTCCGGAAGAGGCAGCTTGTCCCGGTACGCCTCGATGAAATCGAACAGGCGCTTTTGCTTGGCGGGCAGGTCGAACAGATCGCAGTGGTCGATGGTCACCTCGTCCGCCGCCAACGTCCCGATCGGCTGCAGCAGCACACCGTCCAACGAATCTGTTTTTTCCTTGACGTAGCTGAACACCCTAGGCTCTCGGAGCGCGATGTTGACCCAGTCGGACTGGGTCGGCGCCGAGGTCCCCAGTTGGGAGAAGTCCCAACGCCGAAGGAGCGCGCGCGCGTTTGGGTCGTCCCGGTTGACGCTCCTGTACTCGTAGTACAGCGAATCCGGATGCTTGAACGTCGGCGCGCCGTCGACGACGTAATTTTGCCAAGATAACTCCCTTGCCCTGATCAGTTCGGGGGAGCCCTTGAACAGGAGCTCGAATTCGTTCAGGTGGTCGAGGGGATTGAACGCACGGGGACGGTTGCGGAACTCGAGGGGAAGTTCGAGCAGCCGTTTGTACGTCTTCGGGTCGCCGATCTCGAGGAAGTCGTCCAGTTGCAGTACCGACGGCTTTTCCTCTTCCGTCAGCATGGGCGAAGGAGTGTTGCCGCAAAGCACGACCCGGCTGTCCACTAGGACAGCGTGGCCGCCCTTGATCGATCGCTCGACGAAAGTTTTCAGGATGCGGGCCTTGTCCAGGTTCTTTTTTACGGGGCTGACGTCCATCCGCTCGAAATGCTTCTGGTTCGGCTTCCTGCGGTACCAGTAGCCGTCCTCGGACTTGATCTGGCCATGCCAGCGCTTCAATTCGACGATGAGTATGCGGTCTGGTAGCAGGAGGACCAGGTCGATCTCGCGCGCGAGACGTCCTTTCTCAATGACCTCGAGGGACGCGTAACCTCGCCATTCCTTCGGGAAAGTCTTCTCGATCCGGCCGACGGCGTATTTTTCTGACTCTTGGATGCCCGTCTTGGGCAGAACGAATATCTTCATTTTCTTCTTGCTCTTGGTTTCTACGCCCTTCCCCGGCAACGGATTCGTGCTCGTTGCCTAGAGGGCTCCCTTTCCGTGTGAATTGCGAGCTATTTTGCCTCACGGTATAGTAGTTTGTCATGAACAATATCTCAGCCGAACGAATACCTGTTAGTGGCTGGAAGGAAGCGCGCATAAATGGCGCAGAAGAATGGCAGAGAATGCTGGACTGATTGAGTGGACAAAGGAGGGGCCGGTAAGGGCCCCTTGAGG
>WBZL01005651.1_pt1 | contig 10275 bp, 6 predicted proteins | sample 5204291 | NCBI WGS metagenome assembly WBZL01 (sample SAMN12344345, study PRJNA552823) | activated sludge metagenome | biome: Activated sludge suspended growth; feature: Nitrification reactor; material: Wastewater; isolation source: activated sludge from nitrification reactor of wastewater treatment... | reverse complement strand
GAGCCCGCAGCCCTTCGAGGTCGTCCGCGACGCCCTGGTCTGGACCCCCGACGTCGCCCGCGACTACTCCGGCCAGGGCCTCCTCATCTTCTCCACCCCCCTCGAGGGCTTCGACCAGGTCAGCGTCAGCACCTACCTCTTCCACGACCGCGACGGGATCCGCTCGGTCTCCGAGCACCTCGGCGAGCTCTTCAAGAAGAGCACCGCCGACGAGGCGGTCGCCGGCGCCCTCGCCGACGCGATCGGCGGCGCCCTCAGCGGCGGCGCCGGGGCGATCGCCGGCGGCGCCATCCGCATGATCCCCGAGGCCTCCGTCCTCCTCGCCGGCCTCCTCAGCACCATCCCCGACCGCATCATCATCTCCGCCGAGGGCGTCGTCACCGACCGCCGCAACCTCTCGATCACCAAGCGCGCCAACCTCCCCTGGGGCCGCCGCGACCAGAACGACCGCGGCTACTTCGACCTCACCTGGGAGGCCATCCACACCCACGAGCCCGACGCCTGGGTCCGCACCGTCGACCTCCCCGCCGAGGTCGTCCACCAGCTCCAGTCCCGCCGTCGCTAGGCCTTCCCTCAAGTCCCTTCGGACATGTCCGTGGGGTCATCCATCGCCGCCCGGCTCACACGAGGCCTAGATCCCGCTAGATCCCGCGGTCGAAGCGGTCGAGGAAGCCCTTCACCGCCAGCGCGCTCCCCTCGATCTCCAGGCGCCCGCCGGCGATCGCCCCCGCCGGCGACTCGACCTGCAGCGCCAGCCGCTTCCACGTCATCGCGTCGGTCTTCACCACCGCCACCGGCGCCGGCGTCCCCGGCAGCGCCTCCCCGTGCGCCACCTCCACCACCCCGCGCCGCACCGTGATCCACACCCGCCGCGCCTCCGCCTCCTCGCCGCCCTCGCGGAGCTCGATCGCCAGCGCCTCGTGCACCTCGCCCGCCTCCTCCAGCCGCAGCCGGGCGGCCATCGCCGCGAAGAAGACCTCCACCGGGATCGCGGCCAGGAGCGCGTCGTCGACCACCGGCCGGAAGCGCTCCGGCTCCCCCGCCTCGAGCTCGAAGGCCCGCTGCAGCAAGTAGCCGCGCCCGTTGGTGTTCGCCACCCCGGCCGCGATCCCGCGGAGCGCCTCCGCCAGCGCACGCGTCGCCTCCGCGCGCCCCGCCTCATCGAGCGCCCCCGCGTCGAGGAGCTTTCGCAAGAGGTGCGCCGCCCACCGCGGATCGCTCGCCCGCGCCGCCTCGGCCGCCGCTCGCACCGCCGCCGCCCCGCCCATCATCGCCACCTCGCGGCGCGCCACCTCGGCCGGCGAATGGACGTAGAGCTCCTCCGCGTCGCCGTCGAACCACCCGAGCTCGCCGCCGTAGATCGCCCGCGCCGACCAGTCGACCTGCCCGTAGAGCTCCGCGAGCCACGGCGAGCTCGCCAGGTGCGCCGGCAGCCCCACCCGCGCCGCCATCGCCCCCACGTCCTCGCCCGCGTTCGCCGCCCGCACCACCGCCGCGTGCAGGTACGCGATCGCGTCCCGATAGTCCCGCAGCACCCCCTCGATCTCCGCCTCGCCGATCACCGGCGCCGTATGCGAGGGCACCAGCACCGCCGGCCGCCGCCGCCGCATCGCGTCGAGGCTCGCCACCCAGCGATCGACCGGCCGCCGCCGCGTGCCCCGGATCGTGTAGAGGTTCGGGAACGCGCGATACACGTTGTCCCCCGGCATCAGCACCCGCCGCTCCGGCAGCCACACGAAGAGCTGATCGTCGGTCTCGCCGTGCGCCTCGACCAGCTCGAAGCGCACGCCGCCCACCTCGAACGACGCCTCGCCGCTGAAGGTCCGCGTCGGCGCCCGCGCCCCCCGCCCCACCTCCGCCTCGAAGTCCGGCCGCGCCCCGATCGCCGAGCAGGGCAGCGACGCCGCCGGGATCGCCCGCGCGAACTGCCGCGCCCCCCTCGCCGCCTCCGCCCGCTGAAAGACCCCGTACTGGTCGAGGAAGCGCGGCATGAACGCCTCCGTCGCCCACACCTCCGTCCCCGCCTCGATCCACACGCTCGCCCCGCCCACGTGATCGATGTGGCTGTGCGTGTAGATCAGCGCCCGCGTCGGACCTGGCGCTTTGGCCAGGAGCGCCGCCCTCGCCGCCGCCGCTCGCTGCGGGCTCATCATCGCGTCGATCACCACGTTCCCCGCCGGCGTCACCACCAGGATCGTGTTCGCCAGGTCGTAGCCGATCGCCACGAACACCCCGGGCGCCACCTCCTCCACCCGCGCCTCGCCGATCGCCTCCCGGCAATGCGCCGCCAGCGACTCCGGCGGCGGCACCACCCGCGTCTCCTGCACCGGCGACCCGTCGCCGCAGCCCGCGAGCGCCGCCAGCGACGCGAGGCCGACACACACCCGGGGAGCGACGCGAGCGCGCTTCATCCCCTCACCTTACCCGAGCGCCCCGCCCCGCCGCGAGACCGCCCGCTCACCCCGGCACGTAGCCGACATCGCAGCCGTAGCGCACATCGAGCTTCGCCATCGCGTCGGCCTGGACCACCGCGCACGCCTCCGGGCAGAGGTGCACCACCCCGGCGTCGATGTAGAACGCCGCCGCCTCGCACTTCCCCGGGCCGCTCACCTGATGGAACGCCACCGGCGCCCCCTGCCCCCCCGGCGTGTAATCGATCTCCACCGTGTCGAGGTCGATCGTCTCCCCCCGCGGCGCCTCCGGCACCGGGAACTCGCAGGCGATCGGCGTCGTGTCGACCACTACCTTCGCGATCTCGCTGAAGAGCACGTCGAAGTCGGCGGTCTGCGAGAGCGGGAAGCGCCAGCCGCCGGTCAGCTGCGCCGCCTTCTGCAGCGACGCCCCCTGGCCGGCGATCGGATCCGCCGGCAGCCACGGCGCGTCCGCGGGGTCGTTGACCGGCATCTTCACGATCAGGTGGAAGACGAAGCCCGGATCGTCGGCCGTCCCGAAGTACGCCGGGTCGAGGGCCGCGACGTCGCTCACCCACTTCGCCGCCAGCGACGTGTCGTTCGACGCGCTCTCGCCGTCGGTCATCCCCAGGAAGACCGGCCGCGCCCCCGGCCGCAGGAAGTCGCGGTAGCCGCCCGGCGCGAGGCCGTGCACGTCCGGCGTCGAGTACCACTGGAGGATCACCGCCAGGAACCCGCCCGAGCCGGTCGCCGCGTCGTAGTGCTTGTAGCGCTCGGTGATCGCCGGCACCGCCGGCGCCGGGTCGCAGTCGGTCGCCGAGAGCGGCGCCGCGACGCAGATCGTCGGCCACTCGCCCAGCACCACCAGCCGGTAGTCCACCTCGCCGCCCTCGAGGATCGCCGCGAAGTCGACGTTGATGCTCGCCTCGACCGCGGCGATCGCCGCCCCCATCGAGTCCGAGGTGTCGACGACGACGATGATGTCCACCGGCTGGCTCGTCACCTCCGGCGCCAGCGACGACGACACGCACTCGCCGGTGGTCGCGCCCGGCAGGTCGAGGTCACCGCCGACATCCAGCTTCACCCCGCCCTCCGTCGCCGACGCCCCCGACCCCGCGCTCGTCCCCGAATCGGCGCCACCGGTGCTCGTCGCCGACGTCGCCGACGTCGCCGACGTGGTCGAGAGCCCGCCGCTGCCCAGGCTCGTGCTGGCCGAGCCGCGGCCCTCATCGCCCCCGCAGGCGGCGGCGAAGGCGAGGAGCGAGGCGAAGGAGGGGAGGAGGAGACGCGGCGCCCGGATCATCCGCAGATGCTAACGTGCCTCCGGCGCCCCGTGCGAAACCGCGCCACCTCCCCGGTGCGATTTCGCGCACACCCCCCGGACCTCAGCGGCGCTCGCCCGCCAGCCACTCGCCGACCTGGCGGGCGAAGTAGCTGAGGATCACGTCGGCCCCCGCCCGCCGGATCGCCACCAGGCTCTCCATCACCACCCGCCGCTCGTCGAGCCAGCCGCGCTCGCTCGCCGCCTTCAGCATCGCGTACTCGCCCGACACCTGATACGCCGCCACCGGCAGCGTCGTCGCCTCGCGGACCCGCCGGATCACGTCCAGGTAGGGCCCCGCCGGCTTCACCATCACCATGTCGGCGCCCTCCGCCTCGTCGAGCGCGAGCTCGCGGAGCGCCTCCCGCGAGTTCGCCGGATCCATTTGATACGTCTTCTTGTCGCCGCTCCGCGGCGCCGAGTCGAGCGCCTCGCGGAAGGGCCCGTAGAAGGCCGACGCGTACTTGGCCGTGTACGCCAGGATCGACACGCCGGTGAAGCCCTCCTGGTCGAGCGCATCGCGGATCGCCCCGACCCGCCCGTCCATCATGTCCGAGGGCGCGATGACGTCGGCGCCGGCCCGCGCCTGCGCGACCGCCTGCCGGCAGAGCGCCTCCACCGTCACATCGTTCAAGATCCGACCATCGGGTCCGACGATCCCGTCGTGCCCGTCCGACGAGTAGGGGTCGAGCGCCACGTCGGTGACGACCACCAGCTCCGGCCAGCGCTCCTTGAGCGCCGCGATCGTCCGCGGGATCAGCCCCGCGGCGTTGTACGACTCGCGGCCGTCCGGCGTCTTGAGCGCGTCGTCGATCGCCGGGAAGAGCACCACCGCGCCGATCCCGACCGCCCGCGCCCGCTCGACCTCCCGCAGGAGCCCCGCCGGCGAGAGCCGCGAGCACCCCGGCATCGACCCGATCGGCACGTCGACCTCGCCCCCGTGGATGAAGAGCGGGTAGATGAAGTGCTGGACGCCGAGGTGGGTCTCGCTGTGGAAGGCGCGGACCACCGCGTCGTTGCGGTTCCGGCGGGGGCGGGAGCGGAGGCGCAGGAGCGACATCCACCGCTCTCTACCACAGGTCCCGCGCGCCTCGCCGCGCGCGCCGCCGTCAGCCGCGGCGACGTCGGCGGAGGTAGAGCCCGCCTCCGCCGGCCGCGAGGAGCAGCGTCAGCGGATCGTCGCCGCTGCTCCGGCAGCCGCAGCCGCCCTTCGCCGGGTCCTCCGGGTCGAGATCGCCGCACGCCCGCTGCGGCGGCCCCTCGTAGCCGGCGTTCGCCATCGCCAGCTGGTCCTGGATCGCGGCCGTGTTGTCGACCTCCACCTGCGGCGGCCCCTCGGGCGGGATCGCCTCGATCCGCAGCGCCGCCGGCATCGTCGCCGGCCAGGTCGGCCAGCTCCCGTCCGCGTTCACCACCCAGCCGCCCGGCAGCGACCAGCTCGACCCGCCCTCGCAGGTCACGGTCCGGGTCGCCACCTGCGAGGTGAGATCGACCGCCGGCAGCGACGCGTTCTCGTGGAAGAAGGGGTCCTCGGTCATCTCCTGCGGCGAGATCGTGGTGTAGAGGCGCGTCAGCGTCGGCCACGCGTCGAGGATCGCCACCGCGTGCGCGCCCGGGGCGACGATCCGCTCCTCGATCGCCTGCGCGAACGCGGCCGCGTCCCACGCGTTCGCGTCGATGAGGCCCTCGTAGCAGCTCAGGCACGAGTAGAACTCCCCCTCGTCGATTCCGTCGGGGACCGGCAAGAACTGGAGCAGGACCCCGCGGATCAGCGGGTGGTCGTAGGAGCAGGTGGTCATGCTGCACTGGACGAGCCCCTGGCCGACCAGCTCGCTCACGACCTCGGTCGGCGCGAGGCCGGCGAAGACCTGGCTCGACCATGCCGCCGAGTGGATCCCCGTCCGGTCGACGATCGAGCTCGGCCCCGCGTACTCGGTCACGAACGCGTGCCCGTCCGCCCCCGGCGAGTCCACCGCCAGCGTCACCACCGCCTTGTAGTTCGGCGCGAACATCGGCCAGTCGAAGAGGACCGGGTTCGGCACCACGTGCTTGTAGTTGCTCGGCCCCACCCTCTCCGCCGCCAGGAAGAACGCGCGGATGTCCATATCCGGCTGGGCGGCGATCCGCGTCAGCTCGATCGGCACGCAGGGCTCGCTCCCCGGGTAGGTCAGCGTGATCGGGTGGATCTGCGCGACGTCTGCCCCTTGGGTCAGCTTCATCGCCACGAAGACGTAGCCGCGGTCGATGTAGCCCTGCAGGATCGGCTCGGCGTTCGGGTCCTGAACGTAGCCGTTGTCGCCGAGCCAGGTCATCACGACCCCCGCGTCCGGGCTCTCGAGAACGACCACGTCGAAGGCGCCGACCGTCGCCTCGAGGAGCACCGTCGGCGCGTCGCCGGTGCTCCCGCCGTCGTCCCCGCCGCCGCCCGTCCCGCCGCCACCGGACGCCGACGACGCCGCCGTGCACCCGCCCTCGTAGTAGCCGCCCTCCCCCCCGTAGTCGCAGGGCTCGAAGAACTGGGTGAAGCCGAACGCCGGCACCGTGCCGTTCTGGAGGTTCAGGAAGAGCTGCTGCGAGCCGACCGCGAACTCGGGCACCGCCGTCATCGGCACCAGCCACGCGAACTTGCTGGCGTCGGTGTTCGGGTCATAGTCGATCTGGACGTGAGCCTCCGTGTAGTCGCCGCCCATCACGAAGACGATCGTCTCGCCCGTCTGATCGACCGGCATCGCCTGCGGGCCGTTGTCGCAGAAGGTGCCGCCGCAGGCCGCCGCGGGCCGCGGCAGGGCGAGCGACGCGAGCGTGAGCGCGGTGAGCACGAGGAGCGGCGCGGCGCGTCGGATCGAAGCCATGCAGCCAGGCTATCGCCCGCCTCGCCTCCCCGCCAAGCGCAAGCACGCGCCGACCTCCCCCGAATCTACGCCCACGACCAACTCCCCGGGCCGCCCCGGTGACCGTGGAGTCGGCGGCCGCCAACCGGCGTACGCGCGCGCCCCCGCCCTGCCCTCCGCGCCTGGACCGCGATCGCACCTGGCTGCGATCACGCCCGCGCTGGAGCCTGCCGAGGGTCGTCCGCCCCGCCCCCGGCCGACACGCGCCCAGGCGCCCTCGGATGGCCGTTCGGGCATGTCACGGCCCCTCGCCCGCAGCGCGGGCGTTGCCGCGCCGATCGGCGGTCAGCGAACGCGGTCTTTCGTGGCATACTGCCCCGGCCGCCGGAGCCCCGCGGCTCCTCCACCCGCGATGATCCACATCTACCTCTTCACGATGGTCCTCGGCGGCGTCGTCCTCCTCGCCTCGATCGTCCTCGGCGGCAAGGACGGCGACGCCGGCCACGAAGGCGACGCTGGCGAGGCGGGAGAAGCAGGCGAGGCCGAGGTCGAGGCCCACGGCGACGTCGAGGGCATCCTCAACGCCTTCCTCTCCCTCCGCTTCTGGACCTTCGCCCTCACCTTCTTCGGCCTCACCGGCCTCGTCCTCGACGGCGTCCTCGGCCACTCCTGGCTGGCGATCGTCTTCGCGGTGCTCCTCGGCCTCGGCGCCGGCCTCACCGCCGTCACCGTCCTCCGCCGCCTCGCCGCCAGCGAGACCAGCACCGCCGCCAGCGAGCGCGACTACGTCGGCAAGGTCGGCCGCGTCCTCCTGCCCTTCGGGCAAGGTCAGACCGGCAAAGTCCGCCTCACCCTCAAGGGCACCACCGTCGACGTCCTCGCCAACACCGACGAGGAGCGCCCCTTCGAGCCCGGCGAGGACGCCCTGATCATCCACATGAACGACACGATCGCCGCCGTCGTCCGCCCGACCGGGCGCGACGCCTGAGCGCGGCACCTCGACCCGGAGCCCACCAGGAGCCCACACCAGGAGCCCCCATGCCCCACGCACTCACGCCCCCCGAGCCGGCCGGCCTCCTCGCGGCCGCCGACCTCACGGTCGTCACCGTCGTCGTCGCCGCCGCCGCGATCGGCGTCGGCATCCTCCTCTTCCTCTTCCTCGTCCGCAACTTCCTCTACATCTGCCGCCCCAACGAGGCGCTGATCTTCACCGGCCGCCAGCGCGTCAAGGACGGCGTCGACCTCGGCCCCCTGGTCATCCTCGGCCGCGGCGTCGTCGGTCAGGCCCCCGAGTACGCCGGCTGCGGCAAGGGCCGCGCCTGGCGGATGCCGGTCATCGAGCGCGTCGATCGCCTCGACATGACCGCGATGTCGATCGACATCGTCGTCTCCAACGCCTACTCGGCCGGCAACATCCCCCTCAAGATCCACGCGATCGCCAACGTCAAGATCCACTCCGACACCAAGCTGATCCGCAACGCGATCGAGCGCTTCCTCGGCCAGAGCAAGCACGAGATCATGATGGTCGCCAAGCAGACCCTCGAGGGCGCCCTCCGCGAGGTCCTCGCCCAGATGACCCCCGAGCAGGTCAACTACGAGCGCCTCTCCTTCGCCGAGCACCTCGGCCGGATCGCCAAGGACGACTTCGACAAGCTCGGCCTCCAGCTCGACACCCTCAAGATCCAGAACGTCTCCGACGAGGTCGGCTACCTCGACTCGCTCGGCCGCCCGCAGATCGCCGCCGTCCTCCGCGACGCCGAGAACGCCGAGAACCAGGCCCAGCAGGAGATCGCCGAGGCCCAGGCGCACGCCCACCAGCGCGCCGAGATCGCCAAGGCCGAGGCCGAGACCGCCATCCTCCGCAAGCGGAACGAGCTCGCCCGGATCAAGGCCGAGTTCAACGGCCAGGCCGAGGCGGTCGAGCGCGAGGCCGAGGCCGCCGCCAAGACCGCCCGCGCCGCCGCCGAGCAGGCGCTCCAGAGCGTCCGCGGCGAGCTCGAGCAGCGCCGCCTCCAGGCCGAGGTCATCATCCCCGCCCAGGTGCAGCGCGAGGCCGAGCTCCTCCGCTCCAAGGGTGAGGCCGCGCCGACCGTCGAGAACGGCGCCGCCGTCGCCGAGGTCCTCAAGGCGATGTCCGACGCCTGGCGGACGATGGGCCCGCAGGCGAAGGAGCTCTACGTGATCCAGCACCTCGAGGACATCGTCGGCGCCGTCATCCACAGCGTCGAGAAGATCAGGGTCCGGGAGGTCAACGTCCTCGACCCGGGCGACGGCTCCGGCCTCGCCGGCTACGCCGCCGCCTACCCGCACACCGTCGCCGCGATCCTCTCGGCCCTCCGCGAGACCACCGGCATCGACGTCCCGGCGATCCTCAGCGGCGCCGCCGCCCCGAGCCCCAGCCCCAGCCCCAGCCCGATCGGCCCCTCCGGCCTCACCTTCGGTGGAAGGAGCAACCTCTGATGCACCCCGCGCTCGTCCCCTCCGCCCCCTTCCTGGTCGGCGACGCCGGCGTCGAGTTCCTCCTCGCGCTCGCGGTCCTCGCCGTCCTCTTCGCGGCCGCCCTCCTGCTGGTGATCAAGAACGTCCTCTACGTCTGTCAGCCCAACGAGGTCCTCATCTTCTCCGGCCGCGAGCGCCGCGAGGGCGAGAAGCTCTTCGGCTACCGGATCATCCGCGGCGGCCGCGGCGTCCGCGTCCCGCTCTTCGAGACGGTCGACCGGATGGACCTCACCAACATGATCATCGAGCTCCAGGTGAGGAACGCCTACTCGAAGGGCGGCATCCCCCTCAACGTCCAGGGCATCGCCAACATCAAGGTGCCCGGCGAGGAGCCCCTCCTCAACAACACCCTCGAGCGCTTCCTCGGCAAGAGCCGCGAGGAGATCATGAAGACCGCCCGCGAGACCCTCGAGGGCAACCTCCGCGGCGTCCTCGCCACCCTCACCCCCGAGGAGGTCAACCGCGACAAGCAGCGCTTCGCCTCGTCGCTCACCGAGGAGGCCGAGCACGACCTCAACCGCCTCGGCCTCGTCCTCGACACCCTCAACATCCAGAACATCACCGACGAGGTCGGCTACCTCGACGCGATCGGCCGCCAGCGCTCCGCCCAGATCCGCCGCGCCGCCCTCGTCGCCGAGGCCGCCGCCCAGGCCCAGGCCGCCGAGCAGAAGTGGCTCAACACCAGGAACGCCGAGCTCGCCGCCCTCGAGGCCCAGATCAAGATCGTCGGCAAGGAGACCGAGCGCCGGATCGCCGACGCCCAGACCCGCCGCGAGGCCCTCATCGCCCAGCAGCAGGCCGAGGTCCAGGCCCTCATCGCCCAGTCGACCGCCGAGGTGCAGATGCAGGAGGCGCGGATCGAGCAGGTCCGCCGCAAGCTCCAGGCCGACATCCTCCAGCCCGCCGAGGCCGAGCGCCAGCGCGCGGTCGAGCGCGCCAAGGGCGACGCCTCCAAGATCATCGAGCAGGGCCGCGCCACCGCCCGCGTCCTCACCGAGATCTCGGCCACCTACCAGGGCAGCGGCACCTCCGGCCGCGACGTCCTCCTCATGCAGAAGCTCGTGCCGCTCCTCCGCAGCGTCTCCGGCACCATCGGCGACCTCAAGGTCGACCGCCTCACCGTCCTCCCCGCCGGCATCGGCGGCGCGCACGGCGGCGACGCGCCCCTCGCCGGCAAGCTCATCAACTACAGCGAGCAGATCAAGGCCGCCAC
>WBZL01005650.1_pt1 | contig 10275 bp, 11 predicted proteins | sample 5204291 | NCBI WGS metagenome assembly WBZL01 (sample SAMN12344345, study PRJNA552823) | activated sludge metagenome | biome: Activated sludge suspended growth; feature: Nitrification reactor; material: Wastewater; isolation source: activated sludge from nitrification reactor of wastewater... | reverse complement strand
AGAACCAATACTTTTATCGATTTGATTTCTTAACACCAAAGAAAGTGACCCAACACTCCGTGCCAGATCAAGTCTTTCGGCTTGCTCTGGGGTTACTTCTAGGGTTACCGCATTGACAACTTTTGGTTTTGTTTCGTCTCTCCCTAAATCCTGAGCAATCGCCAACACTAATATCTGCTCGAGTACGATTTTCGAAATTGGATTTTTATTGTCATCTTTAATATTTACCAAGATATCGACCAAGTTACCGGGAAGCGCAAAACCAGCCACGCCCACGACATCATTGACACGAACCGTAATGGCACGCTTACCATCTGCGATCACGCCGGATAATCCCCCCACCGTACCTTCCGGTGCTAATTTAGCTTCTAGAACCGGTTCACCGCGTTGCAAATTAACTTTTGCCACGCGACTATCCAGGAGTTTTGCTTCTTGAAATGAGCCTTCAGGGATGCTGCTGCTGGGCCAATCGATTGCTTTGAGAATTTCTGGGGTAAGCCGGGTGCCTACATTAATGTCTTGTGACGCAACGATTATTTTCGATGCTTCGATATTCACCTGATTATTAAGCCACTTCGCGGCAACAACCACCGCTGCTGATCCCAATAACAAGGAGACTACGATCATTCCTAGCGCTCCTGTATTTCTCATCGATAGACCTCACACCTAGTTAACGAGTTATGAATTACGTATTCCACGACAGCTTGATTGCCATAGTCCTAGTTAATTACTATAGTGGTTAATGCTTTCATGCAATATACGGAAAAGATCACTAAATTGACCTTATCTTGATCTACACGGCCAATTGATATGACAGTTGGTTGTGTTTCTTGACGAAAATTACTTCGACTAATCAGTGGATGAGTTAAAGTCAAATAAGTGAACGATTATTTGACTATTCGTTGAATTGATGATGTTGATGAATACGAATGAGAGAAATTACTAAAATGAACGTATTTTTATAGATTTATTTCTGAATCTTAGAAAGATGTCACAAGATAAAGCATTGTCCCTGCTGCAATGGCTACTCCGTAGGGTACTTTACTTTCAGTTTTAGAATCGATTAAGTGTGTAGAACTACTACCTTGAACATCAATAGAAATATTTAATTGATCCTGCGATGGAATAAACTTAAAGTGGCTTGGGGATTTATTTAAATCTTTTTTACCACATATAATTACTAGCCCAAGTATTCCTCCAACTATTGCTACGTAGAGTCCTATTTCTAGCAAAGGTATTGGACCAACAAATGTACCAACCATAGCCATTAACTTGATATCCCCAGCACCCATTCCACGAAGAAAATATAATGGTAAGAAGATCAGGAAACCAACAGCAAAACCAGCAATAGCAAGCTGTAAGCCAACTGTAATCTCGTCAAGTGGCAATAGAAAATTCATTAACAAGCCAATAGCTATTCCAAAAAACACTAAACTATTAGGTATTCTATAGCTATTGAAATCATGCCAAGCTGCAATGATTAGTAAGCCAATAAGAATTGGAATCATCAATAAGTTCATATTATCTTCTAATTGAATACTGCCCAGCTTAAGCTAGGCAGTAAAATAAAAGTGATTAAATAAACATTTAAAAATTGTTACATTAACCCTCAGTACCAGTTCCCCCACTTAATAGTGATATTACCTGTGTAAACGCGCCACTTAAACCACCAGCTAATAGTTGCCAAGCTGCAGATATCGCTATCGCCATAATCGCAACAACTAATGCATACTCTACTGCTGCCATCCCTTCTTCGTTCTTGATGAATTGTTTGATTTTTTTAACTAACTTGTTCATGTCTTTTCTCCTTGTCTAAATGATTTAATTTCTTTTTAATCGTTACTGCATGATGAGATTCTGACAAATTACCACCGCTTCGCCTATCGTACCCTGGTACATCGTACTTCCGTACAGAATCGAGTTTAATTACAATCATTCCATTCAATTAACCCCCAGTACCTGTTCCCCCACTTAAAAGTGATATTACCTGTGTAAACGTGCCACTTATACCACCAGCTAGAAGCTGCCAAGCTGCACTTATCGCTATCGCCATAATCGCAACGACTAATGCATACTCAACTGCTGCCATCCCTTCTTCATTGTTCAAAAATTGTTTGAATGATTTAACTAATTTGCTCATGTCTTTTCTCCTGTTTAATTTGTTTAACTTCTTCAATCGTTACTGCATGGTGAAATTCTGACAAACTACCGCTGCTTCGCCTATCGTACCCTGGTACATCGTACTTCCGTACAGCAGCAGCTTCAGATAGCGATATAAGAAATCAAAAAAAGTATTATTACTAAAAATGGGGGGATGCATTAATCGCAGCAATGGCCTGTAAGTGAACTTTAGTAACGCATCAGGTATGATGAGTATTTTTTTAAAGCTAGGCTCTGTTATTTCAGCCTTCGTTTATCGCGTAACCTCACTTACAACACTCAACATGAAATTACTTTTCGACCTATTTCCAGTCATATTATTTTTTATCGCTTATAAGCTGGTTGATATCTACGCTGCAACGGTAGCAGCGATTATTGCGACGCTTATACAGGTGGGTTGGTCATGGTTTCGTCACCGCAAAGTGGATAATTTGCTATGGGTGAGTTTGGTTCTCATCACTATTTTTGGGGGTGCAACGCTATTCCTTCAGGATGAAGCTTTTATCAAATGGAAACCGACGGTGCTCTATTGGTTATTTGCTTGTGTGCTATTGATCAGCCAGGTGCTTTTTAAGAAAAATCTGATCCGTTCAATGCTCAGCAATCAACTCAAATTACCAGCAGCCATTTGGTCGCGTCTGAATACCAGTTGGTCACTATTTTTTGCCGCGATGGGAGCGGTTAACCTTTATGTTGCATTTAGCTTCTCGACTGATTTTTGGGTCAATTTCAAGCTCTTTGGATTTACAGGGCTAATGCTTGTTTTCATTATTTTCCAAGGGTTGTTTATCGGAAAACATGCGGAAGCGCAGGATGTAACAAAAACAGAATGAGTTGCGCTTGGGTAATCGATTCAATGAGACGAAATCAGCTGTCGACTTTAGGATCGATTCGATTCATCGCGCGATAACCGATATCATGGCGCATTTGACAGCCGCTAAATTGAATTTTGTGAGCAATGTCATAAGCACGTTGATGTGCCAATTTAATATTTTCACCAAGTGCAGCAACACATAATACTCTCCCCCCTGCCGTAAGAATTGCAGGCGGGCTTTCATTATTCAGCACAGTACCAGCATGAAATACATGAAAATCTTTCGTGGTTGCTTGTTCCTTCATGATTTCCACTAAACCTTCAATCTTGTCATGCTTCCGTGGTGATTCTGGATAACCTTCAGCGGCTAACACAATACCTAAAGCGGTCCTTCGATCCCACTCGAGTTCAGTTTTATCCAGCGATTGATTTAGCGCTTGCTCGATTAACATCAATAAATCCGTTTTGAGCCGCATCATAATGGGTTGCGTTTCAGGATCACCCAAACGGCAGTTGAATTCCAGCACCTTGATATCACCTTGGGGGGATATCATTAAACCAGCGTACAAGAAACCCGTATAGGGTTCATTTTCTTGTGTCATCCCCATTAGCGTCGGATTGATAATCTCGCGCATAATCTTGGCATGTAGTTCAGGGGTAATGCACGGCGCAGGAGAGTAGGCACCCATCCCTCCTGTATTAGGTCCCAAATCATTATCTAACAGCCGCTTATGATCTTGGCTTGTCGCTAGCGGTAATGCATGTTGGCCATCTGCCATCACAATAAAGCTAGCTTCTTCACCTTCCAGAAAGTCTTCAATTAAAATTTGTGCGCCAGCTTTTCCCAGTTGACTACTCGTTAACATGCGATCAACGGCCTCATGCGCTTGCTCGTAAGTCTGTGCGACGACGACACCTTTCCCTGCGGCTAACCCGTCTGCTTTGATAACGATCGGTACTGCACCTTGATTAATATAACGATGTGCCGCATCAGCCTCATTAAAACTTGCTGAATTCGCAGTAGGGATGCCATAGCGCTGCATAAAGGCTTTTGCAAATATTTTTGAAGCTTCAAGTTGTGCCGCTTTTTGGGTTGGACCGAAAATACGAAGCCCTTCCGCTCGGAAGGTATCGACAATTCCTTCAGCCAACGGTGCTTCAGGACCGACGATTGTCAGGGCAATACTTTCCTGCTTCACAAACGCTACCAATTCAGCAATGGCTGTGATTGGAATATTTTCGAGCCCCGCTTCGAGCGCTGTACCTGCATTGCCGGGCGCAACAAACACTTTCTGAACCCGTGGCGATTGACTCAGTTTCCACGCAATTGCGTGCTCTCTACCTCCACTACCGACTACAAGTAACTTCATTGTTGCACACTACCAGCTTAGAAAAGAATAGTTAATGTAATGACCGATTAAGCAAAAAGTAATCTATTATCGCGACGTTTCGGTTATTTTAATGCCTAAAATGGCGAATTCCTGTAAAAAGCATAATAACCCCTTGCTCATCTGCTGCTTGAATCACTTCATCATCACGAATGCTACCACCGGGTTGTATGACAATCTTAGCCCCTGCTTTAACCACGACATCCAAACCGTCTCGAAATGGAAAAAATACATCGGATGCAACGGTTGAGCCATTCAAACCTAAACCCGCCTGCTCCGCTTTGATGGATGCAATGCGAGCACTATCGACCCGACTCATTTGACCTGCACCAATACCCAGCGTCCGACCTTGTGCACAAAATACAATGGCGTTTGATTTCACAAATTTCGCAACCCGCCAAGCAAATAAGCAATCTTGAATCTGTTCAGGTGTTGGTTTCAATTGCGTCACGACCTTGAGATCAGCCTCCCCGACATGAAAATCATCGGGTGTTTGAACTAATAACCCGCCCCCAACGCGCTTCAGTTCGTAGCGATTCGATTCTGCCTGAATGGGCACGACCAGCACACGAACGTTCGCTTTTTGCTTGAGTACGGCTTGCGCTTCCTCGCTAAACGCAGGGGCAATAATGACTTCCACGAATTGTTTAATAACCGCTTCGGCTAAAGCAGCGTCAACACGCTGATTAAGGGCGATAATGCCACCAAATGCCGAAGTAGGATCCGTTGCAAATGCTAGTTGATAAGCTGCTAGTAAATTATCCGCAATCGCCACGCCACAAGGATTAGCATGCTTAACGATCACACACGCTGGCTTATCAAAAGATTTGACACATTCCCAAGCCGCATCGGTATCCGCAATATTATTAAACGATAATTCTTTGCCTTGTAATTGTGTATAGTTCGCTAAACTTCCTGGCAATGACTTTGCATCACGATAAAAAACTGCTTGCTGGTGAGGATTTTCACCATAACGCAACGTTTGCACTCGGCTAAAATTGAGATTCAAATGCTCAGGGAAAGTCGTATGCTGCCCATCAGCATCGATGGCCGTCAAATAATTACTGATTGCACTATCATAACGTGCAGTATGAGTAAATGCCTTTTGAGCAAAATAGAAACGGCGTGAATCGCTCACGGCTCCGCTTCCATGATCTAATTCTGCTAATAAAACCGAGTAATCTTCGGGTTCCGTGATTACAGTTACGTGCTGATAATTTTTTGCAGCAGCTCTGATTAAGGTTGGTCCCCCGATATCGATATTTTCAATCGCATCTGCCAAGGTACAACCCGCACGATTAATCGTTTCAACAAAAGGATAGAGATTAACAACCACTAATTCAATTGGATCGATCCCAACTTGTTGTATCGCTTGCCGATGGGCATCAAGGTCCATCCTGGATAATATACCTGCATGAATCTTGGGATGTAAGGTCTTGACCCGGCCATCGAGCATTTCGGGAAACCCGGTATAATCACTGACTTCAGTAACGGGAATAGCATTTTCTTGCAACAGTTTTGCGGTTCCACCGGATGATATGATCTTTATTCCGCGCTGATGTAATGCTCGCGCCAAATCAACCACACCTACTTTATTTGAAACACTAATTAATGCTTGTTTAATCATAATGTATCATTCGATACGATGTTTAGCCAGGCGGCTGCGCAACGTATTACGACTTATTCCTAAAAGTTCTGCTGCCTTACTTTGATTACCTTTTGCATACTGAATCGCCAGTTCAAGTAACGGTTTTTCGACACTGTTGATAACCATTTCATAGATAGGGCAAGGCTTTTCACCGTCTAAATCTTTGAAATAAGCATCCAGGGACTTACGAATACAGCTCGCGATCTCATTTTCATTAAAACTGCTCATACTGCGATTGCCACCTCGTTATCATAAGTAAGCCTTTGCCCATAGTCAGCTAATTGTTGAAAAAATTGATGCGTTGCGGTCAATTGCGCTTCCACCGTTTGTAATTGATTCATTGCATGCCGAAAAACGGCTGAATTGGTTAAGCCCTTGGTATACCAAGAGATATGTTTACGTGCAATGCGAACACCCGAATATTCACCATTCGTAAAGATCATGCAAATGTTCAATGAGCACTTGATGAATCTCACTCACTTCGGGCAAGGGTAAAAATTTCTGGGTATTCAAATAATGATCGATTTCCCGAAAAATCCAGGGGCGTCCTTGTGCAGCACGCCCAATCATAATGGCATCGGCTCTTGTATAATCTAAAACCTCCTTAGCCTTCTGCGGTGTCGTAATATCACCATTCGCAATAACAGGAATGTTAATCGCTGCTTTCACCTCGCCAATGGTGTCATACTCTGCTTGCCCTTGATACGCACAAGCACGTGTTCTGCCATGAATCGCTAGTGCTTGGATACCCGCTTGTTCAGCCAGCTTAGCGACTGACAGCGCATTTTTATGTTGCGTGTCCCAGCCCGTGCGAATTTTTAGCGTCACTGGAATATCAACGGCGGTAGTAACCGCCTCCAAAATTTTCCCTACCAATGTTTCATCTTTTAATAAAGCCGATCCCGCCATCACATTGCAAATCTTTTTGGCCGGACAACCCATATTGATATCGATAATTTGGGCGCCTTGATCGGCATTGTAGCGTGCTGCCTCAGCCATCATTGTTGGATCTGCACCAGCGATTTGTACCGAAATCGGTGCAACTTCGCCCTCATGGCTAGCCCGACGACGTGTTTTCTCAGAACCCCAGAGCAGCGAATTACTAGAAACCATCTCAGATACCGCCATACCCGCACCAAATCGCTTACACAATTGACGAAAAGGGCGATCCGTCACACCTGCCATGGGCGCAACGATTAATTGATTTTTTAAACGATAAGGACCAATTTGCATACGAAGTTATGTCAACCTGGTTTATTTCAAAGAATCCTGATTAATTCCACGCTGATGATTGTCACTCAATTATCCTCTTGCACCAAATATCATACGACGTGCAACAAAGCGCTTTACGGGTGATAATTGATCCAAAATACTCAAACCCAATCCACACGCAACTTGCAAAGAAGTCAAATCCACCGTGAACAATTTTGCAAGTGTATTGGTAAAAAATTTACCTCCTTCTCGATCAATCTGACGTTTACTCGCAAACGATGACAACAGCCGCGAAGAACCCACATCCGCTGAAAAATTAGCGGACCGGATCAATTCACTTGCCAATTCCCAGGCATCGCGCAGTCCCAAATTAAAACCCTGCCCTGCAACCGGATGTAGCGTTTGCGATGCATTGCCAATCAATACAGTTCGATGGGCAATCGTAGGTGATGCATATTTCAGTGCAAGTGGAAATCCCGTTCGCTTGCCACATGAAACGAATTGGCCCGCCATATCACCAAAATGTACCTGCAACTCAGAAAGAAAAGTCGCATCATCCCAATTTAAAATGCGATCGACCTGCTCGGCCGGCACAGTCCATACCAGCGCATAGCCGGTACCAGATGGCAACAAGGCCACAGGGCCATCCAAGGTAAAATGTTCGTAAGCAATTCCACGCTGATCGATACTGGTTTGAATATTGGCAACCACAGCCCATTGCTGGTAATCATGCGTATGAAAGTGAATTCCTTCCACCTGTGAAACCAATTTACCGCCATCGGCGAGCACCAGCAATTTAGCATCCACGCGATGCGTTTCTCCCGACTGTTCATAATCAACCTGCACATGATCCGGTTGATGGATCAATGAAGTCACCTTGGCGCCCAATTGAAACGTCACATTCTGCTGACGCATCATCTGATAAAGGGCATCATACAGCCCATGGTAATTAACGACACTACCGAGCACTGGAACCCCAGCATCTTCAGATCGTATCGACGTCTGTCCCGCATGACCGTGATTCGAGATGTGAATCGTCTGAATCGGAGTAACAGACGCTAGGTTATCCCATACATCTAACCGCTTTAAAATGAGCTGACTCCCATACGACAACGCCAAGGGTCGAGAATCGGTAACAGGATTGGTTAATAAGGGTTGCGCTTCCAGTAACAGCGTCGCGATATTCCACTCTCTCAAGCGCAATGCCAGGGCCATCCCAACTGGCCCACCGCCGACAATAACCACGTCGAACGATTCAGTCACGATAACTAAGCCTATTATTTATAGAATCGATCATCACTCAAATCAGTCTAGTCAAAAATTTTCTTTCCGGAGTAAACTTCATACTTCTCACTAAGGCCAAGCAGAATATCACAACTCATACTTTAGGAAAAATACCTTTAATTTAAAGATTGACACCTTCAGCGCCTAACGACTCCTAAACCTCACTCAGCGGGATTCCCAAAGCCTTCGCGATACCTTCACCATATGCAAGATCAGCTTTTAGGCAATGGCTGATATGACGAATCTGAACTTCACGGGTTGCTCCACCAATCGATGCAGCTGTGTTGGCAAATAAAGCTTGTTGCTGTGCGGGAGACATCAAACGGAAAAGCGCACCCGGCTGCGAGTAGTAATCGGTATCTTCTCGATGATTCCAGTGGTCAGCAGCGCCCTCTAGTGATAGTGGTGGCTCGCGATAGCTCAATTGTTGCTGCCATTCACTCAAGCTGTTTGGCTCATAGCCCTTCGTTCCACCAAAATTACCATCAACCCGCATAAGACCATCACGGTGATAACTATGCACAGGACAACGTGGGGCATTCACTGGAATCTGGTAATGATTTACACCTAGCCGGTAACGTTGTGCGTCCCCATAAGAAAATAGACGTGCTTGTAGCATTTTATCTGGCGAAAAGCCGATACCGGGTACAATACTCGCAGGATTAAAGGCTGATTGCTCAACCTCGGCGAAAAAATTCTCAGGATTCCGATTCAGCTCCATCACCCCCACTTCGATGAGTGGAAAATCTTTATGTGGCCATATTTTAGTCAAATCGAAAGGATTATAAGGAATTTTTGAAGCGTCCTTCTCCGGCATAATTTGTACCTTAAGCGTCCACCTTGGATAGTCAGTTCGTTCAATTGCTTCATAAAGGTCTCGTTGGTGTGATTCACGATCTTTACCGATAATTGCTTCGGCCTCTGCATCACTCAAATTCTTGATGCCCTGATGAGACTTGAAGTGAAATTTGACCCAGAAGCGTTCACTTTTAGCATTAATAAAACTAAATGTATGTGAACCAAAACCATGCATCGTGCGATAACTTGCCGGAATACCACGGTCGGACATGACAATTGTAATCTGATGTAATGCTTCTGGAAGTAAAGTCCAGAAGTCCCAATTGTTTTGGGCACTACGCATATTAGTTCGTGGATCGCGTTTAACTGCGTGATTGAGATCGGGAAACTTGAGTGGATCTCGAAGAAAAAAGACCGGTGTGTTATTGCCAACCATATCCCAGTTACCTTCTTCGGTATAGAATTTCACTGCAAAACCTCGAATATCACGCTCCGCATCTGCAGCGCCACGTTCACCCGCAACTGTAGTAAAGCGAGCAAACAATTCCGTTCTTTTGCCAATCTGCGAAAAAATTTTAGCGCGTGTATATTGGGTAATGTCATGCGTCACCGTAAAGGTACCATAAGCTCCGCTCCCTTTGGCATGCATACGCCGCTCGGGAATCACCTCACGATCAAAATGGGCAAGCTTCTCTAATAACCATACGTCTTGTAACAAAACCGGACCGCGAGGACCAGCAGTCATGGTGTTTTGGTTATCTACAACTGGACAACCAAAAGCAGTAGTGAGTTTTTTGTTGTCGGTCATAATGCTCCTCTATCGTATTAGTTAGTGTTGGTTTCGGTAACTGCCAGAGAGTATTGCTTTTACCATTCATAAAAACAATGGCTCTAGACTAGCAGAGATTAATAATATCTGATGAGTTGCCATAGTTCGCTAGCAAGTTCATCAGGTTGTTTTTTCCATCGCC
>WBZL01005649.1_pt1 | contig 10276 bp, 13 predicted proteins | sample 5204291 | NCBI WGS metagenome assembly WBZL01 (sample SAMN12344345, study PRJNA552823) | activated sludge metagenome | biome: Activated sludge suspended growth; feature: Nitrification reactor; material: Wastewater; isolation source: activated sludge from nitrification reactor of wastewater... | reverse complement strand
AGCGAACCTTTGCTTGGCTCGGGCGATCTCGCCGCTTAAGCAAAGATTACGAACGGAAACCCACATCGAGTACGGGCCATGTTTATATGGCCTCAATTCGACTCATGCTGCGAAGAATTTGTAAAGAGCGAGTATTATTACAAGGGACTGCTTTAGAGGTAGCTTAGGTAATTGAGTTTTTTCACAGCTTCTTAGAAATTCTTATTCCGGCGAGTAATGAAAGTCAATTTTCCATTTCACGTATTCCCGCGCACAGTTTTCTTGCGGCAAAAAGCGATAAACGCTGCATCGGGTTTTTGAGGCGGTCCTTTTTTCTCGATCCACTCGCGCCACTGTCTTTCCAGTTCGTACACATCCCAGCCCGGCGCGGCTTTTCTTGCCATTTCGTAGGTCGATGTTCGCAAGTGCGGCCCGCTGCGTTCCTGATAGTCTGGCAGCGGGAGCAAGAGCGGTTCCGGCGCAGGAGAATTTTTGAGCCGGGGCAGCGCGGGCGGCAGTTGCGCCACATGCGGCTTGCTGGGCTTGAGCAGCAAGCCCCGTTCTCCCTCCTCAACATTGGCTTCTGGGTAGCGCACAAGGACAGCCCGAAGGTGTTTAAGGAAGTTAATTTTGAAGTCTATGATGCGTTCATAGTCCGCGCCGAACTGCATTTGCAGGGCAGCCCAAGGAATTTCCGTGGGCTTGCGCAGGTAGGACATGCGATAGGTCAGCCAGCAATAAATATCCAAGGCCAAGGGCGACCGCTTGAGCGCCTTGAGCGCCCGCATATCCACCGGAATCGGGCTGTTAATCGCCTCTTCAAAAAACTTTTTGCCCAGCTCGATGGTTGATTTCCACAGCGGCGCATCATCGGGCGCTTTCGGGTTCCACCACAAATCCGCTTCTTCGACAACCCGGACGTTGACGATGCCGGTCCGGTCCTTGTCGTCATAGATGCAGGTTACGGACGAGGCGAAAAGCCGGTTCATCTGGTCGCGCAGCCGCGTGATGCTGCCCCACCGGCCCCCGGTAGGCGTCAGGTCCAGTCCCGCCATGAAGGCCGACAGGGACGGCCCAAGTTCCAGAACCGGAGATTTGGTGCGGACTGCTTCCGTTGTTACCCACGACACCAGCAGACGGGGAATTGATCCATAGGGCAATCCGACTTGTCTGGGGGACCACATGGTAAGGGTGAAGCGCCCGTTCTGACGGGTAAATTCATTATCAACCGTTGCCTTATGCGGCATGGTGGCTTGGGTCAGGGCGCGGGCCATGAAGCGGACGGCCCCGGCTTGCTGCGCCTCTTCCGCTTCGATCATGAAGGCTTGCCTTACGAGCTTGTCGAGGTCTTCGGTGTTGTCGCTCATACCTCTTTCCTACCGCCCTTTTGAGGAAAAGCATAGGCCGAACTTATCCACAACAGAGAGCATTTTTAGGAGGTTATCCACGCATAAACACTCACACAATTACAGCGAGTTTACGCATAAACACTCACAAGTTTACGCATAAACACTCACCACGATTCCCCGCAACCCCGCAGATTTCCTAGCGTTTCCGGGGACTCCCTATAGTACCCTGTAGTTTTTAAAAACCCTGTAGTTGGGAAACGCGGTTGGTGGAAAAATCGCCAATCGCGGAAAATTGCCCCTCAAAAACCCAAAAGACGGCTTGCAGGAGGGGGGTAACTGGACGTTCAGAGGCAAGACCTGATGCTTGGTAGGGCTTCACACACCAGAGGCTTGCAAGAGGAGCGGCTTAAACCACAGTGGGAGAGACCCAAACCGTTCGTGAGGGCGGTAGAAAAGAAAAAATGGGCGCGTTCGCTTCACGCTCAAAGCACATCAACGAGCGTCGCTATCCGATCTTGAAACAACAGGGCTAGAACAGCCAGACCCACCGCGATCAACAGGGCGAGAAGGAACCAAGGCCGGGCTAAGGTCCGTAATCCGGTTTTTCGTTCGGTGCTTGGAGCGGGTTCGCGCCGGTCCGTCAGCAAGGCCGTGGCTTGTTGCCGCCAGTGGTCCCGGTCTTGCCGCAGGTCGTCGATAACGTCGTCTTTCTCCCGAATCCGTTCGCGTAAAAGGTCAACTTCACGCTGTAAACCACTGTCAATCTGTTGTAAACCAGCATCCACTTTGTTGTTTTGGTTGTCGTTTACGGTTGATGCTGGTGGATAGACCCGGAACAGTTCGGCAGGATCAATCCGCCATTCACCAGATTCCGCTCTAGTTGCTGAAATACGGCCTTCCTTGATGGCCTTGTGTATCGTTTGCCGTTGCTTCCCTGTCAACTTGGCGGCTTCCGTCATCCCTATCATCTTGCTATCTCCTATCATCCACCGGGCTATCAACCCAGTATCAACCCACTTTTGGCGGTCGTACAAGCGAGAAAAAACGGCCTTTCTTGCTTATGGGAAGGGAAACGGGTCGTTCATCACCGGAGGGCAAATATCCTAGCGGGGTGAATGGCCGACCGCAGGGCGGCCAGAGGGGGCAGCGATGAGCCCCCGGCAAAAAAGCGCGAGCGATAGCGAGCCCGAAAGTTTTCTGTGCATATCTGGCGTGAAACGGAACGATAACCCCCCGGACTCTGTATAATAGCGGGGGTTGTTAGTTGAGTAGCGAGATAGGTTTTCGCAAGGCGAAAACTCTCCATCTCGCCAAGGGGCTGCGCCCCTGTGGAACCCCCGCCGCGCGTTCGCGCGGTTCTAACGTGCGTCTTGGAAAAAATCCGCTTGCGAGGAATCCGCCATGGGTAGGCCGCGTTTGGCCGAACCCGCGATCCGGGAAAACTTCACGGTGCGACTGACCGCCGCCGAACGGGCACGGGTCGAGGAACAGGCGCGGCGGTTGAAGTTGTCGCCAAGCGACTATGCCCGCGCCTGTCTGGTACGCGGTACGGTGCGCGTGATTCAGGACGAGGGTTTCGACCCGGAACAGGTGCGGGCGCTGCTGGCGATTGGGAATAACCTGAACCAGATTGCCCACAGCCTGAACGCGACCGGGAAGCATGCCCCGGCGAAGCTGGACGAGGTGCTGGACGCGATTAGAGCGCTGTTGATCGCAGCAGGGCGGCGGCATGGTCCCGCGAACGACCAAGCCGGGGCGTAGCTTCATCGGGGCTTGGGCCTATTACGGCCATGACAAGCGCGATGCGGCGCAGATCGAGCGCGGGGAAGGCCAGCATACGGCGGAGCGGGTCGAGTGGCACCACGTCGAGAATCTGGCGGGCATTGAGGATGCGCGCGCGGCCTTCGGCTTGATGATCGACACGGCGCGCTTGAGCCGCCGCTGCGAGAAGCCGGTTTATGCGTTTTCCTTGGCGTGGCATCCAGAGCAGCAGCCCGAGCGCGCCGAGATGATCGAGGCCGGACGGGCGGCGTTGCAGGTTCTCGGGATGGAGGACTATCAAGCCGTCTTTGTGGCGCATAACGATACGGCGCATCGGCATGTGCATGTGATCGTGAACCGGGTGCATCCGGTCACGGGCAAGGCCGCGAACAATTACCGGGACCAAGAAAAGCTACAGGCGTGGGCACTCGCGTATGAGCGCGAGCATGGGAAGGTGTTTTGCCGGGCGCGGGAGTTCAACGCCGTGGCCCGACAGATGGCCCAGAAGCGGCCTGACCGGCCCGCGCCGGGTCGGTACGTGGATAACACGGTGGCCGAGTGCTGGCGGCGCAGCGACGGCGGGAGGGGCTTTCAGAGCGCGCTAGAGGCGAGGGGGTGGGGCTTGGCGCGCGGCGACCGGAAAGCGGCGGTGTTGATGGCGGTGGCGCCGAATGGCCGGGCCTTCGCGGTGTTGCGCGAACTGAATCAGGGATTGCCCCAAGGCCAGAAGATCACGAACGCGGCGTTCGATCAACGGACCGCCGATCTCAAGCGGGACGCGTTGCTCAACGTGGCGCAGGTGCAAGCAGCACTCCGCGCCGCCGGTTCGCGCAAGGCGCAGGAACCGGAGCGCACCGAGCCGCAAGCGCCCCTGTCGGCGCGGGAGAAGTTCCGGGCCGTGGGGGCGGCCTTGGCGCGGCAGGCGACGGCGGCACAGGAGGCCGCGCACCGCGAACGGTTCGAGGACTGGGCGGCACGGGAACGGCAACGGTTGTTCAGTCGCCAGCTTGAGGCGCGGGACGTTCTGCACCTTGCCCATGAGCGCACTCGGGAACTGTGGGCCAATCGAGAGGGGGAATCCTTCGACCGGCGACGGCGGGAGGCGAGCGCCGAGATGCGCGCCATCGAGGAGCGGCAGGGGCAAACCGGGCTCAAGGGATGGGTGTATCGGGTGAGCGGACAGGCCGAGACGGAGCGCGAGGAGCTGGACGCCTTGCGCGTGCGCAAGCACGACCTGACCCGCGAGCAGAACACGGCGTGGGAGGCGATGGAAGCGCCGTTGCGCGGGGAAGCCGCCGCGCTCAAGGCGCGGCAGGAAGTGGAGTTGCAGCGGCTGGAACAGCGGTTGGCCGAGCGGTGGGAACAGTCATGGAGCCTGGCGCGGGACCGAGTCAACGAGAACACGCGCGCGCCGAAACCGAAGCCCGAGCGCAAGGCGGAGCAACAATCACATGGACGCGGCGGACGCAGCCGGAGCCGGGATTATGATTGAAGGTATTATCGTTTTATAAAACAATTGATTATAAACTTTATAATTGACAAGCGACAATTGACGATTTACAAGTAAAGGATGATCGAGAATTTCAAGGACCGGAGATTAAAACGCCTGTACGAGCGCGGGGACCGCAGCAAAATACGGGCGGATTTAGTCGATAAAGTCGAGCGCGTTTTGGCGCGGCTGGATCAGGCCCTTGTGATTGACGATATGGACTTGCCCGGTTACCGGTTGCATGAATTGAAAGGCGATTTGAAAGGATTTTGGAGCGTCAGCATTTCAGGCAACTGGCGGATTATTTTCCGCTTCGAGAACGGCAAAGCGTATGACGTTGAAATGATCGACTACCACTAGCTTGAAAGGAGAGGCCATCATGTCGATGAAAAACCCACCGCATCCCGGTCAGTCCATCAAGCTGGATTGTCTGGAACCGCTTGGCCTATCGGTCACGGACGGCGCTAAAGTGTTGGGCGTGACCCGGCAGACTCTCAGCAACGTGATTAACGGTAAGGCGGGGATTTCCGCCGAAATGGCGACGCGGCTTTCCCAAGCGTTTGGCGGGACCGCCGAGGTCTGGTTACGGATGCAGGTCGCCTACGATCTCGCGCAGGTGCAGCGGAAGAATATCCACGTTGCGCGCTTCGAGCCCGCATAGGGGAATAATGAGCGGAACCATCACCAAAATCGGTATGAAGCCCGCCCATCCGGAGAGTTTCATCCGTACCGAGATTCTGGACGAACTGGGTTTGTCGATTGCCCGCGCCGCCGAAATTCTCGGCGTGCGCCGCGCGACCCTGTCCGATTTGGTCAACGAAAAAGCAGCGTTGACGCCGGAAATGGCGCTGCGAGTTGAGATGGCCTTTGGTGTTTCGATGGACACCCTGCTGCGGATGCAGGCAGGATATGACAGCTATATCGTTCGGCAGCGGCAGGGGGAAATCAAGGTGCGGAAGTATGAACCGGCGTGAAATCCTAACCGATAGCGGCAAATTGAAAGAGGCTGACTTGCTTGCAACGCTTGAAAAGATTAGCCGTGCTGCTCAAGAACACGATGAGGGAAAAGGGATTCCCGTTGACGCGTTCTTTCACGCGTTCGAGAAAAAATACGGTCTGAGGCGCGATGCAGTGCAGGGCTGAAAATCAGATGACAGTGCAATAAAGAGCTTCTGGAATTTTTTATTTTTTCCTACCGCCACAATTTTTCAAACCGCGCCGGATTGGCGGCGGTATAGCGGACGGTATGCTGGATATTGCGATGCCCCAGATAGTCTTGAATGAGCCGGGTATCCGCGCCCTGATCGGCCAAAGCGAAGCCGCAGGCATGGCGGAGCATGTGCGGATGGGCGGGCAGGGGGAGCCCGGCGACTTCGCCATAGCGGCGGATGGCGGCCCAGACGGTGCGGCGATTGAGCGGCACGCGCCGTTCGCTGACGAAGAAAGCCTCCCCCGGCGGAGCCATCGCCGCCCGTGTCTTCAGCCACGCCTTGATGAGCCGGATTTCATCACCTCGCAGCGGGTGCGTGGTCGAAAGCCCTTTCTTGAGCCGGGCGACGTGGAGGCACCGGCTTTCGACATCGACTTGCGAAAGCTGGAGGCCACAGGCTTCCGAGACCCGCAAGCCATGGCGGAACAGCAGCAGCAACAGGCAGCGGTCGCGGGCCTCATGCCGCGCCCCTTTGACTGCCTCAAGCAGCCGGTCCACCTCGCGGGCGGTCAGGTGTTTGCGCTCTTCCATCGTTTTGTCCCATGAGGGGGTTTTCGACCGCTTGCGAATTCAAGGGCTTGCGGCGGTTCGCCCCGCTAACATAGGACAGAATGATACATTTTGTCCATAATGAATTGATGGAAGGCAGTGACCTGTCTGTCTAGACTGTGTATATCAATCTCAGGAGATTTTTAGGTGATCCAGAGACGATTTTATTCTTTGCTCGCCACGTTGGCATTGATTGGGTTCCCGCTCCTCGCCAGTGGCCATAACTATCAAGTAGACGCTATCCGAATTGTACACCCTTGGGCTACCCCAACCGTTTCGGCGGTCACTGATGGCGCTACTGGCAGGGGCTATCTGGTATTGCGGAACACTGGTCGCAAACCGGATAAGCTGCTTGCGGCTTCTGCGGAAATAGCTCAAAAGGTCGAACTGCGCGCCGGTGGCAAGATGGGCGATGCGTCAACGGCCCATCCAGTGCAAGCTATTGAAATCCCTGCTGGTGGAGAAGTCCGGTTGAAACCTGACGGCCCCCATCTCATGCTGATCGGTCTTGAGCAACCGTTGGAGGAAGGGCAGCATTTCTGGGTTGTGCTTGAGTTTGAACGCGCCGGAAAAATCAGCGTGGGGATGTTCGTGCAAAAAAACGCTGAAAGCGCAATCTATTGAGCGGTTCGCCGTGGAAGCTGCGGTATTTAGTTTGCAATCCGAAGAATGAGTTGGGGTCTGCTCTAGATACATGTAATTTTTTTAGTGGCTTAGGATCAGTTGAACGAAAAACCTGGTTAAGCAGTGCGGGTAGCGTTGGCGTAGCTCACCACGCTTGCCGGGTAATACATCACACGCCCGGGCGTGTGTGTCCTTCACCACTTAATCAATTGCACAAATGATCGTTTAGCCGCGCAAAATGGAACCTTTTTGCGCGAATTTCTATACGGAGCGGTAAAAAAAAGAAAGAGATAATTTCCTCTCCTTCTTTTTTTCATTGCTTATCATATAGCAGGAACAAGAACGAGGTTACCTGAACTGTATAATTCCCCAGCATCTAATCCTGTAATGTTCTCCAAGACAGCGATCTTAACGAATTGGAAGGGGTTAAAATCTGACCCGAGCGCATTGAGACGGAGTTCTGTGCTGCCATTGTTCTCAGTCAGATTGATAAAGTCGTTTATAGCTTCTTGTATAGTATTTCCTTGGAGCCATTCGAAGAACTCTGTTGTTATACCTATTCTAAGGATATCTCCTTCTTCAGGATTGAAATCCATTACCCGGTCATAGAACGTACCAAAGATAGCGGGCTCACTAAGATTAAATATGTCCGCGCCATCCCCTCCATAAAGCCGATCTTTTCCTATTTCACCATCCAAAAAGTCCTGCCCCGCGCCGCCATATAAAACGTCATGTCCTGCCCCGCCAAGTAAAATATCATCCCCTTCATCGCCATATAGGTAATCCTTTTCTGGCAAACTACCTTCTCCAGAGTCGATGTCGAACCAATCAACTTTTAGTAGATCGTTCCCAGCTCCACCGTAAAGCCGGTCGCTCCCATCTCCACCGTAGAGCGTGTCATTTCCGTCTTCCCCATAAAGCCTGTCTTCATCATAAAAACCATAAATTTTATCATCTCCGCTCCCTCCGTAAATTGTGTCCTTGTCGGAGGAAAAAGAGAGGTATCCAGACCAATAGCTACCGTAGAGCGTGTCGTTTCCTTCGTCGCCGTAGATTCTCTCGTCAAGACCGACGGCACCAGTAATCAAATCATCTCCATCGCCACCACGAGCATCGTCACCACCGCCCCCTGTGTAGATCCTATCCATTACACAGATCTTGATAGCGAGGGTAGCGGCCTCCATTTTGAGGGAGCGAACAAGCGGCACAAGGTGAAGAATCATGGAGACGGTGGAGGTGGGTTGGGCGGCGGCGGAACTGGGGGGAGCGGATTTGGGTGATGCCCGGTTGAATCGACGACTGGTGCGGGTGGCGGAACGGTTAGGGGCGCAACCGAATGCCAGCATTCCGGTCGCCTGCAATGGCTGGGCGGAAACCCAGGCCGCCTATCGTTTGTTAGCCCATGAGGCGGTCACTTGGGAGCGCGTACTGACCCCTCATTGGGACTGCAGCGTCGAACGGATGCATGGCCAACCGGTGGTGTTGTGCATCCAGGACAGCACGGAACTGAACTATAGTACCCAACCCGGCATTGCCGGGCTGGGGCCGCTGAACACTTTGCGGCAACACGGGTTGCATGTGCATCCGACCCTGGCGGTGACCCCGGAGGGGGTGCCTTTGGGGGTGTTGGATGCCTGGATGTGGGCGCGCGATCGCACGACGTTTGGCGAAGATCGAAGCCACTGGCCGATTGAGGCCAAGGAAAGCATGCGCTGGCTGGAGGGCTTCGAGCGCTGCGCGGAATTGGCTCTCACGTTGCCCGAGACCCGTTTGGTCTATGTCGCTGACCGGGAATGCGACATTCATGAATTCATGGCTCGGGCGCGGCGTCAACCGCAGATGGATTGGTTGATCCGTGCCGCCCAGAATCGCAAACTGGCCGAAGGCGATACCCTCTGGGAACGCTTGGCGCACACCCCCATTCAGGGCGACGTGACCTTCGTGCTCCCAGCCCGGCCGAACCGACCGAGCCGACCGGTGGTCCTCACGGTGCGGGTCGAATCGGTCACGCTGCAACCCAAAGGCGGCGAGCCGGTCCAGGTCACCGCGCTACGGGCGCGTGAAGAATCGGCACCCATGGGCGTCAAACCCCTGGATTGGCGCCTGCTGACCAACCGTCCCGTGGCGACCTTGGACCAAGCGGCTGAATTGATTCAGTGGTATGGAACCCGTTGGAGTATCGAGGTGTTTTTCCGGATCTTCAAAACCGGTTGCCGGGTGGAAGCCTTACAACTGAGTACCCTGGAACGGTTGGAGCCGGCTTTGGCCTTGTATCTCATCATCGCTTGGCGTCTGCACTACCTCACTGTGCTCGGTCGAGCCATTCCCGAGTTGCCCGGTGATGCCGTGTTGGACCCCGCCGAATGGCGGGCGGTCTACGTTGCCATCCACCGCAAATCCCCGCCGGAAACGCCGCCCGCACTCCCGATCTTGCTCGCTTGGATCGCGCGCCTGGGCGGCCATTTGGGCCGCAAGTGCGACGGCCCTCCCGGCCCTCAAGCGCTCTGGATCGGTTTGCAGCGCGCCCGTGATCTCGCTTGGGGGATGCAGTTGGCTTCCGAGCTCCTTGCTCCCTCAGCCGGATAGAGATCTGTGTAATGGACAGGTGTAGATCGTATCGTTTCCTTCGTCGCCCCTTATTTTATCTGATCCGTCACCGCCATAAAGTGTATCATTTCCGATACCGCCTCTTAAATAATCATTCCCAGCCTGCCCATAAATTTCGTCATCTCCGCTCCCTCCGTAAATTTTATCATCGTAGGAATATATGGAAGTAGGATCATAAAAGGAAATATTATAAAAATATGCATCACCAAAGATTCTATCATTCCCTGAACCACCAATAATTGTGTCAGATCCTCCATAACCAAGAAGTGTATCATTACCACTTCCCCCATCAATAAAATCATCGCCGCCACCGGCCCAGACCCAGTCGTTACCGGAACCAGCATATACTATATCTGCTTTTCCATAGTACCATATCGAATAGCCGTGATCTGCATAGATATAATCATCACCAGAATATCCATAAATTGTATTTTCTTCCTCATCTTCTGGTCCTTTACTCGAATTCCACGCCCACGTCGCATTAATAATATCGTTCTCAGACGTTCCGTAAAGAATAATAGACGTTCCGTAGATAGTGGCCATAGCGATGTCCTTTCGATTTTTCTATATAATTAGAAGCTGTACAAAAACTAACGCATTGATATTATTATAGTATTTTTGATAAAATAAGCCAAAATCCGGCGATCATTTTAATTTCAGAGATTCTATTCGAGGTGCTGCATGGCTTGGCCAAAAGAAATTCCTGGT
>WBZL01005648.1_pt1 | contig 10278 bp, 9 predicted proteins | sample 5204291 | NCBI WGS metagenome assembly WBZL01 (sample SAMN12344345, study PRJNA552823) | activated sludge metagenome | biome: Activated sludge suspended growth; feature: Nitrification reactor; material: Wastewater; isolation source: activated sludge from nitrification reactor of wastewater treatment... | reverse complement strand
ATCGAGGACGCGCTGTGGCTCTCGCAGAGCACCGCGACGCAGCTCGCGTTCGATGTGGTCGGGAAGAGCGTGGGCTACGGCTATCGGCCGTTCGTGGGCGACTTCGACGGCGACGGCATCGACGACGTCTTCTGGCAGCGGAGCTGGGGCCTGACGTCCGATGGGCCGTCGGCATCGTCCACGGGCCCGAGCTACGTCTGGTACTTCGACGACACGGGCGGCCACGAAGCGAGAGCGTTCGCGCTCGATGCAGACCATAGCCCGTACGTCGGTGACTTCGACGCCGACGGCTGCCACGACATCGCCTGGTTCGATGCCGTGGGCGATGCGTTGCACGTGTGGCGCTGCCTGCCGGCCAGCCGAGACTTCGACTGCGGCACTCCCGCGCCGACGCCGCCCGAAGCCGTCCCCGTGGGGATGCACTGGGGGTTTTGAGATGGTACAAGGGAGTCAATCACGAGGCGGGAGCCACCAACCGACCACGGAGATCGCCATGAGCAAACCACCTGTCGTGTCGGGCATTCTGTTGCTCGCGCTTGCGTGTGGGCCCGAGACGGGAGAACAGAACGACATCCCCGGCCAGCTGGAATACGAGGAGCTCTATAATCGGGTGTATCGTGACGATCACCGAATCGATGTGATCCAAGCACTCCCGGGCGATGACAGCGAGCACCGAGAATGCGGCTTCTTGACCGATCGAGGGTATGACGACCTAGAGGTCACGCTCGAAGCGCTCGATCCCAACGCCGATTACGGTGAGCACCCCGCAGACTGCGACACCCACGGAGCTTTGGTCTACATCGAGGGCTTCGAGCACAGCCCGTTCGATTGCAGCTACGAATGCTGTCATGCGGATCTCTTGTGGGCCGCAGTCGTCTACAGCATGGTCCTCAACAACTTCGACGGCATCACGCCCACTATCGGCATGGCCGGCGACGAAGCCGAGCCCTACGTCGCCATCGATCCCGACCGGCCGTGCCCGTGAGCACGCAGGAGCCCAACGCACGACCCCACGAGGTACCGCCGTGCATGAGCTCGAGCGCGACCTCGCAATCGAAGCGCTCGTCGTGCGGCGCGAGCACCTCGCCCCTGCCCCCGCGTCCGTGTCCATCCGTCCACGACGCCTCACTCCGCCGGCAGCACCTTGCCGGGGTTGAACATCCCCTGCGGATCGAGGGCGCGCTTGATCGCCCGCATCATCGCCAGCTCGCCGGGGCTGCGCGAGAAGTGCAGGTGCTCGCGCTTGAGCAGCCCGATGCCGTGCTCGGCCGACACGCTGCCCTCGTGCGCGGCCACGAGCGCGTAGCTCTCGGCGTCGAACGCCTTGCAGCGGGCCACGAACGCGGCCGGGTCCTCGCCCGGGGCCCGCAGGATGTTGAGGTGCAGGTTGCCGTCGCCGATGTGCCCGAACACCACCGCCTCGACCCCCGGCAGCTCGCGCGCCACCAGGGCCTTCCACTCGGCCAGGAACCGCGGCAGGCGGGCCACCGGTACCGCGACGTCGGACTTGTGCGGCCGGTGCCGGTGCATCGACTCGCTCGTGTCCTCGCGCAGCGCCCACAGCTCGCGCGCCTGCTGGGCGCTGCCGGCCAGCACCGCGTCGGTGATCGTGCCGGTCTCCTGCGCGTCGGCCAGGCACTCGGCGAGGGCGTCCTGGGTGGCCTCGCGCGCGGCCTCGCCTCCGTGGGGGCCGGCCAGCGGCACCTCCACCTCCACGAGCGCGTGCTGGGGGCTCGGCGGGTCGAACGGCCCGACCCCGGAGAGGCCCCGGTGGGCGATCACGTGGCGCAGGCAGCCCGCGTCGAAGCACTCGAACGCCTGCAGCACGAGCCCGCGGCCGTGCACGCGGGCGAACAGCTCCAGCACCCGCGCCTCGTCGGGCACGGCGCACAGCGCCACCACCACCCCGGCCGGCGGCGCGGTGAGCCGCAGCGTGGCCTCCACCACCACCCCGAGCGTGCCCTCGGCCCCGATGAACAGCTGCCGCAGGTCGTAGCCGGTGTTGTTCTTCACCAGCGCGCCGCCGAGCCGCAGGCACTCGCCCGAAGCCACCACCACGCGCAGGCCCAGCACCCACTCGCGCGTCAGGCCGTAGCGCAGCACCTTCACCCCGCCCGCGTTGGTGGCGATCGAGCCGCCGATGTGGGCCGAGCCCTTGGCCGCGAAGTCCACCGGGTAGAGCAGCCCCTTCGCCGCCGCGGCCTGGTGCACGGCCTCGACCGTGGCCCCCGCCTCGCACCTCAGGGTGCGGGCCGCGGGGTCGACCTCGAGGATCTTGCTCATGCGCGCGAGCGACAGCACCACCTCGCCGCCCGTGGCCGAGGCCGCGCCCGCGAGCCCCGTGCGGCCGCCCGAGGGCACGATCGCGGCCCCGTGCGCGGCGCAGGCCCGCACCACCGCCTGCACCTGGTCGACCGTGCGCGGCAGCGCCACCATGGCCGGTGCGATCGCCCAGTCGCCCTGGCAGCGGTCGGTGCCGTAGTAGGCGAGGTCGCTGCCCTCGGTGACGAGGTGCTCGGAGCCCAGCGCGTCGAGGAGGGCGGTGCGCAGCGCAGTCATCGCGGGCGCGAGGGTAGCACCGGGCCGCGCCGCGTGAGCACCACGAGGGCGCTCGGCGACGACACCCGCGCGCCCGAGCGCCACGCCGCCGCGAAACGACGCCCCGGGAGACCATCCTTGGCCTCCCGGGGCTCCCGACCAGGGACGGCCGTCCTTGGCCTCCCTTGGAATTCGTGGCGCGAGCCGCCGCTCAGCAGGCGTCGGGCGCGGTGGTGGGGACCACGGTGATCCGGCTGGGCACGGCCCGCGCACGCTCGCGGGCGGGCGCCTCGGGCGGGGCCGCGGCCACCATGCGCCGGCGCGCGGGATCCCACGCCTTGAGGCGCAGGCACGCGGCCACGTCGGCGGGGCGCAGCGACGTGCGGTGCGGCGCCTGCAGCTCCTCGATCGCAGCCATCGCCTCGGGCAGCCGGTAGAACGGGATCTTGTGGTTGAGGTGGTGCACGTGGTGATAGGCGATGTTGGCGGTGAGCCAGCCCATGACCGGGCCGAGCTCGAGGAAGCTCGAGCCGTGCAGCGCGGCCTCGGTGTAGTCCCACTGCCCCGGCTCGAAGAAGCGCGTCTCGGGGAAGTTGTGCTGCGCGTAGAACAGGTAGCTCGAGAACGCGTGGTTGACCGCGACCGGCACTACCCACACGAGCGCAGCGGTGAGCGCCCCGAGCCACCACGCCAGCGCCACGAAGCCGGCCACGTGGATCGCCAGGGCGAGCGGGCCGCCCCAGTGGCGCCTGGGCATGCGCAGGAACGCCTGGATGCACAGCCCACGGATGCCCACCACGAAGTAGCCGAGCACGATGGCCAGCGGGTGGCGCAGCCCCAGGTACTTGCGGCGCTGGGTCGGGGTGGCGTGCTCGAGCTGCTCGGCCGTCATCACCGGGTACGAGCCGATCGAGGCCCACTTCGCCTTGCCGTTGTGCTGGTGGTGGAAGCTGTGGGTCTCCTTCCACGCGGTGCGGGGGATCAGCATGAGCTGACCGAGCGCGGCCATGAGGCGCCGCCCCACGCCAGACCGCGCCAGCAGGGCCCCGTGGAGGTGGTCGTGGTAGAGCGCGAAGAAGCGAAACTGAACCAGGCCCGCGAGCACGGCCGCGCCCACGCGCAGCACCAGGGTTTCACTGACGAGCACCACCGCCAGGCAAGTGGAGTAGACGATCGCCGTCTTGCCGAGCTCGGCCCACGAGCGCCGCACGTCTTCCCGTTCGAAGGGCTTGGTGGCCAGGATGAGCGCGCGACCGGTGCGGGGGCTGGACATGGACGGACCTCGAGGAAACGAAGCTTTGGTGGTGGGCGCCGAGCGAGGCATCGCGCAGGGCTCGGGGACGTGGCCTCGAAGAGCAAGGCACGTGCCAGCGACGCGGGGCCTCGAGATCCGCGGGTTGCGAGCGCGGGCGCGACGGCTCGGTGCCAACTCCACTTGCCAGGCCGTCAGGTCCACTGGCCAGGGACGATGTCGAGCAACGGGGCGAATCGGGCCGCCCGGGGCGAGCCCCGACGCGCCCGCCCGGCGCGGATGTGCGGCCCAGGGCCCACCGGCGGCCGCTGCCGGCCGTCGGTCCCCACGCCCGACGAGTCACCGTACGCTGCGCCGCGCATGGCTGACCGCGCCGACCGAAGCTCCATCCCCGCTCGCCTGGCCCAGGCCTCGCTCCGTGCCCTGGGAGGCTGGCGCTTCGTGGGCGACCCGCCGCGCCCACGCAAGGCGGTGTGCCTGGCCGTGCCGCACACCGACAACATGGACGGCGCGCTCCTGGTGCTCTTGGCCCAGTCCGTGGGCATGAAGATCTCGTGGATGATCAAGGACACGTGGGGCAAGCCGCCGGTGGGCTGGCTGGTGCACGGCCTCGGCGGGGTGACCATCGATCGCAGCAAGCCCAACGGCGTGGTCGGCCAGATGATCGAGGCCTTCGCACACCGCGACGACCTCTACCTGGTGATCCCGCCCGAGGGCACGCGCAAGCGCGTGGAGCACTGGAAGTCGGGCTTCTACCACATCGCGCTCGGGGCCAGCGTGCCGGTGGTGCCGGGCTTCCTCGACTACCGCAACAAGCAGGGGTGGTTCGGCGAGCCCATCGCGCTGACCGGCAACGTGCGCGCCGACATGGACGCGCTGCGCGAGGTGTATGCCGGCGTGGCCACGATGGCCCGCCACCCCGAGATGGTGGGGCCGATCCGCCTGCGCGAGGAGGACGACGAGGCACCCGCCGCGTAAGAGGGACGAGCGCCGTGGGCACCGCATCGATCAATCCTCCCAAGTCCCCGGTCGCCGCGGGCCACGACATCACGGGCCCCAAAACCACGCCGTCACGGCCACGCGAGGGCCTCGGTGGATCGGCGCGACCTCGTGCTCGAGGCGGTCGCTCGCGAACACCACCGCGCGATCGGCCACGGGCTCCACCGTGCATGGGCCCGAGGGCGGCCAGCACCGCAGCTCGCCGCCGTCGCCCGCAGCCCAGTCGGGGTTGGCGTAGTAGATGGCCGTCAGCCGCCGCGTGCCTCCGCCGCGGAAGGCGTCGGCGTGGCGCACGTAGCCCGGCCCCTCGTCGTAGACCGCCAGCTGCACCTCGAAGCGCACGAGGCCCAGCCACGCGTCGCGGTTGAGCTGATCGCGGACCCGGGCGATCCACGCCAGCAGCGGGGCCATGCGCGGATCGGCGGCCTCGGGCGCGAGCCAGGCGATGTGATCGGAGCGCAGCGCCCCGCGCTGCTGGCGATCGCGCCCGAGCCCCGCGGGCCGCAGCTGCCCGCGCGCGGCGGCCTCGAGCACGACCGCCCGCACGTGGGCGGCGTGCCCCGGCCCGAGCACGCCGTCGAGCACCACGGGCTCGCCCTCGCCCAGCCGGGGGATCGCCGCGTCGGCCAGGGGCGCGTCGGCCAGGGGCGCGTCGGCCAGGGGCGCGTCGGTCTCGGCCCCTGGCGAGGCCTCGAGCGCGCGCCCTGGTGCGGTGCCCGGGCTCGACACGCTCACCCGCTCGAGCCGCTGCTGCCCGAGCTGCCGCCACCCGAGCTTCCGCCCGAGCTACCGCCCGAGTCGCTGCCGCCCGAGTCGCTGCCCGTGCTGTCGCCGGGAATCGTGCACACGCTGGTCTCGGGCGCCCTCGCGTCGCACTCCCAGCCGTCCTCGACGTTGCAGTTGCCGTCGCAGCCGTCGCCGTCGATCATGTTGCCGTCGTCGCACCCCTCGGCGAAGCCCACGGTCACGCCGGGGACCGAGGTGTCGAACCACATCCCGTCGCCGCACACCGGGCCGCACAGATCGGTCTGCGACTGGCCGGGGAAGCACTCCCAGCCCGGCACCACCAGGCAGTTCTCGCAGCCGGGGCTGTTCATGCCGATGAGCTCGCCGTCGTCGCACTGCTCGGCGGGGTTGCGGAAGCCGTCGCCGCACGTGTAGCAGTCGCTCGGCTCGCCCATGCACACGTAGAGCGGGTCCACGCGGCAGCCCGAGCAGCCGTCCATCACCTCGTCGTCGCCGTCGTCGCAGTCCTCGCCCGCATCGATGATGCCGTCGCCGCAGGTGTCGAGCTCCTCGCAGGTGCTCATCCACTCCATCGGCTCCACCGCGCCACCGTCGGTGTCGCCGTCGCTCGCGGGGGCCTCGGGCGTACAGGCGAAGCCCATCTGCACCGTGCACACGTTGGGGTCGCAGCCCTCGGGCGGCGGCAGGCCCTCACAGGTCTCGCCGGCCTCGAGCAGCCCGTTGCCGCACTCGGGGGGCGGCGGAGGCGGCGGCGGCTCGTCCTTGCACGAGGAGGTCGAGGCAGCGAGCACGGCGAGCAGACAGAGGAGCGATCGCTTCATCACGCGCGCCGATCCTCTCGCATTGCGGCCCCCAGCGCCACGCTCCGGCCGTCGCTCGCGGCCGCGTTCGAAACGAGCGACGCCGATCGGCTCGGGCCCGCGAGCAGGCGAGCGGAACGCGACCGGCGTGCGTTGCATGGCGAGGGCGAGCGCGACGCCCCGACCACGAGGATCTCGCGCGTTGGCCCCGCTACAGACCTTGCGCCTGGGCGGCCCCTCCGCTCGGCTGACGCAAGAGCTGGCGGACCATGCGGACGACGGACTTCACGACGGGGTGCCCCTTGATGAAGACCACGCCCACCACGTGCTTCTCGTCGCCCGACACGAGCACCGCGTGATCGCCCACGAGCACGCGCACGGACGACTCGTTGGCGATCTGTCGTAGCTTGACCGCCTCGAGCACGATGGGCTTCCACTTCTCCTCGCCCACCCACGAGGCGTCACCGGCGGCTTGCGCCTGGTCCGCGGCTTGGTCGAGTACCGCCACGATCCCATCGTGACGCAGGACGCGCTCAATCTTGTTCATCACCATGTCGAAGACCTGCTCCCCGGCGGACTGCGGTGCGTGGTCACCGACGGCCGGCGACCACGCACCTAGTTTTACAAAACCGCACAAGACGCGTCAATCACGCTGCGGCCTTCGCGTCGGGCCCGAGGTCGCGGCCTGGGACGGCCACGAGGGTGCCTGCACGGGGGTCGCGCGTTGCGCGCGGGCCCGGAGTGCGGCACGGGGCCACGCGCCGAGGGGTCGCTCGCCGGCCGCGGCGCCCCGCGGGTTGTCGTAAGAACGCCTCCGATGCTCCGGCGCGCCAGCCTGGTCGCCTTGCTGCTCGCGAGCCCCGCGTGCAAGGACGAGCCCGTGGAGCCGCCGCCGGTTCCCGCCGGCGCTCCCATCGACGTGCCCTTGCCGCGGACGATGAGCGACGACCCGACGCACGTGGTCGTCCACCACGCCGAGCAGCTCGAGCGGGTGGACCTCGCCGGGATCCGCACCCTCGATCTGGCCATGTCGCCCGCCGATCAGGTGGGCCACCTCGAGGAGATCGATCCGGAGACCGCGTGCACGGGGCTCGACCTGGTGAAGCTGGCGACCAAGACGCCGCAGCTCCGCCGGCTGCGGATCTCGGGGTGCCAAGGTGCCGTGCACGCGGGCCTCGGGGCGTTCGGCGAGCGCCTCACCGCGCTCGAGCTCGCCGACCTCGCGCTCGACGGCGTGACGATCGGCAACCTGGTGAGCCTCCGCGGGCTGCACACCCTCACGCTCACCCGCATGACCGCGGGGCCCGACCCGCTGCTGCCGCTGCGTGCGATCCCGCTGCGCCACGTGGTGCTACGCGACCTCGAGGCCGACAGCGCGCTCGCCCTCATGCTCGACCTGTGGCCGCGCTCGCTCACCCACGTGGAGCTGTCGGGGCAGTGGGCGGGGCACAAGGCCATGCTCACGCTCGCCAAGGCCGCGTCGCTGCAGATCCTCGAGCTGCGCGACACCCGGGTGGGCAACTTCTCGCTCAACCAGATAAAGCCCCTCGTGCAGCTGCGCGACGTGACGTTCGAGGGCGACACGTTCAACGACAACAGCCCCCTCTACTTCCGCGACCTGCCGGTGGAGCGCTTCTCGTGCACGTGCCGCAGGCTGGGCGACGTGGGGCTGCGGCAGCTGCGGCACACCAAGACCATCCGCCACCTCGAGCTGCGCGATACGGCGGTCACCGGCGCCGGGCTCGAGGTGGTGGGCGAGCTGCCGCTGCTCGAGTCGCTCGTGCTGCTCGATCGCGACATCGGCGAGGAGGGGCTCGAGCACCTGGCCGCGCTCTCCAAGCTCGTGCTGCTCGAGCTGTCGGGCCCGCTCGAGGACCCGGGCATGAAGGGCCTGGGCCGCCTGGTGGGCCTGCGGACGCTGCGGCTGTCGCACCCGCAGATCGACGATCGCATCGCGCCGGAGCTCTCGCAGCTCACCGCGCTCGAGTGGCTCGACCTCGGCCACACCCAGATCACCGACGAGGGCCTCGAGGGGCTCGCCCGGCTCACCCGGCTGCGGACGCTGCACCTGCACCACACCCGGGTGACCAACCGCGGCCTTGGGTACCTGGCCAAGCTCACCGCGCTCGAGGAGCTCACGCTCCACTCGACCGACGTGGTGGACGAGGGCGTGGCCAACCTGGCGAGCCTGGCCGCCCTGCAGACGCTGCGGCTCGATCGCACGCTCGTCACCGACGCGTGCATCGACACGCTGGTGCAGCTGCGTGCGCTACGGCGGCTGAACCTGGCGCACACCGTGGTCACGGCCCCCGGGGTGGCCCGCCTGCGCGAGCTGCCCGCGCTCGAGGTGCTCGAGCTCGAGGGCGTGCGAGGGTGAGCCGGCCCGGGCCGCGCGCGGGGGCGGCCGAGCGCGCTCAGCTCACCGAGAACGACTGCGACGCCAGCTCGATGCCGTCGGTGGAGACGATGCGCACCGTCCAGTCGCCGCGGAACTTGCGGCGCAGCGGGAGCGTGGCGCGCGTGCGATAGGCGTGCGAGTCGGCGATGGGCACCACCATGCGCCGCACGAGCGCGCCGCCCCGCTCCCACCGCACCACCACGCGCTGCACGACGCGCGGGTGCACCACGCGGAAGCAGACGTGGGCGTGGTGATCGTCGGCGACCGAGAACCGGCCGGTGGGGCCCACGCACGCGCCGTCGCGGATGCGGGTGCCCATGCCGATGCGATCGACGTGCATGCCCGAGGGCCCGATGCCGCCGAGCGGCGCGCGATCGGACGAGGCGTGGGGCAGCCTGCGCAGCGCCTTGGCGTTGTCCTCGAGGGTGCCGGGCGGGGCAATGCGGGCCACCGGGGGCGCAGGGGGCTCGAGCGCCTCGGAGGCATCGCCGAAGCTCGAGGCGCCCACGGGCACCGGCGGCTCGACGTCGTCGGGCTCGGGCGGCAGGCCCGGGAGCGCGGGCTCGGCCCCGGCGCCGGGCGACGCCTCGAGGGCCGCCACCTCGGTGCCCGCGTGCCGAGCCGTGGGGGTGTCCTCGTCGCGACCCGTCCACCACAGGAGCACCGCCGCCACGGCCACGAGCCCCAGCGCCACCATGGCCACGCGGCCGCTGCCCGACTCGCGCCCGTCCAGGCGCATGGCGTAGGCCCCTCGCGTGCGCGCCACCTGACGCCACGCCTGGCGGGCCGCCCCCGGGTCGAACGAGTACGTCCGCTGCGGCGGCTCGCGCAGCGGAGGGGCCAACGGCTCGACCCGCCGACGAGGGCGATCTGGGCGAGGGTTGGGCAAGGGAAGCGGCATGACGGGCGCGGCGAAGGGACGCCGTCCCGCGGATCCTACGGGGTCGGGCCGCGCCACGCCAGCAACCGGCCGAGGGGGCAGGCCGAGGGGCCATGCGGGGGGGCACGCGGCCGTGCCCCGCGGGCCGGTACCCGGCTGCGCCAAGGGGCCGCACGAGGCTTCCTCGACGCGCCGCACCTCGCGCTCGTGCGTCGAGCCACCCCGCCGCCTCGCGTAGGATGCCGTCATGACCACGGCCGCCCCCCTGCCCCTCTTGCTTCGGACCACCGGCGCGCTGCTCTTGGCGCTGCCGCTCGCGTGTGACACGGCGCTCGAGTCGGAGCTCGATCCCCGCACCGACGACGAGCTGGTCGACGACGACGCCGCGCCGGCGCTCGAGGCCCACGGGGCCGACGAGCTCGCCGCGCGCCCCGATCCGGCGGCGGTCTCGCCCGGCTTCGCGATCGAGATCGAGATCGTCGGCAACGACGTGGTGCTCACCTGGTCGCAGATCGGCACCGCGGTGCAGTACGGCGTCTACGACGGCGCCAGCGCCTACTTCACGCCGGGGCCCTACGGCCCCGTCGGCGATTCCTCGTTCGTGGGCGCGGTCTGGGGCAACGCAGGGCCCCACCAGTACGTGCACGCCGGGGCGGCCGCCACC
>WBZL01005647.1_pt1 | contig 10278 bp, 10 predicted proteins | sample 5204291 | NCBI WGS metagenome assembly WBZL01 (sample SAMN12344345, study PRJNA552823) | activated sludge metagenome | biome: Activated sludge suspended growth; feature: Nitrification reactor; material: Wastewater; isolation source: activated sludge from nitrification reactor of wastewater... | reverse complement strand
AGTTTTTCACCGACGACGCCGCCCTTGGCGTTGATGTCGGTGATCGCCATCTCGGCACCCTTCCGGATCTGGTCACCCGCCGAGGCGTACTGACCGGTCATCGGTCCGGCGATGGCCACCAGGTGATCGGCGTAGACATTGCTGACCGCGAGGGAGAGCAGACTGCAGCCGGCCGCCAGGATCTGTTTGTTCATGGATTTCCTCCTTTGCTACGTTGGTCGATAAGGTAACTGACAAGTGACGCACCCGCATCGAGCACGTGCGCCCGAGTGAGTTCTGCCGCCGCGTCGGGATCCCGGCGGACGAACGCGTCGAGGATTTCGGCGTGTTCGCGCAGGGTGTTGGGCATTCCAGGGGTCATCGACAAGAGCGCGCGCACGTAACGTTCGACCTTGTTGTACAGCGAACGGATTTCGGCGATCAGGATCGGCTTTCCGGCGGCCGTATAGAGCGTCGAATGAAACAGCCAGTTCAGCTCGCCCCAGCGACCGGCATTGCCGGCCTGGTCGAATTCGTCGAGATGCCGGCGTGCCTGTTCGATCGCCTGGTCGCTGATCAGTGGTGCCGAGAGGCGTGCCGCGCGTGCCTCGAGCATCGCCCGGATTTCCATGTATTCGTCGATCTCGGCCGCCGACAGCGAGGCCACCACGGCGCCGCGGTTGCGCAGGAAGGTCACCAGGCCTTTGGCTTCGAGGTGCTTGAGTGCTTCGCGAACAGGGATCTTGCTGACATGAAAATGCGCCGCGATCTCGTCCTGCCGGAGCAACTCGCCGGCTGGCAGCAGGCCGTCGACAATGGCTTTCTTGAGCGTTTGCGCGACGTGATCCGACGCGCTGAGGCGGGGCATCTTCTGGGCGGCGACAAGCTCAAGAAGCGATGGCATGGCTGGCGAGGTGAACTCCAGATATCGTATACGATATAAACTTCCGGCCGCGAACATACAGACTCTTCTGGCTTCTGGCAAGCTGCAATGCACCAATCGGCCGATCTGTCGAGCCCCGGCCGGTTGGCCGAGGAATCGCCAGGCGGCCAGGCGATTTCACTTGGAACGATCATGAGAGCATGGTAGCCTGCAAATTCCTTTTCCTGGAGTAGAAGATGATGACCATTGGATCTGGTTTCCGTCAATTGCGGTTTTTCGCGTCTGCTGCGTGCCTGGCCATGACGATGACTGCTGCCGGTGTCGGTGCAGTCGAGGTGCCGCTGGTCGATGGCACACACTGGATCAAGTCCTCCGAAGAAGTCAAGAAGGCTTATCTCGTCGGGTTGGCCAACATGGTGCAGGTCGAGGCAGCGTATAACGCCGACAATCCGCCGGCCGTCGAGAATGGTTTTTCGCCACGCGTCGCCAGAGGGATGAAGGACCAGACGCTGGGCAGTGTGCTGGAAGCGCTCGACCAATGGTACGCGGCGCATCCCGATCGCTTGCTGCGCCCGGTGGTCGAAACGATCTGGTTCGAAATGGTGGTGCCCGCACTACCGAAAACCAAGTAAGGGAGAAAGAGATGAAAAAAACTGGATGGACTCTGGCCCTTGCGATGGCACTGGCGGCAACGGGTTGCACCAACATGAGCGCGCGCGAGCAGGGAACGATCAGTGGTGCAGCCATCGGTGCGGCCGCGGGAGCCGGTATTGCGGCAATCTCGGGCGGCAGCGGCTGGACCGGCGCGGCGATTGGTGGGGTGATCGGCGGCACGGTCGGCAATATCAAGGGTAAGCAGCAGCAGGGTTACTGAGGCAGCGCTCGGCAAGCTGTGCCGGACCGTGGGCGGCACACATCGTTGGGCGGAGCCGTCAACGGCTACCGGGTGATCGCCGTATTGCGGCCCGAAAACTGGTCGGTCAGGCGTAATGCAGCATCACTGAACTGGCCGAGTGGTTTTTCTGTACAGTAGCGATTCACGTACTGCTCGACCGTGCCGCTGGAGATGGCCGATACCTGCTGGTTCTGGTTGGCGTAGTTGTGGCCGGTGAGAACGCCGCGCACCCAGGCGACATAGAGCGCGCGTTGTTCGGCATCGTCCTTTGATGCCGACCAGGTCCGGCACGACATGTCGTCGAAGCCGACGATCTTGAGCGGCACGGCAGCATTGGCCGCCGATAGAGCGGCCAACAGTACAGCGCTGGTCTGTACCCGTTTCAATCGCGACATTTGCTTGCTCCTCGCCGGGTGATCATCTCAAAGCCGTCATTTTCGTCGGTATCAGCAGGCTAGTCCATGCCCATGACCGCCACGTGCGTGCCGCTGCCGTCGGGTCATTCGACCTGGGCGGGGAAACCTGTATCCAGGGGGTGAAGGTATCGGCAGCACCGGTCGACAGCGCCGGGCGCGCGGGTACAATGGCGGGCTTGAACTCACGGGCCAGGAACCATGACCGGACATCTCTTGATTGTCACAGCGCCGTCCGGCGCTGGCAAGACGACACTGGTGCGGTTGTTGCTGGAGAACGATCCGGACCTCAGCGTGTCAATTTCTCACAGCACGCGTGCACCCCGACCAGGTGAGCGGGATGGTGTCGAGTACCATTTCGTCAGTGTGCCGGATTTTCTTGAGAAGGTTCGCAATGATGCTTTCCTCGAATGGGCAGAGGTCCATGGCAACTACTATGGCACCTCGAGAAGCGGCATCGAAGCTGCCTTGCTTGCCGGTCAGGACGTGCTCCTCGAGATCGACTGGCAAGGCGCACAGCAGGTGCGGGCATTGTTCCCGGCCGCAATCGGCGTGTTCGTCCTGCCCCCGTCGCTTGACGAACTTGAACGCCGGTTATGCGCGCGCGCCACGGATAGCGCTGAAACGATCGCTCGCCGCGTTGCTGCGGCTCGCGAAGAGATGCGACATGTGGCTGAATTCGACTATGTTATTATCAATGACGAATTGCAGCGTGCGCTGCATGACCTGTTGGCAGTGGTCCGCGCGACCCGGCTTCGTTACGCTGCGCAGCGTCAGCGACATTCCATTCTTTTCGCAACAATGCTCTGATTACCCTGGGAGATTTGTATGGCACGAGTAACCGTAGACGACTGTTTGCAGCGTATTTCAAACCGCTTTCAGATGACTCTGGCGGCCACCTATCGTGCCCGTCAGATCACGGCCGGCGCGTCACCTCTGATCGACGCCGGTCGGGACAAGCCGACGGTGATCGCGCTACGTGAAATTGCCGTCGGCAAGGTCGGCCTGGAAGTCCTCAACCGCGGTCAGGCCTGACCTCAATCCAGCAGTGGCGCAGGACGAGATCATGGATCCCGTGATTGCCGCCAGCTTGTCCGCTGAATCGCCGGCGGCTGGCATGACCCCTGATTTACCTCTTCCCGAGGACGATCCGGCTTTCCAGGTCTTCATCGATAGCCTGAGCTATCTTCCCCCGGAAGAGATCGAGCGCGTGCGCGAGGCGTATCTGTTCAGCGAGAAGGCGCATCGTGGGCAGAAGCGCTTGTCGGGCGAGCCCTACATCACACATCCCCTGGCCGTGGCCGGCGCCATCGCCGAATGGCAAATGGATGTCGAGGGCGTGGTGGCGGCGCTCTTGCATGACGTGATGGAGGATACGTCGGTTGGCAAGAGCGAAATTGCCGATCGTTTCGGTAAACCCGTCGCTGATCTCGTCGATGGCCTGTCAAAGCTCGACAAGATCGAGTTTCAGTCTCAGGAAGAAGCGCAGGCGGAGAATTTTCGCAAAATGCTGATGGCCATGGCGCGCGATCTGCGTGTGGTACTGATCAAGCTCGCCGATCGCCATCACAATCTGCAGACGATGGCTGCGGTGCGTGCCGATAAACGCCGCCGGATCGCTCGCGAGACGCTCGAAATTTATGCGCCGATTGCCAACCGGCTTGGCCTCAACAAGCTTTTTCGCGAGTTGCAGGATCTCTCTTTCGAGCTCATCTATCCGATGCGTGCGCGTGTGCTGGCGCGCGCGCTCAAGGCGGCGCGCGGTAACCGGCGTGAGCTGTTGTCGCGGATTCTCGAAGGCATCACCGGCAAGCTGCGTGAAGCCGGCGTGCAGGCGCAGGTCTTTGGTCGCGAGAAGAGCCTGTATTCGATCTATCGCAAGATGATCGACAAGCACTTGTCATTTTCGCAGGTGCTCGATGTCTATGGTTTCCGTGTGCTGGTACAGGATGTGCCGACCGCCTACCTTGCCCTCGGTGCGCTGCACGGATTGTTCAAGCCGGTTCCCGGGAAGTTCAAGGACTACATCGCGATTCCCAAGCCCAACGGCTACCAGTCATTGCACACTACTCTGATCGGGCCGCACGGCACCCCGTTCGAACTGCAGATTCGTACCGAAGCGATGGAGAACGTGGCGCAGGAGGGCATTGCTTCGCACTGGCTGTACAAGGACAGCGAGGACTTTGGTGCCGATCTGCAACAGAAGACGACCACCTGGTTTCACTCGTTGCTCGACCTGCAAAGCGCGACCGGCGATTCTTCGGAGTTCTTCGAGCATGTCAAGGTCGATCTGTTTCCCCATGAAATCTACGTGTTCACGCCCAAAGGCAAGATCATCGCCTTGCCACGTGGGGCTACGGCGGTTGACCTGGCATACGCGATACACACCGATATCGGCAATCATTGTGTCGCCGCCCAGATCAATTTCAAGCCGCTGCCGCTGATGACCGAGTTGACCAACGGCGACCGCGTCGAGATCGTCACCGCTGCCGATGCTCATCCGGATATGGCCTGGCTGACGACCGTCAAGACCGGCAGGGCGCGCAGCAAGATCCGACATTACCTGAAGAGCGTCCACTATGACGAGTCGACGGCGCTCGGCGAGAAGATGCTCGACCAGGAGTTGCGGGCGTTGGGCGTAGTCGCCTCCGAACTGCCGGTTTCGAGTTGGAAGAACGTGCTGCGCGATTCCGGAAACAAATTGATCAAGGAGGTTTACACCGACATCGGACTGGGTTTTCGCCTTGCCGGGGTCGTTGCTCGTCGCCTACTAGCGCGCGAGGAAACACCACAGCCGGCTGAACGGGCGCCCGTTTCGCTGGTGATTCGCGGTACCGAAGGCATGGCTGTTCAGTTCGCGCCCTGCTGCCAACCGATCCCCGGCGACCCGATCATCGGCTCGATCTGGAAGGGCAAGGGTCTGGTGATCCATACGCATGATTGCCCCGCCATTCGCAAGGCGCGTACCGCCAAACCGATGAAATGGATCGACGTCGAGTGGGAGCCGGAGCCCGGCAAACTGTTCAGCGTGCGCCTGCTGATCGTGGTGCAGAATACGCTTGGCGCACTGGGGCGGATCGCCACCGAGATTTCGACCTCCGGCATCAACATCGAACATGTGAACATGGAAGAGAAGCGACCCGGACTGTACACGACGCTGCGTTTTACGGTGCAGGTAGCCAGTCGCACTTCTCTGGCGCGTCTGATGCGCAGTCTGCGGCGCATTCCCGAGGTGGTGCGCATCACCCGTGATCAGGGGTTGACTGCTTGAAGGTTATCGTCCTGGGTGCAGGTGTCGTGGGGGTCACCAGCGCCTGGTATCTGGCCAAGGCAGGACATCAGGTGACAGTACTTGATCGTCAGACTGCCGCCGGATTGGAAACCAGCTTCGCCAACGGTGGCCAGATTTCGGTTTCGCACGCCGAACCATGGTCGAACCCGCGCGCGCCGTTACGTGCGCTGGCCTGGATGCGGCGCGAGGATGCGCCGCTGCTCTTTCGTCCGCGCTGGGATGCCACGCTGCTTGACTGGAGCCTGCGTTTTCTGCGCGAATGCACGGCGCGGCGAACGCGTGACAACATTCGCCAGATTGTCACCCTGGCGCTTTACAGTCGTCGTCAGTTGCAGGCACTGCGCGCTGAAACCATGCTCGCCTACGATCATCTCGAACGCGGCATCCTGCACATCTACACCGACCGCCGCGAGTACGCAACTGCCATGGAAGCTGCCGCGGTGATGCGTGAGTTTGGCTGTGAGCGACGCACTGTGAATGTCGACGAGTGCATCGCCATCGAGCCGGCGTTGGCGTCGGTGAGGCAGCGGCTGGTCGGCGGCGACTTCACGGCCGCCGATGAATCCGGCGATGCCCACCGCTTCACACAACAGCTTGCGGCCCTTTGTACGGCACGCGGCGTCGTTTTTCGTTACGGCGTTACGGTCGATCGTTTGAGTATGGTGGCCGGCCGAGTGGCTGGCGTAATCGCTGCCGGCGAGTTGCACCAGGCCGATGCCTATGTCGCTGCGCTCGGTAGCTATACCCCTTTGTTGCTGCGTCTCATCGGCCTGCGTCTGCCGGTGTACCCGGCGAAGGGCTATTCGGCCACCTTTCCCCTGTCCGCGGATAGCATCGCACCGAGTGTCAGCCTCACCGACGACGGTTACAAGATCGTTTTTTCGCGTCTCGGTCAACGCTTGCGCATTGCCGGTACGGCTGAATTCAATGGCTATAATACCGACCTCAATGCGGTGCGCTGCCGGGCCCTGATCGAGCGGGCCAGCGAGCTTTTTCCGGCTTTGCGACCGGCCGATGAACCTCGGTTCTGGTGTGGTCTGCGTCCGGCGACGCCTTCCAACGTGCCGCTGATCGGCCGCTCGACGATTCCCAATCTGTATCTCAATACCGGCCACGGTACGCTCGGCTGGACGATGGCTTGCGGCTCCGGCGCCGCACTGGCGGATATCATCAGCGGCCGTCCGCCTGAGCCAGGCTTTCGGTTCCTCTGATTCACCCTGGCTGACGCCTGGCAATGCTGATTGACACCCATTGCCATCTCGCAGCGGCTGAATTCGCGGCTGACCGGGACATGCTGGTAGAGATGGCGCGGCTGGCCGGGGTGTCGTCCATCGTCGTGCCGGCGGTCGATGTGACGAGCTTTGCCAAGGTGCACGACTGCTGCGCCCGTTACGCCGGGTGTGCCCCGGCTTACGGCATTCACCCGCTTTATGTACAGCATGCTGGCCCTGATGATCTGGCGACCTTGCGCGACTGGCTGGCGCGCGCTTCTGAAGGGCCGCAGCGGCCGCTGGCGCTAGGTGAGATCGGCCTCGACTTCTTCGTTGCCGATCGGCAGGACGAGCGGCAGGAGTCATTCTTCGTCGAACAACTGAGAATCGCCCGCGACCTGGAGTTGCCGGTGCTCCTGCATGTCCGCAGGGCGGTCGATCAGGTACTCAAGAATCTGCGCCGGATCAGGGTGACCGGCGGCATCGCGCACGCCTTCAATGGCAGCCGACAACAGGCGGAAGAATTCATCAGACTGGGCTTCAAACTGGGCTTTGGTGGTGCTTTGACCTACCCTGGCTCGACGCGCATCCGCCGGTTGGCCGCTACGCTGCCATTGGATGCGATCGTGCTCGAAACCGACGCACCGGACATGCCACCAGCCTGGTTGGCTGGTCGCCGCAACACGCCCGAACAGTTGTCGCGGATCAACGCAATGTTGGCGGAGTTGCGCGGCATCGACGCGAGCGAACTGGCCAAGGTAACGGCGTTCAACGCACTGGAAGTGCTGCCTCGGTTGCGCTCGGCTGACTGATCGGGTAGGGTACGGCCTGAGGGCTTTGGGTTGCGTACCTTCCGTGCGGGTGGGCGGCGGGTCACCGAATCAGTGGAACATGACGAAAGAATTTTCTGCCAGGGCAGGATCAATGCAGACACTTTGTCCAGGCTGACCGATCTTGAACAGGCATGTTCCGAACATAGACGTTCGTACTTTCTCTAACCATATGAAAAATAACTTCGATGCACCCGTTTCCACCTGTGTGGCGGTCAAGAAGGTTCTGCCTGCCATTCCTCAGTACTTGCAGGCCCACTATTGGTGGGCGTATGTTCATCCGCGTGCAGTGCATGTCTTCGAGCGGCAATGGCTGGTCAATCTGATTCTCTGGGGTAACTACAAGCGTCTCTGCAATGCGGTGCTGCATGATTACGGTCACCAGCTCCCGGGCCGAACCTTGCAGATCGCCTGTGCCTACGGCGATCTGACGCCGCGACTGGCGGCCTGCGTGGCACCGGGAGGGGCGCTGGAAATTGCCGACATTCTGCCGATCCAGCTGGAGAATCTCGCCGGCAAGCTGGGCCCGCAGGCGCCAATCAAGTTGCATTGCATGGATTCGGCGGCGCTCGGTTTTTCCGACGCGAGCTTTGACCGGGCCCTGCTGTTTTTCCTGCTGCACGAACAGCCGCAGGCCGTGCGCGAAAGAACGCTGGCCGAGGCGCTGCGGGTCGTCCGTCCCGGCGGGACACTGACCATCGTAGACTATGCGCCGCCGAGCCGCTTCAATCCGTTGCGCTACTTCTGGAAGCCGGTTCTAGACCGGCTGGAGCCCTTTGCCCGCGATCTTTTCAGTGAGGAAGTCATGGCCTGGTTGCCAAAAGATGGGGGCTTCGTTACGCTCGGCAAGCAACGCTTCTTTGGTGGCATGTATCAGATGTTAACGCTCAAGGTAGTGGAAACAACTAAGGATCAACCAGCCGGTGAGTAGCTGATCAGTGGGTCCTGCCGGACCTTTTTCGGTGGGGCTTTGGGGGATGTGAATCGTCGCCAGCAATGCTGGGCGCGAGAAAGGAAAAAGCGTGGAGATATACAAGGCGGACGTGGTGATCGTCGGGGGTGGCGGGGCAGGTCTGCGGGCAGCGATTGCCGTCGCGGAGTCTGATCCCGCACTGAGGATCGCGCTGGTCTCGAAGGTCTATCCGATGCGTAGTCACACTGTCGCCGCCGAGGGCGGTTCGGCGGGGGTGAAGTTGTCCACCGATAGCCTCGAGTATCACTTTAACGATACGGTGGGTGGGGGCGACTGGTTGTGCGAGCAGGATGTGGTCGAGTATTTCGTGGCACACTGTGCCGAGGAACTGACCCAGCTCGAGCACTGGGGATGCCCATGGAGTCGTACCCCGGACGGGCATGTCAACGTGCGGGCTTTCGGCGGCATGAAGATCGAGCGGACCTGGTTTGCCGCCGACAAAACCGGTTTCCACATGTTGCACACCCTCTTTCAGACATCGATCAAGTATCCGTCGATCAAGCGCTTCGACGAACATTTTTGCGTTGATCTGGTGGTTGAGGATGGCCGTGTGCAGGGGGTCGTCGCGATCGAGATCGGTTCGGGAGAGTTCACTCTGGTCGAAGCTCGCTCGGTCGTGATCGCCACTGGCGGTGCTGGCCGCGTGTTCCGCGAGAACACCAACGGCGGTGTCGTCACCGGCGATGGCATGGCGCTCGCCTATCGCCACGGCGTGCCGCTGCGCGACATGGAATTTGTCCAGTATCATCCTACCTGCATGCCGGGGACCGGTCTGCTATTTACCGAAGCGTGTCGGGGCGAGGGAGGCTTCCTGGTGAACAAGGATGGCTATCGCTACCTGCAGGACTATGGTCTTGGCCCGGCCGAGCCTTCGCCGCGCAACAAGGCAATGGAACTCGGGCCACGTGATCGTCTCAGTCAGGCCTTCTGGTACGAGCAGCAAAAGGGTCGCACCATCGAGGGCCCACACGGTTCGGTCGTGCATCTGGACCTGCGCCATCTCGGCGAAGCCAAGCTGCGCGAGCGATTGCCGCAGATCTACGAACTGGCCGAGCAGTTTCTTGGCGTCGATCCTGCGCGGGCTCCGATCCCGGTGCGGCCGGCGGTACATTACACGATGGGCGGAATCCTTGTTGACGGTCTCTGCGCGTCGCCGCTGCCCGGTCTCTATGCGGCCGGCGAATGTTCCAGCGTCGGCATTCATGGTGCCAACCGGCTGGGATCGAATTCCCTCTCCGAGCTCTGCGTGTTTGGCAAGGTGGCGGGCGTCGAAGCCGCTCGCTTTGCAAGATCGGTGGTGCCCGGCAATTCGGCCAAGCTGCAGAAGCAGGCACAGGCCGTCGAGCAACGGGTTCTTGGCCTGAAGCTGAAAACCGGCGGCAACGAACGCATTGCTGTCTTGCGCAAGGAAATGGCCCAGACCATGGAGGAGGGTTGCGGCATCTATCGCCTGGCAGAAACCATGCAAAAGACCTGCGACAAACTCGACGAGCTAAAGGCGCGCTTCAGGAACGTCAATGTCGAGGACAAGTCGAGCGTTTGGAATACCGAGTGGTTGCTGGCCATCGAACTCGAGTACCAGCTCGACGTTGCCCAGACGATGGCCTATTCGGCGCTGCATCGGCGCGAGTCGCGGGGGGCTCACCAGCGCCTCGACGGCTACGAGCAGCGCGACGATGTCAACTTCCTGAAGCACTCACAGGCGCACTATGTCGCTGACGGCGCTCCGCGCATCGATTACGGCCCTGTCAAGATTACCAAGTCGCAGCCTGGCACGCGCGCCTATGGCGCTGCCGGCGAGA
>WBZL01005646.1_pt1 | contig 10283 bp, 12 predicted proteins | sample 5204291 | NCBI WGS metagenome assembly WBZL01 (sample SAMN12344345, study PRJNA552823) | activated sludge metagenome | biome: Activated sludge suspended growth; feature: Nitrification reactor; material: Wastewater; isolation source: activated sludge from nitrification reactor of wastewater... | reverse complement strand
TCCGTGACCTCGGCCTGGCCTTCGGGGCGGTGCTGATCCTGATCTATGTCCTGGTGGTCGGTTGGTTCCAGTCCTTCACGACGCCCCTCGTCATCATGGCACCGATTCCGCTGACGTTGATCGGGATCCTGCCGGGACACGCCATCACAGGCGCGTTCTTCACGGCGACGTCGATGATCGGGATGATCGCCCTGGCCGGCATCATCGTGCGCAACTCGATCCTGCTGGTGGACTTCATCCAGCTCGCCGAGGCGCGCGGTCGCTCGTTGCGTGAGGCCGTCATCGAGGCAGGCGCGGTGCGCTTCCGGCCGATCGCCCTCACCGCTGCGGCGGTAGTCATTGGCGGGCTGGTGATGGTGCTGGACCCGATCTTCCAGGGGTTGGCGGTGGCGCTCATGTTCGGCGCCGTCGCGGCGACCCTGCTCACCATGGTGGTGGTGCCGCTCCTGTACTGGGAGCTGCGCCACCGCGCGACCTCGACGGAGGCGGCATGAAGCTCCTGATGCTCATCCACAGTGGGCCGGATATCACACGGCTCACGTCCCTGCTCGACGCCCATGAAGCGGGCGGGTACACCGAGTTGCGCGATGTCCACGGAGCGGGGCCGACCGGGCGCATCCTGGGGACCCGCGCCTGGCCAGGGAGCGCGACGATCCTCTTGAGCGTGGTGCCCGCGGTGCGCATCGACGCCCTCGTGGAGGCGTTGCGCGCGTACAAGGCAGCGCTGCTCGACGGGGAACACCTGCACGTCGCGGTGCTCCCCGTCGAGACGTACTTCTAGGTGGTGGCTTCCACCGCCGCCAGGGCGCGATGCAGGCGGGCCTTCACCTCGGCGGCCAGTTCGGCAATGTCGTTGCGGCCGGTGAGCGACAGCGCCTCGACCGGGTCCATGGCGGCCACGATGCTCGTGCCCGGCAGGTCACCGGCATAGACGATGACATTGCACGGGAGCAGGAGGCCGATATCGCGCTCGGCCGAGAGGGCGCGGTGAGCCAGCGGCGGATTGCAGGCTCCAAGGATGACGTACGGCCGGAAGTCGACGTCGAGCTTCTTCTTGAGGGTCGCCGCCACGTCGATCTCGGTCAGGATCCCGAACCCCTCCGCGGCGAGTGCCGCCCGGGTGCGGGTGGCGGCCTCTTCGAAGGGGAGCGGCAGGGTCACGCCGAAGCCGTAGCGGGTGGTCTGGGTGATCATGGGATGGGGTGCGGTTTGAGATATTACTGTGTAGTTATATATTATATCCGCGGCCGCCGGACGCTGCCGGGAGTCCCCCGATGGGACGCCGGCTGGTGCTCCGACGGTGTGAATCCTCAACTGGTACGACCATGTGCTCTCCCACGGTGATCCTCCGCCTCGCCGGCCTCTTCGTCCTCGTCTCGGTTGCCCTCGGTACGTGGGTGCACCCGGGCTGGTACGGCTTCACGGCGTTCGTCGGGTTCAACATGCTGCAGTCCACGTTCAGCGGCTTCTGCCCGTTGGAGCGCATCCTCGGCGCGCGCGGCTGGCTCGGGTGCCAGCCGCGGCGCGCCGTGTAGCGCAGGAGCCCGTCACCTCATGCCCCGGACCCTCACGCCGCAATTGCTCGACCTGGTGGCCGATCGCTTCAAGGCGCTCGCCGATCCCGCTCGCTTGCGCCTGCTCGCGGCACTCCGGGATGGCGAGCGCACGGTGACCGAGCTGGTGGAAGCGACCGACCTCTCGCAGGCGAACACCTCGAAGCACCTCGCGCTCCTGCATGCGCTGGGGTTCGTCAAGCGCCGGCGTGACGGGAGCTGGACGTATTACGCCCTGGGGGACCGGGAGGTGATGCGCCTCTGCGACCTGATGTGCGGGCGGATCGAGGCAGAAGTGGAGCGCCGGGCGCGCCTCCTCGGGTAAGGCCTGCGGCGGGGCGGGCCCGGTGCCAGATTTCGCGCCGACGCCCTGACCCTCGCCGATGCAGATCTTTCATACCAAGCGGGAACGCGCCGGGCTCCTGATCATCCTGCTCGGCGCAGCGATCACGTTCGCCATCGCGAGCTTTGCGGTCGGCCTGCTCGGGGCGGCCGTCCTGTATGTCTTGTGCGTTCCCGTGTACCACCGGCTGCGTCGTCGCCTCGGTCCGGACGGCGCGGCGTCCCTGACGCTCGTGTTCGCGGTCGTGGCCATTGCGCTGCCGGTGATGTGGATCGTCGCCCTCATTGCGGACCAGGCGCCGGAGATGCTCCGTCGTGCGCAGGCGTCGGACTCCATGGCGCACCTCAACCAGTTCCCGAAGATCGGGACCATCGACCTTGGCGCGGAGCTGGCCAAGGCCAGCGGTACCTTCTTTCGCTGGCTCTCCCAGCAGGCCTTTGATTTCGTCGGGGGGGCAGCGCGGGCCACCCTCAACCTCGTCATCTCGTTCTTCGCGCTCTACTACATGCTCGTTTCCGCCGAGACGACGTGGAAGACCTTTCGTGAGTTCCTGCCGTTCTCGGAGGCCTCGGCCCTCGAGCTGAAGGACCGCTTCTACTCGGTGACCCATGCCACCGTGCTGGGCACGCTGCTCACGGCGGTGGCCCAGGGCACGCTGATCGGCCTCGCCTTCTGGATGGTGGGCATTCCCAACGGGCTCTTCTGGGGGGTGGTGACCGGGTTCGCGTCGATCCTCCCGGTGCTGGGCAGTGCGCTCGTGTGGCTGCCGGGGGTCCTCTTCCTGCTCGCGCAGGGACGATACGGTGCCATGGTGGCGTTGCTCGTCGTTGGGGCCGGGGTGGCCAGCAACGTCGACAATGTGATCCGGCCGCTGATCTACCGGCGGGTGTCGAACCTGCACCCCATGGTGACGCTCATCGGTGCCTTTGCCGGCGTGAAGTATTTCGGGTTGCTCGGCGTCCTGCTCGGGCCGCTCGCGATCCAGTACTTCTTCGAGTTTGTCACGCTGTATCGTCGCGAGTACCTCGTCACCCCCTCGTCCGACGCGGCGCCCGCCGTCGCGACGACGTGAGGCGGTACGTCCCGGGGATCGTCGCCACCCTGGTCGTCGCTGCCGCCGCGTGGTTCGCGGGAGCTGTCCTCGGGGCGAGGGTGCGCTGGGCCCCCGATGCCGTGGTGCTTGCCCTCGTCGCCGGGATGCTCGTGCACGCGATCCGGCCGCTGCCGGGGGCATGGGAGGCGGGGGTCGGCTTCATGGGGCGCACCGTCCTGGAAGTGGCGATCGTCGTGCTGGGGATCACGACGGACCTTCGGCGTTTCGCGGAGGCCGGCGCGGTCCTGGTCGGAGTCACGATCGCCACGACCCTGGTGGCGTTAGGCGCGGGGATCGTGATCGGTGGGCGGTGCGGGCTCGGCCGACGACATGCCGTCCTCGTGGCGTCGGGCAACGCCATCTGCGGCAACTCGGCCATCGTGGCGGTCGCTCGCGCGACCGGAGCCACCCCGGTGGAGACCGCGTCGTCGATTGCCTCGACGGCGTTGCTCAGCATTGCGCTCGTGCTGGCCCTCCCGGTGATCGGTACGCAGCTCGGCTTCGGCGATGTGGCCTATGGCGCCCTCGCCGGGATGACGGTGTATGCGATGCCGCAGGTGCTGGCGGCAACCTTCCCGGTGAGCGCGGCGGCCGGTGAGGTCGGGACCATGGTGAAGCTGGTGCGCGTCATGCTGATGGTGCCGTGGCTGGTCTGGCTCGGGCGGGGGCGCGGCGGTGGCAGCGAGGGCCTGCGCGCCGCGCTGCGCCGCGCGCTGCCGGGGTATCTGCTGCTCTTCCTGGTTGGGGCAGCGCTCCGCACGGCCGGCGTCGTCCCGGATGCCGTCGCACGACCGGCGCAGGGGCTGGCCCACGTGTTGACCGTTGCGGCCATGGCCGGGACCGGGCTGGCGGTGGCCCCCGATTCCATGCGCACCGCCGGGCCACGCACGACCCTGGCGGCGATCCTGTCGATGTCGTTGCTGCTCGTGCTCGCGCTCCTGGCGGTGCGACTGCTCGTCGCCTGATCCTCTCGTCGCCCGGGGCGATGGGGGTCAGTCGCGCTGCAACAAGACAAGGAAGTCTGCCGCGGACACCGGCTCCGAGAAAAGCGCGCCCTGGCCGTACTCGCACTTGAAGCGCAGGAGTTCGGCGAGTTGCTCCTCACGCTCGATTCCTTCCGCCACCGTCCGGAGTCGCTTGAGCTTGCCGAGGGCGACGATGGCGCGTGTCGCGGCGTGCTCCTCCGGGCGGCGATTGACCTGGCTCACGTAGCTGCGGTCGATCTTGAGGATGTCCACCGGGATGTCGCCCGGGTCGCCCAGCGAGGCCCCGCGTGACCCGTAGTCGTCGATCGCGATACGCACGCCGAGGGTGCGCACCTGCCGGAGCCGGGCGAGCGCCTCGGCCTGGTGTTTCACCAGGGAGGATTCCGAGACCTCGAGGACCAGGCGATGCGGCTCGATGCCGGAGTCGCGGAGCGCCGACGCGACTTCGTCCACGAAGGTCGCGTGCAGGAGCTGTTTCGCCGTGACGTTGACCGTGACCGTGAGCGAGCGATCGGGGCCGATCGAGTCCTGCCACGTCCGCGCCTGGCGACAGGCTTCGCGCAGGATCCAGCGCCCGAGCTCGATGATGTGACCGGACTCCTCCGCAACGGGCACAAAGGCGGCAGCGGGGACGAGGCCCCGTGTCCGATGGTTCCAGCGGACGAGGGCCTCGACACCGGCGATGCGTCGGCTGCGCAGGATGACAATTGGCTGGTAGACGAGAGAGAACTCGCCCGCATCCATGGCGCGCTTGATGTCGTCCTCGAGGCGGGAGTGCGCGAGGGCGGGCTCATGCACCCGCGGGTCGAACAGCTCACAGGCACCGCGGCCGCGGCGTCGCGCGGCCCGCAGGGCGACATCCGCGTGGCGGAGCAGGTCGTCGGCGGTATCGTCCGCCGTTGCCGATGCAATGCCGAGGTTGGCATTCCCGACGAAACCCACGGCCCCCGCCATGAGGGGCGAGGCGAAGGCCTGGCCGATGCGTTCGGCGACCTGCACGAAGTTGCTCTCGTCCGACATGTCCTCGAGCAGGATCGCGAAGCGGGCCCCTTCGAGGCGCGCGGCACTGTCGGTCCCGCGCAGGCACGTCGTCAGGCGCGTCGCCGCGGCGGTGACCACCGCTTCCACCTGTTCGATCGATGCGCGCGTAGCTCCCGACCGAAAATCCTCGAACTCCAGCAACAGGACCGCGAGCGGCAGCTGCTGGCGGTGCGCCCGGGCCAGCGCGTGTTCCACCCGATCGCGGAACAGGGCCCGAGAGGGAAGACCGGTGAGCCCGTCCTTGAGCAGGTCGCCCGCGGCCTCCGGCTCGCGCGGGGGCGCCGGGCGAATCGACACCACCACGCACCGCTCCGCCGGCGCGTCGGCCAGTCGAGTGGCCGTGAACTCCAGTTCAACGAACGACCCCTCGCTGGTGCGCGTCCGCCATCGCTGCGGGACGTGCAGTTCGGCGCCGTTCGACACCCGGATGACCGTCTGGGCGGCCTCGGCGACGAAGTCTTCGTGGAGCAGGGAGGTGAGTCGCCGTCCGGCGAGCCCCGGACCGGCGAATCCAATGACCCGCTCCACGCCACGGGAGGCTTTGGCGATGACTCCGTCGCGTCCTACGATCAGGACAGCGTCGGCGACTTTCGTCAGAAGTTGTTCATCTCGCATCAGGGCGTCGTCGGTCGAATCGGGGTCGCGCATGGCCCTCATTGCACGGTGTGTTCCGTGGCTCGGCCAGACCTGAGTATCGGCGGAGCCCTTGTCCAGCCTCAACATACGTCTTGTGTCGAGGGGTGGGCGGCGGGTTTTGCCGGGGGGACCTGGGGGGCGGAAGCGACAAGGTGTGGTGAAGGGGAAACCCGCGACCAGCGCCCGTGTATGTTCCCCCCCGTGACGACGCCCGACTGGCTGAGCCGCCTCCAATTCGAGAGCCCATGGGTCCTGGTGTTGCTTCTGGGGCTCCCGCTCTGGTGGTGGTGGCGTCGTCGCCGGGACGCCGCGCAGGCCATCACCTTCCCGGGGACCTCGGTCTTGGCCCGTGGGCCGCGCGTCGGGAGCTGGATTCCGCGGGCGCTGGTGATGCTCCGCTCGCTGGTCCTCGCGGGGCTCGTCGTGGCCCTCGCGCGCCCGCGGATGGCGGGACGCTCCGAGCAGTCGAACAGCGAGGGGATCAACATCGTCGTGGCCTTCGACATCTCCAGCTCAATGCTGGCAGAGGACTTCCAGCCTCAGAACCGGCTGGAGGTGGCCCGCGAAAAGGTCAAGCAGTTCGTGAACCTCCGCTCGAGTGACCGTATCGGGATCGTCGCCTTTTCCGGCGAGGCGCTTACTCAGGTACCACTCACCACGGACTATCCCGTCGTGCTCGCGGCGATCGACAACCTCCAGCCGGGGCAGCTCGAGGATGGCACGGCGATCGGGACCGCCATCGCCACCGCTGCCAACCGGTTGCGTGGGGCGCCGGGGCGGTCCCGCGTGATCGTGCTGCTCACCGACGGCGTGAACAACCGCGGCACCATCGACCCCCGCACCGCGGCCCAGGCGGCGGGCGCCTTCGGGGTGAAGATCTACACGATCGGCGTGGGCACGGAGGGGATGGCTCCGGTGCCCGTCGGTCGCGGCGTCTTCGGTCTCCGCTATGAGAACCGCCCCGTGGAAATCGACGACCAGCTGCTGACCGAAGTCGCGGAGAAGACGGGGGGGCGTTATTTCAGGGCGCGCGACGCCGCCGCGCTCGACCGGATCACCCTGGAGATCGATCAGCTGGAGCGGACGCCCGTTCGCACCCGGGTGTTCACCCGGTACGCGGAGTTGTTCCGCTGGCCCCTGACCCTGGCGTTGATCGCCCTCGCCCTGGAACTCGGCCTCGGCGCGTGGCGCGGCCCCCTGCCGTAAGCGCCCACGAAGCGGGCGGCGACCTCAGAGCCACTTCCGCCACCTGAGCAGGCCGACGAGGCCGGCGCCTAACGCGAGCTGGGCCGCGAGGATGATCTCGAAGCCCCATCGATGGTCGGCCCACGGGATCCGGGTGAAGTTCATCCCCCACATGCCACTCACCACGACGAACGGCACGCTCAACGTCGCCACGACAGTGAGTCCCTTGGTCACCAGGTTCAGCCGGTTGGAGACCTGCGAGAGGTAACTCTCCATCGTGCTGCTGAGCAGGTCGCGGTAGGTATCCAGCGAGTCGTTGATACGCAACATGTGATCGTACACGTCGCGGAAGTACAGCTGCAGCTCGGGGGAGAGGAGCGGCGACGGCCGATTGGACAGGACGTTGAAGATCTCGCGCTGTGGCGCGAGGTATCGTCGCAGCGACAGCACCAGGCGTTTCACTGCGAAGATGTCGCGCAGCGAACTCTCGTCGAAGGTCGCGAACACCCGCTCCTCGAGCGAATCGAGGAACTCGTCGACGCGGTCCAGGATGGGGAAATACGCGTCGATGGCTGCGTCCATCAGCTGGTGCGCCAGCCGCGCGGGGCCGCGTCCGACGACGTCGGGGGTGCGCAGGCAGATCCCGCCGAGGTGCTCCACGTGATGCGACGGTCCGGCGTGGACCGTGACGAGGAAGTTTGCGCCGAGGAAGAAGTAGAGGTTGGCGGTCTCGAGATCGTACGGGTCCGTCGTTTCTTCGACGAATCGCACGACGCGAAGCGTGACGAAGAGGTAGTGGTCGTACTGGTCGACCTTGGGCCGCGAGACCGGGTTCAGGACATCCTCGATCGTGAGCGGGTGGAACCCGAACACCTTCTCGAGGAGGGCGAGCTGCGAGCGGTTATTGCTGTCGATATGGACCCAGATGTTCGCCCCGGAGTCGGCCCGGGTAGCCGCGATGGTGGCCACGTCCGCGTCGCGGGTGACCTGCCCCCCTCTCGAGATGAACGACCGGGGCATGCGAGAATCGGCGGTACCCTGACCCTCTCCCGCTCCCTCGATCGAGGTATTCAATGAAGGCGCGCTCAATTTCGAGTACCGTAAGGGAAAGCCCGACGCATCGGTCGGACATCGACGTCGAGGCAGGCGAATACTGGCGGTTAGATTCTGCCCGTGCCAGCGACCGCTCTTCCCCTCGATAGCGCCACGGCGTTGGTCGCCGACGGTGTCACGCGCCGGTTCGGTCGCCGCTGGGCGTTGCGCGGGGCGTCCCTCGAGGTGGCCCCCGGGGAAGTGGTGGGGCTGGAGGGGCACAACGGCTCCGGGAAGAGCACGTTGCTCCGCGTCTTCGCGACCCTGCTGAGGGCAACCTCAGGGGAGGCGCTCGTCCATGGTCGCTCGGTGCGGCAACACCCGGACTGGGTGCGCGCGCAGGTCGCGCTGCTGACCTATCACCCCGGGCTCTACGACGACCTCACGGCGAGGGAGAACCTGCGGTTTGCGGCGACCATGCTGGGCCGCGACGAGGCCGGCCTGGACGCGGCGCTGGATCGGGTGGGTCTGCTGGCGGTCGGCGACGAACGGGTTCGCACCTTCTCCTCGGGGATGCAGCGGCGCCTTTCGCTCGCGCGATTGCTCCTGCAGCGGCCCCGGGTGCTGCTCCTGGACGAGCCCTACAACTCGCTCGACAAGCAGGGGGTGGCGCTCGTCAACGACGTGGTGCGTGAAGTGGTCCGCGGGGTGGACGGGGGCGCCGCGCTGATCGTGCTGCATGAGCGGGCCAGTGCCGGGACGCTGCTCGATCGGATCGAGGTGATGAACCAGGGACGGATCGAGGGGCAGCGCGAGCCGGTCGTCCCCACGGCTCAGGCGATGCTGGCGGAGATGGCCTCATGAGCTGGCGGGATGACTGGCGCCGCGTCAGGGCGGTCGCCCTCAAGGACCTCACCACCGAGCGTCGGTCGAAGAACGGGATCAACGCGGTGACCTTCCTGGGCGTCCTCATCCTCATGCTGTTCGGCTTTGCCCTGGGGCCGGACACCGAGTCGCTGCGAGAGGCGGCAACGGGGGCGCTCTGGCTCGCGATCCTGTTCAGCGGGGTCCTGGCCTTCAACCGATCGTACCAGCTCGAACTCGATGGTGGAGCTCTGGAGCCCCTCCTGCTCTATCCCGGGGCGCGGTGGACGATCTTCGCGGGGAAACTGCTCGCCAACCTTGCGTTCGTGCTCCTGGTCGAGTGCATCGTGATTCCGGTCGCGCTCGTATTGTTTCATGTATCGATCCCGGATGCCTGGGGGGCACAGCTCGCCGTTACGCTTCTGGGGAGCATCGGATTCGTCACGCTCGGAACCTTCTATGCGGCCATGTCGAGCCGGAGCCGCTCCCGGGAAGTCCTGCTTCCGCTCCTGCTTTTTCCGATGATGATCCCGGTCCTGCTGGGAGCGGTGGAGGCGTCCACGTCGTTGCTGGAGGGGAACGTGATGAAGGACGCCGGCGCGTGGATTCGCGTGTTGGTGGTGTATGACGTGATCTTCCTGGCGGCGTCGCTCGCCGTCTTCGAATACGTGATCGAGGTGTGAGATGGAATCCGCAGTGAACACGGCACGCCCCATGGCGGTCCCTGGGAGCAATGTGCGATGGGCGACGATGGGAATCGCGGGGCTGGTACTCCTCGCGGCCGCACAGGCCTACGGGGTCCTTACGAGCCCTCCCGATCGCGACATGGGCCACCTGCAGAAGATCATGTACGTGCACGTGCCCGTCGCCTGGAACGCGATGCTGGCCTTCCTCGTCGTGGCACTCGCGTCCCTCCGCTATCTCTGGAAGGGGCGACTCGCCGACGACCTGCTCGCGGCCTCCGCAGCCGAGGTTGGCATGCTGCTCACCGGGCTGACCCTGGCTGCCGGGATGATCTGGGGGAAGCCGACCTGGGGCATCTGGTGGACGTGGGAGCCGCGCCTCACCTCGACGGCCGTGCTCTTCTTCATGTTCGTCGCGTACCTCATCCTGCGGTCCTTCGTGGATGACGCCGAGCGTCGCGCGCAGTGGAGTGCGGTCGTCGGGTTGCTCGGTGCGCTCAACGTCCCCATCGTGTACATGTCGGTGCGGTGGTGGCGCACGTTACACCAGCTGCAATCGAGTCCGATGACGCTCGACTCGAGCTACACCTGGCCGTTGCGCGCGAATGCGGTGGCGGTGATGCTGTTGATGGCGCTGGCCATCTGGCACCGGTACCGTTCGGCCGTGATGACGCAGACCGCCGACGAACTCATGGATCGCCTCGCCCTGGCGGGGAAGGGAGGTTCGCATGCCTGAGCAGAACAACGCCTTCATTCTCGCGGCCTTTGTGCTCCTCTGGCTTGGAGTGCTGGGGTACGCCGCGCACTTGCGACGGGTCCGGAATGCCGCCGAGCAGCGGATGGCGCGGGCTCGTGATCACGAGCCCG
>WBZL01005645.1_pt1 | contig 10285 bp, 6 predicted proteins | sample 5204291 | NCBI WGS metagenome assembly WBZL01 (sample SAMN12344345, study PRJNA552823) | activated sludge metagenome | biome: Activated sludge suspended growth; feature: Nitrification reactor; material: Wastewater; isolation source: activated sludge from nitrification reactor of wastewater treatment... | reverse complement strand
CCATGCCGGGATCGGTGGTCAGCACGCGCTCGAGCCGTCGCGCGGCGGCCTCGGTGCCGTCGGCCACCACCACCATGCCCGCGTGCAGCGAGTAGCCGATGCCCACGCCGCCGCCGTGGTGCACCGAGACCCACGTGGCCCCGGCCGCGGCATTGAGCAGGGCGTTGAGCACCGGCCAGTCGGCGATGGCGTCGGAGCCGTCCTTCATGCCCTCGGTCTCGCGGTTGGGCGAGGCCACGCTGCCGCAATCGAGGTGGTCGCGGCCGATCACGATGGGGCCGGCGAGCTCGCCGCTGCGCACCATCTCGTTGAAGCGCAGGCCCGCGCGGTGGCGCTCGCCGTAGCCCAGCCAGCAGATGCGGCACGGCAGGCCCTGGAACGCGATCTGCTCGCGCGCGAGCTCGATCCAGCGGCGCAGCGCCGCCTTCTCGGGGAACAGCTCGAGGATCGCGTCGTCGGTCTTGCGGATGTCCTCGGGATCGCCCGAGAGCGCGGCCCAGCGGAACGGGCCCTGCCCCTCGCAGAACAGCGGCCGGATGTAGAGCGGGATGAAGCCCTGGATGCGGAACGCGTCGGCGACCCCGGCCTTGACCGCCTGCGCGCGGATGTTGTTGCCGTAGTCGAACGCCACCGCGCCGCGATCCTGCATGGTGCGCATGGCGGCCACGTGGCGGCCCATGGCGTCGATGCTGCGGCGCACGTACTGCTCGGGGTCGTCGCGGCGCAGCCGCTCGGCCGCGGCCAGCGTCATGCCGTCGGGCACGTAGCCGTTCAGCTCGTCGTGGGCGCTGGTCTGGTCGGTGACGACGTCGGGCGTGATCCCCCGCCGCACGAGCTCCGGCAGCACCTGCGCGCAGTTGCCCAGCAGCCCCACCGACAGCGCCTCGCCCCGGGCCCGCGCCTGGTCGAGCATGGCGAGCGCCTCGTCGAGGCTCTCGCTCTTGCGCATGAGGTAGCGCGTCTGCAGCCGCCGCTCGATGCGGTGCGGGTCGACCTCCACGCACAGGATCGCGGCGCCGTTCATGGTGGCCGCCAGCGGCTGCGCCCCGCCCATGCCGCCCAGGCCCCCCGTGACCACCAGGCGCCCGCGCAGGTCGCCGCCGAAGCGCTCGCGCGCGCACGCGGCGAAGGTCTCGTAGGTGCCCTGCACGATCCCCTGCGTGCCGATGTAGATCCAGCTGCCCGCGGTCATCTGGCCGAACATCGTCAGGCCCAGCGCCTCGAGCCGGTTGAACTCGTCCCACGTGGCCCAGTGGGGCACGAGGAGGCTGTTGGCGATGAGCACCCGCGGCGCGTCCTCGTGGGTCTTGAAGATGCCCTGCGCGCGGCCGCTCTGGACCACGAGCGTCTCGTCGGGGCCCAGGTCGCGCAGCGAGGCCACGATCACGTCGAAGTCCCGCCACGAGCGCGCGGCCTTGCCGGTGCCGCCGTACACCACGAGGTCTTGCGGGCGCTCGGCGACGTCGGGATCGAGGTTGTTCATGAGCATGCGCAGCGCTGCCTCCTGGGGCCAGCCCTTGCACGACCGCTCCGACCCCCGCGGCGCCCGGACCTCGCGCGACGCTCCGCCCCCACCGCTCGACTCGCTCGACTCGCTCATGGGGCCAGAGCCTAGCGCGCCGCGCTGCGCCTCGGCGGGCGCCCGACCGCGGCCCACGCGGCGAGGCGCTCGGGAGGCCCATCGGAAGGCCAGGGTGCGTGCGCGAGCTCCGCGATTGCTGCCCAGAGCCGTCGGCAGGCCCGCAGGAAGGGCTCCCGGCGCGGCCGGCTCGCCACCCACCGGCAGTCGCCCCAGGCCGAGGTCACCCTCGGAGGGCCCTCCCAACGCGCTCGTCGTGCTGTAGATTGGCAGGGGTGAAGTGCCGTCGTCGGCAGGCCTGCGCTCCCCTCGAGGTCCCCTCATCATGATGCATCATTCCGTTCGGTCCCTCTTTGCGCTGTCGCTGTGCCTGCCCATCCTCGCCTGCGGTGATCCGCCCTCCGGCGAGATGACGGCCGGTGACTCGAGCACCTCGAGCCCACCGCCGGCCACCACCACCACCGACGCGCCGCAGACCACCTCGGGCGTGGAGGGCTCCACCTCCACCACGCCGCCGCCGGTCACCTCGTCGTCGGGCGAGCCCGCCGGCTCGAGCTCGGAGGACGAGGGCCCGCCGATCGTCCTCGACTACCCGCCGCTGCCCGACGCGCCGCCGCTCGACGAGTCGTGCGGCCAGGTCGACTTCCTGTTCGTGATCGACAACTCGGGCAGCATGGGCGACGAGCAGCTCGCGCTCATCAACAACTTCCCGAACTTCATCGCGGGCATCGAGGCCACGCTCGAGACGGTCGAGACCATCCACGTGGGCGTGACCACGACCGACGACTACTTCTACAACGTCGCCGGCTGCCAGCAGCTCGGGGGGCTGGTGGTGCAGACGGGCGGGTTCGACTCGAGCAACATGGCGTGTGGCCCCTACGACCAGGGCGACAACTTCATGACCGAGATGGACGACCTCGACACCGCGTTCAGCTGCGCGGCGCAGGTGGGCACCGAGGGCGACGCCTCGGAGCGGCCCATGCAGGCGATGGTCAACGCGGTCACCGGGGTGTACGGCGGCAACGGCCAGTGCAACGACGACTTCATCCGCGAGGACGCGCTCCTGGTCATCGTGATCATCACCGACGAGTCCGACATCTCGTCGACGGGCAACCCCATGACCTGGTACGACTCGGTGGTGGCGGCCAAGGCCGACATCCCCGAGAACGTGGTGGTGGTGTCGCTCATCAACGTGCCGGGCGGGGTGTGCAACCCGTTCGACCCGGCGCAGACCATCTACGACTTCACGCTGATGTTCGGAAAGAACAGCTTCGTGGCCGGCATCTGCGAGCCCGACTTCGCGCCCATCTTCGATCAGGCGGTGGCCGTCATCGACGTCGCCTGCGACAACTACATCCCGCCCAACTAGCGCGTGGGCGAGGCGAGATCGATGATGCGGGGGCAGAGCAAGGCCTGGCCCGCCCTCGGGGCGGGCGCGCTGCTCGTGGTGGCGTCGTGTCGGCAGCCCAACCCCGACTGGAAGGGAGACGATCCCTCCGGCACGGGCACGAGCACCGACGCCGCGGCCACCACCGACGTGCCGACGAGCACGACCATGGTCGATCCCACGGCGTCGCCGGGGACGACCGCGGTCGACTCGTCGAGCAGCGGGTCCTTTGCCACCGAGGGGCAGCCCTGCAACAACGACAACGCGTGCGGGGACGGCTGGCTGTGCGGCCCCATGGGCTGCCAGCAGGGCATGGCGGGCGATCCGTGCGCGGGCAATGGCGATTGCGCCGCGCCCGCGGCGATCTGCGGCCCCGACGACGTCTGCCAGGCCGGTGGGGCGGGCGATCCATGCGCCGACAACAACGACTGCGCCGCGCCCACGGCGATCTGCGGGCCCATGGCCACGTGCCAGTCGGGGGCGACCGGCGATCCGTGCACCTCCCCCAGCCACTGCATGGGCGGGATCGGCTGCACCGACGACGTGTGCGAGTGACGGCCGGGTCGTGACGTGATGACTGGCTAGAAGCGGCCCACGAGGGCGGCCCCGCGCAGGCTGGGCACCACGCGCACCCGCGCCTGCACGCCCGAGCGCTGGAGCCGATCCTGGCGCGCCTGCATGACGAGCAGCGTGACCCCCGTGCCCACGAGCGCCACCCCCACCGCCGTGAGCGTGGCGCCGCCGGCCACCGTGTCGTAGAGGTACTGGCAGCGGCCGTCGACGTCGGGGTTGCAGTCCGACCGGATCGGGTCCTCGTCGATGACCAGCAGCGAGATGCCCGCGGCCAGCGACGCGGCGCCGGTGCCCAGGCTCGCCCACGGCACCCATGACGGCACGCGAGCGCTGCGGGCCAGGCGGAAGGAGTACGACTCGTTGACCCCGGGGCGCAGCTCCACCTCGAGGTGCTTGGTCCGGCGGCCCCGCTTGATGACGTCGAGCTCGTGCTTGCCCGGCGCGATCTCGATCTCGAGCGGGGTCTGCCCCACCTGCGCGCCGTCGATCCACACCGCGGCCTCCGATGGATCGGTCTCGACGGTGAGGGTGGTGGGCTGGGTGGTGTTGTCGAGGGTGGGCCGCAGCCGCGCTGCGAGCGAGCCGACCACGTCGCCGAGCTCGCCGATGCCGCAGATCTCGCAGATGCCGTCGACCTTGGCCACCACCTCGCCCGACTCGGCCGAGACGGCGAACACCTGCACGGCAAAGTCGGGCCCGGTCTTCTGCACGATGCCGCCGACGAGGAGGGGCACCTTGGCGTCTTGGGCGGTCTGCTGGTAGCAGGCCGCGTCCTGGCAGTCGGCCGTGCTCGCGGCCACGGGCCTGGTCGAGATGCCCGAGCGCTGCAGGCCATCGGCGAAGCGCTGGTTGAGCGCGTCCTCGTCGGGCTCGGACACGTCCTCGGGCAGCCCAAGGCGCATCGCGCCGACCTCGGGGGCTGCGGGGGCTTGGGTGGGCTCGGCCAGCACGAGGGCGAGCGCAGCACCCAAGGAGGCGAGCGATGCCATGGCGGGGGATCATACACGGTCCGTCCAAGGGGGCGCAGAACCGGCCAAATCCCGTGGGCCCCCCGAAACGACCGCTCGGGGGACGAATCCTTCGCGGGTCGGGGTCGGGCCGCGTATGATGCTTGGCCGCCCTTTGGCTGGGCTTCGGACCACATCCCATGGACCTCAAGGGCAAGACGAGCGACGTCGCGAGCGACCAGGCCGATCGCTCCGCCTCGGGCCCGCCCACGCCCAGCGGAGGCTCGCGGACCTCGCTGCCGCCGCCCCCGCTCGTCGGGGCGGCACCGCGCCCGAAGGTCCCCGCTCGATCGGTGGCGGCCCTCGAGCCCGGGCCGAGCGTAGCGGCCGATGGTGCGGCGCGCGAGGCCAAGGGGCCCGCCAAGGGGGGCTCGGAGATCTCGGGGACTGCGCTGCACGAGCCGCTCGCGCTCGAGCTCGGCGAGGCCGCGCAGCTCGAGCCCCCCACGATCTCACCGGAGGCGGCGGTCGCGGTGGCCAAGGCCGCGAGCGACGAGAAGAAGAAGGGCCTGCGGCTGCCGCCGCTGCGCGAGGCCGCCAAGCCCAAGCCGAGCGGCCCCAACACCCGGTCGCTGCGCGAGGGCAACAAGGTCAAGGACGTCACGCTCACGCGCGTGCGCCTGACCGACGCCGGAGCGCTCACCGGCCCGTCGATCCCGGCCGACCTCGAGATCAGCACGGGCGTGCAGGTGTTCGAGCAGGTGCGCCTCGAGCCCGGCGAGCTCGTGGTGGGCACGCGCTACCGCATCGTGGGGTGGCTCGGCGAGGGCGGCATGGGCGTGGTGTACGAGTGCGAGCACGTCGACATCGAGCGACGCGTGGCGCTCAAGGTGCTGCGCTCGGGGGTCGATCCCAGCTCGCGTCGCGCTCGCATGTTCCGCGAGGAGGCGCGCGCGGTGTCTCGCGCCGGTCGCAGCGAGGACGGCCAGGTCTCCAACATCGTGGAGATCTACGACTTCGGCGAGCTGCCCGACGGCCGCATGTGGTTCGCGATGGAGCTGCTGCACGGGCGCAGCCTGGCGCGCATGCTGTCGGAGGGGCCCATGGAGCCCGCGCGGCTCATCGGCGTGCTGCGCCAGCTCTGCAAGGGCCTGGCCGCGGCGCACGAGGCCAACGTGGTCCACCGCGACATCAAGCCCGGCAACGTGATGCTCGTGCGCGATCGCGGGCGCGACGACGTGGTGAAGGTGGTGGACTTCGGCGTGGCCGCGGTGCTCGCCGAGGGCGAGCACGGCGAGGTGCAGCTCGAGGGCACGCCCAATTACATGGCGCCCGAGCAGGCCATGGGCGGCCGCTTCGACCACCGGCTCGACATCTACGCCGTGGGCGCGGTGGGCTTCCACATGCTCGCGGGTGGCCCTCCGTTCCTCGGCGACGACGTGTTCCAGCTGCTGCGCAAGGTGTGCACCGAGCCGCCGCCGCGCCCGAGCGAGCTCAACCCCGAGGGCGGCATCCCGTCGGCGCTCGAGGACGTGATCCTGCGCTGCCTGGCCAAGGACCCGGCCGATCGCTACGCCGACATGCGCGACCTCGAGGCCGCGCTGTGCGAGGCGCAGATCTCGGCCAAGCTGGTCACCGCGTGGGACGACCTGCCGCTGCCCAAGGTCGAGGCGGCGCGCTACGACGCGATCGCCCGCGCCATGCCCAAGCCCATGGCCCCCGTGCGCGGCCCGGGGCGCATGCGGGCGCTGGTGGCCGCGGCCGTGGTGGCGCTGGGGCTCGGCGGCTGGGGCTACGTGGCGCTGCGGCAGGACGCCGAGTCGTCCGAGGTGGCGTCGCGCATCGCCGAGCACGTCGCGGCCGCGCGCGCGGCCGCGGCGAAGGCCCTCTACCTCTACCCGCCGCCCGACGATCCCACGGCCCGCACCGCGTACGTGGAGGTGGTGGAGCTCGAGGGGCTGGTCGACGAGCTCGGCAAGGGGGCCGCCCAGGCCAGCGAGGAGCTGCGCAAGGAGCTGGCCGGCACGCTCTCGCGGCTGGGCGATCGCTACTGGGAGCGGCCTGGCGGGCGGATGTTCGCGGTCGACTACTACATCCAGGCGCTGGTGTTCGACCCCTCGCAGGAGGTGGCGCGCATGCGGGCGGCCACCACCCCCGGGCTCCTGACCGAGCTCCAGCGCAAGGCCGCCAGCCTCGACTTCGCTCCCGCCGAGCTGTCGGCCAGCGAGCCGCTCCTGGCCCTGGCCGAGCCCGACGACACCGAGCGCGTGCGCAAGCTCGAGGAGATCGGCAACAAGGACGACGCGCTCGGGGTGCAGGCCGATCTGCGCATCGAGAAGCTCCTCGAGGGGGAGGGCGTGAAGGTGGCCGACGCCGGCCCCAAGGCGCGGCGCCCCCCGCCGCGCAAGCCCGAGCCCGAGCCCGCGAGCGTGGCGAGCACCGACGACGGTGGCGACGACGACGGCAAGGCCAGCGAGCTCGACGACACCGAGGTCGCGCCCAAGAGCGCCGCGCGCTCGAGCGAGTACGTCACCCAGGGGCTCACGGCCCTGCGCTCGGGGCAGCGCCGCAAGGCCGAGACGCTCTTCCACCGCGCGCTCGAGCAGGATCACCGCAACCACCGCGCGCTCGACGGGCTGTCCCAGGTGAGCTTCTCCGACGGCGAGTACGACCAGGCCGTGCGCTACGGCAAGCAGGCCGTCAGCGCGGCGCCTGGGCGCGGGCCCTACCGCATCCACCTGGGCGACGCGTACTTCAAGGTGTTCCGCTACAAGGACGCGCTGGCCCAGTACGGCCGCGCGCAAGAGCTCGGTCACCCCGAGGCGCGCAGCCGCATCCAGAAGGTGGAGTCCAAGCTGCGCGGGTGAGGGCTCGGGCTAGCGAGAGGCGATGCGGTACACCTGCCCGCCCGGCATGCGGAAGTAGGAGTGCTCGCGGTCTTGGTACTCGAGCGGGGCGTGGCCCAGCCCGATGATCGCCTCGCGCGTCGCCGTCGCGTCGGGCACGACGAGCTCGAGCCACGTGCCCGCCACCTCGTGCTGCGTGGGGGTGAGCGCCTGCTCGGGCTCCACGAAGCTCACGCCCACGCGGCTGCCGTCGGCGAGCAGGTAGACGTCGAGGGTGGGGTTGGGGTGCAAGGCCTCGGCCTCGAACACGCGGGAGAAGAGGGTCGCGATCGCGTCGCGGTGCTCGTGCGCAGCCACGCAGCGCACGTTGGAGCCGAGCTTTGCCATGGGCCCAGCGTGCGCGATCGGCGGGCACGGGTCCATGGTCGCGCGTCCGAGAGGACCGTTCGATCGTCCAGGGTCTCGGCGGAGGGTCCCGGCCGCCGTATAGTGGGGGAGCCATGGCGTCGGGCGAGCTGGAGCAGTCGGGGGCGTCGGGTGAGCGGGCGGTGGACGAGGCGCTGCGCGAGGTGCTGCGCTCGGTGCGGCTCGAGACCAGCGTGATGTCGCGGGCCCACCTGCGCTCGCCATGGGCGGTGTCCACCCGGGGGATGCCGCGCGCGATCTTCCACGCGATCGTGGAGGGCGAGTGCGTCCTGCGGCCCGAGGGCGTGCCCGGCTCGCTCCACCTGCGGCCGGGCGACGTGGCGCTGCTCAGCCAGGGCCACGCGCACGTGATGACCGACGGCCACGGCAGCCTGCCCGCCCCGCTGTCCACCCTGGCCATGCAGGACGACGGCAGCTGCGTGGCGACGCTCGTGTACGGCGGCCAGGGAGCCCTGACCCGCATCATCTGCGGCAGCTTCGCGCTGCGCCACGCGGCCGGCGACGCCATGCTGGCCGCGCTGCCGCCCCTCCTGCACGCGCGCGGCCGCGGCCCCGGGGGCGTGGGGGCGTGGCTCGACACCACCATCGACATGCTCGCGCACGAGCTCGACCGCCGCGCGCCCGGGGCCGAGGTGATGGTGGCGCGGCTGACCGACGTGCTGGTGATGCACCTGCTGCGCGCGTGCGTGGAGCAGGCGCCCGAGCTGGGCGGCGGGTGGCTGTCGGCGCTCCGCGACGAGCGGATCGGCCGGGCGCTCGCGACCATGCACAAGCAGCCGGCGGGCAAGTGGACGGCCGAGAGCCTGGCCTCGCGCGCCGGCATGTCGCGCTCGTCGTTCTTCCAGCGCTTCAGCGAGCTGGTGGGCGAGCCGCCCGCGCGCTACCTGGCGCGGTGGCGCATGTGGGTCGCGGCCGATCTGCTGCGCCGCGAGGGCCTGAGCCTGGGCGAGCTGGCCGAGCGGGTGGGCTATGCGTCGGAAGACGCGTTCAGCCGCGTGTTCAAGAAGGTGATCGGGGTCAGCCCCGCGCAGTACCGCCGCGACGGCTCGAGCGACGCGGTGCTGCACTGAGCACGCGCTCGCGCTCGCGCATGCGGTCGCTGGGCCGGTGGTCGCCTCGCACGGGGGGGCCAAGCCCCAGCTCGCGCCGCGAGGGTTCGGGCCCCGAGCCAGGGGTAATGATGCTCATGGGATCGACACCGGAAGCCGCGCGCCCTCGCGGTGTCCATGCATGGCAATCGCATCGATGACCCGATCGCGTGCCCCGTGCCGGTGCGTGGAGGGTATCCTGCCGTGGGGAAGACGTCCGTGAAGAAGCAGCAGCTCATCCTCGTGTCGATGCTCCTGGCCTGCTCGTCGCAGTCGCGTGGCGACGGCGAGGAGGGCAGCGGCATCACCCTCAACCCCTCCGGCGCCTCTGCGACCGATGGCATGGGCAGCGGCCCCGGCGATGGCTCCGGGCCCGACTCGGCCGACGGCGCCTCGGGCGACGGCCCGGTGGGCCCGAAGTTCGACGTGGGGGCGGGGACGTTCTGCCAGGATCACGATCCCGGCATCCACTGTAGCGACAACGTCGCGATCGAGTGCGGGCCGGGGGGTGGGCTCGTCGACGAGACGAACTGCAACCCCGACATCTGCGTGCCGGGGACCGGCTGCGTGGTGTGCCTCGACGGCCAGTACACGTGCCTGGCCGACAAGGTGCTCGTGTGCAACGCCGCGGCCGTGCCCCCCGCGTGGGAGGTGTTCGAGGTGTGCGACCCTGCCGCGGGCGAGGGCTGCGACCTCGAGCTGGCCGCCTGCGCGCCGCTGGTGCCCGAGGGCGGCACCACCCCCACCGGCGAGTACTTCCAGTTCGCCGACTTCCAGACCGGCGCCACCGCGTTCCTGGGCGGCTACGACGTCGACAGCTACGAGGACCGGCTCTACGTCCTCAACTTCTCCAACAGCATCGACGTGTACCAGGTGACGCTGCTCGACTCCGACGGCGACGGCCTGCTCGAGCCCAACCAGCACCCCGAGAACCTCGAGGAGCCCGGGCCCATCGAGCAGCGCGAGATCGCCTACGTCGAGACGATCCCCGGCTTCGGCACGCCGAGCCTCAGCTCGTCGGAGATCTTCGCGCTCTCCGATCGCGTGTACATCGCCGGCAGCCAGGTGACCGAGAACATCCTGGGCGTGGGCACCTCGATCGTCACCACCGCGCCGGGGTGGAACCCATGGTTCGCCCACCTCGGCTACGACGACGTGCACGGAGTGTGGTACGCCTCCTACGAGGGCCAGCGTCGCGTGCTCCAGCACGATGCGTCCACCAACACGTGGGGCATCGCGTTCCTCTACCCCGAGCTCGCCGGCGATCACATGGACGGCCTCGAGGTGGTGACCGATCCCAACACCGGCATCCCCTACGTCTACGTCTCCGACATGACGAGCGACTTCATCGGCCAGTACCGCCTCGATCCGGTGCAGGGCTGGGTGCAGGAGAACCTGTTCTCGTACTCGGGCACGGCCGGGGCGCCCATCGAGGGCAT
>WBZL01005644.1_pt1 | contig 10285 bp, 9 predicted proteins | sample 5204291 | NCBI WGS metagenome assembly WBZL01 (sample SAMN12344345, study PRJNA552823) | activated sludge metagenome | biome: Activated sludge suspended growth; feature: Nitrification reactor; material: Wastewater; isolation source: activated sludge from nitrification reactor of wastewater treatment... | reverse complement strand
GACCGTGCCGTCGGCGGCTTTGAACCGCTTGAACAGGTCGACGAGAAGATCGACGAGGACGTGGTTCTCCCGTTGGGCCTGGGCCCATCCGCGAGCTCCCGTCACCGCACCGCGGGTGCGTTCGCTCAAACCTCTGGGATGGCCCATCACCCGATTTGACCAGACCCAACGAGGATCAGTACAAACCCCACAACCACCGATTGACCGAGGCGTTGCCTCGGTTCAACCATTCCGTGCTCATGGGTCGGCTCGTCTTCGGGCTCGCCTCCTAAGCTCGATCTTGTGCCCTTGAACGAACCGGCTGTGCCCGCCTGGCTCGACCGACTCGCCGGAGTGTCCTGGCGCTTCTTGGTGGTGGCGGGGGCGGCCATGGTGATCATCTCGGGATTGGTGACCCTCGATGTCATCCTCCTGCCGATGTTCCTCGCCCTCTTGTTCGCCAGCGCGTTCCTTCCACTCGACCGGCGCCTGCGTCGCGTGGTCGGCCGCCCTGGCCTCACGGCTGCCGTCTGCCTGCTCACGTTGATCGCGATCCTGGCGGCCGTCGTGTGGATCACGCTGTCGGCCGTGTTGAGCGAGACCGACACCATCGGACGGGCCCTCGATCGAGGGGTGACTCGGGTGAGCGAAGCGGCCGTCGACTACGACCTCGTACCCGAGGACTACGACCCCGGCGGCGAGCAGCTGGCGAGTCGCGCCGCCGGATCGTTCGGGCGCCACCTGTTGACCGGGGCCACCGTCATCGTTTCAGTCACGGTTGACCTGGTGACGACCATGCTCTTGAGCCTCTTCATCACGTTCTTCCTCCTCAAGGACGGCGGGATGATGTGGCGGTGGGTGGTAGACCGCCTCGGACGGGGTTCCCCCCTGCTCGATACCACCGGGCGTCGAAGCTTCGACGCCCTGGCCGGCTACGTGCGAGGAGCGGCCATCGTGTCGGGCGTGGATGCGTTCTTCATCGCTATGGGGGCGTGGTTGCTGGGGGTGCCGTTCGCCGGCGCCATCTTCGTCCTCACCTTCATCATGGGCTTCATCCCCTACGTCGGAGCCTTCGCTGCGGGGGCCTTCGCCTCGGTCCTGGCCGTGGCCTCGGGCGGCATGGGCCGGGGCCTGGCCATGATCGCCGTGGTCCTGGTGGTCCAACAGCTCGAGACCAACCTCTTGCAGCCGGTGATCATGGGCAAGGCAACGTCGCTCCATCCACTGGTGGTGGCATTGGCTTCGGTAGCTGGCGGTGCGGTGGCCGGACTCCTAGGAGTGTTCGTGGCGATCCCCGTGGCTGCCGCCACCGTGGCGGCGACATCTGCACTCAACCAGGGAGGCTTCTTCGACGATCGACCCAGCGGCAGGCTGCTGAACACCCCCGATCACGATGAGGCGCTCTCGTCGAGCCGGGGCAACAACTCGACGTTGAGCCAGACGTCGTAGGGCAACGGCGCCAATCCTTGCCTCACCGCCGTTCGGACCTCGTGCTCCTGAGCGACGGTCACCTGAGAAGGCACCACACCCTCCACCTCGACGTACAACCGCCGCCCCACCTTGGTACTTCTGACCACGGGCGCAGCTAGATCGAACCGGGCCTGGACCTCGGCCACAGCGGCGTCGATCAGCTCCTGTACGTGGGCCTCGGGAGCTCCTTCCTGCAACTCGACCAACGCCCGGCGGATCATCCGCAGCGGTTCCGGCAGGAAGACGACACATGTGACCAGCACCATGGCCGGATCCACATAGGGCTCAGCACGGACGTACCGACCATCAATGGCCAGCAGCATTCCGAAGCCAGCCACCATGCCCAAGCCTCGCAGCGCGGCAACGCGCCACGCGGTGGCTTCGGCGACCAGTAGGTCAGAGTCGGCGGCACGAACGGAGATCCAACGCCACACCCCTACAGCCCCGGCCGTGGCCACCACGCCGTAGGTCAAGGCCGAGCCTGCGCCCACCTCGCTGCCACCGCCACGGATCACCCACACCGCCTCCAGCGCCGCGTATCCCAGCGTGCCGAGCAGGACCAGCCCCTGTACCACAATCGCCAGCGGTGTGGCTGCTCCCCTGCCGTAGTTGAACCGCGACGTTGGAGGTGCCGCCGACACCGCCGATGCCCTGATCAGAAGCACCGATACCACCACGCCCACCAAGCCGTAGGCGCCGTCGAGCAAGATCATCTGCGACCCGGCCGCGATCCCCCACAGCACTCCGAGCACACCGAGACCGGCCGTGGCCGCCACCGAACCCCACAAGGTCCGGCTCTCGTGGGCGGTCTCGGGCGGCGGCATCGCGAAGGCAATGTATCGGTCTCCCATCGGTAGGCTCCGCTGCCATCGACCCGATGACAATCACCTTCCTGATCCTCGGCGCCGTGGTGGTGCTGTTCGTGTGGAACCGCATACCGGTAGAACTGGTAGCCGTTGGGGCCGCGCTGTCCCTCTACTTCACCGGGGTACTAGAGGTGGAGGAGGCGCTCACCAGCTTCGGCGATCCAGCGGTGGTGCTCATCGCCGCCCTGTTCGTGGTGAGCGAGGGCCTCGATGCCACCGGGGTAACCGCATGGGCAGGCCAGCAGTTGATCGCCAGGGTCGGCGAGAGCCGGACCCGGCTGATCGTCTTGGTCCTGCTGCTGGTTGCGTTCCTGACTGCACTGATCAGTGTCAACGGCTCGGTGGCGGCATTGACCCCCATGGTGGTGGTTCTGGCCCTTCGAACCGGTCGACCGACCTCGCAACTTCTGATGCCGTTGGCATTCGGCGCGCATGCTGGCTCGATGCTCGCCTTGACCGGTACCCCGGTGAACGTCTTGGTCTCCGACGCAGCCAGAGGAGCGGGGACCGGCCCGTTCGGCTTCTTCGAGTTCACTCTGGTCGGTGTGCCTCTCGTGGCCGGAACCATCGCCATCGTCGTGCTCTTCGGTCAGCGCCTGCTGCCCGAACGCACACCGGAATCGTTGCCGGCCGACCTCAGTGACCATGCCCGCACCATGACCCGCCAGTATCTCAGTGATCACCGGGTCTACCGCCTCCGAGTTGAGGGCGGCGCCGCTTGCATCGGCGGCCAGGAGCGCGACCTACCTGAGACCGAGGACCTGGACATCGAGGTGGTCGGCGTCCAGGCGAACGGGACGGGGCTCGCTATCCACCCCTCCACCATCAACGAGGGAGACGTCCTCATCGTTCGTGGCGACGACGACCACGTCACCCGCTTCGCCGCTCGGGTCGGGCTCGCCCTTGAGGCCGAACCGTTCCAGGTCGACCCCAACGGCGCGGTGCTGGACCGGGAGATTGGTGTGAGCGAGGTGGTGATCCCGCCGCGTTCACCGGCCGTGGGTGAGAAGGTGTTTCCCGGCATGGTCACCGACAGCGGAGACCTGGTGATCCTCGCCGTTCAACGCAAGGGCGAAGACATCGGACCCGAACCGGTGAAGCTGGCCGTCGGAGACACCCTCCTAGTCCAGGGGCAGTGGATCGACCTGGATCGCCACGTCCCCTCCGACCCGGCGGTGCTGGTGGTCGACGAGCCGCAGCGGGTCCGACGCCAGGCCGTCCCCCTCGGACCCGGCTCGAAGGCGGCGGTGGCCATCGTGGCGGCCATGGTCGCGGCCCTGGCCACCGGAGTGGTCCCCGCCGTCGTGGCCGGGTTGACCGCCGCCGGGGCGATGATCCTGTTTCGGGTCATCGATGTCGACCAGGCCTACCGCGGCATCAGTTGGACCACGATCGTACTGGTCGGAGCGATGATGCCTTTGTCCACGGCCATGACCAAGACCGGGGCCGCCGACCGGATCGCCACCGGCCTGGTCGACCTGATCGGCGACAGAGGGCCTTACGCCTTGTTGTTCGGACTGTTCGTCCTGACCGCGGTGATGGGGCAGCTCATCTCCAACATGGCCACCGCCCTGATCGTGATCCCGATCGGCGTGTCCGCCGCTGTCGAACTGGGCGTTTCACCCCGGCCGGTGCTGATGTCGATCACGGTGGCCGCGGCTGCGGCCCTGCTCACCCCGGTGGCCACCCCCGCCAACCTCATGGTGATGGGGCCGGGTGGGTACCGCTTCGGCGACTACTGGAAACTCGGCCTTCCCTTGCTCTGCCTGTACTTGGCGGTATCGGTCGGCCTCGTCCCGCTGATCTGGTCCTTCTGAACTCGGCATCCCCTCCGTCTGGATTAGGTTCACCAGCCATGGTTCGCCTCGCCGCCCGTGCAGTGATCAGCTTGCTGGCCAACGCCGTCGGCCTGATCGTGGCGGCTCAGGTTCTCGACGACATGAGCCTCAGCGTGACCGGCTACGTCACCGCCACCGTCATCTTCACCGTCGTGGCCGTCTTCGTGGAGCCGCTCATCCGCCAAATGGCCCTCAAGAGCGCGCCGGCGATCCTCGGCAGCAGCGCCCTGGTAGCCACCCTGGCCAGCCTTGTTCTCACATCGATCATCGCAGACGGACTTCAGATCCATGGCCTCTCCACGTGGGTCATGGCCACCGTGGTGGTGTGGGCCGCAGCCCTGGCCGCCAACCTCCTCCTTCCCCTGGTGATCTTCAAGAAGGTCCTGGGCGAGGTTCGCAGCGCCAACTAGATCCAACACAAACAACCAACCGGAGTTACAGATGTCTGATCCTCGTTCCCTCGTCGTGCTCGGCTTTGACAACCAGCTCGCCGCCCAGGAGATGCTCACCACCCTGACCCGCCTGTCCACCGAGGGCACCTTGTTGCTCCAGGACGCGGTGTTCGTGACCAAGGCCGACAACGGTAAGGTCCGCGTCGTGCAGACCACCGACCCGTCCTCGGGTCAGGCTGCGGTGGGCGGGGCCTGGTGGGGCCTGCTGTTCGGTGTGCTCTTGGCCGTCCCGGTGTTGGGCATGGCCATCGGGGCCGGCAGCGCCGCCCTCATGGCCCGCATGATCGACACCGGCATCAGCGACAAGTTCGTCAAGGAGCTACGCGACTCGATCGAGCCCGGCAAGGTGTACTTGGCCGTACTGTTCAGCCACGCCAACGCCGACAAGGCCCTCGACGAGATGAAGCGCTACAGCGGTCTGGCCCAGGTCATCACCTGCAACCTGTCCGATGAGGCCTCGGCCCGCCTCAACGAGGCCCTGGCCAGCGGTTCCGTGCAGACCGACGTCTCCGACGAGGAATCCACCATCACCGAGTGAACACCTCCAAGAAGTCCCGGGTCCGGCGGGTGATGGTCTCCATCACCCGCCGACCCGCGTTCGGAGGCATGGCGGTGGGTCTGTTGTTCTGGTGGCAGTCGCTGTCACCCACGCTCATGCCTCGAGCCTGGGTGATCCAGGCGGCGGTCAGCGCCATATGCGTCACGTTGGGCTACGCCCTCGGCACTCTGGCTGGGCGTCTGACGAGGGCGGTCCTCCGGCGTCGGCGGGTCCACATTCCGGGGCGGCTCTGGCGCCCAGCCCGCTTCGGTGTAGGCGTCCTCGCCGTTCTGGCGCTGGCTCTCGGTTCGATCCGCTGGCTGGGGTGGCAGAACAGCCAACGGGAGTTGGTGGCCATGGATTCGATCTCGGGCACCGTCATCCCTCCGATGCTTGGCCTCACCGTGATCCTGGCCGGAATCCTCTTCGTGGCGGGAAGGATCGTCGGCGCCGCCGTGCGGGGCCTGGATCGATGGAACCAGCGTCATCTTCCCCGAGTCGCGGCCCAGCCGTTGACCGTGGTGCTGGTCTTGCTCCTGACGGTGTTGGTGATACGAGATGTGGCCTTTGCCCGCTTCACCAACTGGGCATCCACCAGCTTCGGGGCAGTGGACACCGGCACAGCCGATGGGGTGATCAGACCCGAGACCGAGACCGTGTCCGGTGGTATCGGTTCGCTTGTCGAATGGGACGACCTGGGGTTGCAAGGGCGATCGTTCGCCGGCGGTGCCACCACGGTGGACGAGTTGCAGGCGTTCTGGGGAGACGACACCGAGATCTCAGCTCCGATCAGGGCCTACGCCGGACTCCGTTCAAACGGTGATCCGCGAGGTCGGGCCCGGCTGGCCGTCGATGATCTGGAACGCGCCGGCGGATTCGACCGAGAGGTGCTGGTGGTGGCGACCGCCACCGGTACCGGTTGGATCGATCCCGACGCCGCCGAGGCCATCGAGCAGATCTATCGGGGTGACACCGCCATCGTGTCCATGCAGTATTCGTACCTGCCGAGCTGGATCTCCTTCATCACCGACCTCGACTTGGCCGCCGAGGCCGGCACCGAACTCTACGGCGAGGTCTACCAGCGCTGGTCCCAGCTCCCCGAGGGCGATCGACCCACCCTGTTGGTGTTCGGGTTGAGCCTCGGTTCCTTCGGTGCCGAGTCGGCCTTCGTCGGCCCCGACGCCGACACGTCGCTCACCAACATCGTGACCCGTTCCGACGGCGCCCTCTTCGTGGGGGCCGCGCATGCCAACCCCATCCTCCGCCAGGTGACCGGGGCCCGCGACCCCGGTTCGCCGGAATGGGCGCCCGTATTCGACCAGGGTCGGATCGTCCGTTTCGTGACCCGCGACCCCGACCACGGCGACCCCGAGGGCCCTTGGCCCCAGCCTCGGGTGTTGTACATCCAACATCCGTCGGACCCCGTCACCCATTGGGGTATGGACTGGCTGTGGTCCAGGCCGGGGTGGATGGATGATCCACGGGGCTACGACGTGCCCGCCGACGGTCGTTGGTTCCCGGTGGTCACCTGGGTGCAGGGCATCTTCGACCTCATGGCCGGCTTTGCCGCTCCTCCTGGGTTCGGCCACGACTACCGCCTGGACTACGTCGACGGCTGGACCCGCATCGCCCCGCCCGAGGGCTGGAGCGCGGAGGACACCGTCCGGCTGGAGCACTTCCTCTTCCCCGACCGCTGAGGACGCGAACAATCAGCTCGATGAAACCCCGCACCGCCTTGGCCGTTCTGGTCGGCGGGCTGACCGTGGCCAACCTGGGAAGGACCGCGTTGGTCCCTGGGCCTTGGCATTTCACGTTCAACCTCGGGATCGGCGCGTTCGCCGGCGGAGTGGCATGGATCACCGGTCTGACCCGGACCGAGATGGGCTTGAGCCGGCGATCGGCTCCAGCCGGTCTGAAGTTCGGGCTCGGGGCCGCCGCCGCCATAACGACAGGAGTGGTCGGCCTGGGATTGGCCGGTGCCTTGACCGACGATCGAACCGACATGTCGGCGCTGACCATGCTGAGCCGGGCACTGGTGGTCATCCCATTGGGAACGGTGGTGGTGGAGGAACTGGCCTTTCGCGGGACGCTCCACGGGCTGCTCCGCCAAACTGGCTCGGAGCGCTGGGCATGGGTGGCGGGGGCGACGCTGTTCGGCCTCTGGCACGTCTACCCGACGTGGATGGCTGATCGGGACGCAGCGATGACGGTGGGAACCCTCGTGGCAACCACCATCGCTGGGACAGGGTTCATCTGGTTGCGCGTCCGCTCCGACAGCGTCATCGCCCCCGCTGTCGCCCATTTCGCCACCAACAGCGTTACCTTGGCCGTGGCCTGGATCCTTCGCTGAACCCCCTCGGTCCGCGCCCCGGACCCACCCATTCGAGTGGGCCGGTCCAGACGGCACCGCGGGACCCACCCTCCCGGGGCTTTATGGTTCTGGGATGGAAGACATCGTCATCGGTCTGGTCGCCCTGATTGCCGGTTCTGTGTTCTGCTACAGCGGCTACCGCGCCTTTCGGGTGATCATCCCGATCTGGGGTGCGTTCACCGGGTTCGCCGCCGGCGCCGGCCTCATCTCGGCCCTCACCGGCGATGCCCTGTTGGCCAAGCCCATCGGTTGGGTGCTTGGCCTCATCTTGGCCCTCGGATTCTCGGTGCTCGCCTACCTGTACTACGAAGTGGCAGTGGTGTTGACCATGGGGTCGGTCGGGTTCATGGCCGGATCGGCCCTCATGACCGCCTTGGGCGTGAGCTGGAACTGGCTGATCGTGTTGGTAGCGGTGGCGGTGAGCCTGGTGTTCGCGGTCTTCGCCATCACCACCAACTTCCCTCGCATCGTTCTGGTGGTGGTGAGCGCCACCGCCGGGGCGACGGCAATGGTTGCCGGGGGCATGCTGCTCACCGGCGCCCTGGAAACCGCCGACCTGACCCGGTCCTATGTGACCGAGCGCATCCACGACGACTGGTGGTGGTACCTGGGTTACGCCTTCCTGGTCATCAGCGGGATCCTCAGCCAGGCTGCCGCCAACGCCCAACAGGACCTCCGCACCGCGTGGTACGTCGAGGAACGGCGCACCGCATAGGCCTGACCACAAGGCGGTCCGTCCGCCTGTTGGGACGAGACTCCTTAGCGCTCAGCCTCGAGCCAACCTCTCGGCCACTTCGAGCCGTGCCCGCAGTTGGCTCACCGTCGCCTCTGTGACCCGCCCCACCCCTGACAGCCGGTTCAGTTCCGAGTTGACCTGGGCGTGGGTCTGGCCGGTGCGACGGGCGATGGTCGCCACCATCTCGGAGTTCTGCTCGCGCAGCCGCCGCTTCTCCTCTCTTCGGGTGCGGGCAGCGTCTCCACCGAAGCTGATGCCGAGTTCGTCGAGGCTGCGCCGATCCCCGGCCAGCGGGGGCGGCGGGGCCAGGTCCAAGATCAGAGAGGGATCATCGTCGAGGCTCGGATCCATGTCGTCGTCAACATGATCCGTGCTGGAGAAGGGCGCGTGGGTCTGATGATCGGTGGCCACCGCCGATAGCGCCGCGAACAGAGATAGCTGTTCTTCTTCTCCAGTGTCCAAGGCAGCCGGGTCCCGCTCGAGGCGTTCCTGCTCCCGGCGCCGGAGGCTGTGACGGCGCTGGTCGGCGATCTGGAAGGCACGGCTCCGCAGGCGGGGGTCATCGGGGATGAAGACGAACGCCTTCTGGTCCCTCACTCCCGGTGTCCAGCGGACGAACCGGCCTACGGCCTGACGGAAGAACAACTCGGTTGTGGTCGTGGTGGCGTACACACCGACCCTCAACCGAGGGATGTCCACTCCCTCCGACACCATCCGCACCGACACCAGCCAGGGATCCGAGCCCCCGGCAAACCGAGCGATGAGGTCAGATGCGGCCGGATCGTCGGAGGTGACCACCGTGGCCTCCTGCCCGAAGCGGTTCCGCAGCATCGATGCCATCCCCCGGGCATGGTCCTGGTCGATGGCTATCACCAGGCCGCCAGCATCGGGCTGGTCGCGACGGATCGCATCCAACTGGGCCACGGCTGATCGCATCACCGCTGGCAGCCACTCTCCTTCCAACGACAGCGCGGTGCGGAGCCGCTGGCTGGACCGGGCCTGATCGAGGGCGTCGTCGAAGGATGCCGACTGCATGGAGCCGTCGGGAGCGGTCCACTCCATGTGACCGTTGGTGCGCGGGAAGTAGACCGGCCTGACCACCCGTCGATCGGCCAGTGCCTCGCCGTAGCCGTACTCGAAGTCGGGGCTGGCTTCGTCGAGCACGTAGCGGACGAAGGGTATGGCCCGGGTGTCGCTGCGAAAGGGAGTCCCCGACAGGGCCAGGCGACGGGGAGCTGGCGAGAACGCTTCGAGCACGGCTGAACCCCAGGCCCGATCATCGCCGGCGTGGTGGATCTCGTCGAAAACCACGAAGGCGTCTGCGGCAAGCCCCCGCAACACACCAGCGCTGGACGCAACCTGTTGGTAGGTCGTGACGATGCCGTGCATGTCGGCGGGTAGGCGGCCGTCGGTCGCTGACCAGTTGGGGTCGAGGTGAAGAGCGAACCGGGCCGCGGCCCGAGCCCACTGGAGCTTGAGGTGAGCGGTGGGTGCCACGATCACCAACCGACGGCGGGGGTGGTCGGCAAGCACCTGGCGGGCCGCGGTGAGGGCGAAGGTCGTTTTGCCGGCCCCCGGGGTGGCCACGGTGAGGAAGTCGTCGTGGCCTGCGGCCACGAACTTCTCGAGGGCCGCCTTCTGCCACGGCCGAAGCCGGATGCTCCGGGTCACCGGGTGCTGCTCATCGGATCATCGGACAAGACCATGGGAGAGTCGATTCTGCCATGCCGGCAGTCGAGGCCCTGGACCGGGGCACAATCCGTTGCCCCACACCACCGGAGGCCACTACGGTACGTGAGGTCACCTGGTCACGGGTGACCTCATTCGTCACTGTCAGGAGCACAACGTGAACCTCACTCGTACCGTCAGGGCCGCCGTGGCCGCAGGTGCCGTCGGCACCGCCTTGCTGACCTCCTCCCTGATGGCCAACACGGCCCAGGCCGGAAACTGCGACCCCAAGGAGTCGGTCCTCGCGGAGGGCAACGCCCGACAGGTCGATCCGTGCTACGTGCCGACCACCCGGCCCCCGATCCAC
>WBZL01005643.1_pt1 | contig 10286 bp, 8 predicted proteins | sample 5204291 | NCBI WGS metagenome assembly WBZL01 (sample SAMN12344345, study PRJNA552823) | activated sludge metagenome | biome: Activated sludge suspended growth; feature: Nitrification reactor; material: Wastewater; isolation source: activated sludge from nitrification reactor of wastewater treatment... | reverse complement strand
GCCAACCGGGCCTTGAGTCTGGAAGGCAATACCGTGCTGACCATCGGCTCGAACATCGTGGTGCGCGGCGAAAACGGCACCATCGGCCAGAGCTATCTGTCGGGTGGTACACAGCAGATCATTAACAACGGCGGCATCCTGGCCGACGTGGCGGGTGGCACGGTTGCGCTGGCCACCAGCCTGACGCAGAACAACGCGTTGCTGGGTGCGGCCAACGGTGGCACCTTGCGCCTGGATGGCGCGGTGACCCAGGCCGGCGCCGGCCAGATCCAGGCGGCCACCGGCAGCACCGTGATCCAGAACGGCATCACCATCACCGGCGGCACGCTCAACACGGCGGGCACCGGGCGCATGGTGGCCACCAACAGCAACAGCAACTTCCTGTCTGGTGTCACAGTAAATGGCCTGCTCGACATGGCCACCGGCACCGGCGTTGAACGCGTGACGGGAGGCTTGACCCTGGGTAGCGCCGGCATGGTCAACATCAACAACAACAGCGTGCTGTCCTTCAGCGGCAACCAGACCTTGGGCGGCTCGGGCACCGTGTTGCTGGGCAACACCGGCGCCAGTAACCGCGCCTTGGGTCTGGAAGGCAACACGGTGCTGACCATCGCCTCGGGCGTCACTGTGCGGGGCACCAGCGGCACCATCGGGCAGGCCTATTTGTCGGGTGGTACACAAAGCATCATCAACAACGGCACCATCAATTCGGACGGCGGCGGCACAATCACGGTCGCCACGGCCGGCGGGCTGAGCAACAATGGCACCCTGAGGGCGCAGTCCGGCGCGCTCAACGTGCAGAACAACCTCACCGGCACGGGCACCTTGCGCGTCGATACGGGCGGCAGCATGACGCTGGCCAATGGTGGCCACGCCCAGGGAACGTTGCTCATGGGGGCGGCCGGCTCCGCGCTGAATTTGGGCACCGGCAACCTCACTATCACCAACGACTACACCAACGCTGGCGGAGGCACAGGCAACGCCTTCAACCGCCGCGCCGGCGTCACCGGCACCGGTCAGATCGTTGCCGGTGGCGATGCCGCCCAGGCCATTACCGGCACCAACGTGACCAACGGCAGCACGACCAACGCCACACTAACCCTGGGCAACGTTCGGGTCGGCTCGACCACCTTCAATTATCAGGTGGCCAACACGGGTACGACCGGCCCGTCGCTGCGCGGCGCGATCCAGACCAATGTGAATGGTGGCAACCTGACTGATGCGCGCCTGTCCGGTGCTGGTGTCACCGCCAGCAACTACAACACCGGTGCGCCGGGCAGCAACACCGGCAACCTGGGCGTCGTGTTCACGGCCGCCAGCGCCGGTGCGCTGGCCCCGCTGACGGGCCAGGCTATCAACCTGCGCAGCAACTTCGAGAACATCGCCGACCAGAAGCTCAATATAGTGCTGGCCGGCGGCGCGGCGGCCTACAACGCCGCCGTCGGTGCGGCGACGCCGTCGTCCGCCATCGTCGCCAACCAGCGCGTGGGCGGCACCAACGTCGCCGCGCTGACGATCAGCAACACCGCGCCGGCGGGCGCCTTCAGCGAAGACCTCCACGCCAGCATCGCCGGGTTCAGCGGCAACGCTGGATTCAGCGGTGGCAACATCAACGGTCTGGTGGCCGGCGCCAGCAACAACAGCACAATGGGCGTCAACGTCGATACCGCCACCGCGGGCGCCAAGACCGGCACGGTCACGCTCAACTACCAGACCGCCGGTGCGGTAAACGGTGTAAGCAACGGGCTGGGAACGGCCAGCGTGGGCAGTCAGGTGATCACCGTCAACGGCAATGTCTATCAGGCCGCGGCGGGTGCGATCCAGAGCGCGCCGCTGAACTTCGGTACCGTGCAGGTTGGCCAGTCCGTCAGCCAGAACCTCATCATCCGCAATACCGCGACGGGCGCCAGCGGCTTCGTCGAGGATCTGAACGCCAGCTTCGGGGCCGCCAGCGGCACGGGCGCCGGACTCATCAGCGGCACCGGAACACTGAATGGCATCCTCGCCGGTACCAACAGCACGGCCGGCAATGGCGCAATGACGGTGAGTGTCAATACCTCCGCGGCGGGCAGTGTCGCCGGCAGTATCGCGGTGAATTACTTTACTTCCGGTGCGGTGAACGGCGTCAGCAACGGCCTGGGCACGGCCGCCGCCGGTAGCGAAGCCTACGGAGTCAATGGCACCATTCAGGCGATCGCCAGTGTCATCAACCAGGCCAGCCCGGTCATCAACAACAGCCCGATCAACCTCGGCAGTGTGCGAGTTGGCGCCGCTTCACCGAGCGCCTTCGTCAGCGTCACCAACCAGGCGACCGTGGCCCCGCAAGCCGCGCTCAATGCCAGCATCAGCGGCAATGCGCTGATTACCGGCAGCGGCGGCTTCAACCTGCTCAATCCGGGTGCGACCAACAACAACAGCCTGCAAGTCGGCATGGATACGGCCACGGCCGGGGCCCGGAACGGCACGGCGACGATCAGCTTTGTTTCAGACGCCACCAATGTCGGCAACTGCGCGCCCAACTGTCAGCTCAACATCGCCTCGCAGAACGTCAATGTGACGGGCGGTGTCTACCGCCTCGCCAACGCTCAGAACGTCACGCCGAGCGTCGCGCTGGCCGCCCGGGTGGGCGATGCGGCGCCGAGCGGAAACGTTTCGATCACGAACCAGTCTCCCGATGTCTTCACCGAGGCATTGAAGGTGCAGGCCGGCGCGGCTCCCGGTGGATTTACGGTCGGCGCCAGTCCGGCCAATATCGCCGCCCAAGGCACTGGCACCCTCCAGGTCAGCCTCAATACCGCGACGGCGGGCATCTCCGCCGGGAATCTGACGCTCAACCACGTCTCGACCGGTGCCGGCACGACCAATGCGGCCGACGTCGGTGTGGGTTCGAGTATCGTGGCGCTGGCCGGCAAGGTTTACACCGCCGCCACCGGCGCGGTACAGAGCGCGGTGAACTTCGGCATCGTGCATGTGAACGACGTCGTCGCGGCGCAGGGAGTGTCGGTGCAGAACGTTGCGCCTGTTACCGCGCTCAACGACACGCTGCGCGCTTCGATCGGTGGTGCCACGGGTTCATTCACCACCAACAACGGAATCGTCGCGGGCCTGATGGCCGGGGCGGCCGCGAACGCCACGTCGCTCACGGTTGGCCTGAATACCACCACGGCCGGTATCAAGACCGGAGCAGCGTCCGTCGGTCTGACCAGTCAGAACCCGGATATGGCGGACCTGGGCTTAAGCTCGCAAACCGTTACGCTGACCGGGCAAGTGAACAAGTATGCCAACGGTGTCTTCGATAAAGTCAGCGGTGCCGGCACGCTGAGCCGCAGCGGTAACATCTTCACCCTCGATTTCGGCAATATCGTGCAGGGATCGGGCGTTCTGACTTCGATCCTGGACATTGACAATGCCGTGGGCGGCGGACCGGCCGACTTCCTGGACGGCATCCTGAACGTGATGGACGGCAATGATTTTGCGACCAGCCTGCTGCTGGCGGCGTTCAACAACGTTGGCGCCGACCTTTCCAGCGGTAACGCCCTGTCCTTCCTGTTCGATAGCAATGCACTGGGCGTCGGCTCGTTCCAGGACGCGGTCGAATTGTCGTGGTTCGGGCACAACCAAAGTGGGTATCGGGACGCAAACAACACCCTTTATACCCTGGTGGTGCGCGGCAACGTGGTGGCCAACGGTGGCGGCACGGTTCCGGAACCGCCGGCGGCGCTCTTGGTGCTGACGGCTCTGGCCGGGTTGATGCTGCGTGGCCGAGTGCGTCGCCGGGTGACGTGGTAACCTTGCTCCTGCTCGATACTTAGCATCTTTAGGGGGCGCAGTGCTTGGCAAAGTTCAGTTTCGCATCTTGTTGCTGCTCTCGTTGGCGGTCGCGGTGCTGGTAGTCACCAACGCAACACTCTTCACACTGAATCGGGGACTACAGCGGGAAGTGGCCGGTCGAGCGCAGTTCGTCGCTCAGTCCAGCCAATTGGAACCTTTGTACCGAACCATTACCCAAGGTTTGGCCGAGCTTTCCGTGCGCAACAATGACATGCAGTTGAAAGGCGTGCTCGACGCTCAGGGAATCAGTGTTTCCGTGAACCAACCGCCCGCCGCGCCCGCGGCTTCGGCGGTGGCGCCGAAGCGATAGGAGCAACTTGTGGATCGGTCTCGGATTGACGCGGACGGCGGGGCGGCGAGTGGAGTGCAACGGGGTGGTTCGGCGCACAGGGGAGGCAACAGCATTTTCCTGCCGGCGCTGATTCTCCTCCTGGCTTTGGTCGGTTGGTTTTCCTTTCAGGCGTTTCAGTTGTACGAAGAGCGCTCCGCGCTCCAGGAATCGCGTTTTGCCCAGGAACAGTCGGTGCAGACCGCGACCAAGCTGCGAGCCTCTCTCGATACGATGGCGCGCGAGACGGCGCGCCTTGCACAACAGGGCAACCCGAATGCGCGCCTGCTTGTGGAGGAACTCAGGAAGCGGGGGGTGACGATCAATGCCAGCGCGGAGAATCCTGCGAATTCCGCGCTAGGCAGCAAGTGATCGAGAGATCGACGCGGTAACGTTCCACGCGCCAGGCCGGGAGCCTACTCCGCGATTCGACCGGTGATCCAGTCCTTGGTCGGTGCTATGTCCGATATGAAGCGGTCGCAGCGCATCAGCGAAAAGCCGAACACGTAAGCGTAGAGCAGGACGCTGCGGGCGGCGGCCTCCGCCGCGGAGAGGCCGCGCGCCTGAAAAAGGCGGGCGGCGCAGGCCAGGCGCTCGGCATCGACTTCCTCGACCACCTCGGCGGCACGAGCATCGCGCCGTGCCCATTCGCGGACCGCCAGCTCGATCGGTAGGCCCTTGCGGTTGCGGCTGGCCGAATAGACGTCGATGGTGTGGCGCAACGCCGTCAGTTCCCCACCGGGGTGGGCTGCTGTCTGCTTGCGGATGTCGCGAATGCGGCCGTCCTTCCATTCGTCGAGGACGGCATCGATCAGGTCGCGCCGATCCTTGAAATGCCAATAGAAACTCCCCTTGGTGACATGGAGCTTTTTGGCCAGCACTTCGACGCGCAGGCCGGCCGGGCCATCCTCGGCTAGCACCGTCAATGCCCCCTTGATCCAGGCGGCGCGGTCGAGCGGCAGGGTACGGGTTGTCTTGGCGGGTTTGGCATCCATACGGTACGGTATTGAAAATATTCTTGGGCTAGGTTAGGATACCACGCACCATACGATACCGTATGGCTATCTTGCCGCTACACTGGCAGTTCATTTCTGGAGGTTTGGCTTGAAGATCCTGGTCCCCGTCAAACGAGTGGTCGACTACAACGTCAAGGTACGCGTCAAGGCCGACGGTAGCGGCGTCGAGTTGGCCAACGTCAAGATGTCCATGAATCCCTTCGACGAAATTGCCGTCGAGGAGGCGGTGCGGCTCAAGGAGGCGGGTATCGCCACCGAGGTGGTGGTGGTCGGGTGCGGTATTGCCGCCTGCCAGGAAACCCTGCGCACGGCGATGGCCATCGGTGCCGACCGCGCCATCCTCGTCGAGACCGACGTCGAGCTTCAGCCACTGGCGGTGGCAAAGCTGCTCAAGGCCCTGACCGACAAGGAACAGCCCAAGCTGGTCATCCTCGGCAAGCAGGCGATCGACGACGACGCCAATCAGACCGGCCAGATGCTCGCTGCGCTGCTCGGCTGGCCGCAGGCGACTTTCGCCTCGAAGCTGGTCATCGCCGGCGGGGCGGCCACCGTCACCCGCGAGGTCGACGGCGGTCTGGAAACCCTGGAAATCCAGCTGCCGGCCGTCGTGACCACCGACCTGCGCCTCAACGAACCGCGCTACGCCACGCTGCCCAACATCATGAAAGCCAAGAAGAAACCGCTCGACAACGTCAAGCCGGCCGACCTCGGCGTGGATGTCGCGCCGCGGCTGGCGACGCTCCGGGTGACCGAGCCGGCCAAGCGCCAGGCAGGTGTCAAGGTGGCCGATGTCGCCGAACTGGTGGCGAAACTCAAGAACGAAGCAAAGGTGATCTGATCATGGCCATCCTTGTCATCGCCGAACACGACAACGCGAGCCTGAAGGCCGCGACCCTCAACACCGTTGCCGCCGCCGCGAAGATCGGTGGCGAGATCGATGTCCTGGTGGCCGGCAGCGGTTGCACCGCCGTGGCCCAGGCGGCTGCGCAAGTGGCCGGTGTGGCCAAGGTGCTGCTGGCCGACGCGACCCACTATGGCGACCAGACCGCCGAGAATGTTGCCGCGCTGATCCATGGCCATGCCGCCGGCTACAGCCACATCCTGGCGCCTTCGACCAGTAACGGCAAGAACGCGTTGCCGCGCGTCGCGGCATTGCTCGATGTGGCGCAGATTTCCGACATCGTCGCGGTCGAAACGCCCGATACCTTCGTCCGGCCGATCTATGCCGGCAACGCGCTGGCTACCGTCAGGTCGGTCGACGCGGTGAAAGTGATCACCGTTCGCACCACTGCCTTCGATGCGGCCGCCATGAACGCCAATCAGGGCGGCGCTGCCGTCGAGACGATTGCCACCGGGCCGGACCTTGGCCAGGCCAAGGTGGTGGGCCGCGAGATCACCAAGTCGGCGCGGCCGGAGTTGGGGGCGGCGAAGATCATCGTTTCCGGTGGGCGCGGCCTGGGCTCGGGTACCCAGTATCACGCCCTGCTGGAGCCGTTGGCCGACAAGCTGGGCGCGGCGCTGGGCGCCTCGCGCGCGGCGGTGGACGCCGGCTTCGTGCCCAACGACTATCAGGTGGGCCAGACGGGCAAGATCGTCGCGCCGCAGCTCTATATCGCCGTCGGCATCTCGGGTGCCATTCAGCATCTGGCGGGCATGAAGGATTCGAAGGTGATCGTGGCGATCAACAAGGACCCGGATGCGCCCATCTTCCAGGTCGCCGACTACGGTCTGGTCGCCGACCTTTTCCAGGCCGTGCCGGAATTCGTCGCCCTGCTCTGAGTATGAACTTCCCCGAAGGCCTCTTTTCGAACACATGGACCTTCGGGGCCTACGTGCCGTTCGTGCTCCTGTTGCTCTGGTGCGCGCGGACCGCCCCATGGCGGCGTCTGGCCGATTCCGGGCAATTGAACGTCTGGCTGGGTACCATTGTGGTGCTGATGCTGATGTGGAGCATGAACGCTGGTGTGCGGCCGGGAATGAATCTGCACTTGCTCGGGGCGACCACCTTTGCGTTGATGTTCGGCCGACAACTGGCCATCCTCGGTCTGACAGTGGTGCTGGCGGCGGTGACCTTCAACAGTGGCGGCGGCATCGGCTGGGCGCCGTTCGCCATCAATGGCCTGGTGATGGGCGTATTTCCGGTATTGGTGACGTTTGCCGTTCTGCGGGTCGTGGAACGCTTTCTGCCGGCCAATATCTTCGTGTACTTCTTCGTCGGTGCCTTCTTCAACGCAGGGTTGGTCACCGTGGCTACTGGCATGCTGGCCAGCCTGCTGCTCGCCGTGGCCGGCGTCTACACCGTGGACCTGCTGTCGAGCGACTACCTGCCGTATTTCATCCTGCTGGGCTTTGCCGAGGCATGGCTCAACGGCGCCGCCATCACGTTGATGGTGGTCTATTTCCCGCATTGGGTCGGCACGTTCGATGATCGCCGATATCTGTGGAACAACAAATCAGTGGAGAAGAACCATGAGTGACTACATTGCGCCCCTGAGGGATATGCAATTTGTGCTGACGGAACTGGCCGGTCTCGACGAGGTGTCCGCGCTGCCCGGCTACGAAGAGGCGACGGCCGATGTGGTCGAGGCCATCCTGGCCGAGGCCAGCAAGTTTGCCGGTGGCGTGCTGGCGCCGCTGGATCGCGTTGGTGATCGCGAAGGCGCCCGGTGGGCGGACAAGGCCGTGACCATGCCGGCCGGCTTCAAGGAGGCGTACCGGCAATATTCGGAAGGGGGCTGGGGGGCGCTCGACTGCGGGCCGGAATATGGCGGCCAAGGTCTGCCACGGGTGGTGGCGGCGGCGGTGGCGGAAATGTGGAAATCGGCCAATCATGCCTTCTCACTTTGTCCTTTGCTCACCCATGGCGCGATCGAGGCGCTGGAGTTGACCGGCACGCCGGATCAGAAGGCGCTCTTTCTTCCCAAGATGGTGGCGGGCATCTGGACCGGGACCATGAATCTGACCGAGCCGCAGGCCGGTTCGGACCTGGCCGCCATCCGTACCCGCGCCGAACCTCAGGCGGACGGCAGCTACAAGATATTCGGCCAGAAGATCTTCATCACCTACGGCGAGCACGACATGGCCGAGAACATCATCCACCTGGTGTTGGCGCGGCTGCCCGACGCGCCCGAGGGGGTGAAGGGGATTTCCCTGTTCGTGGCGCCGAAGTTCCTGATCAACGGCGACGGAACGCTGGGTGCACGCAACGATGCCTACTGCGTCTCCATCGAGCACAAGCTGGGCATCCACGCCAGCCCGACGGCGGTGATGTCCTTCGGCGACAACGGTGGCGCCACCGGCTACCTGGTCGGCAAGCCCAACGAAGGCCTGAAGTACATGTTCATCATGATGAACGCGGCGCGTTATTCGGTCGGGCTCGAGGGACTGGCGGTGGCGGAGCGGGCCTACCAGAAGGCGCGGGCCTACGCCCGGGAGCGCGTTCAGGGGCGTGCCATCGAGGGTTCGGCCGGACCGGTGGCCATCGTGCATCACCCCGACATCCGACGCATGCTGATGTCGATGAAATCGCACGCCGAGGCGATGCGCGCTCTGGCCTACATGGTGGCCGGTGTGCACGACAAGGCGGGGCGTCATCCCGACCCGGCCGAGCGCCAGCGCAGCCAGGCTTTCGTCGATCTGATGATTCCGGTCGTCAAGGGCTGGCTCACGGAAACCGGCAACGAGATGGCCTACCTCGGTGTGCAGGTGCATGGCGGCATGGGCTTCATCGAGGAGACCGGCGCGGCGCAAATCATGCGCGATGCCCGCATCACCACCATCTACGAAGGCACGACGGGCATTCAGGCCAACGACCTGATCGGTCGCAAGATTGCCCGCGAAGGCGGCGCGACGTTGAAGGCGGTTATCGCGGCGATGCGACAGACGCGTTCCGAGGCGATGGCGGATGGTGAACTGGTGGCGCTCGCGGCCGTGTTCGGTGTCGGCATTGATGCGCTCGAGGCGGCGGCGGATTACATTGTGACGGGGTACGGCGGTGACGTTCGTGCCGTCGCGGTCGGTGCCGTGCCATTTCTTCGCTTGATGGGCATCGTCGCCGGTGGCTGGATGATGACACGCGCCGCCCTGGTCGCGCGCGCACGTATCGCCGAAGGCGATAGCGATCCTTTCTACCCGGCCAAGATCACCACCGCGGCGTTTTATGCGACGCATACGTTGGTGATGGCACCGGGTCTGGCGCAGGTCGTGGTGGGCGGCGGGGCAAGCGCGCTGGCGATTGCCGAGGAATTGCTGTAAGGGAGGATGGCGGCATGCGTACGCTGGACAAAGTCGTGTCGGAAGTCGCTCAGGGAGAAGTCAGCTTTCCCACCCACGCCGATGTGGCCTTCCGCGTTCGATTGGCGCTCGACGATCCGGACCTGCATATCGCCAAGGCGGCCCAGGTGATCCAGGCTGAACCCTTGCTGGCGGCCCGTGTGGTGGCCCTCGCCAATTCCGTGGCCTTCAGCCGCAACGGCCAGCAAGTGGCGGATGTTCGCAGTGCCGTCGCCCGCCTCGGCATCCGGTTCGTGCGGGCGCTGGCCACGGCGCTGGTGATGCGGCAAATGGCCGGCAGCCTCAAGTCGCCGGTCTATCAGGCGTTGAGTGTCCGGCTGTGGGAGCACACGACGCATGTCGCGGCGCTGGCGCACGTCCTGGCGCGGCACTATCGGATTGGCAGTCCCGATACGGCCCTGTTTGCCGGTATCGTTCACGAGGTTGGCGGCTTCTATCTGATCTCGCGCAGCGATGTTTACCCTGACCTGTTCACCGACGGCAGTCTGCTGAGCGGCGAGGCGGAAATTGCCGTCGGTCGGGCGGTTCTGGCGGCGCTGGCCGTGCCTGCCGAGGTGGTATCCGCCATCGAGACACTCTGGCAGCCCGCACCGGTGGTCTTTCCGCCCGGCACGCTGGGCGATCTGCTATGCCTGGCCAATCGCCTGACGCCGATTCTGTCGCCACTGCAACGACAGGAACCCGAGGACTTGACGTTGCCTGCCGAGGCGAATGCCGTGCTGGCGGAGGTGCTCGAGCTGTCGAGAGACGAAATGGGGGCAATGACTTCGGCCTTGCGTTATTGAATTTGTTTACATAGACTAACGCTTGTTCGGTTT
>WBZL01005642.1_pt1 | contig 10286 bp, 17 predicted proteins | sample 5204291 | NCBI WGS metagenome assembly WBZL01 (sample SAMN12344345, study PRJNA552823) | activated sludge metagenome | biome: Activated sludge suspended growth; feature: Nitrification reactor; material: Wastewater; isolation source: activated sludge from nitrification reactor of wastewater... | reverse complement strand
GGAAGGCATTCGACTTGCTTAACAAGGACGAGAACGAGCACACGAACAAGATTCTCTTCGATAACTGCAAGACAGAGGCGGACAAGCTGATCGGAACTGCGAAATCGGTTCAGGCTCTCGAAAAACAAACGGCCGCCGCGAAGGGATATGACTCCGTAAAGGTGAACTCAAATGGCACCGTCACCGGGACAATCACTCAGACTGGATCTCGAATCCCGAAAACGATTACCTGCGACGCGCATGGGAAGTGCACCAACTAGTGACGATGACAAGGGATCCGGAGTGCCGTCGATGCGTGCCATCGTCAAGTTTGTAGTGGTGGAGCTGGTTGCAGCCGCCGTGATAGTAGCGCTCATTTCGATGGTCTACATTTTCGTGCTCCCAAGATACTTCGATGATCGACGGACGTACTCCGTATTGATCGCGGGACTTGCGCTGGCAGTGGTGGTGAGCGGAAATATCGCCTGGAGGACGTGGGAGATCGCTCCATCGTGGCGCTGGTCGCTTTCCATCGCAATCAGCGTTGCAGTTACGGCCGTCGTCCTTGTGCTGTCTCTATTTGTTATTCTGAACAGCCGGGGAGCGTAGTTCTAAAACGAGACGACCGGTCAAGAAGCTGTCAATTTGCCGATGACTTCAACCTCTATGCCTATGTCGGGAACGATCCGCTGAACAATATAGATCCCACCGGGGAATTCTGTATTCCGTGCGTCACAGCCGGGATCGGTGCGGTGGTCGGTGCGACCAGCTACTTTGTCGCGACTGCTGCGGTGGGAGGCGAGCCGACCTTAGGCGGCGCCCTTGGTGCTGCCGCTGCAGGTGCTGTGGGCGGGCTGACGATGAATCTCGCCGCATCCGCTGCGGCAGGCGGCACGATCGGAGGCGCTACTTCGGCCATTGCAATCAACACCGCTGGTGGAGCTGTTGCTGGGGTGGCCGGCGCAACGGTGTAGTCAGGCGTCGACCGGGGCACGCTCCCGACGAGAACTGAAGTTATTGCCGGCGCGGCAACGGGCGCGGCACTACAAAACCTCGCGCCTGCCGCCCAAGGCGCCGGGCAAGTCGCTGGCGCCAGCGCGCGAGCGGCTGCCTCGGGTCCCGGCGTTGCGCAAGGCGCCGCGCGAGCCGCGGGCAGAATTGCCGAGAACCTCGTCGAGAACGCGATCAACACAGGCGCTGAGGCAGCAGCGCGACCGACTCCGACCAGTCAACCCGTGCCTCAGAGTCCGTCAATGAAGCCGCCCTGCATCAAGGACAGCAAGACAAACAGTTGTTGATGAGGGGCGCCGCAATAGGATATTCCGATGTTTGGAACGCAACTTCTCCAATGGTCAGAGCCGCCAGGGGCTCGGCTTATCCTGGCACGCATCTCAGGTGGCCTTCGGCGTCTCTTCATTGCAGATCTGTTTGTCGAAGGATTGCCTGTAGTCCTCATCATGTGCGCTATCTGGACACTTGCGCTCGCGGCGGGGGCGCGGGTCATGCCGTTCTGGACAGCTCTCCTGCTGTTTATCGGACTGGCCGTTGCGATCGCTCTCCTTCAGTGGGCGCTTTTTCTACTGATTCCCAGTGTTCGCATCACAACCACTCACTTCTATGTGGGAGCGCGAAGATGGCGCAATCGATCAATCCAAAGCTTGGGGCTGGGAGATGCGTCCGATTGCAGATAGAGAGTTCCAGGTCCTGGTGCTCAGGATGAAAAGACCCGAATCCATTCGCGTCGCGCTGCCGCCTCAGGTAACACAGCAAGCAGTTGAGCAAGCGCTCGCAGATGCGGGTGTGCACGGCGCGAAGAGCTGCTGAGTATTCGCGGTGCGGGCTGTTGTTGTTTGCAAAGCCGCGCCTGAACAGCCAAACAGCGGAGCCTATTGGGCGAATCGCCAGCGTGTACGGCGATCGTGCATCGGAGCGACTTGACGATGACTTCAACCTCTACACATATGTCGGCAATGATCCGGCGAACAAGACGGATCCAACGGGCGAGTTTGGGATAGTCGGTTTTGTGATCGGCGCTGCATTTGAGACCGCTGTTCAAGTCGGGACCAACATGGCATCAGGCCAGGATTTTGGTGAAGCGCTGAGCAACGTCGATGTTGGTGACGTACTTGTGGCGGGCGCAGTGTCTGCGGTGATTCCCGGCATCGGTAATGCAATCAAGACGGGCGCGACGAGTGCGAAGGTTGTCGCGAATAGCGTCAAGGCGACGAGGACATTGGCGCAGCAGTCGGCGAGAACTGCCAATCGCGCGGCAAAGCTTGAGCAACGCATGGCCGCTCATGCTGACAAGATCAAGGCGGCCGGTCGCGAAGCGGCCGACGCAGCGGGAACTGCGACCGTCCATCAAATCGTCAAGAAGACGGTGCAGGAGGTGACGCCGCCGGTGACTCCGGGAGCGGCGGGCTCCAATGCACCCAATTCCCCTGCGCCTACACCGCCGCCCCCACCCCCACCGACCTGTACCACGAACCAGAATGCTGGTGGTGGGTGTACGCGCTGATGGATCTGGAAACACTCAGGCCCATCATTACGGGGACCATCGGCGGGCTGCTGTCGCTTTGGCTCATGAAGCGATGGGCTCGGTATGTGCCGGATGCCTACAAGGGAAAGGGCGCAGAACAGTTGCTATCCCAGTATCGCGCCAGCATTGTTGTTGCCAATGTCCTGTTTATAGGGACGATCTTGATTGGCGTCTATCTCTTCAAGGCGGGGCATTTTCCTTCGACAAGCTGGAGGCACTTGTTTCTCGTGGTGGGCGTGGCGATCTTGGCGCCCTTAGCCGCTTTGCTGTTGCCGGCAATTGGAAAGGGACGGAGCCAGGCTGTTGAGGCAGTGACCGCTTTTGCCATTGCGGAGCGAACGCCGCTACCCGTTCTCGCGATAGTTGTTCTGGCAGGAGTGGTTTGCTTGGCAAGCGCGCTTGGAGGCCTTGCTTGGTGATGAGCTGCGAGGAATCCTCGCGACTACTTCTTCTGCAGGAACACCTCCGGCTCGATGCCGGCCTGCTTGAGGATGGCGCGCAGCGTGCCCTCGGGCATGTCGCCGGGATGGTTGGGGACGGTGGTGTAGCGGTTCGTGGCCGGGTGATGCCAGATCTCATGGCTCCCTGCGGCTTGGCGATGAAACTGGAACCCGAGCGCCTTCAGTCGCCGGGTGATGTCGCGATAGCGAAAGCCGCCGAGCCGCCCCATCAGATGGCGACGATCACCGGGTAATCGAACGACTCGGCGACGGTGGGCAGCCGCGTGCCGGCCTGCGCCTCGATGAGCTTCTTGGCGACATCGCGGGCGATCTCGATGGTCTCCTGAATCGTCCTGCCCTGGGCGATCAAACCTTGCACGTCGTCGCTGGTGGCGAGATAGACGCCTTCGGGCAGCTTCTCGATGTGCAACTGGATCACGTGTTCCATGCGCAGCCTCCTTGGCGGCTGATCTTAGCCGATTATATGGACTGCGAAATTTACGCGATGTCGGTCCAGTGCCTGAGGTAGGACAACCACCAGCTACGCTGGATCCTTTTTGTGTTTGCAGAGGGGATCGAGAGTGGTGCAAGCGAGGTCGTGCGCTGCCAGCTCCTGGATCGCGTGAGCCAGACGGCCGAACCTGCCCGCGTGCCAGTCGAGGGCAGACACGGAACTTCCGGTACTTCATCAGCCGGGTCAATGTCCGGGCCGGGGAGATGTGCACCGGTTCAGTGCATCCACTGGCCATGTCGCGACGCAACTCAGTCTTCATCAGGTATCGGACCGAAAACGGCTTGCCCTGTCCATCGCGCAGCCTCCTCCAAATACCGGCGCTGCGCCGGAAAGACCCGGATCAGCCGTCCGCCTCGCGTGTTTGTGCGACGATGATCTTCTGCATCAGGGCGAGGAACTGGCGGCGCTCGTCCTTGCTGAGGCAGGCCAGCAGCGCGGCATTCACGCCGCTTGCAGCTTCAATCGCCGGGGCCTGCAGCTTGCGGGCGGGCGGGCTCAGAAAGATGTTCTGCACGCGGCGGTCGGTTTCGCTGCTTCGTCTGGTGATCAGCCCGTCGCGCTCCATGCGCGCTACCGTGTTGGCCATGGTCGCCTGCTCGATGTCGAGGCGCTCGACCAGCTGAGACTGGGTCAGGCCGTCCGTCTCCCAGAGCTCCAACAGTGCCGGGAAGGCGCCGATGGTCAGCCCCAGCGGCCGGATCGCTGTCGCAAGACCACGCGCAAAGATGCGACCGACATGATTGACGAGATATCCCGCCGATTGATTCTTCCACTTGTGCATAGCTTGCTATGTTATGATACATAGCAAGCTATCTGGTGGTTTCGTCACGGAGCAGAATCATGATCAGGACCATTCACCCCATCGCTGGCGCCATTGCCCTGTTGATGATCCTGCTGTTCTGGCTCTCGACCGCAATTTCAGAGCTGTTCACCGGTCCGGCCACCGTCACCATGGTCAAGACGCTGATTCCCTGGGGCTTCATCATCCTGATTCCGGCGCTGATGGCGGTGGGCGGGACGGGATTCCGGCTGGGCGCCAGGGCGCGTGCGCCGCTTATCGTGACCAAGAAGAGGCGTATGCCCTTCATCGCCGCGAACGGCATCCTGATCCTGATCCCGGCGGCGCTCTACCTTGCCGCCAACGCGCAGGCCGGGGCATTCGACACCGGGTTTTACGCAGTGCAGGTCGTGGAACTCATCGCCGGCGCGGTCAATATCATGCTGTTGGGGCTCAACATGCGCGACGGCTTGCGCCTGTCACGGAGTCGCTGAGGAGCAGCGGGGGGGGGGCGTCGCGCAGGAGCGCAGCCACCATACACATTCCAGCCTCGATCTTCACGATCGCTCCATTGCGGATCACACAGGAACAGGGTGGTCTTGTCGGCATCCGACCCGCCCGGCGAAACGCGTCTTGCCCATTGCCCATTGCCCGCAGCCCTTGGCCCGGAGCGCCTATAGCGCCGCGAGCACTTGCGCGCCGCCATGCCGCCGCTATAATAGGCGGCCTTTTTTGGCCCACATCGCATTCTCCTCTTCGGGGATGCAGTGAGGGCGCCGCCGGTGGGGCGTGAGCTCCGCCGAACTCGACAAGCGGCTTCGGGCGAGGTTGGCGGGAACGCCAAGACCACTCGAGTATCCACGGGGCCGCCAACGCGGCCGGATGCACGAGTCTTCCCCTCCCGAGGTCCCGGTGCCGACCACCAATCGCAGTGGCCGGCGGTGATTTTAACGAGGAATAGGCCCATGGCTATTGGTCTGGTCGGCCGCAAGGTCGGCATGACGCGGGTGTTCACGACAGCGGGCGAAACCGTGCCCGTCACCGTGATCGAGGTTCTGCCCAACCGCGTCACCCAGGTTAAGACGAGCGAGAAGGATGGCTATCGTGCCGTGCAGGTTGCTTACGGTTCGAAGCGCCCCCAGCTGCTGACGAAGGCCGTCGCCGGCCACTATGCCAAGGCGAACTCGGCTCCCGGCAGGGCGCTCGTCGAGTTCCGGCTTGAGGGCAAGGATGTCGCGGACATTGCCGTCGGCGCCGAGTTCAAGGCCGACCACTTCAAGGCAGGCCAGGTGGTGGACGTCACCGGCACGACCATCGGCAAGGGCTACGCGGGCACCATGAAGCGGCACAATTTCGGCGGTCATAACCAGACCCACGGCGTCTCGGTTTCACACCGCACGCCGGGTTCGATCGGCCAGCGCCAGACGCCGGGTCGCGTGTTCGCGGGCAAGCGCATGTCCGGCCGGATGGGCGGCGAGCGGCGCACGACCGAGAACCTGCGCGTAGTCGAGATTGACGCCGAGCGCAACCTGATCCTTGTCCGGGGTGCGGTGCCGGGCTCCGAGGGTGGCCAGGTGATCGTGCGCCCGTCGGTCAAGGCCGCGCGCGCCGCGAACAGGAAGACGCTCACGCCGAACAAGGCGGGCGACAAGAAAGCCGCGGCGAAGAAGTAAGGACTGACACTCATGAAGCTCAAGGTGGCAGGCAGCGGCCAGAACGCGACGGAGCTCGAGCTCTCCGCCGGCACGTTCGGCCATGAATTCAACCTGGCGCTGGTACACCAGGTCATCACGGCGTATCGCAACGCCGGCCGGTCGGGAACCAAGGCGCAGAAGTCGCGCGCCGAAGTGAGCGGCGGCGGCAAGAAACCGCACGCGCAGAAGGGTAGCGGCCAGGCGCGCGCCGGCTCGAGCCGCAGCCCGATCTGGGTCGGCGGTGGCGTGACTTTCGCGGCGAAGCCCCGCAGCTTCGAGCAGAAGGTCAACCGCAAGATGTACCGCGGCGCGATGCGCGCCATGCTTTCCGAACTCGTGCGTCAGGATCGCCTGGTCGTCACGCAGTCGCTCGTGCTCGAGGCGCCGAAAACGAAGCTGCTCGTCAACGAATTGAAGAACCTTGCGCTTGCCAACGTGCTGATCGTCGTCGAGGCGATCGACGAGAAGCTCCATCTCGCGGCGCGCAATCTGCCGAACGTCGAGGTGCTGCCGGCCGCGGCGCTCAACCCGCTCGCACTCGCGACCCACGACAAGGTGCTGATGACCATCGGCGCCGTGAAGTTGATCGAGGAGCGCCTGCAGTGATTGGCAAGGAACAACTGATGAACATCCTGCTGGCGCCGCACGTCACCGAGAAGACGTCGCTCGCCATGCAGAACCACAACCAGTACGCGTTTCGCGTGCGCCGCAGCGCCACGAAGCCGCAGATCCGCGCCGCCGTCGAACTGATGTTCGACGTCAAGGTGACGGGCGTGCAGGTGGTCAACGAGCCGGGCAAGACGCGCCGGTTCGGCAAGACGATCGGCCGCACGCAGGACTGGAAGAAGGCCTACGTGAGCCTCCTCGCAGGCCAGGCGATCGACCTCGAAGCGAAGCCGAAGGCGTAAGGACAGGAATCATGGCGCTCATCAAGATGAAGCCGACGTCGCCTGGCACGCGTTTCGTCGTCAAGATCGACAAGTCCCAGCTGTGGAAGGGCGGCCCGTACGAGCCGCTGACCACGAAGCAGAAGAAAAATGCCGGCCGCAACAACCAGGGTCGTATCACGACACGCCATCAGGGCGGCGGGTCGCGGCAGAAGTACCGCCTGATCGACTGGAAGCGCGACAAGGACGGCGTGCAGGGCGTGGTCGAGCGCGTCGAGTACGATCCGAACCGCACCGGCCATATCGCGCTCGTGAAGTATCTCGACGGCGATCGCCGCTACATCCTCGCGCCAAAGGGCCTCGCCGTCGGCGATGAGGTGCGCTCGGGTGTCGACTCGCCCATCAAGGTGGGCAATGCGCTGCCGCTGCGTCACATTCCGGTCGGCACGACCGTGCACAACGTCGAGCTGAAGCCCGGCAAGGGCGGCCAGCTGGCGCGCAGTGCTGGCGGTTCGGTGCAGTACACCGCGCGCGAGGGGCTGCACGCCTACATCCGCATGAAGTCGACCGAGACGCGCAAGGTCCACATCGACTGCCGCGCGACGATCGGCGAGGTCAGCAACGACGAGCACAACCTGCGCAAGTACGGCAAGGCGGGCGCAAAGCGCTGGCGCGGCGTGCGCCCGACGGTGCGCGGCGTCGTGATGAATCCGGTCGATCACCCGCACGGCGGCGGAGAGGGCAAGCCCGGACAGGGCAACCCGCACCCGGTGTCCCCGTGGGGCTGGCAGACCAAGGGCAAGAAAACCCGTACCAACAAGCGCACGAGCAGCATGATCGTGCAGCGTCGCACGAACAAGATTCGCTGAGAGGCCTGAAGAGAATGCCACGCTCATTGAAAAAGGGTCCGTTCATCGATCTGCATCTGGCGGCGAAGGTCGCGACCGCAGTTGCGAAGAACGACCGCAAGCCGATCAAGACCTGGTCGCGCCGTTCGATGGTGATCCCCGACATGGTCGGCCTCACGATTGCCGTGCACAACGGCCGGCAGCACATCCCCGTGCTCGTCACGGAAAACATGGTCGGGCACAAGCTCGGCGAGTTCGCACCGACGCGTACCTTCAAGGCGCACGGTGGATCGCGCAAGGCCGAGGCAGGAGCATAACGATGCAGGTCACCGCCACGCTGCGCCACGCGCGCATCTCGCCGCAGAAGTGCCGTCTCGTCGCCGACGTCGTGCGCGGCCAGCCGGTCGGCAGCGCGATTGCACAGCTCAAGTTCATGCCCAAGAAGGGTGCGGGCCTCGTGCGCAAGGTGCTCGAGTCGGCGATCGCCAACGCGGAGCACAACCATGGCGCCGACATCGACGAGCTGAAGGTGGCGCGCATCGAGATCGATACCGCGCCGGTGCTGAAGCGCTTTGCCGCCCGTGCCAAGGGGCGCGGCACGCGCATCGTGAAGAGGAACAGCCACATCACGATCGCGGTCAGCGACGGGAAGAAGGACTGAACGCATGGGTCAGAAAGTCAATCCGATCGGCATCCGCCTCGGCATCACGCGCGACTGGTCGTCGAAGTGGTACGCGGGCAAGAAGCAGTTCCCGCTGCACATCCACACCGACTTCCGCGTGCGCGAATTCCTGCGCAGGAAGCTCGCCGAGGCGTCGGTCAGCCGCATCCAGATCGAGCGCGCGGCCAAGCGCGTCAACATCACGATCCAGACCGCGCGTCCGGGCATCGTGATCGGCAAGAAAGGCGAGGACATCGAGAAGCTGCGCCAGGAGACCGCGAAGCTGCTCGGTCTGCCGACGGTCGACGTGCGCCTCAACATCGCCGAGATCAGGAAGCCCGAACTCGATGCGCAGCTCGTTGCGGACGGCATTGCGCAGCAGATCGAGAAACGCGTGATGTTCCGCCGCGCCATGAAGCGCGCGGTGATGAGCACGATGCGGAGCGGGGCGCTCGGCGTCAAGGTGCGTGTATCCGGCCGCCTGAATGGTGGCGAGATCGCCCGTACCGAGTGGAGCCGCGAAGGACGCATTCCGCTGCACACGTTCCGCGCAGACATCGACTACGGCCTGGGCGAGGCCCACACCACCTACGGCGTGATCGGCGTGAAGGTGTGGATCTTCAAGGGCGAGATTTTCGACAAGACCGGGCAGGAGGCTGCGCCGACGGATGAGGCGGCGGCGCAGCAGTCGCCGGCACCACCGCAAGGGGAGGCGGCAATCGGCTGACGCCGCTACGGGCAGAGGGCGACGGGCAACGGGCCAGAAGCGCTGGCTCGCGATCCGGTTCTGGCCCGCAGCCCGTAGCTCATAGCCCATAGCCGTTAAGAGATATGCTTCAGCCAAAACGAACCAAATTCCGCAAGATGTTCAAGGGCCGCAATACGGGCCTGGCGCATCGCGGTGCCAATGTGTCCTTCGGCGAGTACGGCCTGAAGGCGACCGGGCGCGCGCGCATGACCGCACGCGAGATCGAAGCGGCACGTCGTGCAATGGCGCGCCACGTCAAGCGTGGCGGGCAGATCTGGGTACGCGTCTTTCCCGACGTGCCGATCAGCAAGAAGCCACTCGAGGTCCGCATGGGCAGCGGCAAGGGCAATGTCGAGTACTGGGTGGCAAAGGTGCTGCCCGGCAAGGTGCTCTTCGAGATGGAAGGTGTCGACGAGAAGACTGCGCGCGAGGCGTTTCGCCTCGCCGGCGCGAAGCTCTCCGTCGCCACCGCCTTCGTGAAACGGCAGGTGCTCTGATGAGTGCGAAAGATTGGCGGGGCAAGTCTGCCACCGAACAGAAGGACGAACTGCTGAAGCTGCGCCGCGAGCAGTTCGCGCTGCGCATGCAGCGCGCCACCGGCCAGGGCGTCAAGCCCGACCAGTTTGGCAAGGTGCGCAAGTCGATCGCGCGCCTCAAGACGGTGATGCGCGAGACTGCGATCGCTGGAGAGAAGAAATGAGCGAAGCAACGACCGGCAAGCCGACACGGACCCTGACCGGGCGCGTGGTCAGCAACAAGATGCAGAAGACCATTGCTGTCGAGATCGAGCGGCTGGTGAAGCACCCGACTTACGGCAAATACATCCGTCGCACGACGAAGCTGCTCGCGCACGACGAGAACGGCGAGTCGCGCGAGGGCGATCGCGTGTCGATCGCGCAATGCCGGCCGATGTCGCGCCGCAAGTCGTGGCGCCTGGTCGAGGTGCTGGAGCGGACGGGAGGCCGGTAACCATGATTCAGCTGCAGACGATGCTGAATGCCGCCGACAACAGCGGCGCCCGCACGTTGATGTGCATCAAGGTGCTCGGCGGCACGCGTCGCCGCTACGCGACCGTGGGCGACGTGATCAAGGTGAGCGTCAAGGACGCGATTCCGCGCGGCAAGGTCAAGAAGGGCGAGGTCTACGACGCGGTGGTCGTGCGGACGAGAAAGGGTGTGCGTCGCGGCGACGGCTCGCT
>WBZL01005638.1_pt1 | contig 10291 bp, 7 predicted proteins | sample 5204291 | NCBI WGS metagenome assembly WBZL01 (sample SAMN12344345, study PRJNA552823) | activated sludge metagenome | biome: Activated sludge suspended growth; feature: Nitrification reactor; material: Wastewater; isolation source: activated sludge from nitrification reactor of wastewater treatment... | reverse complement strand
GCATTGAATACATCCAGCGTGAATAATTTTTCGGTTTGGATACCCACCACCAACAGGTTCCCATCATCGCCGAATTTTTCTTTAAAAGCGATATAATCGCGGTACTTCGGATTATCGGTAGGGATGGCTTTCGAGAATTCATAGCTCAGTTTTACCTGGCTGGCGTAATACCCCATCAGTGCGGTTACCGCCAGCAATAATACCAGCAACAGCGCCCGGAACCGCAGTACGAATTCTCCCAAACGTTTCCACATAGATATTTGTGATTTTTATCTTTTACTGCTGCAAAGAACGTTAATTTGACTTGTTTTGCATGAATTTCCTGCTTACAAACCATGACGCATAAGACAAGAGGTATCGTATTACGAAGCATCAAGTATGGCGAAACCAGCCTGGTGGTAACCATCTTTACTGAACTCTTCGGTATACAGACGTACATGGTCAATGGCGTGCGTACTTCCAAAAAATCATCCGCCAAAGCGAATCATTTTCAACCCTGCGCCATCTTAGACCTCGTGGTATATCACAGCGAACAAAAATCCATGCAACGTATCAAGGAGTTTTCCTGGGCCGCGTTATATACCAACCTGCTCAGTGATGTTGTTCGCAACAGTATTGGCGCCTACATGGCCGAATTGATGTACAAATGCCTCAAACAACCCGAAAACCACAGCGACCTGTATCATTTCTGCGAAGAGGCGCTTTTGCAACTGGATGCTTCCGAAAAAACCATCGCAGCCAATTTTGCGTTGTTCTTTACCCTGCATCTGGCGCATTTTTTCGGTTTCCGGATGGTCGATAATTTCACCGCGGAATGCTGCATACTGGACCTGCAGGAAGGATGTTTCACCGATCAGCCACCCGAACATCCGCATTACGTGGATGGAAAATACGCCGAACTCAGCTCGCAACTACTGAAGGTGATGCAGCCGCGGGAACTGGAAGAATTCAGGCTGAATCAAGAAGTGAGGAGAATATTGCTGCTACGGTACCTTGAGTTTTACGCACTTCATATCCCCGACTTCGGGCAGATGAAGACCCTGGTAGTATTACACGAAGTGCTCTGATCAAAGCAACCGCCGGGATGATGAATCGGCCTGAAGTTGTAATCCCTTCACCCGCTCAATCAAAACGATACCCGGTTTTTTCCCGGCTGAAAAACTGCCGAGTTCCGCTTCCATCTGCAGGGCCCGGGCTCCGTTCGAGGTGGCCCAGGCGAGCTGGGATGCAAGAGGCAGTTCGGGAAAATGCCTGCTGATCGTTTTCATTTCTTCCAGTATGCTCAGTTGGTCGTTCGACGCCAGGCTATCGGTGCCAAGAACGACCGCACAATCATGAGCCAATAGCTTATTGATATCCGGCAATTGGTTGCTGATGTACAGATTGGCATTCGGACAAAGACAGAAGAATGGCTGAAGTTTATATGTGGCGGCCTGATGCTTGAGAAAGGAGAAGTCTTTTTCCGATGTATGAACATTATGAACAAGCAGGAGCGTTATGGCTTTGTCGAGGTAAGGGAGATAGGTCTGCAAACTGCTTTTACCACTGGGCCGAAAAAAGGAGATATCAATATTCACCCGCTCGTACAGGCGGGTAAGATCACCGGCGCCTGTTTCAAACAGTTCGTCTTCGGCGCTTGTTTCCTGGTTGTGAATACTGAGAACCCGGTTGGAGGGAAACGCATTAATCCTTCGGAATAATTCGGGTGATACAGAATATGGCGCATGAGGTACGATGGCGTTGCTGCTCATAAAGACCGCATACATATCATAAATGTCGCTGGCTCTTTTGAATCGCACCGCTGCAACAGCCGGCGGAAACCCACTGGCCTCGATAAAATTGTAATAGCGAAGCCTCCCTTTCATCTTTTGTGGAATGGTAAGCGCATTGTTGCAGATATCTCCTACGGCCACGATCCCGTTTTGCTTCATTTCGGTTTCGGCCGCCTCGATAGCTGCCAGGATCTCCGCCTCGGAATAATGCCGTTCATTTACCACTTTCAGCACAAAATCCACGAGACCGGTGTTTTTGGGGATATGGCCCTTCATATGCGATAATTCGAGGTGACAATGGCAATTGATGAACCCCGGACTTATTATTCCCCGGAATGCCTCAACGTTGTCTCCCGCTTCATCGCGGTGAATAAGCTCTACAATGGTACCATCTGGCTTTGCAATCAATACATGATCCTGTAACACCTCGTGCCCGTTAAAAATATAATCTGCAGAAAACTTGCGGTACAAAATGAATCGTTGATATGATGTAATTTCGCGCCTCCGGAATGCCGGAGCAGTAACAAAGATACTATGTTAGATAAACTGGATGCCATAAAAGGACGGTTCGATAACCTGGCGGTGGCGCTTACAAACCCCGAGATCGTGAGCGACAATAAAAAATTTGCCGCCACCAGTAAAGAGTACCGCAGCCTGGAAAAGATTGTAACCGCAAGGGCGGAGTATATCCGGTTACTGGATGATATTGAATTCAATAAAGAGGTGCTGCACGGCGATGACGAGGAAATGCGGACGCTCGCCAAACAGGAACTGCCCGGATTGGAAGAGAAAAAGGAAATATTGGAGAAGCACCTGCGGAATCTCCTTATCCCCAAAGATCCATACGACGAAAAAAACGCGATCCTCGAGATACGGGCCGGAACCGGGGGTGATGAAGCCTCACTGTTTGCAGGCGACCTGTTACGCATGTACCTGAAATATTGTGAAAAACGTGGCTGGAAGACGTCGATCCTGAGCGAAAGCGAAGGAACTGTTGGCGGATACAAAGAGGTACAGGTTGAAGTGGTAGGTGATGACGTCTATGGCATTATGAAATTCGAAAGCGGTGTTCACCGGGTGCAGCGGGTTCCCGATACGGAAGCCAGTGGCCGGGTGCATACCAGCGCTGCAACGGTTGCCGTCATGCCAGAAGCAGACGAAATCGATTTTGAACTTAAGGAGAGTGATGTAAAAATGGAAACCGCCCGAAGTGGTGGCTCCGGCGGACAGAACGTGAATAAGGTAGAAACCAAGGTATTTCTTACCCATAAACCTACCGGTATTACGGTTGTTTGCCAGACAGAAAGAACCCAGCTTGCCAACCGGGAAAAAGCGATGGATATGCTGCGTACCAAACTATACGACGAAGAAGTGCGCAAGGCGGAAGAAGCGATTGCCCGGCAAAGAAAGAGCCTGGTAAGCACCGGCGACCGCAGTGCCAAGATCCGAACGTATAACTTTCCTCAAGGGCGGGTAACCGATCACCGCATCGGGCTGACCGTTTATAACCTGAATGATGTGCTGAACGGCGACCTGCAGGAATTTCTCGACGCCCTGCAATTTGCAGAGAATGCTGAAAAATTGACTTCTCAGAACTAGCCTGCTTCAGCCCGGTTCTTTTTGGTACATTTAGTCTCAAAAAAAATTTATGCTCGAAGAATTATTTAATCTGGTAAAAGGATCGGCAAGCGATTCCGTGATCAACAATCCCCATGTTCCAAACGAACAAAATAATGAGGTAATAGCGGAAGCTACCAATACGGTAGCATCGGGGCTGCGAAATATGGTAGCGGGCGGCGGCCTCGAAAATATATTGGCCATGTTCAAACAAAGCGGCAATGGCCAGAGTCTGATGAATAACCCGATGGTCAATATGATGATCGGACATTTTGCCGGCAAGCTGATGAACAATCACAGCCTGAGCGGACAACAGGCTAACCAGGTAGCCGGCAGTCTTATCCCCGATGTGATCAATAACCTTATCAGCAAAACCAACGACCCCAGCAACAGCACATTCACAATTGAAAGCCTGCTGAATTCGATAACAGGCGGACAAAGCACACAGGTCATCCAGGAACAACAAAGCAGTGGTAACAATGGGTTCAATTTCCAGGACCTGATCGGCTCTTTTACCGGCGGCGGACAATCTGGCGGTGGCGGCGGATTGATGGACATTGTGTCCCGACTGGCTGGCGGCGCCCAGGAACAACAGCAACGGAATGGTGGTGGTGGGCTGATGGACCTTATCAAAGGGTTTATGCGGTAATTACATCTGCCTGTAAATCAAGTAATCTTCAAACACCCGTGTATAACAGTGCTTTGTTTCTGTTTATTTTTCGGGCTTACCCGAGTAACTTTTCTATTACTTCCTACGTACAATTACCAAAAATAATCAGCCTGTTTATCCGTTATCTAATGAGCAGGTTTCCTTTAAGGAATGCTTAACAAGAAATAAAAAACCTTTGGCACCTGTTTTGCGTAATTAAGAACACAAAATTAAAATTCAAATTTTCTCATAAGCAGTTAGTTTTGGTAACGGCCCCTGTTTCTACGGGGGCTTCTCTTTTTCAATTCCCCTTCACCTCCGGGTTAAAGCCATGTTAACCACTTTCCGGTTCCACATCCATATCTCAGTTTTGCATTTGCAACGACAATTATCCAGCAATGAGCAAACACCCGCAAGTATTCCAAACCAACAGCCCCACCCGCTGGAAAAGCATTAAGTGGACCACAAGGATTATAATCCTGCTTATTCTCTTCCTCTTTGTTGTACTTACCCTGGCAATCCGAAACGGTTCAAATCCGAACCTGCCCAACATCAACGCAAAGGCAAGATTCTACCAGGACAAAATCGACCCAACCAATAAACTCACTTTCTCATCTCGTTTGAATAAAAGACTCAAGGGTTTCAAAGAATTTCTCGAAACAAGACAACGTGAAGATTCATTGAAACGGGTAACCAATAAAAAAATACGGGCCACCCAGATACGATCCGCCTTCTACACTCCCTGGTTAGCAGGCTCCCTGGCTGACCTTAAAAAAAACGGCGACAAACTGAATACGATCTACCCGGAATGGTTTTTTATTGATCCGGTCAGTTATCAATTACAGACCCGTATCGACACAGCAGGATTGAATCTGATGCGCCAAAAAAACCTGAGCATTCAGCCAATATTCAGTAATTATTTCAGCAACAAATACAGCCCTGGCAAGGGCGACTTTGATGGAAGACTGGCACATTCGGTTCTTTCCGACCCATTAAGGCGTAAATACATCATTCAACAAATCGCCGATTCATTGACCCATTACAGGCTGCAAGGCGTTAATGTTGATTTTGAAGAACTTACTGAAAAAGGAAACGAGCCATTTTCCGGTTTCCTGAAAGAAATATACCAGGCCCTGCATCCGCAGGGATTTGTTGTTTCCGTTGATGTATCTCCTAAAAATGAGGATTACGATTATCACACCTTATCTGTTTACAGCGATTTCCTGATACTGATGGCTTACGACCAATTCAGTAACAGCACAGAAGCAGGGCCGATCTCTGCACAAAAATGGATTGAAGAGCAGGTTGATTGGCTTGATAAACGGGTGGATCTGTCGAAAGTGATCCTGGGTATTGCAGGTTATGGGCGGGATTGGATCCGGGAAGATGGAGACAAACGGGTAGAAGACCTCACCTATTCCCAGGTCATTGATCTCGCTAAAATAGCCGGGGCAACCATCAACTTTGATAACGACACCTATAACCTGCGCTATAGCTACATCGAAAAGGAGACCGACACTTCTTCGCAGGTACATCACTCGATCTGGTTCACCGATGCCGCCACCGCCTTCAACATTCTCCGGTACAGCGATGATATCCCATCAGCCGGAACCGCATTCTGGCACCTGGGCAGCGAGGATCCGCGGATTTGGAATTTCTATGCCCGTAACCTCAGCACAGAGTCGCTGAAAAAAAATCCATTCGACTTCGGCCTGTTGCGAACCATGCCGGCAGATCCTGATAAAAAACCAACGCCCTCTGGCGAAGGCGAGTTACTTAATATCGTCTTTACACCTAGCCAGGGTCATATTCAACTTGATGTGGACAGTACCGAACTGCTGATCACCGAACAACAATACACGCAGCTCTCTTCCGGTTACGTATACGAACGATTTGCCGAAGACAAAACGCCCATGGGGCCGGGTCATAAAATTATCCTCACCTTCGACGATGGGCCCGATGCCACATACACGCCAAAGATCCTTGATATCCTGAAGCAGGAAAAAGTGCCGGCCACGTTCTTCATCGTAGGACTGAATGCAGAGAGCAATATCCCCCTACTCCGGCGCATCTATAAGGAAGGGCATGAGATCGGAAATCACACATTTACCCATCACAATATAGCCCGCATGAGCCCCGAACGGGCCGAACTTGAATTAAAAGCCACCCGGGTACTGCTCGAATGCGTTACCGGGCATTCAACCATTCTGTTCCGGGCTCCGTTTAACGCAGACAGTGAACCGCAAACCTTCGAAGAAATAGAACCCATCGCACGAAGCAAGCAGGATAACTACATCACCGTTGGAGAAAGCATTGACCCCAACGACTGGGATCCTAAAATGAATGCCGACAGCATCGTAAACAGAACCATCCGTTTCGCTGAAGCCAACGACGCCAGTATCATCCTGCTGCACGATGCCGGAGGTAAAACCCGCCAGCCCACGGTTGACGCCCTTCCCCGAATCATCGACTATTTCAAAAAAAGCGGATGTGTGTTCACAACGGTGGCCAGCCTGATGGGTAAAACAAAAAACGATGTAATGCCATCGGTGAAACGGAGCTGGGTGAATTCCCTCAATTTCTTCCTGGCAGAAGCGGCATACTGGTCGGCCCACTTTGTGTATGCCCTCTTCCTCACCGGTATTGTTTTGTCGGTTGGCCGCATGATCGCGATGGCGATTTTAGCCGGTATACAGAAAAACAGGGAGAAGAAGGCGGTCATTTCCACAGCACAGCCTATGGTAAGTGTTATTGTACCGGCATATAATGAAGAAATCAATGCCTGCCGTACGATCAGCAGTTTGCTGCAGCAAGACTACCCGAACCTGGAAGTTGTATTTATGGATGATGGCAGTAATGACAACACGTATAAGATTGTTTCGGAAACATTCACAGGCAATCCGCGGGTACGCGTATTTACCAAACCAAACGGCGGCAAGGCTTCGGCCCTGAATTATGGGATCCGGATAGCCGGCAGCGAATACGTGGTATGCATCGATGCCGATACCCAGTTGAAAAAAGATGCCGTGCGTGAACTGATGAAAAAATTTACCGATGCCAAGGTAGCCGCAGTGGCGGGCAATGTAAAAGTGGGGAACGAGGTGAACCTGCTCACCCGCTGGCAGAGCATCGAATACATCACTTCCCAGAATTTCGACCGCCGGGCTTTCGAACTGCTGAACTGCATCACGGTTGTACCCGGCGCCATCGGGGCCTTCCGCAAAGAAGCCATCCTGCAAGCCGGCGGGTTTACCACCGATACCCTCGCCGAGGATTGCGATCTTACCATGCGCCTCCATCGCCAGGGTTATCGCATCGCCAACTGCAACGGGGCCATCTCGTATACCGAGGCGCCCGAGAACCTGAAGCAGTTCCTCAGGCAACGCTTCCGCTGGAGTTTTGGCGTAATGCAGAGTTTCTGGAAACACCGCGACGCGGTATTCAATCCCCGGTACAAAAATTTTGGCATGATCGCCCTCCCCAACATCCTGGTCTACCAGATGATTCTCCCTTTCCTGGCGCCGCTGGCAGACCTCATACTTATTTGCAGTTTACTGGCAACGGGTTTGGGAATCATCCAATCGGATATCAGCAGCATCCTGCTTTACTACGCAATTTTTACGCTGGTGGATGTGGCGGGCGCCGCACTTGCCTTCGCGTTCGAAAAAGAGGATCACAAAAAACTGCTTTTGATGATACCCCAGCGATTGGTATACCGGCAGCTGATGTACTATATCCTGTTCAAATCATTCAGCAAGGCGCTGAAGGGTGAAATGCAGGGCTGGGGCATCTTAAAACGAACCGGAAACGTAAAAAAGCCGGCTACGGCCTGATTAACCAATAGTATTTTACCTTTGCCCACCAATGGCTACATCACAAACAGGCAGAAAATCCTTTTTCCAGCGCATCCGCGGCAAGGATGAGTCCATCAACGAGGAGATGTCGTTCATGGATCATGTGGAAGCCTTGCGCTGGCACCTGATGCGGGGTGTTATCGTATGGCTGGCGGCTGCCATCGGTATTTTTGTTTTTATCGACTGGATCTTCGACAATGTGATCTACGCACCGGCACGCCCCTCGTTCGTTACCTATTCACTGCTGTGCAACTGGAGCCATAAACTCGGGTTGGGTGATGCGCTGTGCATGCCGCCGGTTAATATCCCCCTGCAGGGTAATACGGTGAGCGGCCCCTTCATGTCGGCCATCAATATTGCCATGGTAGGCGGAATCATTGTGGCCTTCCCCTATCTTTTCTGGGAACTCTGGCGCTTCATAAAACCGGCCCTCTCCCCGAAAGAAGTTCGCTATGCACGGGGAAGCATCCTCTGGGTATCGCTCTGCTTTTTCATCGGGGCCGCCTTCGGTTATTTCCTGCTGGCTCCTTTTACGTTTAACTTCCTGGCCAATTTCACGCTGGGTACGGTGGGCGCTTACAAATACATGCCCACACTCGATGACTACATCGACACCCTCAACAACATCATCCTTGGTTGCGGTATCGCTTTCGAGCTGCCCGTACTCGCTTACGTATTGGGTAAGATCGGACTTATCACCGCCGGTTTCCTGAAACGGTATCGCAAATATGCCTTTGTTATCATCCTCATTATCGCCGCCATCATCACCCCCTCACCCGACTGGAGCAGCCAAACGATCGTAGCGCTCCCCCTCCTGCTGCTGTACGAGATCAGCGTTGTCATCGTGGCCCGCATCGACAAACAGAAGGCCCGGGAAGAAAAGGAATGGAGTTAATTCAATAAAAATCGGGAATGAAGAATTAATAATTACGGCATGTAATCCCGTTCAGCGCATAATGCTTAATTTTGAGTTCTTAATTCATTACCATGTCTCCCTTCAATCTGAACTTACCTGTTGCCATCGGTTGCGATCACGCCGGATTCGACTGCAAAGAAGATCTCATTTCGTTTCTCGAAGGAGAGGGCATTGTGTTTAAAGATTTCGGAACCTACAGCAAGGATTCGGTCGACTACCCGGATTTTGCCCATCCCGTCGCTTCCGCCGTTGAAAAAGGTGAAGCCGCTTTCGGAATTTTACTCTGCGGAAGCGCCAACGGTGTTGCCATCACGGCCAACAAGCACCAGGGCATCCGGGCCGCCATCTGCTGGGGCGAAGAACTGGCCGAACTGGCCCGCAAGCATAACGACGCCAACATTCTTTGCATACCGGCCCGCTTTGTCCGCGACGGCGATGCCGAAAAGATGCTCGATATTTTCATGAACACCGCTTTCGAAGGCGGCCGCCATGCCAACCGGGTGAAGAAGATAGCCTGTTAAGCCGGCTGATTTGAAGTTAGAAGTCTGTAGTTTGAGGATGATAAGGACCTTTGAACTTCCAACCTCAAACATCAAACCTCAAACTTAAAATTGTATTCCCCGCCACTCATATAAAATCAACCACCGAATAACCCGATTTGGTTATTTTGCTCATTCAATAAAATCAAGAAATGAAAAGACTCGCTCTATCTTTCTGCCTGGTGCTCGGCATCAGCGCAGCATTCGCCCAGAATGACCCGGCGGCTACCTATGCCGGCGAGATCACGGGTAAGAATCTCCAGAAACACCTGAGTATCATCGCCAGCGCCGAAATGGAAGGCCGTGAAACCGGTACCGAAGGTCAGCGCAAAGCGGCGGCCTATATCGAGGCTCAATTCAAAGCCATGGGACTTCAATCGGTTCCGGCGCTGAACGGTTACCAGCAATTTTATCCTCTCTACCAGGATAGTTTGCTGACCACTTCGTTAACCGCCGGCGGCAAAGACGCCATTTTTGGCACCGATTTCATCGCACCGCTTAACGCCAACGAAACCGGCAAGTTCAAAGCAAAGAAACTGATCTTCATTGGCTATGGTATCGACGATAAACTGTACAGCGACTATACCAATGCGGATGTAAAAGGCAAAGTGGTTGTGTTCATGCTGGGTGAACCCAAGAAAGACGGCAAGTTCCTCATCAGCGGTACCACCCGCGGCAGCGAATGGAGTTTCCCCGGCATCAGTAAGAAACTGGCTACGGCCGCGGCCAAAGGCGCTGTTGGCGCACTGGTCATCAACCCGCAACAGGAATCATTCAACCAGCGTGCGGTTGACAACAGCAAAAAAACAGGCGTGTATTTTCCGCGTGCCAACGATGCGAAAATGATTAACTACGCCCTGCTCTCACACGCATTCGCCCGCACTATTTTAGGAAACGATTTCGCCATCGATACCATCATCGCCACGGCCAAACGCGGCGAGATG
>WBZL01005634.1_pt1 | contig 10297 bp, 9 predicted proteins | sample 5204291 | NCBI WGS metagenome assembly WBZL01 (sample SAMN12344345, study PRJNA552823) | activated sludge metagenome | biome: Activated sludge suspended growth; feature: Nitrification reactor; material: Wastewater; isolation source: activated sludge from nitrification reactor of wastewater treatment... | reverse complement strand
AGCGCGGCGGCGACCCGATCCTCTTCCAGCACCTGTTCTGGTTCTACTCGCACCCGGCCGTCTACATCATGATCCTGCCCGCCATGGGCGTGATCAGCGAGATCGTCTCGACCTTCTCGCGCAAGCGCATCTTCGGCTACAGCTTCGTCGCCTTCTCGTCGCTGGCCATCGCGGTGTTCGGCTTCATCGTGTGGGCGCACCACATGTTCGTCGCCGGCATCTCGGTCTACGCCGCGATGGTGTTCTCGTTCCTGAGCTTCTCGGTCGCCATCCCGTCGGCGGTCAAGGTCTTCAACTGGGCCGCCACGCTGCACCGCGGATCATTGCGCTTCGACCCGCCGATGCTCTACGTCTACGGCTTCTTCGGCCTGTTCCTCATCGGCGGCCTGACCGGTCTCTTCCTGTCGACGCTGGGCACCGACATCCACCTGCACGACACCTACTTCGTGGTGGCGCACTTCCACTACATCATGGTCGGCGGCGCCATCATGGGCTACCTCGGCGGCCTGCACTTCTGGTGGCCGAAGATGTTCGGCCGGATGTACTCGGAGTTCTGGGCGCGCATCAGCGCCATCCTGGTGTTCGTCGGCTTCAACCTGACGTTCTTCCCGCAGTTCGTGCTCGGCTACATGGGCATGCCCCGCCGCTACCACATGTATCCGGAAGAGTTCCAGGTGCTGAACGTGCTGTCGTCGGGCGGCGCGGCGGTGCTCGGCGCCGGCTACATCCTGCCGGTGCTCTACTTCCTCTACTCGCTGAAGTACGGCGAAGTCGCCGGCAACAACCCCTGGGGCGCGTCGGGTCTCGAGTGGCGTTCGCAGTCGCCGCCGATCACCGAGAACTTCCTCGAAGTGCCCACCGACATCCCTGAAGCGTACGAATACACGCCCCAGGTGGTGAAGGAGACCAAGCTTGTCTAGCGGCTACGCCCACGCCGAAGGGTCTTCCATGCACGGCCACGCGCACGACCACGCTCATCATCCAGAGCTGCAGCATCACTTCACCACGATGTCGCAGCAGCGTGAGGCAGTCACGCTGGGCATGTGGGTGTTCCTGCTCACCGAAGTGCTGTTCTTCGGGGGGCTGTTCATCACCTACACCCTCTACCGCATCTGGTACTACGACGCGTTCGCGCTGGCGAGCAAGTCGATCGAGATCCTGCCCGGCCTGATCAACACCGTCGTGCTGATCGGCAGCTCGCTGACGATGGCGATGTCGGTTCGCTCGGCGCAGACCAATCAGCGCAGCGCCACGGTGAACTGGCTGATTGCCACGATCATCCTCGGCTCGGTGTTCCTCGGCATCAAGGTCTACGAGTACAGCCTGAAGTTCGAGCACCACCACGTGCCCGGGGCCACCTTCGACTTCTTCGGCCACGAAGAAGCGGCGGCTGGCGGCGGCGAACACGCGGCGGCCGGTACGGTCGCGCACACGATGGGCCGCGACGAGCTGCAGCGCACCACGCAGCTCTTCTTCAGCCTCTACTTCACGATGACCGGCCTGCACGCGATCCACATGATCGTCGGCATCGGCATCCTGTTCGTGATCACGTGGCAGGCCTACAAGGGACGGTTCGACGAGGAATACCACGCTCCGGTCGAGATGACCGGTCTCTACTGGCACTTCGTCGACATCGTGTGGATCTTCCTGTTCCCGCTGCTGTATCTCGTGGAGCGGCACTAACGTCATGTCTTCAGTCCACGTTTCGCCCCTCAGTACCTACATCACGATCTTCAGCGCCCTGATGGTGCTGAGCGCCATCACCGTCGGTGCGGCGTTCGTCAACCTCGGATCCCTGAACCCGGTCGTGGCCATGCTCATCGCCGGCATCAAGGCGACGCTGGTCATCCTTTACTTCATGCACGTGAAGTTCAGCAGCCGGCTGGTGAAGATCACCGTCGTGCTGAGCCTGTTCTTCGTCGCCATCCTGTTCGCCGAAACGCTGATGGACTACGCGACCAAGGGCTGGATGGCCGGCGGCGCGATTCCGCTGAGCTGACCCCCGCAACACCCGCCCCGGTCGCCACCGCGACCGGGGCCGCACGTCCCGCCCCCCTCGCCGGCGCTTCCCACGCCGCGCGCCCGATCCCGCGTTCTGTGCCACAATCCGTCGGTCCCGGCCATCCATGCGTTCCGCCGGTCATACCTGACGGAGTTCCTCATGAAGCGTGCGCTCACCGCGGTTGCCCTGTCCCTCCTTCTCGCCTGCAAGGCCGCGCCGCCGGCCTCGTCCGTGTCGCCAGAGATGGCCGCGTGGCAGCAGCGCGCCGCCGGCGTCAAGATCGTCCGCGACGACTGGGGCATCCCGCACATCAGCGCGAAGACCGACGCCGACGCCATCTTCGGCTTGATGTACGCGCAGGCCGAAGACGACTTCAACCGCGTCGAGACCAACTTCATCAACTCGCAGGGCCGCCTGGCTGAAGCCGAGGGCGAGAAGGAAATCTGGCGCGACCTGCGCATGAAGCTCTTCATCGACCCGGCCGACATGCAGGCGCAGTACGCCAAGGCCCCCGACTGGCTGAAGAAGCTCATGGACGCCTGGGCAGACGGCCTGAACTACTACCTGGCCACGCATCCCGACGTGAAGCCGCGCGTCATCACGACGTTCGAACCGTGGATGGCCCTGAGCTTCAGCGAAGGCTCGATCGGCGGCGACATCGAGAGTGTGTCCCTGGCCCAGCTCGAGGCGTTCTACGGGAAGAACCCGGCGGCGCTGGCCCGCGTCGAGCCGGATCCGATGTACAGCCCGGTGCCGCCCGAGCCCACGGGATCGAACGGCTTCGCCATCGGCCCGAAGCTGAGCGCCAACGGAAAGGCCATGCTGTTCATCAACCCGCACACCTCGTTCTTCTTCCGCGAAGAGGCGCAGGTGACGAGCGAAGAAGGCCTGAACGCCTACGGCGCCCTCACCTGGGGCCAGTTCTTCATCTACCAGGGCTTCAACGAACGGGCGGGCTGGATGCACACCTCGAGCGGCGTCGACAACATCGACGAGTACCTGCTCACTACGACCAAGACGAACGACCAGGTGGTCTACAAGTTCGGCGCCGAGGATCGGCCGCTGCAGACCAGGACCATCGACGTGCCCTACAAGACCGCGAACGGCATGGCGAAGCGAACGTTCACCGTGTATCGCAGCCACCACGGGCCGGTCGTGCGGGAGCAGGACGGCAAGCTCGTGGCGGTGCGCCTGATGGAGGAGCCGCTGAAGGCGCTGATCCAGTCGTTCAGCCGAACCAAGGCCAAGACCCTGGCCGAGTACAAGCAGGTGATGGAAGCCCACACCAACTCGTCGAACAACACGCTCTACGCCGACGCCGACGGGAACTTCGCCTACTTCCACTCGAACTTCGTACCCAAGCGCAACCCGCGCTTCGACTGGAGCAAGCCGGTGGACGGCAGCGATCCGGCCACCGACTGGCAGGGCGTGCACTCGTACGACGAGAGCCCGAACGTCGAGAACCCCTCCACCGGCTGGGTCTACAACTCGAACAACTGGCCCTACACCGCCGCCGGCCCCGACAGCCCGAAGAAGAACAAGTACCCCGCCTACTTCGACCACGTCGGCGAGAACCCCCGCGGCATCCACGCGATTCGCCTGATGCAGGCGGCGAAGGATCTCACGCCCGACACGCTCACCCGAACCGTCTTCGATTCGCAGCAGCCCGAGCTCGAAGTGCAGGTGCCGCTGCTCGTCAAGGCGTGGGACCAGGCGCCGGCGTCGAACCCGCTGAAGGCGAAGCTCAAGGAGCCCGTGGACGCACTCCGCACGTGGGACCATCGCTGGGCCGCCGACTCGGTGGCGCAAACGCTCGGCTACTTCTGGGCCGAGGAGCTGTGGTCGAAGACCGCCGCGGCGGCTCGGGCCGCCAATGTGACGGTGTACGACTACATGCGCGCGAAGGCCACGCCGCAACAGCGCCTCGAGGCGCTCGCCACCGTGGTCGACAAGCTCACGGCGGATTTCGGCAAATGGCAGACGCCGTGGGGCGACGTGAACCGCTTCCAGCGCATCTCGCCGGCCATCGTGCACCCGTTCGACGACTCGAAACCGAGCATCGCCGTGCCGTTCGCGTCGGCTCGATGGGGGTCGCTCGCCTCGTTCGGCGCTCGCAGCTTCAATGGCAGCAAGAAGATCTACGGCACCAGCGGCAACAGCTTCGTGGCCGTGGTCGAGTTCGGCAAGGACGGCGTGGCGGCGAAGGCCGTCACCGCCGGTGGTCTCAGCAGCGACGTCGCCTCGAAGCACTTCAACGACCAGGCCGAGCGCTACGCCGCCGGGAACCTGCGCGAAGTCTACTTCTACCCGAAGCAGCTCGAGGGCCACACCGAGCGCACCTACAGCCCGGGGAAGTAGGTTCGTGAGGGAAGGCGTCGTGATGACCCGCCGGACGGAACGGGGCCTCGACGGCCTCGTCCTGGCGGTGCTGCTCGCCGCGACGCTGCCAGCTCTGGCGCTTGCGCAGACGGTGCCTGGCGCCCCCGGCGAGACGGGCGTCGACCAGCGGCGCAACGCCGCGGTGACGCTCGTCACCGCCGAGATCGAGAAGTTCACCGGTCAGGTCGATCGCCACTGCGGCATCTTCGTGCTCCCGGGCGAACCCGACGGCCCGCCCGCGGCGTCGCGGCAGCAGATCCAGACGGCATTGCGGTGCATGCAGCAGGCGAAACGCCAGGGGCGGGCGGCGTGGGCGGTCTGGCAGGTGGGCGGCGTCGACGCAACCGTCTTCGCCGGTGTCGCCAGCAGGCGATTCGGCGATCTGCACCTGCTCGACACCGGCAGCGCGCCCGACGATTTGTCGCTGCGTCCATGCCTGCGGCCGCGCGTGACGAAAGACGGTGCGATCGTCTGCCGCAACCAGCCGATCGACGGCCGGTCGTTCGAGCAGGTGATGGATCACTTCCACGCCGACGTGAGACGCAGCTTCGGCCGCGCCCTCGCGAAGGACGTGCAGCGCGCGATCGCCGCGCTGCCGCCCCCCGCCGCGACAGCCACACCCGAGGAGACGGCACGGCAGCAGGTGGCGCGCGGTCGCGAGGTGATTCGCACCGCCACCGCCCGCGACTGGCCGATCTGTCCCCTGCATCACGATCACGCGCTGGTGCTGCGCGAGCAGCACTGGTTCTGCGAACGCGACGGCGCGTTCGTGGCCCCGCTCGGACGCCTGCGCCGCCAGCGTCCCGTCCAGCAGCCATGAACGCCTCCGCCCTGCTCGAGCTCCTCGACTGCGGCTGCGGCACCGGGCGCAACCTGGTCTACCTGCTGCGCGAGGGTTACGAGGTGTGGGCGACGGATCGCGATCCGGCCGCGGTACAGGCGGTGCGTGCCCAGGCGGCCGCGCTCGCGCCCGGCCTCGACGCCGACCACTTCCGCGTCGAGCCCGTCGAACGGCTGTCGTTCCCGGACGCGGCGTTCGACGTCGTCATCAGCAACGCCGTGCTGCACTTCGCCACCGACGACGCGCACTTCGAGGCGATGGTGCGCGAGATGTGGCGCGTGCTGAGGCCGGGCGGCCTGCTGTTCGCGCGGTTGGCGTCGTCGATCGGCATGCCCGACCGCATGCAGCCCCTGGGGCACGGCCGCTTCGTGATGCCCGACGGATCGGAGCGCTATGTCGTCGACGAAGGCAGGCTGCTCGCGCTGACATGGAAGCTCGGGGCGCGGCTCGCGGACCCGCTGAAGACCACGGTCGTTCAGGATCGGCGCTGCATGACCACGTGGGTCCTGGCTCGACCGTAACGGGACGTCTCCGCATCGTTACAACCAATTGCATTGAGGGGCGAATCGTGTAACGATGCGTCGCTCGATCAGCGACTTTTCATTACTCGCGGTTATAGAATTCAGTCGCTGATCGGATTTCGTGAACGCCACACGAAGAGGGAGCGAGTTGGATGCGAGTCGGGATGATCGGTGCGGGTGCGTTGGTGCTGGCCGTCATGGCGGCACACGTCGAGGCGCAGACCACGCCGCGGGCCACCGCGGCCAAGATGAAGAACCCGGTGACGTCGGACGCGGCGTCGATTGCCTCCGGGCAGCAGCTCTACACCAAGCAGTGCCGCATGTGCCACGGCACCACGGGCAAGGCCGAAACCGCGGCCGCCAAGGCGATGGGCGCATCCGACCTGACGGATGCCACCTGGTCGCGCGGGTCGAGCGACGGCGAACTCTTCGTCGTCATCCAGGAAGGCGCCGGCCCCGACTACAAGATGAAGGGCTTCAAGGGCCGCCTGTCCGACCAGGACACCTGGCACGTCGTCAACTATCTCCGCAGCCTCGCCGGTAAGTAGACATCGTGCCGCTCTGGCTGGTAGCCGCCGCGCTCGCACTGAGCTCGGCAGCATGTGCCGACTGGTCGCCGGCCCCGGAACAGGTGCGCGCGTCGAAGCTCGAGGCGCGTTCCCGCTGGGGCACGTCCTCCGTGTTCACGCCGGCGCGTCCGAGCCTCGGCGAAGCGGCGGCCGTGCATTTCGGCCTGCGCGGCGATCCCGAACAGCCCATCGCCTACAGCCACCGCGTGCACCTCGCGCAGGAGATGGTCTGCACCGACTGCCATGAGGCCGTCGAGCGCGGACCGCGCGCCGGGCTGCCAGGCCTGGATCTGTGCATGACCTGCCACAGCGCCATCGCCACCGACAAGCCCGCGATCCAGGCCATGGCCGAGCGCCACGGCAAGGGTCTCGACGTGGAGTGGCAGCGCGTCTACGACTACCCGCGCGAAGCGCACGTCCGGTTCGCCCACGCGCCGCACATCGCCGCCAAGGTCGACTGCGCGACCTGCCACGGCGACATGCGGCAGCAGGAGGTGGCACGCCGCGTCGTCGACATGAACATGGACTTCTGCGTGAACTGCCACACGGCGAAGCAGGCGTCGAACGACTGCCTGACCTGCCACTACTGAGCCGCGACCGCCGATGGACCGCCGACGTTTCCTGAAGGTCACCGCCGTCACCGGCACCACCGCCGCGCTCTCGGCGTGCGGCAGCCCCGAGAACCAGCTCGTGCGCTTCATTCCCGAGGACGTGATCCCACCCGGGATCGCCGAGTGGAAGCCGAGCATCTGCCCGCTGTGCGCGGCCGGCTGCGGCGTGTTGGCCCGGGTGATGGACGGCGACGCCGAAGTGCTGCGCAACGGCACGCCGGGCGTCGTGCGCGCGGCCCTCGTGAAGAAGCTCGAAGGCGACCCGGCGCACCCGGTGAGCCAGGGCCGGCTCTGCGCGCGCGGCCAGGCCGCAGTACAGGTGACGTATCACCCCGACCGGCTCGCCGGTCCGATGAAACGCACCGGCGAACGCGGCGCCGGCACCTTCACCTCGATCACGTGGGATGAAGCGCTGGCGCTGATGGCCTCTAAGATCGACGCCGCCCGCGACCGCGGCCCGCAGGCCATCGGATGGATCGGCCGGCCGCATCCGGGGCGCCGCACCGCGCTGGTCGACGCGTTCCTCGCCGGCCTCGGCGCCGCTCCGTCGATCTGGTACGAGCCGTTCGACGACGACGTGCTGCGGCGCGCCAACGCGATCAGCTTCGGCCGGTGGCAACTGCCCACGTTCGATCTCGCGCACGCCCGGCACGTCGTGAACTTCGGCGCCGACGTCCTCGGCACCTGGAACTCGCCGTTGGCGCACGCCGCCGGCTTCGGCCAGATGCGCCGCACGCCCGGCGCGACCTGGGTGCAGATCGAACCGAGGATGTCGCAGACCGGCGCCAGCGCCGACCGCTGGATCGCGGTGAAGCCCGGCACCGAGGGCGCCGTGGCGCTCGGTCTCGCGCACCTGCTGATGGCCGGCGGACGCGCGCCGGCCGAGGCGGGCGCCGCCGGCGCCGCGATTGACGGCTGGCGCGACGGCCTGCCCGACTTCACGCCCGAGGCCGTGCAGCGTCTGAGCGGCGTCGCGCCCTCGACGCTCGCCGCGCTGGCCCGCGCCTTCACCGACCACGGGCCGTCGGTGGCGATCATCGGCGGGCAGCCGCTCGCCCACGCCAACGGCCTGGCGCAGGCCCTGGCCGTGAACGCGCTCAACGCCCTCACCGGCGCCGTCGGCCGGGCCGGTGGCGTGCACTTCACCCCCGCTGCCGGACATCGCGAATCGCGGGAGCTTGTCGCGGCGATGCGCGAGGGCCGGCCCGAGGTGCTCGTGCTCGACGGCGCCAACCCCCTGCACACGCTGCCGCCGGGCGCGCACGCGGCGCAGTGGCTCGCCGGCGTACCGTTCATCGCCAGCGTCGGCAGTTTCGTCGACGACAGCGCCGCCCACGCCGACCTCTTGCTGCCGGATCACTCGTTCCTCGAGACGTGGGTCGACGCCGATCCCGAGTCGGGCAGCCTCACCACCGCCCGCGCCTCGGCCGGGCCCGCGATGCGTCCGCTGTACGACACGCGCGCCACCGGCGACATCCTGATCCAGCTGGCCGCGAAACTCGCGCGGCCCCTCGATCCGCCGCTGGCGGCCGCGTCGTGGGAAGCGCTGCTGCAGGCGCCAGTCACCGAGTCTGGCGCCACGGCGCCGCCGGCCACGCCGCCGCTCTCCCCCCAGCGGTGGACGCCGCCGGTGTTCGACGGCGCCGCCGACGCGTACCCGCTCCACTTCCTGCCGTACGCCTCGCTGGCGTTCGGCGACGGATCCACCGCGCACCTCCCGTGGCTGCAGGAACTGCCGGATCCGCTCACGACCGCGATGTGGTGCAGTTGGATCGAGATCCACCCCGTCACCGCTGCGTCCCTCGGGATCGCTGATGGCGACCTGGTGCGCGTAGCGTCGGCCCACGGCACGATCGAGGCGCCGGCCGTGCTTTCGCCGGGCATCGGGCCCGACGCCGTCGCCATGCCGGCCGGCCAGGGACACGGCACCTTCACGCGCTACGCCAGCGGCCGAGGCGCCAACCCGTTCGCGGTGCTCGGGCTCGCGACCGACACCGCGACCGGACGCCTGGCGTGGGCGGCGACCCGCGTGCGGGTGACCAAGGCCGGGCCGGGCGACCGGCGGCTGATCCTCTTCGGCGGCGCTACGCGCGAGCGGCCCGAACACCTGCGAGGACGGGGCTGATGGCTCACCGCTGGGGACTGGTGGTCGATCTCGACGCGTGCACCGGCTGCGGGGCGTGCGTCACCGCCTGCCACGCCGAAAACAACGTGCCCACGGTGGGCGCCGACGAAGCCGCCCGCGGCCGCGCCATGCACTGGTTGCGCGTCGAGCGTTACTGGGAAGGGGAGTATCCGGATGTGCGGGTGAAGTTCCGCCCGGTCATGTGCCAGCAGTGTGACAACGCGCCGTGCGAGGCCGTCTGCCCGACGTACGCGGCGCACCAGACCGACGAGGGCCTGAACGCGCAGGTCTACAACCGCTGCATCGGCACCCGCTACTGCGCCAACGCCTGCAGCTACAACGTGCGGTTCTTCAATTTCTTCAACCCGCAGTGGGACAAGCCCCTGCACCTGCAGCTCAACCCCGACGTGTCGGTGCGTGAAGTCGGCGTGATGGAGAAGTGCACGTTCTGCGTGCAGCGGATCCGCGCCGGCAAAGCCACCGCGAAGAACGAGGACCGCGCGCTCAAGGACGGCGACATCCAGCCGGCCTGCGCACAGTCGTGCCCCACCCACGCGATCATCTTCGGCGACCTCAACGACCACGAAAGCCGGGCGGCGCGGTTGTCGCACTCGCCGCGCGGCAGCAAGCTGCTCGAGGACCTCGGCGCCGAGCCGAAGGTGACCTACCTGCAGAAACGGGAGGCGCATGAGCCGGACGCGCAATAACCCGATGGCCGACGACCTGATGCGCCCGCTGTACGACACGGGCGTGTGGTTCGCGGCTGCCGTGTTCGCGCTGGGCACGCTCGTCCTGTGCGGGCTGGCCGCGTGGGGCTATCAGCTCTGGCACGGCATGGGCGTGGTGGGATCGAACTGGCCGGTGTTCTGGGCGTTTCACGAGACGAACTTCGTCTTCTGGATCGGCATCAGCCACGCCGGCACCCTCATCTCGGCGATCCTGCGCCTGGTGAACGCGCGGTGGCGGCGTCCGGTGACGCGCTGCGCCGAGGTGATCACCGTGTTCGCGCTGATGATCGGCGCCATCTTCCCGATCATCCATTTGGGCAAGCCGTGGCTCTTCTACTGGGTGGCGCCGTATCCGAACGCGCGCGATCTGTGGGTGAACTTCCGCTCGCCGCTGGTGTGGGACTTCTTCGCGATCAACACCTATCTCACCGGCAGCCTGCTGTTCCTGCTGCTGCCGATGATTCCCGACTTCGCGCTCGTGCGCGATCGCGCCACCGGCTGGCGGAAGAAGGTCTACGGCA
>WBZL01005633.1_pt1 | contig 10298 bp, 4 predicted proteins | sample 5204291 | NCBI WGS metagenome assembly WBZL01 (sample SAMN12344345, study PRJNA552823) | activated sludge metagenome | biome: Activated sludge suspended growth; feature: Nitrification reactor; material: Wastewater; isolation source: activated sludge from nitrification reactor of wastewater treatment... | reverse complement strand
CTCATCATAAAAGCGCTGTACCTGCTCCCGGTCCGCCGACTTGATCCCTTCCAATAGCGTTTTGTCAGCTTCATCGACTGTTCTGATCATAGTATAACAATTAAGGGGAAAAGGTTACCCGGGGCAGTTTGGATTGTGTAAACTTAGCAATTTTTGAAAATTTCCTGCACAGAAGGGTAACCTTTAACGGTTGTAAGCCATGCTGCATAGGAATAGGGTGTCCGGCCGGCTCCGGGTAAAAAGCAGGTCACAAGGCCGTATGGCCGGCCTGGAGCAGGGTGATGAAAAAATAGTATCTTACATCATATTCCGCGACAAACCAAAGGTCCCCTATGCGATTATTGCCATGTATAACCCGGTATTTTTGCAGCCTGTTGATGCTTATGGCTGCGGGCGCCCACGCCCAGGACAACCAACTGATTCTGCGAGCCGACAGCTTGCTGGAGGCCCGGCAATTTGACGAGGCGGCCGCCATCTACGACCGGCTCCTGTCGGAGGCATCCCGGCCCGCACAACGGGCCGCCTGGCTGCTGAAACTGGGGAATTGCGCCTTCCAGCCCGGCGATTTCCGGACTGCCCGCACCCAATACCAACTGGCGCTCAGGGCAGCCCTTGAATGCGGCGACGCGGAACTGACAAACCGGAGCCGGCATGCATTCGGCCGATCCCTCTCCCGGTTGGCGGAATACGACGAAGCCAAAAAACAGCTGGGAATGGCCCTTGCCGCTTACCGGAAACAAGGCGCCCGAGCCATCGCGGAAACCAGCGAATGCCTGGGCGACCTGTCCTTCGTCCACCTGTTGCTGGATGAGCTCAGGGAATCGGAAGAATGTGCGCTGGATGCCGCAAACCTGCTCCAACAACAGCCTCAACCCGACCAGCTGAAGGCCGCCAATATCTATAATCTGCTCGGCAATATCTACAAGCGCATGGGCCGCAACGACGATGCCGATGCCTATTACCTGAAATGCATGAAGATCCGGGAGGCGGAACTCCCCTACCCCAACATCGCCCTGGGCGGCGTTTACTATAATTACGGCGTTTTTCTGACCTATCTGGGTCGAACTTCCGAAGCGATGGCCTATTCCCAAAAGGCCCTGGACAATTACAAAGCCATCGACCCCGACCATCAGCGCGTGGGCGACGCTTACCTTTCAATCGGTCAGAAATACGTGGAATTCGGCGACTACCGGGCCGGTCGCGATTGTTTTCTCGAATCGCTGAGGATATTCCGTAAGGCATTCGGCGAAAAACAGGAACGGGTCGGCACCATCTACAACCTGCTGGGCAATATCTACCGGCTCAACGGCGATTTCGAACAGGCCCGGATTTATGTAGAACGCGGATTGGAGATCACCCGGTCCGTGCTGGGCCCCGACCACGACCGCATCGCCAGCGCACTGACCACCGTGGGCGATATCGAAGCAGACGCCGGCAACTATCCGCTCGCGCTGGATGCCTATCGCCGGGCATTGGAGATCCGGCGGAAAATACTGGGCGACGACAACCCCAATACGGCCTTCCTTTATTTTCTGACCGGACAGGCGAGCCGGGAAGCCGGTCTGCCCCGGGAAGGCCTCCCCTACCTTCAGCACGCCCAGAAAATTTACGGCGACTCGGACATGGGTGAAAGCGAGGATATGGCCAATGTCTGCGCCTCGCTGGGGCTGACCTACCTCGACCTTGCGGAATATGCCGTATCCCTTTCCTATCTGCGAAAGGACCTTGTCATCCTTCGGCAGCTGTACGGCAATACCCACCCCTACCTGGCCGACAGCTACAGCAATGAGGGCCTGTGGTTCGAACGGCAAGGCCGGCTCGATTCTGCGCTCTATTACTACCACGAAGCCATGCGGGCCATGAGCCTGGACTTCGACGAAAAGGACATTTACGCCACCCCCGGGCTTACCGGCATCATGCTGCCCTATCAGTTTCTGGACATCCTGAAAATGAAGGGAGACGCCTTTGCGGAACGCGCTTCGGGTACAAAGGACCTGGAAGCCGCCCTCGACTGTTACCGGCGCGGCGGCGAGCTCATCGACCGGCTGCGCAGCCAATACCGGAGTCAGGGCGCCAAGCTCTTTTTCCAGCAAAAGGCGGATCCATTGTTCGCCGCCGGGTTCCGGACGGCCTGGCGGTTGTACGAGCAGACCAACGACCGGCGCCAGGCGGAAGCGGCGTTCTGGTTTGCCGAACGAAGCAAAGCCGGACTCCTGACCGCCGCGCTCCAGGGTGTCGCCGACCGGCCTTTTGCCGGCGTTCCGGACAGCCTCAGGCTCCATGCGGAAAACCTGCGTTCGCGCATCTCCGGGGCAGAACAACAGGTCAATGACGAACGCCTCTGGCCGTCGGATTCCACGGGCCGGCAACTCAGTCTGCTGAAATCCCGGCAGACCGCCCTGCAGAGTTCATTTGATTCCTTGCTCGCCGTCCTGGAAAACCGTTTTCCGGCCTTCTACCAGCTGAACTACGGTACTGCGACGGCCTCTCTGGCGGCCATTCAACACAAAATTGCGGACAAGCGGACGGCCGTACTGGAATACTTCCTGACCAATGACCGGCTGTACACCTTCACCATTACCCGGAGCGACGTTAAACTGTCCGCCGCCGACAGGCCGCAATCCCTTGACGAAGACATTGCCTACCTGCGCAGTCCGCCTGATCGCACCTTGTGGCTCCGGGAGCCGGACAAGGCGGCAGCTGATTATCTGAGCCGAAGCCACCGGTTGTTCGGCATCCTCATCGGGCAATACCTCGACGTGAGCCGGTATGACCGTTTGGTGGTCATTCCGCATGGGATTTTATCCTATATGCCGTTTGAGGGGTTGTCATCGGATGAAGGGGTTGATTTTCGGCAGGCCGATTTCCTGGTCCGCCGTTGTGCCGTACAATATGCCAATTCAGCCACCCTTTGGGCCGCCGACCGGGAAAACAGGTCCGGCCGGGAGAAAAAACTGCTGGGCATGGCGCCGGCCTACGGGAATGCCCTGGCCCAGACGAACATCGCACAGGACCTCAACTTCAGGGGGTCGCTGGGGCCGCTCAAATTCAACGAAACCGAGATCAGCCAGGCGGCCGAATATTTCCCCGGCAGCATCCTGCTGAACGGAGCGGCCGCCACCGAGCTGGCGTTCAAAAAAAATGCGCCGGATGCCGCCATCCTCCACCTGGCCATGCACGCCCTGGTAAGCGACAGCCTGCCGATGCAATCGCGCCTGATCTTTGCCCCCGGTCAGGACACCCTTGAGGACGGGCTTTTGCACGCTTACGAGCTGTACAACATGAAATTGCCGGCGGAAATGGCCGTCCTCAGCGCCTGCAATACCGGCTTCGGGCGGCTCGCGGCCGGTGAAGGCGTAATGAGCCTTGCCCACGCCTTCCGCTATGCCGGTTGCAAGAGCATCATCATGAGCCTGTGGCCGGCGGAGGACGAGGGAACCGCCAAAATCATCGCCCGGTTCTACGCCCACCTGGCCGACGGCCTGCCCAAGGACGAGGCCCTGCGGCTGGCCCGGCTGGATTACCTGGGTCAGGCCGATCTCATGCATGCCCATCCCTATTACTGGGCGCACCTGGTAGCCGTCGGGGATATGGCGCCGCTGCGAAAGAGTCGCACGATCCCTGTCTGGGGCTGGATACTGGCCGCGTTGGCGCTGGCGGCTGCCGTCCGCATTTTCCGGGTCCGCAAAAGTTAAGCAGCATCGTGCTCTCAGGCGGTGAACGCCCCCATTCAGGTACGGGATTTGGAAAAGCTCTCCAGGTATTCAGCGGGGCGTTTGCCGAAATGCTTCTCGTATACTTTGGTGAAATATCCGGGCGTATTGAACCCGCTGGCATAGGCGACCTCGGAGATGGTCCGGAAGGTCCTGTGTTCCAGTAAGTGGCGGGCTTTTTGCAGCTTGATCTCCAGGATATACTGTTTGGAGGACAAGCCGGTAAGGGTCGTGATCCTGCGCAGCAACTGCCTTTCGCTCAGGGACATTTTCTCGGCGAGATAGGTGGCGGTGAAGTCGATTCTCTGGTTCAGGGCCGCCTTGGCAACGGTTTCCAGTTCCTGCAACCAATGCTCATCAGCCGGCTGGGTAGCCTCAAAGGTTATGTCAACCCCGGAGCTGTTGTCTTCCAGGAATGCCTTTCTGCGGCGGTCATTCGCGATCAGGTTGGCAACGCGCACAGCGAGTTCATCCGGAGAAAAGGGCTTCAGCAGGTAATCGTCCACCCCCATCCGTAGGGCTTTCAGTTTATCGCGTTCATCGGCCCGGGCCGTAATCATGACAATGGGACAATCCTTCCATTGCGGATGTTCCTTGACCAGGCCCAGGAGTTCATACCCGTCCATTTCCGGCATCATGATATCCGACAGGATCAGGTCGATTTCAAGCCGGCCCAGCCTGCCGCCGGTCATCCCGGACCAGGCTTCCGCGCCGTCGGCGGCCAGGTAGCAGTTATAGGATTCCGACAACAGGCCGAAGATCAGTTGCTGCATGTCGGGATTGTCTTCCACGATAAGGATATTCGCCCGCTTTCCTGTTTCCGGGCGCGTTTTTTCTCCGGGAAGCGGGTTCTCCTGATCCGGTTTGCTTTCGGGCTGAACAATCCTGAAAGAAGCCTCATCCGTTTCTTTCACTTCAACCAACCTTGCCGGGAATGCCAACGTAAAGGTACTGCCGCTTCCCCATGCGCTCTGGACGCCGAGACTGCCGCCCATCAAGCGGGCCAGTTCCCTCGACAGCGCCAGGCCGACGCCGGTGCCGCCTTCGATGGAGAGCCCCTCCCTGTTGGTTTGAAAATAGCGGTCGAAAACATGCGGGAGGTCTTCGGGCGGGATGCCGCGGCCATCGTCCTTTACCGCGATGGTCAGCGTGAAATCCGGTGGGCCTTCAGGGCTTCCGGAAGCTGGTCCGTTATCCCTGTCTCCGGGGGCTGCCACCGCGCCGACCGCCAATTCTACGCATCCGCCCTCGTGGGTGAACTTCAAGGCGTTCGACAGGAGGTTGTTCACGATCTTTTCGAGGCATTTCCGGTCGACCAGGTAGACATTTCCCGGCGGAAGACCGGAATGGTATTGATAGCGGATATTGCGGATATTGGCCCGGGATTCAAAAGCGCTGAACAAGCCCCTGCAAAAATCGACCAAAGGCGTGGGCGTCTCCTGCAGGGTCAGCTTGCCGGCGTCGAGTTTGGACAGGTCGAGGAGTTCTTCTACCAGCCTCAACAGGTTCCGGCCGTTGTTGAGGGCCATCCGGAGGCTTTTCTGCGCCCGCTCCCCCAATTCACCGTTCTTGCTTTTGATCAACTGTTCGATCGGGGTGGTGATCAAAGCGACAGGGGTGCGCAATTCATGGGAGATATTGGTAAAAAACCGGGATTTGAGCTCATCCAGCTTCCTCAACTCATGGGCTTGTTGCAGGATGAGTTCCTTATCGCTTTCGATGCGCCTGGTTCGCCGGCGGACTTCCGATTCCAGCCTCATTTTTTCCGAACGCAGGTACCTGATCCACAGGAATGCCAGGACAAAGAGCGCGGCCAGGAGCGCGGCATAGAACCAGTGCTGCTTGTAGAAGAATTCCCGGGCGAAGATTTTCAATTCAATGGGTCGAGCGGCCCATTTGCCTCTTTCGTCGATGCCCGTGATCAGGAGCCTGTATTTGCCTGCGGGCAGGTTCGACAGGTTGATGGTATGCTGTCCGCCCAGGTAATTCCAGTCCGAATTGACCCCTTCCAGTTTGTAGGCAAAATTGTTCTTCTGCGAAAAACCGTAGTTGGACATCCCGGCGGTTATGCGGAGGTACCGTCGGTCCGCTTCCAGCACGATCCGGCGCCCGGCCAGATCAGGGTTGCGCAGAGAGACTTCCCGCTGCGTCCGGCCGTCAAAATAGGAGATCTCGGTCAGGTAGATCTGGGTGGTATCCCGGTTATTCAACTCCTCTTTTACCTTCCGGGGATCAATGAGGTTGAGCCCGTTCAGGGTTCCCATCAGCAATTTGCCGTTCGAGGCCCGGAAATGGGCGTATCGGTTAAACTCATGGAAACACAAGCCGTCCTCTTCGTTGAGGTTGTTGATCACATCGCCGTTTGCATTCAGGATGGAAATGCCGTTATAGGTGCCGACCCAGAAATCCCCGTCATCGTCTTCCAGTATATTGACAACCGTATTGTTGGCCAGCCCCTTTTTGATGGTGACCGATTTGACGACCTTGTTCAGGCGGGGATCAAGGATCTGCAAGCCGCCCTTCACGGTACCTATCCAGATCCGGCCCTGGCGGTCTTCGTGGAGTACCACACTCCTGAAATCCTCGAAATCAGGCGTAAATCCCAGGTGTTCTACCTTGTCGCCGTCCGGCCTGATGCGGTACAGCCCGTTGATGGTCGCTATCCATAGGCTGCTGTCGCCTCCTTCCAGCAAACAGGTGACCGGGCTGTTGAATTTGACAGGTTGGCCGCCGGATAAGGCCGGTGTGGATTCGTTTTTGCGGGGATCGAAGTAAAATAGCTGGCGATTCCCTAACCGGTTCATATCTATGGCGGCAAGAGAGCCGTTTTTCAGAAAAACCGGAAATTTAGAAGCGATCCCATTCAGGGAATAGGAGATGCAGGTGTCCCGGTTATTGAGCGGATACCGGGTCAGTTCATTTTCCGAACCTAACCACAGGCGCCTTTCCGGGTCGGTTACCAGGGTGATGTAGCCCGTTTTGGCTTCCTTTGAAATTAAAGACAAACAGGGACCGCCTCCGCCAAAGGGAGATGTTTTCCCTTCCGATTCGTTCAGGGCAAACCATCGGAAGCGGTCAATTTTAATGAGATAATTCCCCGGGCCTGTCTCTCCGATCTCGCGGATGCTCAACCCGGGCAAATAGGTCTTTATGGCTGAGTTCAACCCGGCAACGGACAGGTAAGCGCCTGTGGCCGTGGTGACAAAGGCTTCGCGCTTGAAGTCCTCCGAAGCGATGGAATTGATCCTGGGAAGCCCGCGGATCATGGCGGAGTATTCCCAATATCGGCCGTCGGTGTCGAGCAGGATTGCGCGTTGCTGCGCCTTGTTATCCAGATAGGCGAATAAAAGGTTTCCCTGGCTGTCCTTGAAAATAGCCTTGCCGGTACCGCCCTCGGGGACAATATTGAGGGAATTGAATTGCCCGGCCTGGTCATCCAGCAGGTAGAAATCGGGCGATTCACCGAATTCCAGGTAATAAATCCTGCCGCGGCCGGATTCAAGATGATACTTGCCGGGCGGGTTGACCCAGGTTTCAGCGTTGGCGTCGGTCGCTCCGCCGCCGCTGATGAATTGGGCGGCGGATTTGTTCAGGTCGTATTTAATAACAGGGAACGGGCCGTCGAAATAGTAAAGGAAATCCCCCTCCTGAAAAAAGCTGCCGCCGGAAGAAATGTTGGAGGCCTGTTTTTCCAAAGGCTTCAGTTCACCGGTATACGGCAGGACTGCGGCTTCCTCCAAATGGGTACCGTCCCAGGTGTAAAAAACGATATGATCGGGTTTCTTGGCGGCTACCCAATAACCGCCCGATTTGCGCGGGGCAATCCCGGTTACCGTCCCTTTTCCCAGGGGCGTCAGGAGTGTGGAGTCCAGTTTGGCCTGGTACCCAAACAGGTAGGCCTCCCCCGTAAAACCGTTGATGCAACCGTACAGACCGATCCGGTTGTCGTACCCCGACAATTCTACATTGGCCCCGCTGGTCAGTTTGGGATTGGCCAATTCGACAGGGGTGATCCGGTATCCGTCGTATTGCAATAATTGGATCAGATAAGGCCGTTCCATGACATCGCAGGTGCGGAGCCACAACCGGCCGTCGGCATCTTTCACGGCGTATTCGGTGCAGTAATCTTCCTTGTAATCCTTGCCGTCGAACAGTTTGATGCTGGAGGGTGTTATAGCGGGCAGTTCCCCCGCCGGCTGCCCGGTCAGCGAAACCTGCCAACTGAAGCTCAACGCCATGAGCACACCAAATTGTTGAATCAGCTTCATCATTTCGAACGGCAAAAATACGAGCATGCGGAATGCATAGGCTACCTTGTCACAAAAAGCAGGCATCATGAGGGGAATAAGCCCGATTGAAAGATGGCGTTTCAGGTAGGACACAAAGATGTCAAAAATAAATTACAAAAAATAACATGCTAAAGGGAATCAACCCCAACCGGGTGAACGGTTGCAACCGGCCGGTGTTGCATCCGTTCTATCTATATGCCGGCTCCCGCCGTCCGGTTTATTCACCGGCCAGGGTAATGACCACATTGCCCTTTTTCCGGCCGGTATCGACGTACCGGTGCGCCTCGGCTGTTTGTTCAAAGGCGTAACGCCTGTCAACGACCGGCTTAAGATGACCCGATTCAAGAAGCCCTTTGAGGAAGTCCAGGTCTTCCCGGCGTTCTTCCACGACCCCCATAACCAGTTTGGGGCCGCCCGTCAAGGCGCTCAGCAAGGCCAGGAAAAGGGCGGAAAAGCCGGCTGCCGCCGCCAGGAACAAGCCTTTCGGATGCAGGATCCGTTTCGACGCTGAAAAAGAAGCTTTGCCGACCGTATCAAAAATCAGGTCGTAGCGCTCGCCGTTCCGGGTGTAGTCCTCCCGGGTGTAATCGATCACCTTATCGGCGCCAAGCGATTTCACCAGGTCGGCGTTTCCGGCGCTGGTCACACCGGTTACCTCCGCGCCGAAATACCTGGCGAGTTGAACGGCCGCAGTGCCCAGGCTGCCGGAGGCCCCGATGACCAGTACTTTTTGTCCGGGCCGGATCCTGCCTTTTTCCCGAAGGAAGAACAGCGCGGCAGTAGCGCCGAAAGGTATTGCAGCAGCCTCCTCAAAGGTCAGGTTTTCCGGCTTCAAGGCGACCATGCCGCTTTCAGGCAACACAACGTATTCCGCGTTGGCGCCCAGTTTGAACCCGGTGGCTCCAAACACCCGGTCTCCTTTTTTGAATTGGGTCACGCTATCCCCGACGGACTCGATCACCCCTGAAAACTCATTGCCCAGGATAGGGGTCTTGGGTCGTTTCCACCCGTAAATCAACCGGATGAGGAAGGGGTCTGCACGGCGGATACGCGCGTCGCCGGACGTGACCGTAGCCGCGTGAATTTTTACCCGGACCTCCTTATCGCCGGGCGTCGGTGCGGGTACTTCCTGAAGTTGAAGGACATCGGGTGATCCGTATGCCGTGGTTACGATCGCTTTCATGGTTGTCATTTTATTGGTTTATCAATTTAAATGTCAGTTGGAATACCGGGCAAATGCGCCGCGCCGAAGGGCAATCCGCCCGCTTTACTGCCCCACCAGGCAATTGACCGACAGGAGCGGCAAACCCAGGTCGCGTACTTTCCGGAGTGCGCCGAACAAGGCAGCCTGGTCGGCAAGCGGGCCGGTCAGCAGGGTAGTTCCGTCGGCTTCCCGGGAAATGGTCATGCCGTCGAACCGGTCGGCCCATTGGTTTCCAAGGTGCCCCTGCACCCTGATCTGGTAAATCAACGGCTGTGAGAAATCTTTTTCCGGTTTGAATTGCGCTGGCATGATCCTGTACCTTTTGCAGCCGGGGTCGCCCGGCCATGTTGCTAACTGATGGCAAATATGCCGGCCAAAAGGTACTGTTGGAAAGGTACTAAAGTACTGTTCTGCATGATTGGCAGGTAGTGTTGTCTATAGCAAGCCCAATTCCCTGGCGCGGGCAACCGCTTCCGTTCTCCTGCCGACTTCCAGCTTTTCAAAGATGTGCTGGTTATGGCCTTTGACGGTGCTCAGCGCCAGGAACAATCGCTCGCTGATGGCCTGGTTGGAGAGGCCCTGCGCAATGAGCAGGAGGATTTCCAGCTCTCTTTCGCTCAGGGGTTCGATCAGGGTTTTATTCCCGGAACCGACCCTGAGATCCGGTTTCTTGTCAACGGCCGGAAGCTCAAGTCCGGCAAGCAGGCGGCCGGAGAAATCCGGTTTTATTCCTTTTTTGAAAGCTTGATCCAGCAGGCGGGCCATAGGTGCGCCTTCCGCAATGAAGATGCGGGTATAACCTTCCGGTTCGGCCATTGCGAGGGCCCGCTCCAGCGTTTGCAAGGCTTTTTCGGTATGGCCTCCGGCTTCAAAAACAAGGGATTGGAGGACCAGAACAGCCATAACCGTTCCCATCCGGTTGCCGGCCCTGGCAACGCGGAGCAGGCGTTCAAGCAAGGCGGAGGCTTCCTGCAGATTGTGATCGTCCTGATCGCGACGGTATAAGCCGATCCAGATACGGGCCAGGGTCAGGTGCTCAAATTCGTTGAGGTATCCCAGATCGTCATGGCCGGAAAGCCCCCGTTCCCGGGC
>WBZL01005632.1_pt1 | contig 10298 bp, 7 predicted proteins | sample 5204291 | NCBI WGS metagenome assembly WBZL01 (sample SAMN12344345, study PRJNA552823) | activated sludge metagenome | biome: Activated sludge suspended growth; feature: Nitrification reactor; material: Wastewater; isolation source: activated sludge from nitrification reactor of wastewater treatment... | reverse complement strand
GTGAGGCCGACGCTCACGCCCATGGCCGTGACCATCCCGGGGCAGTAGCGGCAGAGCTCGATGATGGGGATGAGGGTCATCGACCCGTCGCCCCCGCCGCCCCGCTTCTCGGTCGAGGCCTCGGCCTCCCCGGCGGCGACGGCCTTCTCCTTCTCCATCTGGCGCTTGAAGCGGTCGCGGGCGGCGGCGTCCATGCCGAAGGTCGACCAGAGCTTGCGCAGCACCTCGTAGGGCGGGGTGTCGCCGTGCTCGAGCTCCTCGAGGTTGGGGACGATCTCGGCCTCCACGAACCGCCGCATGGCGTCCCGCATCATCAGGTGCTCTTCGCTCCACTCGTACATACCCCCAGTATCGGACGCCCCCAGGGCTCCCGGCCAGCCGCCGCCCGCCGCAGGAGCCTCACAGCGGGGCGGGGAGCGGCCGATTGGTCCATATGGCCCATGGCGCGCGCCTCGTGGTTGTGGTGGGGGTCGTCGTGGCCCTCGCCGCCGCGGCCGGCTGCAGCACCGACTCGGGCCACGACATCGAGGCGCTCGCGAACCCGACGCCGACGACGCTCGAGCCCTACGTGGAGCCCGAGTTCGCCGACACGTCCCACGTCGACCTGGCGGCGGTCGCCCCGGGCCCACCGCTCGCCTTCCCCGTCACGATCCGGGGCGGCGACGCCTCGCTGAGCGGCACCCTCACCGGTCCGGACGGGCCGGTCGCCCGCGGCCGGGTCCGGCTGGAGCGCTTCGTCGGGCAGACCTCCGCCGAGCTCGAGGTCGCGACCGACGGCCAGGGGCGCTGGAGCGCCAAGGGGATCCTCGGCGGCCGCTACCGGGTGCGGGGCTGGCGCCGGCCCGACGTGGCCATGAACTCGTCGAACCTGCTGTTCCTGGGTGCCGAGGAGGACGGCCACGTCGACCTCACCGCCACCGCCCAGGGCGAGGTGGACGTCCAGGCCGCGCTCACCTCGACCATGCCGACCATCGACCAGCCCACCACGGTCATCGCCCTCATCACCCGCCACGCGGTCGACGCCGACGGCGTCGTCCAGGGCGTCCCCCTCACCGGCACGGTGGCCACCGTCACCGCCGGCGCCGGCTGGGACCTGCCCATCCCCGAGGTCACCGTCGATGCCGCCGGTGGCGCCCAGTTCCGCGTCACCTGCCTCGTGGCACGGCCCGCCGACCTCGTGATCACCGCCGGTGAGGGCTCGGCCCGCATCACCGTGCCCGCCTGCCAGGCGCGCGTCGACCCCTCGCCGACCACCACGGAGCCGATCGACGAGCCCGACGCCGACTTCGCCGTCGGGTCGACGTTCACCCCGCCGTTCGCCGGACCGCTCCCGGCCGGGACCTACGAGGTGGTGGACGCCCCCGCGTCCTGCGCGGTCGTGTTCGAGGTGTGGGAGGACGGCGCCTGGAGCCCCGACCGCCGCACCGCCACGGGCACCGAGGCCCTCGTGCTCGACACCTTCGCCCGCAACCTCGAGACCGTGGGCGACGCGCCGGCCTGCACGTACGAGCGGACCGCCTGATGGCCCGCCGCGCCACGGCGCCCCGGGTGCGGGCCTACCCGCCGGCCAAGCGCCGCCGGGTGTGGTGGGGCCTGCCCCGGATGACCGTGAAGCTGGTGCTGCTGGTGGCCGTGATCGTCGGCGTCTGCGTCCCCGCCGCCGCGGCCACCGCCTTCTGGACCCTCATCAAGGCCGACGTGCCGGGCGCGCTGCCGGACGACCAGAACCCCCGCATCCGCTCGATGCCCACGACGGTCTACGACGCGGCGGGCAACCCCATCACCCAGTTCCGCGAGTTCGAGCTGACGGTCCGCACCCGGCCCGAGGACATCCCCCAGGTCCTGAAGGACGCGGTGGTGGCGGTGGAGGACCAGAACTTCTGGACCCACGACGGCGTCGACCCCGAGGCCATCATCCGGGCCGCGCTGTCCAACTTCGAGCACGGCGACACCGTCGAGGGCGGCTCGACCATCACCCAGCAGTACGTGAAGAACACGTACACGACCGGCGAGCGCAACCTCAGCCGCAAGCTCCGGGAGGCGCTGCTGGCCAGCCGCCTGGAGCGGGAGGTGGACAAGGAGACGATCCTCTTCCGCTACCTCACCTCGATCTACTTCGGCGACGGGGCGTACGGCGTCGGCGCCGCCGCGGAGTCGTACTTCCGCAAGCCCGTGTCCGAGCTCACCGCCTCCGAGGCGGCCATGCTGGCGAGCACCATCTCGTCGCCCAACAACTTCAACCCCCGGGGCAACGCCGAGGTCGCCGAACGGCGCCGCATCGAGGCCCTGCGCAAGATGCGCGACCAGGGCTACCTGACCCTCGCCGAGTTCCGCGAGGCCCGCGACCAGCACCTCTGGTACGCCCCCTTCGGGCCGCCGCCGGGCCCGGCGACCGTCGTCCACCCGCCGCCCGAGGACGACGTCCAGACCATCCACCCCTACTTCGTGGACTACGTGCGCCGCTACCTGCTGGAGCACTTCGACCACCGCACCGTCTACCGGGGCGGGCTGCGGGTCGAGACCACCCTCGACCCGAACCTGCAGATCCAGGCCCAGCAGGCGGTCAGCCGCACCCTCGACGGCACCGCCCCACCGCTCGAGATGTCGCTCGTCACCGTCGACCCCACCAACGGCCACGTGCGGGCGATGGTCGGCGGCCGCGACTTCGCACAGAACCAGGTGAACCTGGCCCTCGGCGGCACCCTCGGCCTCCAGCCGGGGTCGTCGTTCAAGGCCTTCGTGCTGGCCGCGGCGTTCGAGCGGGGGATCACCCCCGACGACGAGTACCCGGCGCCCGCCTCGCTGACGCTGCCGAACTGCACCGGCCAGTGCACGATCTCGAACGCCGAGCCGGGCAACGGCGGTGTGGAGGACCTGCGCCAGGCCACCGCCCACTCCGTGAACACGGTGTTCGCCCAGCTGATCCAGGACGTGGGCCCCCAGAACGTGGCCGAGCTCGCCCACCGCCTCGGCGTCGGGTCCATCGACCCGGCCACGACCCAGTACGGCGTGTCGCTCGCCCTCGGCGCCTACGAGGTGTCGCCGCTGGAGATGGCGGCCGGGTACTCGGTGTTCGCCAACCACGGCGTGCGGGTGCCGGCCACACCGATCCTGCGGGTGCTCGACTCCCGCGGCCGGGTGCTGATGGACAACTCCGTCCCCCAGGGCGAGCAGGTGCTCGACCCGGCGGTGGCCGACACGGTGAGCCAGCTGCTCGGCGGCGTGATCACCGGGGGCACCGGTCGGGCCGCGGACATCGGTCGTCCCGCGGCGGGCAAGACCGGTACCGCCCAGGAGCACCGGGCGGCCTGGTTCGTGGGCTACACGCCACAGCTCTCGACCGCGGTGTGGATGGGCTACTCGGACGTGCCCCGCCCGCTCTACGGCATCAAGGGGGCGTCGCGGGTGTTCGGCGGCGGCTTCCCCGCCGAGACGTGGGCCGACTTCATGCGCAACGCGCTGGCGGACCAACCCGTGATCGGCTTCCCCGCGCCCGGGCCGCTCCCGGCGCCCGTGGCCCCGCCGCCCGCAGTGGCGCCGGCCGCCGACCCCGCGGCGCCACCCACGACGGTGCCCTTCGTGCCCGAACCGGGGGCGCCGATGGCACCCGACGTGGTCGCCGACGACTGCGGCGGCCCGTGTGACCGGACCCCGACGCTGGAGGACCCGTGACCATGGCGGCGGCGAGCGGTGAGGGCATGGGCCGTTCGGCTCAGGCCGAGGCGGGTCCGGCCGATGAGAGGGGGATGATCGACCGGTTCTCGCACGCCGAGACGCGCCGGTTGCAGCGCGAGCTGCGGTCCCCCCTCCCCGACGCGGGCGACATCGACGTGGGCGTGGACCACGTCGACGAGCTCCGTGAGCTCTGGGACGGCCTCGTGGCCGAGAGCACCCTGGTGGAGCCCGCGGTACCGCCGGTCCCGCCTCTCCCGCCCCTCCCCCCGGTGGCGCCGGCCGCCCCCGCCGCCGGCGCGGCCCCCGTGGCCCCGTCGCCGCAGTGGCCGATGGTCGCGTCCGCCGCCCCGATCGCCGACCCGGTCGCCCCGCCCGAGTGGCCCGCGGTGGGCCCGCACGTGGGGACGCCGCCGGCCCCCGCCGCCGACCCCCTCATCGTCCTCCCCGGCGCCACACCGACGATGCCGGGCGCCCCGCCGGTCACGCCGGCGCCGGCCGTCGCCGAGCCGGTCGGGACCGAGGACGCCGCCGACGAGACCGCCGACGCCGACGCCACGCCCGACCCCGAGCGCCCGTCCCGCCGGGAGCGCCGGCGGGCCAAGCGCCGGGCCAAGGACGAGGCCCGGGGCGCCCGCCTCGAGCTGCGCCGGCACCGGATCCTGCCCCGCACCTTCATCGGCATCAGCCTGCTGCTGCTCGCCGGTGCGGTCGGCGCCGCCTTCTCGGGTGCACTGCTCTACGCCTACTACGACTGGCGTCTGTCCACGAACGAAGACCGGGTGGGCGTGCTCGCCGAGAGCCTCCAACAGCGCCTCACCGACGCCGGCGACTCGATCGACCAGGCCCAGCAGCAGGCCCTCGCCGAGCTGCAGCAGCGGGCCGGCCCGCTGATCGACCAGAAGAGCGACGCCGTGGCCATGGCCGACCTCACCCCCGTCGTGCTGCCCTCGACCTTCTTCGTCTCGACCCTCGACGAGAACGGCCAGCCCTCCGTCGGCACCGCCTTCGTCGTGTCCTCCGACGAGACCTCGAGCCTGCTCGTCACCTCGTACCGGGCGGTCGCGGCGTCGACCACCCAGCCCGGGCCGGCGATCCAGCTCACCAACAACGGCGGCGACCCGGTCGACGCCCGGCTCTACAGCTGGGACCCCGAGCACGACCTGGCCCTGCTCTCGATCGACCGGGGCGGGCTCCCCACCCTCACCTGGGCCACCGGCGACGACGCCGCGGTCACCGGTGAGCGGGTGTACGCCGCCAGCGGCGTGGGCGCCGCCGGCATCACCTTCAGCCCCGGCACGGTGCTCGACCAGAGCGCCGACGGCATCCAGATGACCGCACCGGTGGGCAGCGCCTGGCAGGGCGGCCCCGTCGTCACCCAGGACGGCAAGGTCATCGCGGTGGCGTCCCTCGCCTACCAGCCCCTCGGCTTCAACCCCGGCCAGGTGCCCTTCGCAGCCCCGGTCAACGCCGCCTGCGACACCCTCCTCGACTGCGGCGCGTAACACGGGCTCCTCGTCCCTCGGAGCGGCTTCGCCACGTCGGCGGGCCTGGCGGTCGGTTCGCCGGCGCCGCGGCTGCGCTCCGCTCCGCCACGTGACCGCCCCCACGGGCCGTGCGGCGTTGGTGCCTCAGGGCGCCGTCGTGGTCGTCGTGACCGTGCCCGTCGTGGCGGTGGTGGCGCCGTCGGGGAGGTCGGCCTGGATCGCGGCCCAGATGGCGTCGGCGGCCCGGTCGCCGCCGGCGCGGGTGAAGTGGATGCCGTCGTCCTGGCGCATCCCGACGAGCTCGCCGTCGGGCGCGGGCAGGTAGTCGCTGTAGTTCCCGCTCTCGTCCTGGAACAGCTCGTAGAGCGAGACGATCGTGGTGTTCGGGTGGTCGGCGGCGACGTCGGCGAAGATGCCGTTCATCAGCTCCATCTTCCGGGAGTACTCGGCGTCCCGGGCGATGGGCTGCGCCACCCAGTAGACCCGGACGCCCTGCTGCTCGAGGTACGTCATCACCGCGTCGACCCGGCGGGCGTACTCGGCGTTCCACTCCGGGTCGCCGGGCTGGAAGACGCCGCTGTCGAGCTCCATGCCCTGGCCGTCGTTGGCGCCGAACACGGCGACGACGGCGTCGGGGTCGTTCTCCTCGACGACCCGCTGGATCTCGGCGGGCCAGTTGTAGAAGTCCGGGCGCGTCAGCCCGCTGCTGAACTGGAAGTCGAGGGTGGTGTCGACCACGCCGGTGGCGGTGGACTTGTCGATGAGCGACTGGCCGAGCACCTGGGCCTGGGAGTCGCCCACGATGAAGACCTCGAGGGGGTCCTCGGCGGTGGGGGTCGGCAGCTCGGTGGCCGGGATGGAGGCGGGCGGGCCCTCGGCCTCGGTCAGGTCGTCGAAGGCGCTGGCGTCGCCGTACTCCCGGTCCAGGGCAGCGTCGGCGGCCTCGCGGGGACGGTCGAGGAACAGCAGGTGGCCGAGGCCCTCCACGGGCTTCACGAGGGCGATCTCGACCGTGCGCTGCCACCCGAAGGGCTGGCGCTCGACGATGCGCAGCAGGCTCGAGGCGTTCATCAGGGTGAACAGCCCGAAGGTGACGACGCCGACGATCGTCACCTGGCGCACGGACAGCGGGCGCGTCGGCGGGGCGGGCGGCGGCTCGGTCGGGCGCCGGGGGGGCGGGCCGGGCGGGGGAGCGGGGTCGTGGGTCTGGGTCACGGTCAGAACTGGAAGTAGATGAACGGGGCCACGCCGACGGGGCCGAGGGCGTCGATGCCGACGAAGGCGACGGCCAGCACGACGCCCTGGAGGACGGGCGCCATGCGGGAGAAGCCGGCACGGCTCCAGTCGCCGATCCAGCGGGGGGAGAACTGGGCGACCAGCATGCCGACCACCACGGCGACGAGCAGGAGGGTCGGGCCGGGGAAGAGGTCGGTGAGGTCGAAGATCCCGGCGATGAGCTCGAAGGCCCGGGAGAACGACTCGGCCCGGAAGAAGATCCAGGCGAAGCAGACCAGGTTGAACGTGGCCAGCCACGCCAGCACCGGGCGCAGTTGCGGCGGGATCCGGGACGCGACGGCCGTCCCCGCCTCCTCCTGAGCCGCCCGGCGGGTCGACCGCCAGTGGCCGACGCACTGGTAGAGGCCGTGGAGGGCGCCCCACACCACGAACGTCCACGAGGCGCCGTGCCACAGGCCGCCGAGCACCATGGTGAGCATCAGGTTCCGGTAGGTGCCGGCCTCGGTGCCCCGGCTGCCGCCGAGGGGGATGTAGAGGTAGTCCCGCAGCCAGCGCGACAGCGTGATGTGCCAGCGCCGCCAGAAGTCCTGCACCGAGAGCGCCGAGTACGGCCGGTCGAAGTTCTGGGGGAAGCGGATGCCGAGCAGCAGGGCGATGCCGATGGCGATGTCGGTGTACCCGCTGAAGTCGGCGTAGATCTGCATCGCGTAGCCGTAGACCGCGAACAGGATCTGCAGCGCCGAGAAGTTGCCGGGCACGGCGAAGACGGGGTCGACCACCTCGGTGCCGAGCCAGCTGGCGATCACGACCTTCTTGAACAGGCCGAGGACGATCAGGAAGAAGGCCTCGGCGGCGGGGATGCGGTGCTCGTCGGGGCGCCGGCGCAGCTGGGGCACGAACTCGCTGGCCCGCACGATCGGACCCGCCACCAGGTGGGGGAAGAACGACAGGTACATCCCGAACTCGATGGGCGTGGCCGGCTCGAGGTCGCGGCGGTAGATGTCCACCACGTAGCTGATGGCCTGGAAGGTGAAGAACGAGATCCCGATGGGGAGGATGATCCGCAGCAGCGGCGGGTCGGCCCCCAGCCCGAGCTTGGCCAGGCCGTTGGTGACGCTGACGACGAAGAACTCGTAGTACTTGAAGAAGCCGAGCACCACGAGGTTGCCGCCGACGGCGAGGCCCATGAGGAGCTTGCGGCGGGACTCGTCGTGCGAGCGGAAGATGGCCGTGCCCAGGACCTGGTTGAACCCGGTCGAGGCGGCGATGAGGAACACGAACCGCCAGTCCCACCAGCCGTAGAACACGTAGCTGGCCGCGAGCGTGAAGGCCATCCACGCCCGCCGGTTCGGGCGCAGGCGCCAGCTCACGAGGAACACGACGATGAAGAAGATCCCGAACTGGGCGGTCGGGAAGAGCATGGGGTCGGCGCGGCTCCTCGGGCTGCTGCGGGCCGAGCCTAGGCCCGGGGGGTCGGTGCCCCGGGGCACCACGGGTGGTGGCGGACCGGCGAGTACGCTCCCGCCCGATGAGCGAGGGGGTGCCCGACGAGGGCGAGCGCCAGGGCGGTGACGCCGCAGCGGGCCCGTCCGGGCCGGTCCTGCCCGAGGGCGCCGAGGGCGTGCTGCCGAGCCAGCTCCTCGAGCGCGCGGTCGCCGCCGGGTGGGTCGGCGCCACCTACGAGAAGATCCCCACCGACGCCATCCAGCCCGCCAGCCTCGACCTGCGCCTCGGTGAGCGCGCCTACCGGGTGCGCGCCAGCTTCCTGCCCGACGACGAGACGGTCGAGGCCAAGCTGTCCGACCTCGTCGTGGACGAGCTCGACCTCCGCGACGAGGGCGCGGTCCTCGAGACCAACCGCCCCTACCTGATCCCGCTGATCGAGGAGCTCGCCCTCCCCGACGGCGTCCGCGCCCGCACCAACCCGAAGAGCTCGACGGGCCGCCTCGACGTGTTCACCCGGGTCATCACCGACCACAGCTACCGCTTCGACGAGATCGACGCCGGCTACCAGGGCCGGCTGTGGCTCGAGGTCGTGCCGCTGTCGTTCACGGTGCGGGTGCGCCACCGCCTCGCCCTCAACCAGCTCCGCCTGGTCGCCGGCCGGGCGGAGCTGACCGACGCCGACCTGCACGAGCGCCACGCCCGCGAGCCGTTCCTGTTCCGGGGCGACGAGCCGGTCTCCGACGCCGAGCTCGCGACCGCGGATGGGCTGTTCCTCAGCCTCGACCTCGAGGGCGATGCCGCCGGCCGCGTCGGCCACCGGGCCAAGGGCAACGCCCCCCTGCTCGACATGGGCAAGGTGGGGGCCCACGACCCGGCGGACTACTGGGAGCCGGTGCTGCGCGAGGGCGGCGACCGCATCATCCTCGACCCCGAGCGCTTCTACCTGCTGCTCTCGGACGAGAGCGTGCGGGTCCCGCCCGATCTCGCCGCCGAGATGACCGCCTACGACCCCACGAGCGGCGAGCTGCGCACCCACTACGCCGGCTTCTTCGACCCCGGCTTCGGCTACAGCCGCGACGGCGCGATGTGCGGCTCGCGCGCCGCGCTCGAGGTCCGCGCTCACGACGTGCCCTTCCTGATCGAGCACCGCCAGCCCGTCTGCAAGCTCACCTTCGAGCAGATGATCGAGCCTCCGGCCAAGCTCTACGGCGCCGACATCGGCTCCAATTACCAGGGCCAGGTCGAGACCCTGGGCAAGCACTTCCGCCACTGAGCGCGGCGCCGCTCCGCAGCTCTACCTCACGCCCCAGGCGTAGGTCTGCTTCTCGAGGTGGAGGTAGGGGAAGGCATCGGCGGAGCGCACGCCGGGCAGGGTGCGGATGCGCTCGTTGAGCAGGGCGAGCAGGTCCTCGGTGTCCTCGCACACGGTCTCGGCCAGCAGGTCGTAGCCGCCCGAGGTGATGACCACGTAGTCGATCTCGTCGATGTCGGCGAGGGCCTTGGCCACCGCGCGCAGGTCGCCGTCGGCGCGGATCCCGATCATGGCCTCGAGGTTGAAGCCCAGCGCCAGGGGGTCGGTGACCGCCACGACCTGCATCACGCCCCGCTCGATGAGGCGCTGCACGCGCTGGCGGGCCGCGGCCTGCGACAATCCCACGGCGGGCCCGAGCCGTGCGTAGGGGAGCCGCCCGTCGATCTGGAGCTCGGTGATGATCGCCTTGTCGATCTCATCGAGCGCTACGGGGTCGAGCGCCGAGGCCATCGAGACAGATTGTCACAGCTGGGCTAGTGTATGGCGAGCGATTCACTCGTCTGATCTCCGTTCGACGAGCGAATCCGTCGTCCAGGCGAGTGCGGCGCCGAGCGGCGCGGCCAAGAGCGAGACCCGGAGGGGACATGCCCGACCAGAACTTCATCGGCGGCGAGTGGGTCGCGGCCGCCAGCGGCGCCACCGACGCCGTGCTCGACCCGGCCACCGGCCGCTCGCTCGCCGAGGTGGCCTCCAGCGACAAGGCCGACGTCGACGCCGCCGTTTCTGCCGCCGCGGCGGCGTTCGCCGGCGAGTGGGGCCAGACCACGCCGGGCGACCGCAGCAACGCCCTCTGGAAGCTGGCCGAGGTGCTCGAGGAGCACGCCGACGAGCTCGGCACCCTCGAGAGCCAGAACGTGGGCAAGCCCATCAACACCATGGCCGACGAGATGGGCCAGATGGTCGACCACCTGCGCTTCTTCGCCGGCGCCGCCCGCACCCTCGAAGGCCGAGCCGCCGGCGAGTACATGGCCGGCTACACCTCGTTCCTGCGGCGCGACCCCCTCGGGGTCGTGGGGTCCATCACCCCGTGGAACTACCCGCTGATGATGGCGATCTGGAAGATCGGCCCGGCGCTCGCGACCGGCAACACCGTGGTGCTCAAGCCGTCCGAGCTCACCCCCCTCACCACCCTGCGCATGGCCGAG
>WBZL01005631.1_pt1 | contig 10300 bp, 8 predicted proteins | sample 5204291 | NCBI WGS metagenome assembly WBZL01 (sample SAMN12344345, study PRJNA552823) | activated sludge metagenome | biome: Activated sludge suspended growth; feature: Nitrification reactor; material: Wastewater; isolation source: activated sludge from nitrification reactor of wastewater treatment... | reverse complement strand
CTCTTGCCGATGGTCACCGGCGTGTCGAGATAGGGGAACTTGTCGCCACCCATCAGGTTGACGCGGGTGAGGAACTCGTTGGCCGAGTAGACCTGCCCGGCGAACTCGCCCGGGATGCCCAGGAAGGCCGGGGCGCCGGCGCCGGCGCCGACGAACAGCGCGTCGTAGCCCATCTCGCCCATCAGCTGGGGCACCGAGAAGGTCTTGCCGATGACCTTGTTGGTCTCGAACTTGACGCCCATGCCCTTGAGGTGGTCGACCTCGCGGCTGATGATGTCGCGCGGCAGTCGGAACGACGGGATGCCGTACTGCAGAACGCCGCCGACGACGTGCAAGGCCTCGTAGACGGTGACGTCGCAGCCGTACTTCACCAGGTCGGCGGCCACCGCCAGGCCCGACGGGCCGGAACCCACGACGGCGACCTTGCCGAGGCGGCGCTCGATGCGCGGCGGCTCGGCCTTGCGCGGGTGGGCGTTGTCGCCGACGAAGCGCTCGAGCCGGCCGATGGCCACCGCCTCGAGCTTGCGGCCGACGACGCACTGGGCCTCGCACTGCGACTCCTGCGGGCACACGCGGCCGCAGATCGAGGGCAGCAGGTTGGACTCGTTGATGACCGCCAGCGCGCCGTCGAGGTCGCGCACCAGCAGGTGGCGGATGAAGCGCGGGATGTCGATCGACACCGGGCAGCCGTCGATGCAGGCCGGCTTGCTGCACATGATGCAGCGCTCGGCCTCGGTCAGTGCATCGGCCATCGAGTAGCCGAGGTTGACCTCCTTGAAGTTGCGCGACCGCTCGAGCGGGTCGCGCTCGGGCATCTTGGTGGCGTGCGGCGCGAGGTCCTTGTACTTCTTGTAGTTGGTCTTGCCCTGCTCGAAGAGCACCTGCTCGACGTGGCAGACATGCGCGTAGTCGGTGTTGGCCGCCGCCTCCTCGCCCTTGAAGCGCTTCTGGCGCAGCAGCAGCTCCTTGAAGTCGACCTGGTGGCCGTCGAAGTCGGGCCCGTCGACGCAGGCGAACTTGATCTCGTCGCCCACCGTCACGCGGCACGAGCCGCACATGCCGGTGCCGTCGACCATGATGGCATTGAGCGAGACCATGGTCTTGACGCCGAACGGGCGCGTGGTCTCGACGCAGGCGTTCATCATCGGCAGCGGCCCGATGGCCACCACCAGGTCGGGCTTGTCGTTCTCGAGGACTTCCTTCAGCGCCTGGGTCACGAAGCCCGGCTTGCCGTAGCTGCCGTCATCGGTGCAGACCAGCAGCTGGTCGCAGTAGCGGCCGAACTTGTCCTCCCAGAACACCAGGTCCTTGTTGCGGAAGCCGATGATGCCGGTGGTGCGGTTGCCGGCTTCCTTGAACGACCGCAGCTGCGGGTAGACCGGGGCCACCCCGAGGCCGCCGCCGACCAGCACCACGTGGCCGGCCTGCACGATGTGCTGCGGCAGGCCCAGCGGGCCGACGAAGTCGGCGATGGTGTCGCCGGCCTTGAAGTGGTCGCGCATCGCCTGGGTGGTCTTGCCCAGCGCCTGGATCACCATCGTGATGGTGCCGCGTTCGCGGTCGAAGTCGGCCACCGTCAAGGGGATGCGCTCGCCGCCTTCGTGCAGCCGCAGCATCACGAAGTGGCCGGGTTGAGCCGACCTGGCGACGTCGGGAGCTTCCACCTCCCACAGAAAGGTCGTGTCGGAAAAGGCCTCGCGTCGAAGAATGGGGTACATGTCGCTTCCCGGCTGCTGCGTGACTGCGTGGGCAGTGGGCGCCGGGAGGACCAGGCGGGACCGGTTGCGCTCGAGGGCGCCTGGCGGCCGCCGTCTCCTCTGTGGGTACCCCTGCTCGTCGCGCACGATGGTGGAGGCAAACCCGGCGCAGGCACTTAACCTGCGTCAATGCCACGAGCCGGTGAGCGAATTCACATCGTGGCGCCGCCTGCGAGGCGGCCGACGGGGCGTCTAGTGCCCGTCGCCGTCGAGCACGTGCTGCAAGCCGACCGGATCGGTGATGCGGATGTCGCGCTTGTGCACGAACAGCAGGCCGAGGTCCTGGAACTTGGTGAACGTGCGGCTGACGGTCTCCAGCGCCATCCCCAGGAAGCTGCCGATCTCCTCGCGACTCATGCGCAGGCTGACCGAGGACGCCGAGAAGCCGCGCGCCTTCATGCGAAAGCTCAGGTTCAGCAGGAAGGCGGCCAGGCGCTGCTCGGCGAACATGCTGCCGAGCATCAGCATGACGCCCTGGTTGCGCACGATCTCGCGGCTCATCACCCGGTGCAACTGGATCTGCAGCGTGGGCACCTCGTGCGACAGGCTCTGCAGGTCGGCGAAGCGGATCACGCAGACCTGGGAGTCCTCCAGCGCCACGGCGTCGACCTCGTGCCGTCCGGTGCCGATGCCGTCCAGGCCGAGCAGTTCACCGCCCATCTGGAAGCCGGTGACCTGCTCACGCCCGTCGCTCGACGACAGGCAGGTCTTGAAGAAGCCGGTCCACACCGCGAACACCGAGTCGAACGCATCGCCCGAGCGATACAGCGTCTGACCCCGCAGCACCTTGCGGCGGGTGGCGACCATGCGCTTGTCGACGTACTCGAGCTCGTGCTGCGTCAGGCCCACCGGCAGGCACAGCTCGCGCAGGTTGCAGGTCGAGCAGGCCACCTTGCAGTGGCCCATGTGCAGCGGTCGGAAGATCTCTTCGTCCATCACGGGCTTGTTCTTGGTCAAGCCGCATTATGTTGCCGTCGACCTCAATCCAGCCATCGGCCGTGCCCGTGACGGGGCATGCGCAGGGGGGAATGGTCCGGCGCCCCGGATGTGCCACCCCGCGGGTGGCGGGCGCAGCACCACCCGCCCGGTGCCGCAGCGGCTCGGCCCGGCTGCCGTCGCGTAGAGCCCACGCGTGGCTGGTTGGCGCAGGCGAGCGACCTCGTCATGGAGCGATGTCCGTCGTGCGATTCACGCCACAGCTGCGCCGCTTGACCGAGACGCCCGAAGTGCCCACCGACGCATGCACCCTCGAAGCGGCCTGCGGGGTAATCCCCTGGCAGCGGGGGCAGGCCCTCGACGATTGGGGCCATCGGCGTGCCCATGGCGTCGTCTTCGTCCATGGCCGGCGCTCGACAGATCGGCTGGTACTGGCCGAACCCATGGCACCGCAGGCGCGACGTGGCGGTGTCGATCGATCCCGAACAAGCCCAGGATGCCAGGGGCCCGAGGTGGAAGCTGGCGCTGATCGGGTGACTCGAGCGGGCCCTGAACCGCATCGGGGCCGGAACCTTGGCCGGTGGCCACTTCGGATCGGATGACTGCGGGGACCGCTGGCAGGCCCAGCCGATGCGCCTGCCGTCGATCGCGGCGGTCTGCTAAGGCTGGGTCGTGGTGGCATGGGCGTGGCCCCGGTGACCCCGTGGCGGCGGAGACCCGGCCGGGCCGGTCACCCCCGTCCGAGGGGTGGTCCTGCCTCGATCGTGGGAGTGCCAGGTTGGATACGAAGCTGAAGAATTCCTGTCACATCACGCGGGCACGATCTGCCGGTGCACCTTGCCGGCCCGGCCGGCGTCGGACAGGAGCCCTTTGCCATGCCGCAGACCTTCAACGTCGGAGCCCGCTCGCCCTTCGTCACGGGCGTCGCCTGGCTGTCAATCGCGCTGGCCCTGCTGGGCGTGACCGGGGCGCTCGTCGGTGCCGGGTGGGGCGCGGCGGTGGCGCAGGCGCCCCGGCTGGTCGACAGCGGCCCGCTGACCGGCTGGCTGGTGGCCCACGGTGCCTGGGTCCAGGCTTTCGTGGCGGCCGTCTTGCTGGCGATGGGTGCGGCAGCGGTTGGCCTGCTGGCGCGTCGCGAATGGGCGCGCCGGGTGTTCATCGCGCTGCTCGGCCTGGCACTGGCGGCGCAAGGCCTGGGCCTGTGGGTGCAACACGAGGTGATGCGCTCGCTCGTGGCCGACACCTTGCGCAGCGCACCCCTGCCGCCGCAGGCCGCCGATGTCTTCGGCGGGTTCGCGATGGCGGCCCAGGCGATGGCGTGGCTGCTGTCGCTGAGCGCCTGCCTGGCCCTGGTCTGGGTCATGCAGCGGCTGATGTCGCAGGCGGTTCGGCAGGAGTTCGCCTGAGCGCGTGCCGACCCGTGCGAAGGCCGCTGCGCGGTCGCCCGGGGTGCGGGTCGAAGGGCAGGCGTCCTCGGTGCCGCCCGGCAGGGGCCGCTACGGGCGACGCGCTCATCGCAGGTCCCCGTCCACGTAGTACCAGCGCCCGGATTCGCGCAGGAAGCGGCTGACTTCGTGCAGGCGCTGTGCGCGACCGCCCAGCTTGCTGCGTGCCACGAACTCGACCACGGCCTCGTCGGGGCCCCGAGGCTCGTGGCGTCGCACCTGCAGTCCCAACCAGCGCAGACCGGCTGGCGCAGGCGTCAGCTCGGCCGGGCGCGTGCGCGGATGCCAGGTGGCCAGCACGTAGTCGCGCAGGTCCAGCACATAGGCGGCATACCGGGAGCGCATCAGGGCCTCTGCGCTCGTGGCCGCGCCGGCGTCGGCATGCAGCGGCCCGCAACAGGCGCGGTAGGGACGGCCGGAGCCGCAGGGGCAGGGATCGTCGGCCAGCACGAGGCCGATCATCGCAGGACGTGCGACCGTGGCCGGCGCGCGACGCGCACCCGCGAGACGGGCGCGGGAAGATCTGGCACGCGGCCTGCGCACAGGATGGGCCTGGTGGCGCGCCACGCCACGGGCACGCGCATCGGGCGCGCGGGCGACGCGGGACGGGGCGCGGAGGCTCGGCGGCTGGCTACACTGCGCGCCTCCGAGGAGACGCCCGATGCTCGACCCGCAAGCCCGCGCGCTGATCGACCTGATGGTCGAGCGCGGCGTGCCCCCGACGCACACCCTGCCGCCGCTCGAAGCCCGGCGCTTCTACCGCGAGCGGCGGACCTTCACGCAGCCACCTCCGCCGCCGGTGGGCGGGGTGCGCGATCTGTCGGCGCCGGGACCTGCGGGGCCGATCCCCTTGCGGCTCTACGAACCGCGATCCGGCACCTGGCCGCATCCCGTGCTGGTGTACTTCCACGGAGGGGGCTGGACCATCGGCGACCTCGACACGCACGACGTGGTCTGCCGCCACCTGTGCGCCGGCAGCGGGTGCGCGGTGCTGTCGGTCGACTACCGGATGGCGCCCGAGCACCCGTTCCCGGCGGCGGTGGACGACTCGGTGGCCGTGGTGCGCTTGTTGCACGAGCAAGGTGACGCACTGGGCCTGGATGCCGGCCGCATGGCGCTGGGCGGCGACAGCGCCGGCGGCAACCTGGCCGCGGTGGTGGCGCTGGCGCAGCGCGACGCGGGACAGGCGCCGGCCCGCCTGCAGCTGCTGATCTATCCCGCCACCGACATGCGGGCGATCGCCCCGTCGCACACCACCAACGGGCAGGGTTATGTGCTGACGGCCGACACGATCGGCTACTTCCGCCGGCAATACGTGCCCGACGCCTCCAGCTGGGCCGACTGGCGCGTCTCGCCGCTGCTGGCCGCCGACCATCGCCGGCTGCCGCCCGCGCTGGTGCTGACCGCCGGTTTCGACCCCTTGCGCGATGAGGGTCGTGAGTACGCCGACCGCCTGTCGGCCGCCGGCAACGCGGTGCAGTACGTCTGCTTCGAGCGCCAGATCCACGGCTTCGTGACCATGGGGCGCGTGATCGACGAGGCCAACAGCGCGCTCGACCTCTGTGCGGCGGTGCTGCGGCGGGCGCTGTTCTGAGCGAGCGCCGGTTCTGCGCGTGCTCGCTCAGTCCGGCGCGCGCTTGAGGTCGCGGAATGCCGCGAACAACCACGAGCGCATGCCGACGATCATCGTGTAGGCCTCCTTGTGTGCCTCGGGCAGCTTCTGGTCGGCGAGGTGCTGCTGCGCGAAGTCCTGCCCCAGGCGCTGCAGGCGTTCGACGAAGGTGCCGGCCAGGCTCTTGCCGATGCGGCCATGCACCAGCATCAGCATCTCGCCTTCACCATCGAATCCCCCGTCGAAGTAGTCGCCGACGACATGCTGGCGGAAGTAGGCCATCACCGGTCCGTCGGCGCGCCAGCGGAAGGTCTTGTCGAGCTTGAGCCGGTAGCGGTTGAACGGGCGCAGCTCGATCACCCCCAGGCGGTCCAGCGCCACCAGGTAGGCCACCACCTGGGCGTGGCTGAGCGCGTAGGTGGCGACGATCTGTTCGAAGGTCCATTGGCTGAGAGCGCAGATGGCCACCAGCAGCAGCCTGCGGTCGGCCACCACGGCCTTCTCCTGCTCCAGCGTCAGCTCCTTGCGCGCCGGTTGCGCATGGACCACCCGGGCCGCCAGCTCGGCGAAGTCCATCTTCAGCACGGCCAGCACCTCGTCGATGCGCGACAGCGGCATGTCGCCCTTGGCGAAGATGCGCTTGACGCTCGACTCGGCCATGCCCAGCTCGCGGGCGAGCTGCGCGTAGGTGATGCCGCTCTGGCGCAACTCGGCCTTCAACGCGGTGACCAGGTCCAGCGTGGTGCTCATCGGCGGTCGATCCCCAGTGGGTACCACCAGATGATACTTCTCGGCCCGATTCGGGCGACCCTCCCTGGAGTGATGGATACCGGCGGCGTGTCCGGGCACCATGCGGGCCATGTTCAACGGCGACACGGGAACCATGAACCCCTGCACCATCATCCGCAAGGACACCAAGGCCTGGAAGGCCCAGGTCTGGATCAGCTTCGGCGCGGCCGTCACGCTGTGCGCCAGCGGACTGGCCTACCTGCCGGGAGCGGACCTGGACCGGGCGTTCATGGTGATGGGCTACCTGTTCTGCATGACCGCCGCCTTCGGCCTGGCCAAGTTCGTGCGCGACAACGAGCAGCGCCGCAACGACACGCCGCAGTGGGGTCTGGTGGTCTGGGGCGGCTTCGGCTTGGCGATGGCGCTGACCGGCTGGGGCCTGTGGAAGATGGACATCAACCCCGCCTACAAGGCCTATCTGGGCGTCTGCTGGCTGTTCCTGATCTCCAGCGTGTTCACGCTGGCCAAGACCTTGCGCGACGCCTACGAGGCCGGCCAGCACGAGCCGCCACTGTCCGCACCGGCGCTCGACGCCTGACGAGCCTGCACCGCCTGTCCGACAACCCATCGACGAGGACCTCCATGAAGTCGCTGTTCGCCCGCACCCTGTTGTCGCTCGCCCTGGCCGCCCAGGCCCTGCCGTCGCACGCCCATGGCGGTGGCGGATCGGAACTCAGTGCCTTGTCGATGCTGCCGGTGGCGGTGTCGGTGGCCGCGCCGGTGGCCGTGCTGTCGGGCGGGGCCCTGCTCACCGTGGCGGCCGTCGGCGCGGCATCCGAAGGCACCGTGTGGGTGCTCGAGCGAGCCTCCGACGGCGCGCGTGCCAGCATCCACCTGGGCAGCCATGTCGCCGCCGGAGCCTCGGTCGCCGTGGGCACGGTGGTGGCCTGCACGGCGGTCAGCACCGGCTGGGTGCTGTCGGCTGCCGGCCGGGCCATCGCCTTCATCCCCAACGAGATCGGCAAGGCCCTGCTGCACAACGAAAGGATCACGCCGTGATGCGGCGCGGCTGGCTGGCCGGCGCGCTGGTCGTCGCGCTGGCCGTGGCGGGTCAGGCCCGGGCCGGGCGCAGCTGCGAAGAGCGCCCACCCTCGGTGGCCCAGGTGGAGCGCTCGCTCGGCCTGGCCGAACGCACGGCGCAGCACCTGGAGGCCAGCGGCGCCCAGGTGGTGGTGCTGGCCCGCAACGGCCAGGACCTGTCGCGCTACGGGTTGCAGTGGTCGCACCTGGGTTGGGCCTATCGCAGCGCCGAAGGCGGCCGTCCGGTGTGGCGCGTGGTGCACAAGCTCAACCAGTGTGGCAGCGCGACGTCGGCGCTGTACCGGCAGGGCCTGGCCGAGTTCTTCCTCGACGATCCGCACGAGCTCAAGGCCGGCATCGCGGTTCCGAGCGCCGACGTGCAGGCCCGCATGCTGCCGCTGCTCCACGACAACGTGCGGGTGGCCCGCCTGCATGTCCCGGCTTACAGCCTGGTGGCCTATCCCTGGGCCCAGACCTACCAGCAGTCCAATCAGTGGGCCATCGAGACGCTGGCCCTGGCGCTCGAGCCCAGTGCCGACAGCCGCGACCGCGCCCAGGCCTGGCTGCGCTTCAAGGGCTACCAGCCGACGGTGCTGCGCATCCCTGCGCTGACGCGCCTCGGCGCACGGGTCGGCTCGGCCAACATCGCGTTCGACGACCATCCCAACGAGAAGCGCTTCTCGGACCGCATCGAGACGGTGACCGTCGACTCGGTGTTCGCGTGGCTGCAGCGAAGTGGCCTGGCCGAAGTGGCACGGGTGGTGCGGTGAGCCTCGCGGCGCACCCGCGACGACACCACGCCGGGGCGGTCCGCCGCTCGTGGCGGCGCCGGGCCGGCGCGGCGGCGCCCGGCTCCATGCGCCCAAGCCACATCGGGGCCCGTGCGATGTTGCCGCCGCCCCGGCCACCGCGCGGCAGCGCGGCGGCTACAGTGCCACCCACGCGGTCGCGCCCGTCCCTGGAACGAGGAACCCCTTGACCACCGCCCACGAACATCCCAACCAGTTCGCTCTGCTCGGCCAGCGCCGCTTCGCCCCGTTCTTCTGGGTGCAGTTCCTCGGCGCGGGCAACGACAACTTGTTCAAGTTCGCCTTCACGGTGCTGGTGACCTACCAGTTGCAGGTGAGCTGGCTGCCGGCCTCGCTGGCGGGCCTGGTGATCGGGGCCTTGTTCATCCTGCCCTTCCTGATCTTCTCGGCCACCAGCGGACAGCTGGCCGACAAGTACGACAAGGCGGTGTTGATCCGCTTCGTCAAGTCGCTCGAGATCGCCATCATGGCGCTGGCCGGGTGGGGCTTCGTGCGGCACGACGTCGCGGTGCTGCTGGGCTGCGTGTTCCTGATGGGCCTGCACAGCACGCTGTTCGGGCCGGTGAAGTTCGCCTACCTGCCGCAGCACCTGGGCGAGCGCGAGCTCACCGGCGGCAACGGCATGGTCGAGATGGGTACCTTCGTGGCCATCCTGCTGGGCAACGTCGCCGGCGGGCTGCTGATCGCGCTGCCCGAGACCGGCGCGCGCTACACCGCGATGGCCTGCGTCGGACTGGCCGTGATCGGCCGCGTGCTGGCCCAGGCGGTGCCGGTGTCACCGGCCACCGATGCGGGCCTGAGGATCAACTGGAACCCCTTCAGCGAGACGTGGCGCAACCTGAAGCTGGCGCACGAGAGCATCGTGGTGTTCCGCTCGCTGCTGGGCATCTCGTGGATGTGGTTCTTCGGGGCGGTGTTCCTGAGCCAGTTCCCGAGCTTCGCGCGCGACGTGCTGCACGGCAACGAGCAGGTGGCTTCGCTGCTGCTGGTGGTGTTCTCGATCGGCATCGGCGTGGGTGCCCTGCTGTGCGAGATGCTCAGCCGTCGGCACGTGGAGATCGGCCTGGTGCCGCTGGGTGCCTTCGGGATGAGCGTGTTCTCGATCGATCTGTACCTGGCCTCGCGCGGGCTGCCACCGGCCACCGGCCTGACGCTGGCGCAGTTCGTCGGCCAGGCGGCGCACTGGCGCGTGATGGCCGACCTGGCCCTGCTGAGCCTGTTCGCCGGTATCTACAGCGTGCCGATGTACGCGCTGATCCAGCTGCGCAGCCAGCCCACGCACCGCGCGCGCATCATCGCCGCCAACAACATCCTCAACGCGCTGTTCATGATCGTCAGCTCGGTGGCGGTGGGCCTGCTGCTGAAGTCCGGCTTCACGATCCCGCAGGTGTTCCTGATCACCGGGCTGGCCAACGCGGTGGTGGCGTTCTACATCTTCATGCTGGTGCCGGAGTACTTCCTGCGCTTCGTGGCCTGGATCCTCACGCGCTGCATCTACCGCTTCCGCGTGCGCGGCGACGAGCACATCCCGGCCGAGGGCGCGGCGATCCTGGTGTGCAACCACGTCAGCTTCGTCGACGCGGTGCTGCTGATGGCCGCCAGCCCGCGGCCTATCCGCTTCATCATGGACCACCGCATCTTCGCCGTGCCGGTGCTCGGCTGGATGTTCAAGCTGGCCAAGGCGATCCCGATCGCGTCGCAGAAGGAGGACCCGGCCACCTACGAGCGGGCCTTCGAACAGGCCCGTGCGGTGCTGGCCGACGGTGATCTGCTGTGCATCTTCCCCGAAGGGGCGATCACGCGCGACGGCCAGCTGGCCGAGTTCAAGGGCGGCATCATGAAGATCCTGCAGACGCACCCGGTGCCGGTGGTGCCGCTGGCGCTGCAGAACCTGTGGGGCTCGTTCTTCTCGCGCGTCGAGCAGGGCAACGC
>WBZL01005630.1_pt1 | contig 10301 bp, 7 predicted proteins | sample 5204291 | NCBI WGS metagenome assembly WBZL01 (sample SAMN12344345, study PRJNA552823) | activated sludge metagenome | biome: Activated sludge suspended growth; feature: Nitrification reactor; material: Wastewater; isolation source: activated sludge from nitrification reactor of wastewater treatment... | reverse complement strand
ACCGCCAGCGTCTCCAGATTTTGTTCCATGCGGTCGGCGATACGGTTGAGCAGGCCGGCCCGTTCCGCCGCCGAAGTGCGGCCCCAGGCGTCGGCGGCAGCGTGGGCGGCGTCCAGCGCCAGTTCGATGTCCTCGGCGCTGGAGCGCGGGATTTCACAGAAGCCCTTACCGGTCACCGGGCTGACGTTCTCGAAATACTCGCCTTTGGTCGGCGCGACCCACTGGCCACCGATGAAATTGGCGTAGCGCGATTTAAAGCTGACTTTAGAACCGGACTGGCCGGGGGATGCGTACAACATGTCGTTTCTCCTTCGGTAGTTTTTGACGACGGATTTACCCGTCGCCGTTTTCTCGGGCAGCGAGCAGCGATCCGACCGATCCCGTTCTCGCGCGAGATCGATCGACCACCAGCCAACCACCGTGATACTCGAAGTACTCGCAATGGCCGCCCAGCGCCCGCCCCAACGCAAGCAGCCGCTCGCGGTCGAAGATCTGCCGGTGGCCGTAACGAGGATCGGGCACCTTTTCGAGCGGCACCGCGACGATCAGCCGTCGGGCGGCGAGCCGCCAGAGATTGGCCATCGCCCGGTCGGTTTGCACCGGTTCAAGGTGTTCCAGCAGGTGCAGCGCGGTTACCGCGTCGAAGCGCGCCGGCAACGGCGCCAACTCTCGCTCGATGTCGTCGGCCAAAATATCGGCGACGCCGAACCGGACCCGACCCGAGCCGTCGTGATTGGCGTAATCGCCGGCGAACGCCATCAACGCTGGGTTCAGGTCGCAACCGGCGATCTCGCCCAGAACCCCGGAACGGACGCGCGCCAACAGCAGCGGAAAGAAGCCGAAACAGGTCGCCACGTCGAGGACCGTCGGCGGCGTTGCGGCGGGCGGCAAGGATTCGATCAGTTCCAGCGCGCGGCGATAGATCGCGCCGAACAAGCCGATGAAATCGCTCGCCGACTCGCTCGGTGGTTCGGGCGGTTGTCCCAACCGGGCGCTGCGCTGGGTGGCATCCACGGTATTGGCGTAAAACAGCCGCCAGGCGACACGCTCGTTGCCGGCCATGGAGCGGACGATGTCGCCGACCGCGCGCTCGAACAAATCTTGCTCGCTGTAGCCGCTGTCGATGCGTTGGCGGTGGGCGGTCAACAGCGGCAACAGTTCGGTGACGACATGGTGGCCGAGGTTGTTGTCGATCTCGGTGGGCGCGAAATCGTGGACGATGACGAACTCGTCGGTCGGTGGCGGGGTCAGGGCGTACAGCCGGAAGCGCGCGCTAACGCCCAGCGGCGTGGCACGCTGTTCCAAGCCTTCGACCAACAGGGCATGACGACGGCGCGAGAGCATCATGAGATCGGCTCCACGATCAAGGCCGGACAACCGAGCGGCGCAACAGGCTCTCGGTCACCTGACCGAGCTGCCGTAGGTTACGAACGACCTCGGTTTGGTGGCACACCGGCTCGTACAGGGGCATGTCGCATCCTCCCATCCGCCAACTGCCGCGCGATTCCGGCGATAGCCACAACAGTCGCTTGGCTCGGCGGCGGATCGCCTCGAGCGCCCAAACCTGGGGCGGGTTGCGGTTGCCGCGACCGTCGCCGAGGACGATGACGGTGGTCTGCGGCGTGACCGCCGCCAGATAGCGATTGTGAAACCGCTCCAAGGCTCGGCCGTAGTTGCTGTCCACCTCGGTATCCAGCAAACTGCCGTCGAACACGGCGGCGATGGCCTCGTCGATGCCGAGTCGGTCGAAATACGCGCTGATTTCCACCAGATCGCCGACGAAGGCAAAACTGCGCACCCGCTCGAACAACGTTTGCAGGTTATAGACCAGGTGTAGCATGAAACGAGCAGTATTGCGAACCGACAGGCTGACATCGCAGATCACCGCCAACCGGGGTTTTTCGTCGCGATAACGGGTCAGCACCGGCTGAAACGGGATGCCTTCGTATTTCATGTTACGGCGCAAGGTCAGCGGGACACTGATCCGACCCTGCGGGCCGATGCGCCGCCGGTAAGAACGCGCGCCGCGCATCCGTCGGCACAACCGCTGCACGATCTCGGTCATGTCCCGCCGCTCCTGTTCGGTGAAACGATAGTCGGGTCGGGATCGAGCGGGTCGCTCGGTGGTCGGCAACGACTCCTGCCGCAGTGCCAGTTCACGCTCCAGATGGCGTTTCAGCAATTCCGGCAGTCTGGCGATGCCGCCGGTGACGCGAGCGGACAGTTTTTGAAGCAAGTTTTCGTCAAGGTCGGTGTCGCTCAACTCGTCCAGCAGATCGGTCACGGCGTCGGCGATCAGATCGGCGTCCAAGGCGGCAACGGCCTCGTCGAAATTCAACTCGCCAGCCCGGTGAGCATGCTTGACGCGTTGCGCTTTCAACAGTTGCAGGGCGTTGCGCAGCGCCTGATCCAGCAGTTCGCGGTGGCGGCTCAACACCAGATTTTGACCGAACTCGGCCAAGCTGAAATCGTCGGGATCTTGATGGGCGTTGAAATGGGTCGCCATTTGCGACTCATCGAAATAATCCCGGATGTCGAGGAGGTCTTCGTGGGCATGGTCGCCGTCCGGGCGACCGCTCGCCGCCTCTGGCGCCGCGACCGCTGCCGACGGTTGCAGCGAGGTTTCGGGTGGGGGCGGCAATCCAGTTGCCGGTTCGGCGGATCGCGTGTGCTTGGGTAGGCTGAAGAACTGCTCGAACAATTCCTCGAACGAGGACAAATCGCGCACGTCTTTAATCAAGGTGCAGCGCAAGATCGCGCGCACCGTGTCACGGTCGTGCAGCGATACCCGTGCCAGCGCTTGCATTGCATCCAGCGATTCGGCGGGTGAGATCCGCACGCTCCGCCGTTTCAGCAGGAAGACGAAGCGGTTGATGGCGGCGTCCATCACGCGCCCCCGGTGCGACCGTCGGTGCGGCCGCGATAGCTGGTGAAATAGCGGGCGGTGTGCTCTTGCCGGCGCTGTTCCAGAGACATCGCGTCGGGTTCGGCCGGCCGTTGCGGCGGGAGCGGCGTCGAGGCGGTGGTGGATTGCGGCGCCGACTGTCCTTGAATCGGCTCGGCGATCCAAGGCAACTGCTCGTTGACCCGCTGGGTGTCGCGCTCGTACTTGACCAATAAATGCAGCGTTTCCTCCAGCAAAGCAGGCGTCAGGGCGTCGGCGTCGAGCAGCACCAGCGCGCGCGCCCAATCCAGCGTCTCGCTGATGCTGGGTGCCTTGCGCAAATCCAGCGCGCGCAAGCGGCGGATCACCGCGATCACCTGCTCGGCCAGGGTTTCGCGCAGCGCCGGGACTTTCAGGCGAACGATTTCCAGTTCCCGCCGTTCGTCGGGATAGTCGATGAACAGATGCAAGCAGCGACGCTTGAGGGCATCGCTCAAATCGCGGGTGTTGTTGCTGGTGATGATGACGAAGGGAACGGTCTTGGCCGTGACGGTACCGAGCTCCGGCACCGTGACCTGGAAATCGCTCAGCACTTCCAACAAAAACGCTTCGAACTGCTCCTCGGCGCGGTCGAGCTCGTCGATCAGTAGCACCACCGGATCGGGGGAGTCGATGGCCTGGAGGATGGGGCGGCGCACCAGGAAACGCTCGGAAAAAAACACATCCTCGTGCAGATTCAGGCGTGCGACTGCCTCGTGCAGGCCATCGACACCGTCGAACAGTTGGCCGATCTTGTCGCGCAGGATCTGCGTGTAAAGCAGTTGCTTGCCGTACTCCCACTCGTACAGGGCGTGGGCTTCGTCCAATCCGCCGTAGCATTGCAACCGGATCAACGCGCGCCCCAAGGCGGCGGACACTACCTTCGCCAGTTCGGTCTTGCCCACGCCAGCCGGCCCTTCGATCAGGATCGGCTTTCGCATTTGCAAGGCCAGAAAGACGACGGTCGCCAATTTACGGTCGCAGATGTACTGCTGCTCGCGCAAGCGCGCGATGGTCTGCTCGATCGATTCGAACATGCGCCGACTCCACCAGCCTTGGTCCGTCGGGAACGACGAACCAAGCCTTCAGCGAACCACTCGTGTGAAAAGCTTAGACCAATCGCAACCCGTTTTTAGTAGGTGCCGGTCAAAGAATGACGCACGACTGGCGCCACGGACTCGTAGCTACAGTCGCGAGCGTTGCCCGGCGTCGAGCCGTCGCCGAGTACATGCCGGGTGATGCGATCAACATCGCGGTCGTCGCCGGCGACTTTGGCGCTGCTCAGCTCGGCGTAGCGGCCTTTACCCATCTGCGACTTGGTGTAGGCACCCACGCTGACGAAATTAGCGGGGACTTGCACGTCCTTGCTCAAGCGGATCGCTGCCTCGATGGCTCGTTCGGCGGCGGAAACATCCGACAAGCCGTCCACGTTTTCGCCCATCGCCCTGGCGATATCACGGAAGCGCTTGTAGTTGGTCGGCATGTTGAATTCCCAAACGCGGGGCAAAGCGATCGCATTGTTCAGACCATGATGCGAGTCGTAGAAGGCGCTCACCGCGTGAGAGATGGAATGGATGATACCGAGACCACCGCTGTTGAACGCCTGCGCCGAGATGTAGGAGGCGTACATCATGTTGAGGCGGGCTTCGTAGTTCAGCGGTTCGAACACCGCGCGCCGCAGGTTTTGCGCCACCAGTTCGATACCCAACAGCGCGCTGCCCAGGCTCGGCATGAAGTCGATCCGCGAGACGTAGGGCTCGGAAGCGTGCGCCAGCACGTCGAAACCGCAGTAGGCGGTTAAATCGGCAGGCATCGAGAAATGCAGCACCGGATCGTTGATGCTCAGCGTTACCGGGACGTTTTCGTCCATGCCGAGCCACTTGTAGGGCGCTTTTTCCGAAGTGGTGTCGGTAATGACATAGGCCCAACTGGTCTCGGAGCCGGTGCCGGCGGTGGTGTTGACGGCGATGTGCGGCGGATTGTTTGGGTTGTCTGATTTGTTGAAGCCGTCGAACTCGTTGACGTTGCGGCCATCGTGGGAAACCACGATCCGCGCGCCCTTGGTGGCGTCAGTCACGCTGCCGCCGCCGATGGAGATGAAACTATCGCATTTCTCGCGCTTATAAAGGTCGGCGATGTCCATGACGTTATAATCCTTGGGATTGGATTCGATCTTGTCATAGAGCACCACGTCGATGTCGCGGTATTTGATCTTGCCGACGATATCCTCGACGATGCCGGTGCCGCGCAGGCCGGATGTCGAGACCAGACAGCGCTTGAAGCCAAGCTTTTTGGCCTCCACGCCGATCATTTCGTAAGCACCAGGGCCGAGCAGTCCGCGCGGGATACGGTGAAATTCCTTGATCGGGAACTGCCAGAGTTTATGAGCTTCCACGGTTGACCTCCTCTTAGGGTTACGGGGCACGGATCGTTCCGCACCATTTCCCCGCCGGTGGCAGGGCGTTGCCTTTGAGCGGACTGGGTGATCCCCAAAACGCTCGGCAATCGTTTTATTGGCTTCGGTTCGTCAGTGGATTCGCCGATGCCGGCTCTGAGGAGAGTCAAAAAGCGCGCCAACGTGCGTGCACGATGGCGATCTGAGATAGGACTTTCTTTTAAAAAGAAAATAAATCGATAAAAGCGGTACGAACCGGCTGGCATCGCGCATCGCGCAAAACCATTGCGAAAAAATCGCAACATTCTGTGTCACGCGGATTGTGCCAGCCGTTACAGTGCTACGAAGAACGAAAGAATGGATAGGCTGATTCTGCGATGCCTTGCCGCCGTAGGCCGCTTGGCAAATCCCGAATTCGGTCCCGGAATCCCCCAAACCGCTTGCGCCACGTCGGCTCGTGGGACTTCGATCACTCCGGCCGCAGGTGCGGAAACAGCAACACGTCTCGAATCGAAGGCGCATCGGCGAATAGCATCACCAGCCGGTCGATGCCGATCCCCTCTCCCGCCGTCGGCGGCAAGCCGTATTCCAGCGCCCGGATGTAATCGGCGTCGTAGTGCATCGCCTCGTGGTCACCGGCAGCTTTCGCTTCCGCCTGTTTGCGAAACCGCTCCGCCTGATCCTCGGGATCGTTCAACTCGGAAAACCCGTTAGCGATTTCTCGTCCGCCCACGAACAACTCGAAGCGGTCGGTGATCGTCGGATCGGCATCATTGCGGCGGGCCAGCGGCGATACTTCGGTCGGGTAGGCGGTAATAAAGGTTGGATCGCGCAACTGATGTTCGACCGTCTGCTCGAAGATATCCAGTTGCACTCGACCCAAACCGTGGTCGGGCTGGACTTTCAAGCCCAATCCTTCAGCGATTCGCCGAGCGCTGTCCAAATCATCCAATTGCCCAGCATTGATGGCCAGATTAAAAGACAAGATCGCTTCCTTGACCGTTAGCCGCCGGAAAGGTCGGCCAAAATCGTAATTTTCGTCCTGATACGAAAGGATCGTGGTATTCAATAAAGCTTGCGCCATGCCGCGCAATAACTCCTCGGTCAAATCCATCAGGTCGCGATGATCCGCATAAGCTTGATAGAATTCCAGCATGGTGAATTCGGGATTGTGGCGAGTGGACAATCCCTCATTACGAAAATTACGGTTGATTTCGTAAACCTTCTCGAAACCGCCCACCACCAACCGCTTTAGATACAGTTCCGGCGCGATGCGCAAATACAATTCCATGTCCAGCGCATTGTGATGCGTAATGAACGGCCGGGCTGCCGCTCCGCCGGGAATCGGCTGCATCATTGGCGTCTCGACTTCCAGAAAGCCGCGCCGATTGAAAAAGTCGCGGATATGCGCGACTACAGCGGAACGCAATTTGAAAGTCGCGCGAGTGGACTCGTTCATGATCAGGTCCACATAACGCTGCCGGTAGCGGGTTTCCTGATCGGCCAGCCCGTGAAACTTCTCCGGTAAGGGGCGCAGCGATTTGGTCAATAACCGCAGAGTATCGACCTTGATCGACAGTTCGCCGGTCTTGGTTTTGAACACCGTACCTTCCGCACCGAGGATATCGCCCAAATCCCAAGCTTTGAAATCCTCGTAGAGCCCTTCAGGCAAGGCGTTCTTCTGAACGAACAATTGGATGTCGCCGGACATATCTCGCAATCGGGCAAAGCTAGCTTTACCCATAATTCGTTTAGCCAGCATTCGCCCAGCGACACGAACGCGCCGATGCTCGGTTTCGAATTCGGTACCGTCTTTATCGCCATAAGCAGCGTGCAGATCCGCTGCCAGCGCGTCGCGACGGAAATCGGTGGGATAGGCATTACCCAGCTGACGCCATTCAGCGAGCTTTTGGCGGCGCAGGGCGATCAGCTTGTTTTCGTCGAAAAATTCTTCGGGGACGTCCATCATTACTTTCGCTAGGTTATGCTGTTGGCGATAACACGCTACACATCAATTTCAACGTTCTTGGGAAAACCAGAAGCCAGATCAGATTGTTCCATCTTCCCAGTTGCATTATAAAAACGCAGGGATGTTCGCAAACTTCTTGCCAGTTCATGTTATCGCCCCAAACGAAAGCAGATCTGGAAAACAAGAGGAAATTTTACTCGCAAAAAACCTACAACCCGCTTTTTAAACTGGCCTCGATGAAGTCGTCCAGATCACCGTCCAACACTGCCTGGGTATTACTGTTCTCGATACCAGTACGCAAATCCTTGATACGCGACTGATCCAGCACGTAAGAGCGGATTTGATTGCCCCAACCGATATCGGATTTAGTGTCTTCCACCGCTTGGGCCTTGGCGTTGCGCTTCTGCAATTCCAGCTCGTACAGCTTGGCCTTGAGTTGTTTCATGGCGGTAGAGCGGTTTTTGTGCTGGGAACGGTCGTTCTGACACTGCACGACGATATTGGTCGGCAAGTGCGTGATGCGCACCGCCGATTCGGTACGGTTGACGTGCTGGCCGCCGGCCCCGGAGGCGCGATAGACATCGACCCGCAAATCCGCCGGATTGATGTCCACTTCGATGTTGTCGTCCACCTCCGGCGAGACGAACACCGCCGCGAACGAAGTGTGCCGGCGATTGCCGGAATCGAACGGCGATTTGCGCACCAGCCGATGGACGCCGGTTTCGGTACGCAACCAGCCGTAGGCGTAGCTACCTTCGAAACCGATGCTGGCGCTCTTGATGCCGGCCACTTCGCCCGGCGACACTTCCAGCAATTCGGTCTTGAAACCGCGTCGTTCGCCCCAGCGCAAGTACATCCGCAACAACATTTCCGCCCAGTCCTGCGCCTCGGTACCGCCAGAACCCGCCTGAATATCGAGAAAGGCATTGTTGGGATCCAGCTCGCCGGCAAACATCCGCTGGAATTCCAAATCGGCCACCACGCGCGCATAGCCTTCCAGGTCCCGCACGACCTCGGTCACCGCTGCCTCGTCGTCCTCCTCGCCGGCCAACGTCAGCAGTTCGGCGACCTCATTCAAACCTCGGTCAAGGCGTTCCAATCGCTCAACCACCACTTCCAATTGGGCACGTTCCTTACCAAGCGCTTGCGCTCGTTCGGGATTGTTCCAGACATCCGGCTCCTGCAACTCTCGGTTGACTTCGATCAGTCGCTCGCGCTTGGTTTCGAAGTCAAAGATACCCCCTCAGAGACGCGCAGCGCCCCCGCAAGTCGCCGATCTGGTTGAAATAGGGATTGAGTTCTTGCATGACCGCCATCTTCCGCGCCGTGTTGGCAAAAGGTGGAATTGTACCGGTACGGCGGGCACTCGTCACCCGCCAGGCAGCGGGCTCGGTCGATCTAGGATAGGGATAGTGCGTCTTCGGGCGAAAGAGAGTCGTAACCCAGCGCCACCGCCACCGCCGGGTAGGTGATCCGGCCGCGATGGACGTTCAAACCCGCGCACAGATGCGGATCGGCACGCAGCGCAGCAATGACGCCTTGGTCGGCCAGTTGCAACACATACGGCAGAGTTGCGTTGTTGAGGGCAAACGTCGAAGTCCGGGCGACTGCGCCGGGCATATTGGCCACGCAGTAATGCACCACTCCATCGATGAGGTAAGTCGGATCGGCATGGGTAGTCGGCCGCGAAGTCTCGAAGCAACCGCCCTGATCGATGGAGACATCCACCAGCACCGAACCCGGCTTCATCGCCGCCAGCATCGCTCGCGGCACCAGCTTGGGGGCTGCGGCACCAGGAATCAGCACCGCGCCGACCGTCAGATCGGCCGTTAGCACTTCCTCCTCGATCGCTTCGAGCGTGGCAAAACGGGTCAACAAGCGGCCTTGAAACAGATCGTCCAGTTCCCGCAGCCGCGCCAATGCGCGGTCGAGCACCGTCACCCGCGCTCCCAGGCCGACCGCCATCCGCGCGGCGTTGGCGCCGACCACGCCGCCGCCCAAGATCGCCACTTTGCCCGGCAACACGCCCGGCACTCCGCCCAACAGCGTACCGCTGCCACCTTGGGATTTTTCCAGACAATGCGCACCGGCCTGGATCGACATCCGCCCGGCGACCTCGCTCATCGGCGCCAGCAGCGGCAAGCGGCCGTACAAGTCGGTGACGGTTTCGTAGGCGATGGCGGTACAGCCGGAAGCCAACAACCCTTTGGCCTGCTCGGGATCGGGGGCCAGATGCAGATAGGTGAACAGCGTTTGTCCTTCCCGCAGACGGGGACACTCGACTGGCTGCGGTTCCTTGACCTTGACGATCAACTTCGCCTGAGCGAACACGTCCTCCGCCGTGGCGGCAATCCGGGCGCCCGCCTTTTCGTAACTCGAATCGTCCAGGCCAACACCCATTCCGGCGCCGGTTTCCACCAGCACGGCATGACCGTGGCGCACCGCCTCACGCACACCGCCCGGCGTCATCCCGACCCGATATTCGTGGGTTTTAATTTCCTTCGGTACACCGATCAACATGACCCTTCCCTCCAAAACGGCCTTAAAGACTCTTCAGTATCACTTACCGCCACCGCTCTCGCCCGACGCGTTATTGGCGCTGCCGGGTTTCCCTGGCGATTCCGCGCTGCACCAACCGTGTTAGATCCGACAGCCCCACTGCCAGCGCCGTCAACACATCCTCCACGGTCAGGATGCCTACTAAGACGCCTCCCACATCCACGACCAGCAATCGCCTCACACCTTTGACACTCATTCGATCAAGAGTATGCCAAAGATTGTCGGTTTCCTTAGCAGTCACCAGGGTGCTACTCATAATATCGCCGACCGTCACGGCACTGGGCGTAAGACCCTGGGCAAGCACCTCGACGACCAGATCGCGGTCGGTGACGATCCCGATGGGATAGGGATAGTCCGCATCGCCGCGATGCTCCACCACGACGACAGTGCCGACGTGGTGATGGCGCATCATGCGCGCCACTTCGTCGATCTCGGTACTTCTGGTAGTCGTAATA
>WBZL01005628.1_pt1 | contig 10302 bp, 8 predicted proteins | sample 5204291 | NCBI WGS metagenome assembly WBZL01 (sample SAMN12344345, study PRJNA552823) | activated sludge metagenome | biome: Activated sludge suspended growth; feature: Nitrification reactor; material: Wastewater; isolation source: activated sludge from nitrification reactor of wastewater treatment... | reverse complement strand
GTTACCGAAGTCAAGGGCTTTGGCCGCCAGAAAGGCCACACCGAACTCTATCGCGGAGCGGAATACGTGGTCGATTTTCTGCCCAAGGTCAAGATCGAGATTGTCGTTTCCGACAGCGCGGTCGACAACGCCATCGACGCCATCGTCAAGGCTGCGCGTACCGGCAAGATTGGTGACGGCAAGATCTTCGTCAGCACCGTCGATCAGGTCGTGCGCATCCGCACCGGCGAACTCGACGAGTCGGCGATCTAACGGTCATGACTTTTCCAGGCCCCCGATCATGAAAGTGAGCTTCCCTCGGTTTTTCGTCTGCCAAAGGGTAGGTTTCATGCGACCAGTTTTCCTTCCTGTTGCCCGCTGAGCCAAGCCGCCAGGAACTGCGTTGGCGACTTGTAGCCGAGGGTCGAATGCTGGCGTTTTCTGTTGTAAAAGACCTCGATGTATTCAAAGGCCGCAGCTTTGATCCCGGCGTGTGTGGCGTAGCGAACGCCATGGACCCGCTCATTTTTGAAGCTGTTGAACCCGCTCTCCGTCGGTGCGTTATCCCAGCAGTTCCCTTTTCGGCTCATCGAGCAAATCATGCCGTATTCCTTGAGCTTGTCCTGAAACGCGTGACTGGCGTACTGGCTTCCCCGGTCGGAGGGGTGCAGCAACCCCGGCGCTGGTTTCTTGCGGAACCAGGCCAGGGTCAGCGCATCGGTCACGAGGTCCGCGGTCATGTGGGGCTTGAGCGACCAGCCGACGACTTCGCGGTTGAACAGGTCGAGCACGATGGCCAGGTAGAGCCAACCTTCATCTGTCCACAGATACGTGATGTCCGACGTCCAGACTTGATTCGGCGCCGCCGGGGTGAAGTTTCTGGAGAGAAGGTTCTCTGCTACTGGCAGACCATGCCTGGAGTCCGTCGTGACCTGGTAGCGCCGCTTGTGGCGGGCGCGGATGCCGTTGTCGCGCATCAGCCGTTCGACCCGTTCCTTACTGGCCGAGAAGCCTCGGGTGCGGAACTCGCGCGTCATGCGCGGGCTGCCGTAGGCTCCTTTGAGTTCGACATGAATCGAGCGGATCAGCGCCAGCATCTGGCGGTCGGTCAGGCGCTGACGATCCGGCCTGCCGCCACTCTTCCAGGCACGATAGCCGCTGATGCTGACATCGAGCACGTCACACATTTCGGTCAGTGCAAACGCATTTCCCTGCTCGGCAATCCAGGCGTACTTCACAGCACATCCCTTGCGAAGTACGCCGTCGCTTTTTTTAGTATTTCGTTCTCCCGCTTGAGACGGCCATTTTCGGCTCGCAGCCTGGAGAGCTCCATCTCTTCGGGTGTGACCACTCTGCTCCCCGCTCCAGTGAGCTTGCCTTCTGCTGACGCTTTTATCCAGTTACGCAAGGTCTGGTCGCCCAGCCCAAGTTCCTTGACCACGGCACTGATGCTCTGACCCTCCTTGACCCGTTTGACCGCCAGTTCCTTGAATTCGGTCGTATAGGCTTGCTTCGGTATCTTCATGTCTTGCCTTCCAAAAGTGACTCCATTTTAGGTCACCCTGGGCAGACGAAATTTCGGGGGAAGCTCACTTCCACGCGCTGACTCTGACTTTCCAAGGCCACGCCCCTCAGCCACGCTTCGTTTGAAATCCAGCGCCAGATCACGAGCGACTACCTGAGTAGTTACTGGGATTGTTTGTCAATTCGGGGCGCATGGCTTGCAGTATACTGGGGTCGTTGCCGCGGCTTTCCGATCCGCGGCCTGTGCTCACACCTCTTTACTTTCCCGGGACTCCATCATGTTGCAGAAGTCTGCCTCTTTCCCTGGTATTCAGGGCCCGATCGTGACGATCGTCATGGACGGCTACGGCATTGCCAAATCCGATGTCGGCAGTGCGATTGCGGCTGCCAGAAAGCCGACCCTCGATCATCTTTTCGCCAAGCACCCGAACATCACCTTGCGCGCCCATGGCACCGCTGTCGGCATGCCTTCCGACGAAGACATGGGCAATTCCGAGGTCGGCCACAATGCCATCGGTGCCGGTCAGGTCTACAGCCAGGGCGCATCGCTGGTCGCTGACGCCATTGCCTCCGGCTCGATATGGCAAGGCGCTGCCTGGCAGCAGATCATTGCCGGAGCCAAGGCTGGCCGTGGGGTGATTCACTTCATCGGCCTGTTTTCCGACGGCAATGTGCACAGCCACATCGATCACTTACGGGCGATGATCCTGCGCGCCAGAGAGGAAGACGTGCCGGTGGTGCGGATTCACATTCTGATCGACGGGCGTGACGTTCCCGAGACCAGCGCGCTCGAATACGTGCTGCCTTTCGAGGCCTTCCTCGCAGAAATCAGCCGCGATGGCTTCGATGCCCGTATTGCCTCGGGCGGTGGCCGCATGAACATCACCATGGACCGCTACGAAGCGAACTGGAGCATGGTCGAGAAAGGTTGGCAAACGCATGTTCTTGGCAACGGCGAGCAGTACGAGAGCGCATCGGCAGCCGTGCAGGCACTGCGCGTCAAGTTGCCGGGAACGATTGACCAGGATCTGCCTGCGTTCGTCATTGCCAGTGATGGCCGACCCATCGGAACCATCGAGGATGGCGATTCGGTGATCTTTTTCAACTTCCGCGGTGATCGCGCGATCGAGATCACGCGTGCTTTCGAAGAAGCGGGTTTCGACAAGTTCAATCGCGTCCGCATGCCCCGCGTGACCTATGCCGGTATGCTCCAATACGACGGTGACCTCAAGCTCCCCAAGCGCTTCCTGGTCGATCCGCCGGCCATCCTCGATACCATGGGCGAGTGGTTTGCCAAATCCGGTATTACCCAGTTTGCCTGTTCCGAAACGCAAAAATTCGGACACGTGACCTATTTCTGGAATGGCAACCGCTCAAATAAATTTGACGGCGAGACCTACCAGGAAGTGCCCAGCGACGTAGTACCCTTCGAACAGAGACCATGGATGAAGGCTGCGGAGATTGCCGACGCCATGATCGAAGCCCTGCAGAGCGGCCAGTACCGGACCTTGCGCTGCAATTTTGCGAATGGCGACATGGTTGGCCACACAGGCAGTTTCCGTGCGGCAACGATGGCCATCGAGGCCGTGGATCTGCAACTGGCGCGCATCCTGCCGGTCGTCAAGGCGCTCGGTGGCGTGGCGCTGATTACCGCTGACCACGGAAACGCCGACGAAATGTACGAAATCGACAAGAAGACCAGGCAACCGGCACAGAACCTGGACGGATCGTTCAAGGCCAAGACCTCGCACACCCTCAATCCGGTACCGTTCATCCTTTATGACGCAGTCACTGGCGGCAAGCTGGGCCTCAGACCGTTGCCCGGCGCTGGTCTGTCGAACATCGCCGCGACGATCACCCACCTGCTCGGCTTCGAGAAGCACGCCAAGTGGGATGAAAGCCTGCTGGAGGTCGGACAGGGATAAAAGGTCAGGAAAGACCAGGCGGCGCCGGGGAAACCCACGGCGCCCAGGGGTGCGAGCGGACAGGTACCCGGTAAGCGGTCTCGGATAAGTTTTCCGACATTCACACGACGGAATTGCTCCCCGTATGGCCGCTGGAATGTCGGAAGACTTTTTGCTGACCGCTTATCCAGGGAGCCCGCACCCTTGGGATAATTGCAGTGCCGCAACGGCAATACCTTTGTCATTGATGGAGAATTCGATGTCAGTTCCAGTTTGTCTTGTGCCGGGCCGCAGCAGTCAGCGCGCCGGCCTCGCCTCGCTTCTTGCCGCGCTCATTACCGCTCTGCTGCTCTTCAGCTCCAACCTTGCGGGCGCAGCGTCAGCGCTGCAGAAGACCCAGGTGCCTGGCTATTACCGGGTGATGGTCGGCGCTTTCGAGATCACCGCGTTGTATGATGGGTACATAGATGTCGACAGCAAGCTGCTGAAAAACGCCAGCGAACAGGAGATCCGAAGCCTCCTGGCACGGATTTTCGTCAAGGGCCCGCAGATGCAGACCGCAGTGAACGCTTACCTGATCAACACCGGCCAGCAACTCGTGCTCATCGATACCGGTGCGGCCAAGAAGTTTGGCCCCTCGCTCGGCTATCTCATCGATAACCTCAAGGCCGCCGGCTACGATCCGGCACAGGTCGATGCGGTGCTGATCACCCACCTGCACGGCGACCACGTCAATGGACTCGTCACCCCCGAGGGCAAACCGGCCTTCGCCAACGCCGAGATCTGGTCGGCCAAGGCCGACAATGACTTCTGGTTGAGCAGCGAGGTTGCCGCCAAGGCACCACAGGATGCACAGCCCTTCTTCAAAATGGCACAGGACGCCGCCGCACCGTACCAGCAAATTGGCAAATGGAAGGTCTTCGCTGCCGATGGCGAGATTGTTCCCGGTATCAGGAGTGTCGCCGCTCCTGGCCACACTCCTGGACACAGCGCCTATCTGGTTGCCTCGAACGGTCAACAACTGCTGATCTGGGGCGACCTCGTGCATAGTCACTCGGTACAGTTCTCGCGTCCCGAAGTCGTCATCGAGTTCGATGTCAACAAGAAACAGGCGGTCGCCACGCGCAAGGCCATGTTCGCTCGCACGGCGAAGGAAAAGCTGCTGGTCGCCGGTATGCACCTGCCCTTCCCCGGCATTGGCCACGTCCGCAGCGAAAGGAAAGGCTACGCCTGGGTGCCGATCGAGTTCGGGCCGATCCGCGAGTAGCCCCCCCTTGCTCCCGACTGGATATTGCGTGGGCATCGCTCACCCTGTCCGCGAATGCTAGAATCGCGCTTTTTGGCCGCCTGGCCGGTTGTGACAGCCACCCCGACGCGTGCGCCAGATCAACCAGAAGACACAAGGAGCAGCGACCGATGGCTGAAGAAGGTCAGTTTTTTCGCCCGGTAAAGGATTTCTGTCAGCGCACCGTAGTGACCTGCGAACCGGATGACGCGCTGGTCGAGGTGGTCAGAACCATGCGGGAAAAGAACATCTCCAGCGTCGTGGTCTGTGAAAACCATCTGCCTAGCGGCATCATGACCGACCGTGACCTGCGCAACAAGGTCGTCGCCACCGGCACCGATCCGTCTACGCTCGCTGTCCGGGCGATCATGAACCGCCCATTGTCGGTGATTGGCGAGAACGATCTGCTCTACGAAGCCCTGTATCGGATGTCACGCGATCGGATCCATCGTCTGGTAGTCGTCGACGGCCAGGGCAAACTCTCGGGAATCATCACTGACAGCGACATCATTCGCCTGCAATCACACTCTCCGCATCAACTGGTACTCGATATCGAGAATGCCCAAGACCTCGAAGAACTGAAAACGGTCTACACGAGAATCCAGGACCTGGTCCTTCACCTCAGCGGCAGCGGTACCAAGACGCGCGACGTGGTGCGCATGATTGCCCATCTTAACGATCAGATTCTCCTGCGCCTGATTGCCCTCATTCGCCAGAATCGCTTCTCCGACCTGCCGGAACGCTTCGCCTTTGTCGTGCTGGGTAGTGAGGGGCGCGGTGAACAGACCTTACTCACCGACCAGGACAATGCGATCATCTATGGCGACGAACTGGGGCCTGACGAGATCCGGAAGATTGAAGAGTTCTCGCAGGTGCTGATCGATTCGCTGATTGCGATTGGCATTCCCCCCTGCACAGGCGGGATCATGGCAAACAACAAGGAGTGGCGACGCAGCCTTGGCAAGTGGAGCGATCAACTCGACCGCTGGTTGCAGGCACCCACTCCGAGCCACGTCCTCAGTTGTGGCACTTTTGTCGACATCCGCACCATCTACGGCGACCCGTCCTTTGAAGAGCAGCTCAAGACACAGGTCTACAAGCACGTGCAGCGAAACGAATTGTTCCTGATGCGCATGGTCGAGAACACTCTGCGCTTTGCCCCCCCGATCGGCTGGTTTGGCAAGATCAAGGGCGAAAAGGACGGGGAGCACTCGGGCATGCTGGAGATCAAGAAAGCCGGCATCTTTGCGCTGTCCGAGGGCGTCAAGGCGCTAGCGATTCAGGCCGGCAAGCTAGAAGGCAGCACCCATCAACGCCTGGAAACGCTGCTCAGGGAGAAGGTGGTCAACAAGAAAATGCTGGCCACCATTGCCGAGAGCTTCGACTTCCTGGTCTGGATGCGCCTGCGCGGACAGGTAGAAGCGCTGAGCGAAGGGCGCAAGCCCGACAACTACATCCCGCTCGAGCGCTTGAACATGATGGAGTTCGGTAGGCTGCAAATCGCCTTGAAAGGCGTCGCAAAATTCCAGGAGTTCATCAAGGGCCATTTCAAGCTGCATCTGCTCAGATGATGACCTGGCGGCGTCATGCCAGGGCACGGTTGTCGTGTGCAACTCCCGCCTGAACGCAGGTTGTTGATAACGCATGGCATCGCAGCACGTGGACGGCTGCGTGCGCCCCGCCCACCTAAAACAGGTTCACCTCCGAATCGTCGTCCTTTTTTACGCCCGGTTTGCGTCCGCGCGCAGGCGTCGGCGGATCGCACGAGAGGCGACAACTGATGCCCTCGATCTTCCGGCCATCGATGAAGCGGGTTACCCTGCAACAGATTACATCTCCCGATGCAGCGAGCTGGGCGATCTGCTCGCGTAACTCGACAATCGGGATATTGAGCGCTTCGGCCATATCCACATCGAGTTGCTCCGCATTGGCTCTCAGGTAAGCAACAATCGTTTCGGTCATCTGACTATCCCCAAAAAATGCCTTCGCGAACTGGAAAGGTATGGCAGTTTGCGCCGCAGATTCGGTTCTGGCAATTCCTTCCAACATTCCTTCCAGTATTCCTGTCCGTTTTTACCGCATGGCGATCCCGCTGACAAGCGCTTCGCTGTCGTCTTATGCCAGCTCACGGACATACCACCGTTGCTGTGCAGTTCGCACCGACGACCAACGTGCCTCCCCTGTTCGGCAAGCGGGAAAAGGAAACGCGAACGACCTTGATGGTCGACGATTCCTGAGAAAGTTGTCGTCGTGCGGCGAAAAAAACCCCGGTGCCCGGCACCGGGTTTTACGAAAGCGGCACGCCTCGAATAAGTATCCTGAAAACAGGATCAGCAGGATTTGATCCGCTTGACTGCTGCTACCTGACCAATTGCTGCCGAACTGTCCGTCAGCAATTTGGCGTCCTGGCCATCGTTCTGGCCGGCCTTCGAGAGCAGCGATTTCGCAGTCCCGACCGCGAAGTCGACCACTGGCGACAGCTTCTGGCGGCTCTTGGCGAGCGTCTCCACCAGACCGCGGCCGAGGCCACCGACCTGGCCTTCGTAGACATCGACAAAGGCATTCGACGATTCGTTGTAGATTTCGTATACACGCCGCGAGTAGGCTATCGACTGCTCGACAGCGGCCATGGCCATCGGTTGCCGTAAGGCCAGCAAGCCCGACAGGTCCCGAACCTCGGCAAGGGCGTTGAGGTTTTCGTGACCGCGCTCGGCGACGGCCCGTGCCGTTTGCAAGTTCAATGCTGCCAACTGGCCAATGCCATCCAGCGCAGTATTGACCGCTGTCATGAGCGCATCAAAAGTGGCGGCACTGGTGAATTTTTCTATCGGGTTGTACATACCATGCTCCTTGAGGTTGCGAAATATTGCCCCGGCGGGTTCGCATCACCTGAGGTCAATTGCTGCAGTGCAACGAAGACTGGATTCTAACTGTTAATGAGCGCTTGTCAAGCCTTTTGTTGCGTCGCAACATGGCTGCTCAGACCGCCAAGCTACCGGTGCCTCATCAAGCGATTCCGGCTGCAAGGAAAGGCAACGGTCATGACCGTGATGATCGGGTGTGCCGGAAACGTCATGGCCGTTAGCACCACCCAATTGCATGCGCAAGCAAGTCGGCCCAGGCGGCAAGGCGATAGCGCCACTGCCGCCGTTTCGGGTGCGAATGAAAGTGCTGGTCGAAGTCCCTTGTTCGATGGAAAGGCGTTGAGACATCGGTGATCACCCTCCCCCTTGCCGGGAAGGGAAGCCTGTTGGGACCTCCCAACACGTTCATTCACACCCCGCCGTTTCGCCGTTTCCGCGGCGCAACGGGCAGCGCCCGCCCGTGCTAGAATAGCGCCCCTTCTTCAAAGGCTTAACCCCCTATGTCCCGCGCCGTCCGCAATATCGCCATCATCGCCCACGTAGACCATGGCAAGACCACCCTGGTGGACAAGCTGCTGGTTCAGGCCGGCAGCTTCTCGGCCCATCAGCAGATCACCGAGCGGATGATGGACTCGAACGACCTCGAAAAGGAACGGGGCATCACCATCCTGGCCAAGAATCTGGCGGTCGACTATGCGGGCGTGCATATCAACATCATCGACACGCCGGGACACGCCGACTTTGGCGGCGAGGTTGAGCGGGTCCTGTCGATGGTCGACGGTGTCCTGCTGCTGGTCGATGCCGTCGAAGGGCCGATGCCGCAAACCCGTTTCGTCACCAAGAAGGCGCTGGCCCTCGGTTTGAAACCGATCGTGGTGGTCAACAAGATCGACCGCGACGGCGCGCGGCCGGACTGGGTGATTGACCACACCTTCGACCTCTTCGACAAACTCGGTGCCAATGACGATCAGCTCGATTTTCCGGTGATCTACGCGTCCGCACTCAACGGCTATGCGACACTGGATCTGTCGAAGCCATCGCCCGACATGCGACCGATGTTCGAAACCATTCTCAAGCATGTTTCGCCACCGCATGCCGACGAGATCGACGGGCCGCTGCAACTGCAGATTTCCGCCCTCGATTACTCGAGCTATGTAGGACGCATCGGGATTGGCCGCCTGCAACGCGGGCGTCTGAAGCCGGCGCAGCAGGTCATCGTGATGTACGGACAGACTGACGACCAGGGCAGGTTCGAACATGGCCCGCCAAAGACTGCCAGGGTCGGCCAGGTGTTCGGTTTCCGCGGTCTCGAACGGGTGCCGCTCGACGAAGCGATCGCCGGCGACATCGTGCTGGTGACGGGAATCGACGATCTCTCGATCGGCTGCACGATTACCGATCCCGAGAAACCCGAAGCTCTGCCGATGCTGCGCATCGACGAGCCGACGCTGAACATGACCTTCATGGTCAACAATTCGCCTTACGCCGGCACCGAGGGCAAATTCGTCACCAGTCGCCAGATCGGCGAACGCCTGCGCAAGGAACTGCTGACCAACATGGCGCTACGCGTCGAGGAAACCGCCGACACCGACAGCTTCCTGGTCTCTGGCCGGGGCGAGCTGCATCTGACGATCCTCCTTGAAACCATGCGTCGCGAGGGTTACGAACTCGCGGTCGGGCGTCCGAAAGTGATCATCAAGGAGATCGGGGGGGAGGCCTGCGAACCCTACGAACTGCTCACCCTCGACGTCGAGGAAGTGCATCAGGGCGGCGTCATGGAAGCGCTCGGCTATCGCCGTGGCGAATTGCAGGACATGTCTTCCGATGGACGGGGTCGTGTCCGTCTCGAATATCGCATCCCGGCACGCGGACTGATCGGTTTCCAGGGCGAGTTCCTCAACCTGACCCGCGGTACCGGCCTGATGAGCCATGTCTTCGACGAATATGCGGTAGTCAAAGGAGACATTCCGGGCCGCCGCAACGGTGTCCTGATCTCCGCCGAGAAAGGCGAGGCCGTCGCCTATGCGCTTTGGAAACTGCAGGAGCGCGGACGAATGTTCACCGTTCCCGGCGACAAACTCTATGAAGGCATGGTGATCGGTATCCACAGCCGTGAAAACGACCTGGTCGTCAATCCGATCAAGGGCAAGCAACTGACCAACATACGTGCCTCGGGAAACGACGAAGCGGTTCGCCTGGTGCCGCCGGTCGCCTTGACGCTGGAGTCGGCGGTCGAATTCATCGACGATGATGAACTGGTCGAAATCACGCCGAAGAGCATTCGCATCCGCAAGCGCCTGCTCACCGACAACGAGCGCCGCCGGGCTGCACGCGAATAGATCATAGACCCTGGATATTTCCCGGCCAGCGTGAAGGTATTATCCGGACATGCTTCGATCAGCCAACACCGAGTCAGGATAAATCGATGACCGACAGCAATTCCAGTGGCAGGCCATCCAGCCGACTGATCAGCGGCGACGAGTACCGCGACTCACTGCGCCGTTACACACCGAAGGTCTACGTCGATGGCGAACCGATCCGCGTCGGTTGCCGACGCGCCGACGCTGCAGCCGGGAATCAACGCGCTTGCCGTCAACTACGATTGAGCTTCCCCCGAAATTTCGTCTGCCCAGGGTGACCTAACGGTCATTGCAGTTGCGGCCACCCCGGATGATGAAAGAAGATCCGAGTTGGGAAGCGGTGGGAAGAGGTCGCGCAATATTTTGGCGGCTTGACCCCGCAAGCT
>WBZL01005627.1_pt1 | contig 10303 bp, 7 predicted proteins | sample 5204291 | NCBI WGS metagenome assembly WBZL01 (sample SAMN12344345, study PRJNA552823) | activated sludge metagenome | biome: Activated sludge suspended growth; feature: Nitrification reactor; material: Wastewater; isolation source: activated sludge from nitrification reactor of wastewater treatment... | reverse complement strand
CCCTGCGCTCAAAGTCGCGCTAGAGGATCGGCGCGCAATTGTTATCACGGGGATGCGCCGCACAGGGAAGACGACCTCGCTGCGCTGGTTGCTCGATCAGGCGCCCTCACAGAACAAACTTTATCTCGACCTCGAACGCCTCGACCAACGCGCGGTGTTTCAAGAAAGCAACTATGAGCTTGTGCTGGATTATCTGCGCAACCGCGGTTTGGATGTGGACCAGCCCATGACCGTAGCACTAGATGAGATTCAGTATGTGCCCAACCTGCCGAGTGTGGTCAAGTACCTCTTTGACGCCTATCCGATCAAGTTTCTGTTGACGGGTTCCAGTTCCTACTACCTGAAGAATTACTTCTCCGAATCCTTGGCCGGGCGCAAAGTGGTCTTTGAACTGTTTCCGCTTACCTTTGGCGAGTTTCTGGAGTTTCGTGGCGTATTCTATCGACAGCGCGAGTCCTTCGCACAGATGCGTTTTGATATCCATGAATACGAACGACTCAAGGGGCTGTACGAGGACTACCTGCTCTTTGGCGGTCTGCCAGATGTCGTTTTGGAAACGCGCCCGGCTGTGCGCCAGGATTTGCTAAGCGACATCCTTTCGTCCTACATCAACATCGACGTGCGCGCGCTCGCGGATTTCCAGAAGATCGGCGAACTCCAGCAACTGATGCGCATCCTGGCCTTGCGGATCGGCAACAAGCTAGATGTCACCAAATTGGCTTCGACCCTGGGACTTTCCCGCCCGACGGTAATGCAGTATCTGGATTTCCTTGAAATGACCTATGTCATCCGGCGCTTGCCGGCTTTTGCCGGCGGTGACAAATCGTCCGCTCTGGGCAAGAAACTCTATTTCTGCGATAACGGGATTGCTGGTGTTTTGGCAAAGCTCAGCGAGGGGGCGTTGTTCGAGAATGCGGTGTTCAATCAATTGCGGCCCTATGGCAACTTGCACTATCTAGCCAAGGGCAGCGAACACGAGATCGACTTCATCGTTACCAACGATCCGACGCCGACGGTTGCGCTTGAAGTCAAATATCACCCTATCCCAGCGGATGAACGAAAGCTCAAGCGCATCGCTGCCAAGTATGACTTTGCTGAGGCATGGCTGGTTGGCAAATACCCCATTCCTGGCTTCCAGGATTTTCTCTGGAGTGGCTTGATTTTCTAGAGAAGTCTGAGTATCCCGACTCAGCAAAAGTACCCCTACTATCCGATTCACTCAATACAGTTGGCAACAGACGGCGCAGAGAATAAAATCCGCCGGATTCTTCCGGATCCCAATCATCGAATAAAAATCCAATGTTGTGTTTTGGGGGCGCAGAAAAACATACCGGATTTTTTGGAATTCCAGTTGCTGAATGGGTATGTGATTGTGCTTGGCCGTGGGTACAAAAACGCGCTGGAGGGTTGGGAATTCCAGTCGTCGAATAGACGTGCCGAGCTGGGCGCGCGGATGGGTTCAGGTTATTGCTTACATCTGTGAGACGGGGGTTATGTTGCCATTTTGGGGGTGTTTAGGTTGGATGGCCGGATACTATACAGGGTTCCCGATGCCCCAAGTATCCGGCCAGGAGGGGTGCCGTGGAAGTGCCGCGCAAGTGCATATTTTTACTCTGAGATCAGCATATCACGGATACATTTTTTCATCAATCGCGCGTCGCAAAACGTCGCACGGCGAAGCAAATAACGGGCATGTTTTGCTACGGTTTCTTGCTGCGATTTGCGATGAAACCCCACAGGTAAGCGAACGTCTGATGCGACATTCCATAGAAAATCCAGGCGACAATGATTGATGCGAATGCTGAGATTCCGATGAGGTTTCGCACCTCGAGGAAGTAGAGGGGAATGGGAATCGCGAGGAATAAAAAGGCCGTGGTGTAAACGGTAACGTAGTGGCGCGGCAGCGTTACGGTGTTTTTCGATTGGTCGGCGAGGATAGTGATTGCGTTGACGAGTTCAGATTTCTGCTCGTCAATTTTGTTTTCGAGGCGTTGCATTTCTCTGCCGCGCTGGTTGCGCTCTTCCTCGATCATCTGTTTGACTTGCGCGGCCATTTGGTTGAGATGTACGACAAGCACTTCACGCCAAAGTTGGATTGTTTTGTACTCGGCGTCATTTGTGTGTGTTTTTTGCTGGTTGCGGTCTGGGAAGATGCGGTAGGTCTGGATGCCGGCGCCGCTCGGCTTAGTGCGTTCGTAGGCTTCCTCGACTGGGTAGCCGCTGGCGATGGACTCGGCCAGCAGCCTGCTGGTGGCGTAGGCTTGCGCGTCATCCACTTTTGTGATGGTGCAGATGACCGTCGCGTCGGTTTCGTGATGGATGGCGAGGGCGATGTATTCCGATTCGCACGTGTTGAGGACCAGGTAGCGGATGTTTGCCGATTTGACGTAGCGGCAGAGATCAGCGATTGAGATGTACCCGTCGGTGAGTTGCAGGCCGGTCAGGTTGCCGTGACCGATGAAGAAGAGGGTGTCGATGGTTTGGCGCCTGGCGATTCTGTTTGCGATGGCGTCGGCGACAATGATGGGCGTCACGCGTCCGTTGATGACTTGGGCGCCGAGCGCTTCCTGGATGTGCCTTGCTTCGTCTGGGGTGTTGATGAGGTTGGAATCTGGTGCGATCAGTAGCGTGTTCACGTGGCTTTTTCCTTTTGCGGTGGGGGAACGAGGTGGGTTTTCGGGGTATGATGGGGGTGGTATTTGTCATGGCTCATATTGGTCGTAGCGCATTCCTGCACCGTTATTCCAGAGGGCAGTGCGTTTTGCGGCGCTCAAAGCGCCACCCGCGCCTGGTTCCGAGATCCAAATGGAAATGGCCTGCATACATGCGTTCCAGTTCCCCCAGGCGTTATCACCCCATTTGCAAAGACCAGTTCCACAGTTGAGGACTGGTGCGATGTCCGGTGCATAGGCCGATACAACTGTACCGTTGTTGACCTGAATGTTGATGGTGTTGCTTGCTTTTTCGCGCCAACCGATGACGAGATATTTTTTCCACGTTGTGAGTGCTCCCCAAATAACATTTTGTTGACCATACTGGAATTTTAGGAGTCTATTAGTGCCGTACATCTCGTTGTGCGATAGGGCGTATTCGGTTTGATCGATTGCGGTGGATATGGCTTTAGCTAGAATCACTCTGGTGCTATTCACGTAGAATGGGTAGACCCATCCGCAAATTGTGAAGTCTTTGTCTCCGGTTTGAAACGGAACGGAACTTGCAGCATCTCTGTACCATGCATACCCTGAGGAATTGGGAATTTCTCGTGAAGATGGGTACGGGGATGTTATGTATCCTTGCAAACCAGGTTTGAAGCCGCAGAACATTGATAGTCCTGCATGGAGATCATAGAAGGTGCCACCAGCGGACATATTGTATAGGGACCAGTGGGCAACAAGGTTTTGTTTGAGTCCATTGGTGGCTACGGCAGCCTGCCCGCGCTTCATCCCCATTGCCCCTTGCGCCCCATGCAGGGTACTCAGCATAGTTACCTCACGTCTCGACTGACGATCATATCGCCGGCCACAAGGGTGACGACGTGGGCGCTTGTCACCAGCATAGTTACCTCACGTCTCGACTGACGATCATATCGCCGGCCACAAGGGTGACGACGTGGGCGCTTGTCACCAGCGTCGCCTCCAGGTTGTAGGACCAGACACCGGAGCCAATGTTGGCTATTTGGGCGGCCGTGATTTCAACGTAGCAGGTGTGTGCGTCGGTGATCACGCCGGCCAGGCTGACGAGGCCGGTCGAACTGATCACGCTCAGGGCTACCGTGCCGCCTGTCAGCACAGGGCCGTTGAGGTTTACGAACGAAAGCGCACGCCCGTCTGCCTGGTAGTAATCGTCCCCGTACAGCAAATTGATTGTCGTCCCACCTGCTGTAACAGGTGAGACGACGGTCACTTGGGCGCCAGCAATGCGGCCCAGTGCGGCGCCGGCTGTGCCTTCGGCGTAGCTTGCAGGGACTTGGTTCGTGAGTGGATCTGAGCCGGTGACTGCGCCGGCAGCCAGCAGTGCGCCTGTAGTCAGTGCGGCTGCATGGTCGGCTGCTGCTTCATCCCACACCTGGTCGGCGATGGCGGCTGCGGTGGGGGGCACGCTGGGCGCGGTGTAGTCTGCTGCGGCTAGGCGGGTCGAGGTGGCTGCGTCAATGAGCGCCAGTTCTGCGATGAGTTCCTCGCGCACGGCTGTAGCGATGGCGGCTGTTTCTGGCGGGATGGTAGGTGCGGTGTAGTCTGCTGTGGCCAGGCGGGTGGATGTGGCGGCATCGATGAGCGCCAGTTCTGTCGTGAGTTCCCCGCGCACGGCTGCCGCGATGGACAGTTCTGTCGGTGGCGCGACGGCGTTGCGGCTGCTGATCGTGGCATCCAGGTAGTCAGTGATTTCGGTCGGCGTATAGGACGGCAGGTGCTGCTGGTCTACCGTGGCGTCGCTCGTTTTGAACGTGGCCACGAGGCGTAGGCCGGCTGCTCCGCTGTACATGTAAGTGTACAGGCCGGGCATGCTTGTCAACGCGGTGGCGCTGCCGGCTGTGACGACCAGAGCGTTGGTCACAACGTTGCACACATCGACGGTCGGCGCGCTGGCCGGCGCTGCGCCGACTTTTGCCTTCGTGAAGAAGCCAAGGAATATGTAGGATGCCATGAGCTACCCTCTACTGTGCAGATGCTTCAAGCTGGGCGTTGATGGCGTCCAGTTCCGCCTGCAGGGCCTGTGCGCGTGCTTCGCTGGCTTGCATTGCGGTGGTCTGGGCGGTGCGCTCGGCGCGGATGGCGCTGGCAAGTTGCTCGCGGCGCACGGTCATCACGCCGAAACTGAGAACGATGGCTAACTCTTCGGCGGTGATGCCGCTGGCGCGGATGGCATTGAGGATTTCTGCGTCTGTCATGATGTTTTCTCCCTGTGGTTACGATTCCTGATTGTACGGACTGATGGCGCCGATCTTGCTGCGCTTGCCGTGGCGCATGCGGTTTGGCAGATATTCATGCGGCTCGCCGGCCAGCACACCGTTGACGACGGCGAAGAGCGAACCGATCTGTGCTTGCTGGGGGCGCGGCCTGGCGGATCCGTCAGCGACCAGGTGCAGGGCGGGCGTTTGCGCTTGCGTGGATGGTGCGAACGAGGCGACTGCCTGCATTTTGGATGTCTGGGCCTGTATCTCGGTCTGGAACGAGACGATTGCAGCCATTCCATCGGTCATGGCGCGCGTGGTGGCTGAACGGGCGTTGGCAACGGCGACGACTGCGTTGGCAAGCGCCCTGGGTGACTGGCTCCTTGCATTGACAGTGACGTTGATGCCGCTGGCCTGTCCGAATTTGGGGCGTACTGCGTCGCAGATCAGGTAGATGCTGCTGACTTGGGGCGCTAACGGGTTGATGTGGGCGATCAGGTGCATGGCGCCGGCCTGGATCACCGATTGTGGGGCCATCTCGACGACGGCGTGCAGGTCGGCCGCTTGAACAGTGATAGTCTGGGTGGCCTCGACGATGGCGGCCACTGCGTTGGCCAGCACGATGTGATGCAGGTCGGGCAGGAAGTCGACGACGGCATGCATAGCCTGCACGTAGGCGGCGGTGCCGTCGCCCCTGGCGTTCGCTATGAGATTGATGCTGCCGGCGCGGACATCGGTCATGCTGTTGTGATTCCCACTCCACCCTTCAATGCGTTGACTCCGGCTTCATTCCATGCGGCTGATGTGGCTGGGTCCACGTCCATGATCTGCGTCAGTTCGACGGTGCCGACATCGACGCCGGTGGTTGCGCCGTTGGCGACGGTTGCGCCGCTGTAGGCGATGGTGCGCATTGGCACGGAACCGGGCGCTGCGGCGCGGGCCTGGGCGACAAGCATCACCGGGCCGATCGTGGTTGGCGTCAATGGCAGGTTGGCGAACTCAAAGTTTGAGTCTACGCCGGCCACTGCGCCTGATGCGTAGATGTAGTTGGTGAAGTCACCCGGCAAATCGTCTACACATTCGTACTGCTCACCGGCTGATGCAGTCCACTCCTGCAGGTCGCCGTTGCCGGTGACGGGTAGCACCCAGAGGCCGCCCGTGCCTGGCCACGCGTTGTCTGAGATCACGATGTCATCCATGTACATGGCGGCGACGCCCATTGTGGTCGTCATGCCCATTCTGACCAGGCCGCATCTGCCTGCGGTGCCGAGGTTGCGGGTGTCGCCGGTGAAGTTGATGACGGCGACGCCATTGATCCTGATCTCGAAACGACCACCGGAGTCTGCTGGCGTGAACATCACTTCCACGACGTTCCATGTGAACGGCGTGAATGCGAGGGCTGCGGTTGATGCAAGCAGCGTTGTGGAGCGGTAGGCTCTGACCACGCCACCGTTGGGCGTGACCGTGACTTTGCCGTGCAACGTCATGCCGGATGCTTCGTAAAACTCCAAGATCGTCACTTCACCACCGTAGTTGACGGGGATCTTGAAAGCGCAGCGCGCATACACGGTCGGTAGGTCTGACGGCATCGAGAAGGTGGCGTAAGCGTAGCCGCTGGCGTTGTCTGAGTAGACGCGGTAGGAGTGCCCCGTCACCAGGTCCAGGTTTGGGGTTCTCCACTCCGCGCTGTTCACTTCGATACCGCAGTTGGAAGCGTAGGAATAAATAGCGCCCAGCAGGCTTAAATCTTTTGTGTTTGCGGTCGCCATTGCGATGGTGCCCATGTCAATCTCCGTTGTACTGAATTCTGATGCCGGCCAGGTACGTGACCGACGTGTCTTGTCCGAATATGCGCAGCTTTGCAAGAACGGTGTCGCCGGCTGCAAATGTGCCGGCAACGAGGTTGATGCTGTTTTCTGTCCAGTCTGCATTCTTGAAGGTGACGTAGGCGATGGCGTTGGCCTCTGTTGCGTCGTAGAGGCCAAGCACTTCTACCCCGCAGTTCTTGGCGGCGTTGGAGACCTTTGATGTGACTTTGAGGCTGCCAGCGAACGAGACGAAGCCGGGCGGCAGGCGCCACCGCAAATAGATGTACGCCGACTGTTCCGATGTGCTGATCACCGTCCATTCGTAGGCGTTCTGGCCGGCGTCGGCAAAGGCTTCGAGCAGACCGTCGCCCAGGGTGGCGGGATCGATGATGGCGCCCGGATACTCGGTCTGGAAGTCGAATTCCCGCACGCGCGCCGTTGATGGCGGGGCAGGCAGGCTCATGGCTCGCCACTGGCCGGCGCCCGTTTTGAATGCAAGCACCTGGTTATCATCGGGTGTTGCGGTGATGCCAACGTCCAGCAGGCTCGCCAGCGTGCCGCCGCCGCCAGTGCCTGTTGATTCACCGGGCGTCCACAGGGCTGCCAGTGCGTTAAAAACGAACGTGTCGCCGTCCTGTGGCGCTGCGGTTGAGACTCCGTAGCCCTGGATTGACGCGGCGTTGTGGGACAGGTCGGTGATGTCGGCTTCGACGTGGGTATGTTCAGTGGCTGCAAACGCGCTGGCGTGTTCGCCGTCGAGCGTGTCCGCATCGGTTGCATTGGCCACGGCTGATGTAATGTCGGCGCCGGCGTGGGCGTGGGTGATGGGAGCGTAGTCGGAAGCGTGGGCGTGCGCAGCATCTGCGAATGCACTGGCGTGCTCACCGTCCAGTGTGTCCGCATCGGTTGCATTGGCTACGGCTGAGGTGATGTCGTCGCCGGCGTGGCCGTGGGTGATAGGTGCGTAGTCGAGTGCGTGGGCGTGCGCAGCATCTGCGAATGCACTGGCGTGCTCACCGTCGAGCGTGTCTGCGTCGGTTGCATTGGCCACGGCTGATGTGATGTCGGCGCCGGCGTGAGTGTGGGCCGCAGGGACTGTTTCAACGGCGCCCGGTTCCCATTGATCAGCGGTTGCATTCCAGAGAAATGCATTGCCGTCAGCGGGTGCAGCGGCTGATACGGCGTTGCCCTGCAGCGACACGGCATCATGCGCCAAGTCGGTGATGTCGGCTTCGGCGTGCGTATGGGCCGTAGGGGCCGCTGCAATGACTCCCGGTTCCCATTGCTCAGCGGTTGCGTTCCAGAGGAAGGCATTGCCGTCAGTAGGTGCGGTGGCTGATACGGCGTTGCCCTGCAGCGACACGGCATCATGCGCCAAGTCGGTGATGTCGGCTTCGACGTGCGTGTGGCTGATGGGAGCGTAGTCAATACCATGGTCGTGTGTAGCATCTGCGAACGCGCTGGCGTGTTCGCCGTCGAGTGTGTCGGCATCGGTTGCATTGGCGACGGCTGAGGTAATGTCGGCGCCGGTGTGGTCATGGGCCGCTGGCGCTACTTCGTCGCTGTATGGGATTGTCTTCCATTCTAATGCCATGTCAGGCTACTTCCACGAGCATTTCGAGGTGCTTGGTGAGTGGATTGTATCTGAATCCGCCATGCTGCTCTGGCGTTTCGTCGGTTGCGAGGTTCAACCCCTTGAAATCGAGCGGTTCGGAGGCCGGCCGCCATTGTCCTGCGGTTTCATTATAGCGCAAAATCTGGCCTTCTGCATTGCCTGCGAGGTATAGCTCCGATACAGTCAGCCCGTCGAGCGTGGCGGCGTCGATGGCGCCTGGCATGACATAGAGGTTTATCGCGCCTGGCGCTGCGCCTTCTTCATAGCCAATGGTGACTGTTGACTGCATGATTGCATCGAGAACGGCCGCTATCGTCGCTCGGTAGCCGATTTCGTCGAGGGCGATGGTGAGATCGCTTGCCAGCGAACCGCTACCCAGCAGTGGGTAGATGACATTGATTCTCGTTGTAGGGCTGGCTGGGGGTAAGACGATAGTGGGGGTTGCGTCGGTTGCGCTGTTGACCTTCTGAGCGGCTGGCGTTTGGACTTCCGGCGCGTAGATGGCCATGGAGGCGCGCCCAATGTTGGTGTAGGTCGCCGTGCGGCCGGCGATGGGAGATGTTTCGGTAGTCTGCGCCGGGACCCCGTTAACCAGGGCCAGGTTAGGCCCGATGGCTGCGCCTTTCACCGGGATGGATTGAGCGTCGAAGGTGGCGGCAAGCGCGTTCACAAGGATTGAGCGTGAGACGCGGGCTTTTGTGATGCCCAGGATGTCGGCCCGGCCGCGGGATGGCAGGTCGTATGGCTGCGCCGGTTCACTCTCCGGCAGCGGCGGCATCGAGACAGGCGGCGCCTCCGGCATCGAAATCCATTGGATCGGCCCGAATGGCGCCGGTCCTTTTGGGGGTAGTAGTGGCATCTCGACAGAGGGTGTCGCGACTTTTGGCAAGTCCAGTGGGTTGAATGGGACAGGTGGCGCCTGTTGGTATTCTGGGAGTCGGCTGGGAATGTCGCCGGAAGCGGGTGGGGGGATCGGTAGGGCTGGGACTCGCCTGGCTTCAACCAGGGTGAACGCCTGGGAGACGCGTACTATGACTCGCCTGGTTTCAACCAGTGTAAATGCCTGGGAGATGCGTACTAGCGTGGCGCTGTATGTTGGGTCTACGACTGTTTCAATGTATGCGCCGATTTGTGTGACGCCGGTTGCGTCAACACCGTCAGATGAGGTCGTTTCGAGGTATGCGCCGATCTGTGTGATACCAGTGGCGCTGGGGCCGTCTGTCGATGTTGCTTCGAGGTAGCTGCCGATCTGCGTCACGCCGGTTGCGTCTGCGCTTCCTTCGGTGATTGCTTCAATGTAGCCGCCGACCTGTGTCATGCCGGTTGCGTTGGGACCGCCATCATCGTCATCGGCAGGTACGCACTCCAGGTACATACCTAGTTGGGTGATGCCGGAGATGTCCCTTTCGTTTGTGCCTTGATACCAGTCCCAATGGTCGTCGCCGTTGCCGTAGAACCAATGGATGACGGTGTCGGTGCGTGCCGTGATGCTTGTTGTTATTGTTGGGGGTTCGTGGGGCGTGTATGTGTAGCCACCAGGTGGCCATGGCGGAGGTAGTTCATATCCCCCTCTGACAATTTGCAGAAAGTAGCCTGGAGCGATTTCTTCCCCGTAGGGTGGGGGTTGGTTCAGTTCAATGGGCAGGCTGGAGCTTCCGCGGAATATAGGCGGTATGAAGAGTCCTTGCGTGCCCATTATGCCTGCAAGTGTCAGGATTAACTTGTCGTCATAGGGTCGGTCCTCGGATGATATTCGGTACGGGAATTGGGTGTAGAAGTAGTTGTATTCAGGGTCGTAGAGGTCTATATGTTCGGTTTGGCCGATAGTTCCGTAATCCCTGTCGCGACCTCCCCCTCCGCTTGCGCCGCGCACTACATAGCCTAGCTCCAGCGTACTGCCATCGGTGGGTTGGAATTTTATCTCATGTACACCTGCGGTGAATCGATCGATTTGCAGGTAGCAGAATGTGCCGTAGAACCATCCTGGTG
>WBZL01005626.1_pt1 | contig 10305 bp, 5 predicted proteins | sample 5204291 | NCBI WGS metagenome assembly WBZL01 (sample SAMN12344345, study PRJNA552823) | activated sludge metagenome | biome: Activated sludge suspended growth; feature: Nitrification reactor; material: Wastewater; isolation source: activated sludge from nitrification reactor of wastewater treatment... | reverse complement strand
CCACCTTCTGCTCCTCGACGACCTTCCAGTCGATGAAGTCCTCGATGTCGGGGTGGTCGATGTCGACGACGACCATCTTGGCGGCGCGGCGGGTGGTGCCGCCCGACTTGATCGCCCCGGCGGCGCGGTCGCCGATCCGAAGGAAGCTCATGAGGCCGCTCGAGCGGCCGCCGCCGGAGAGGGGCTCGCCCTCGCCGCGGATCGCCGAGAAGTTGGTGCCGGTGCCCGAGCCGTACTTGAAGAGGCGGGCCTCGCGGACCCAGAGGTCCATGATGCCGCTCGGGCCGACGAGGTCGTCGCCGACCGCCTGGATGAAGCAGGCGTGGGGCTGCGGGCGCTCGTAGGCGTTGTCCGAGAGGCCGAGCTCGCCGGTGACCGGGTCGCAGTAGGAGTGGCCCTGGGCGGGGCCGGTGATGCCGTAGGCCCAGTGCAGGCCGGTGTTGAACCACTGCGGGCTGTTGGGGGCGACCCGCTGGCTCGCCATGATCGTGGTGAGCTCGTCGTAGAAGGCCCGCGCCGACGCCTCGTCGTCGAAGTAGCTGTGCTTCCAGCCCCAGTAGGTCCAGCAGCCGGCGAGGCGGTGGAAGAGCTCACGGCTGTCGGTCTCGCCGCGGCTCCGCTGCTCGACGGGCAGGGCCGCGAGCGCCTCCTCGTCGGGCTCGGAGCGCCAGAGCCAGGCGGGCACGCCCTCCTCGGCGACCCGACGGAGGCGGCTCGGCACCCCCGCCTTGCGGAAGTACTTCTGCGCCATGATGTCGACCGCGACCTGCGACCAGCCCTTCGGGATCTGGATGTCCCGGACCTCGAAGACCACCTTGCCGTCGGGGTTCTGGATCCGCGAGGCGCGGCTCTCGAACTCGAGGCCTTCGTAGGGTTGCTGGGTGTCGCGGGTGAAGAGGCGGTCGAGCTTCATCGGGTCTCCTGGGGGGGGAGGGCGGGAGGGCGAGCGGGCGCGGGGCGAGGCCGAGCCCCGCGATCGAGGGAATGCGAGGCGGACGTGGCGGCGGTCGGTCGCCACGCTTGCTTTGCAGAGCCGCCGCAACCGCGTGCGGAGGGGCCCGGCCTCTGGGCCTCGGCTCTGCGCTTTCTCCAGGTTTTTGGTGGGCGGGTGGAGGAACCCGCGCCTTCCGGCGGCGGGGAGCGGCTAAGAGCAGGCCAGGCGGGCGGTCGTCAAGGAGGATCGGCGAGCGCCCCCCGTATCTTGGGGGCGGGGGCCCTATTAACCACAACATCTGGGGACCACGCAAGCTGGGAGCCCCGTCGCGCGATACCCTCGCTCCACAACCACCGGCCCATGGGCCGGTGCCATTCGTCCACAGGTTGTCCACAGGCGCGCTGGCCGCACGGAAGCGTGCGCGACCGCGCGAAATGTTGTTTTGGGGGGGCTCCGAGATCGCCGATCGAAGGTCGCGGATCGCTCACTCCGGGCGGCCGTCTCGCGCCGGCTCGCGCGCCGCCGGCGCGCGAGGAGGAGCGATCCCCAGTGCGCGAGGAGCACATGCGGAGGGTGACCTGGAGTAAAGCGCGGCGACCCGTCGCCGAGGAGATCTCCTCCCCGTGCGCAGACGTGCGAATCCGATTTCCTGGTAGTCTACCGGCGAGTCGTCACGCCGCCCTTGCCGCCGGGCGCGCTCCTCCTCATCATCGGCGCCGCGAGGAACCACCCGAGTGCCCCCGACCAGCAAAGACGCGAGCGCGGTCTTCCGCGCCGAGAACGGCGAGCTCGAGCGACTCAGCGCGCTCGAGACGCTCAAGGGCCTGAAGGGCCGCGACACCGTCACCCTCGGGGACCTGGTCCGCTTCCTCGAGGCGCGCGGGCTCTGGCGTCAGTTCGCCCGGATCACCCTCGCGGACCTCCGCGACGCGTTCGCGCCGCCGCCCGAAGGGCCGCCGGCGGAGACGAGCGAGGGCGGCCGCCGGCGCAAGCGTCGGATCCTCGAGGAGGAGCTCGCCGACGTCGAGGCCGAGGCGAAGGCGACGCGATCGAAGGAGCCGGAGGACGGCGGCGTGAGCACCGACGAGATCGCCCGCCAGATCCTCCCCTTCATCGAGGGCAACGGCGAGGTGACCTTCGACGACCTCGCCGAGTACTCGCGGATCGACAAGAAGGTGCTCCGCCACCACCTGGGCGTGATGGTCAAGCAGGGCCGCCTCGAGCGGATCGGCCTCGGCCGCAACGCGGTCTACTCGACCCTCTAGATTCGAGCGCGGCGGGCCCGCTCAGGCGGGCCAGCCGTAGAAGATGCCGACCATCTCGCGGCGCACGTCCTCGAGCGCGGCGAGGTTCTCCGGCGCGCCCGGGTCGACGTCGGGCCAGAAGAAGTGGCTGGGGTCGAGGCGGGTGCGGAGGAGCTTGGTCTGCCAGATGTTCTCGCTCTGGAGGACCAGATCCTCGCAGTGGTAGTCGGCGAGGATCTTCGGGCTGATGAAGTCCTGGATCGACTTGACGCGGTGGTCCATGTAGACGCGCTTGCCGTCGGCGTCGCGGGTGAAGCCGCGGACCACGTAGTCGATGATCACCACGTCGTTCTCGAAGCTCTCGAACATGTAGTCGAGGGCGCGGAGCGGGACGATGGTGCCGCAGGTGGCGATGTCGATGTCGACGCGGAAGGAGCAGATGCCCTTGGGGTCGGTCCAGTCCGGGTAGGTGTGGGCGCAGAGGTGGCTCTTGGTCAGGTGGGCGGCGACGCTGGAGTGCTTGACCCCGGTGTGGCCGAGATCGCTCATGAGCACGAGCGACGAGGCGCCGTGCGGCTCGTAGTCCTGGTCGGAGACCGAGAGGACCTCGGCGTCGATGATGCGGGCGATCTCGCGGAGGATCCGGGTGATGCGGGAGGCCGAGAACTGCTCGTCGATCCAGGCGACGTAGCGGCGACGCTCCTCGTCGGTGCGGGCGACGAAGAAGTCGTAGAGGTTGAAGCTGACGACCTTGGTCAGGTTGTTGAACCCCTGGAGTCGGACGCCCTCGGTCGGGATCGGTAGGGTGGACATGACGCGCGGGGAGGTTCGGACGCGCGAACGGGCGAGTCAAGGCGTCCACGCTGACGTTGGGTGAGATTTGCGCACTTTTTTCGCGCAGCCGCTGCGCGCTCCCGAGGGTCCTCCTTGGCTTTGCGCTTGCGCCCCCTTGCGCTGTCTTCGACACTGCCTGCCATGCTCGGGCTCGGTGCAGCCGCAAGTTTTGCATTTTCGATGTTCTTCAATGAGGACCGGATCCCGAACGAGGACGCGATCGCCCTCGCGCCGACGATCGGCTGGGTGATGCTGGCGACCGCCGTCGCGGTCTTCGCCATGTTCATCGCCCAGAGCGAGCGGTGGCGGCGCTTCTGGCTGACGATGGAGGACCCGCGGCCGATCGCGTTCTTCCGGATCCTCTTCGCGTTCCTCGTGATCTGCAACGTGAACGACCTCTGGGAGTACTTCGAGATGCTCTTCACGGATGAAGGCATCTTCTTCTCGGACGTCGCGCGGCAGGTGTTCGCCGCCGGCCAGTTCACCGGCTACGGCGACGGCATCGGCAACGACCCCAAGGGCTTCTTCGACATCAACGGCCTCCTGCTCTTCCTGAAGGGGCCGAAGTACTCGCCGCTCTTCTTCTGGGACTCGCCGACGGCGTGGTGGACCCAGTGGGCGCTCTTCCACCTGATCACCTTCGCGTTCATGGTGGGCTGGAAGACGCGGACGATGGGGGTGCTCTCGTTCCTGATGATGAACGGGATCTTCCTCCGCAATCAGCTCTTCTGGGAGGGCACCGAGCTCGTCTACCGGGTCTTCTTCTTCTACCTGATCCTGGCGCGGAGCGGCCACGCGTGGAGCGTCGACAACTGGCTCCGCTGCCGGAAGCTGAAGAAGCAGGGGCTCCTCTCGGAGCGCGGCGGGCCGGGCGGCGGCGCGGGCGTGGCCCCGTCGGCCGAGCACCCGAAGGGCCTGGCAGCGGTCTACCGGCTGATCCCGTCGTGGCCGCGCTGGCTCTGCGTGCTGAACCTCGCCGCGCTCTACTGCTACACCGGCGTGGTCAAGAACGGCGCGGTGTGGGCGAAGGGCGACGCGCTCTACTACGCGCTCAACATGGACCACTTCTACCGCTACTACCCGCAGCAGGTGGCGGCGGTGGTCGGCCTGACGGTCTTCCGCCTGGCGACGTGGGTGACCCACTGGTGGGAGGCGCTCTTCCCGGTGCTGATCATCGGCGAGGTGACGCGGTGGGCGCTGCGCGAGCAGATCGCGCCGCTGAAGGGCGGGAAGCTCTGGTTCGTGCGGGCGATGTGGGTCTTCTTCGGGCTCGGCTGCGGGACGACCGCGCTGATCTCGATGCCGGTGCACTACGTGCCGGGGGTGGCGCTGAACCTCTCGACCCAGGAGTTCCAGATCTTCTTCGGCCTCGCGTGGCTCGGCCTCGTGGCCTTCCTGGGCGGGCTCTGGTGGGTGCTCGGAAACAAGCCGCCGGCGGTGAGGATCCGCGGCACGCGCTACCCGATCGACCGCGAGTGGTTCTGCCGGTGGATCCTCGGCCGCCGCACCTGGCTCACGCTCGGCTTCGTGTTCCACGGGAACCTGAACGTGATGATGAACATCGGCATGTTCCCGCCGGTGATGCTCTCCACGTACTTCACGTACTTCCACGGCGATGAGACCGCGAAGCTCCTCCGCTTCGTCGGCAAGCGGCTGCCGCGCTGGGTGCCCTTCATCCCGGAGGACGTGCGCCGCGGCGAGCCGCCGCTGCCGGCGGAGGACCGCCGGCTGCCGCACCACATCCGGGACTCGCAGCAGCTCCCCGAGTGGCTGATGTACGCGCTCGTGGCCCTGGCGGTCGCGGGGGTGGCGGCCCAGGTCCACGGGAAGCTCCACTTCGGGTGGACGGCGCTCGGGATCGCCGGGGTGCTGATCGTCTACACGTACGCGCAGGGCCACGCCCGCTCGAAGCTCTTCATGGTGCGGATGGCGGGCCTCCTGGGCGCGATCGGCGGGCTCATGTGGCTCTTCTCGCGCGACGGCGAACGCTGGACGGCGACCCGGGCGGTGGTGCTGCTGGTGGTGCTGGCGATCTACGGGCTCCGCAAGCTGGTGCCGGCGATCGACCGAGGCCTCTCGAACCTCGGGTTCGCCTGGGTGGCCACCGACGCGCCGAAGGCGCCCGATCTGCCGCTCTCGGACCCGCACACGACCCACATCCGCGCCCCCTGGGCCTACGGCCCCGGCGGCCGGATGATCGTGTCGGCGCTGGTGATCTGGCACGTCACCGGTGTGGCCGTGTGGCTGATGCCGGACAAGGACTGCCTCCACTGGCGGAACGAGGCGAAGGGGGTGTTCCGCGAGTGGCTCCTCTACACCTCGACCGATCAGTCGTGGGGGATGTTCGCGCCCAACCCGCCGCGCCACAACGTGTTCATGCGGGCGGTGGTGATCGACAACAACGACGAGAAGTGGGACATGCGGACCGACGTCTACGCGCCGGAGCGGAAGCCCATCCCGTGGGTCTGGAACGACCGGATGCGGAAGATGAACCGCCGGATCATCGGCGGCGAGTCGGGCAAGGGCGACTGGTACCAGAAGTGGTACGCGCGCTACCTCTGCCGGATGTGGACGATGGCCCACGACGGCGAGCCGCCGAAGAAGGTGGAGCTCTTCAAGATCTCGTACCGGATCCCGAGCCCCGAGGAGGTCACGAAGAAGGGCTGGTACGTGCCGGAGGAGCTGCTGGTGGAGAGCGGCGAGGAGCGCCGCCAGTACACCGAGAACTGCCGCACCGGCATCACCGCGCAGGTGCCGAACGAGCACCTGATCCGCCACGGGATCGCGCCGAAGGCCGACGACTACTTCAAGCCGTGGGTGAAGGACCGCAAGAAGAAGTGGGACTCCCGCCACGCGACCCGCGGGATCATCAAGCCGTCGATCGAGCGCACCAAGCGGACGATCGCCAAGGCGAAGGTCGAGGCCCGCACCGTCAAGGCGGAGCGCTCGGACACCGGCAACAACTGATCGCCCTCGCGGCGGAGGACGAGCGGGCACCGCCGGCTGGCGGCGGCCCGCTCGGCCTCTTCGCGTGCGGTGCCTCGCTTGCGCGGGTGGGCGCCGGCGCCGATAGTCGGCCCTGATGTCCGGCCTCGTAGGTCTCCCAGGCCCGCTCCTCGCGCTGGCGGATCGCGTCGTCAACAGCGACGCGGTCGCCCTCTCGCCGACGATCGGCTGGCTGATGCTGCTGGCGGCGACGCTCCTCGGGCTCGTCTTCGTGCTCCACCGCGAGGGCTGGCGGAGGATCTGGCTGCGCGCCGAGGACCCGCGCTCGATCGCGGTCTTCCGGGTGGTCTTCGGCCTCCTGACGATGGCGAACATCAACGGGCTCTGGGAGCTCTTCACCTACCTCTTCACCGACGAGGGGCTCTTCCTGACCGACGCGGCGCGCGAGGTCTTCGCCGCGTCGCAGTTCGAGGGCTTCGGCGACGGGCTCGGGCCCGACGACCCCTACGGGTTCTTCGGCTGGGGGGCGCTCGTCGAGTTCCTGAAGGGGCCGAAGTTCTCGCTCCTCTTCTTCTGGGACTCGCCGACGGCGTTCTGGATCCACCTGGCCGCGTTCGAGGTGGCGTGCGTGTGCTTCGTGATCGGGTTCAAGACCCAGTGGACGAAGTGGCTGACGCTCCTCCTCTTCCACTCGATCATCCTGCGGAACCAGGTGTTCTGGGAGGGGACGGAGAACGTCTACCGCTGCTTCCTCTTCTACCTCTGCCTCTCGCGCTGCGGGGCGGCGTACAGCGTCGACAACTGGCTGCGCTGCCGGCGGCTGCGGCGGGAGGGGCGGCTCTCGGAGCGCGGCGGGCCGGGGGACGGGGCGGGCGCGGCGCCCTCGGCGGCGCACCCGCGGGGGCTGGAGGCGATCTACCGGCTGGTGCCGGCGTGGCCGCGGATGCTGATGATCCTGCAGACGGCGGCGCTCTACTGCACGACCGGCGTGGTGAAGAACGGCGGGGTGTGGGCGGCGGGCGACGCGTTCTACTACGCGCTGAACCTCGACCACTTCTACCGCTTCGAGCCCCAGCAGCTCTCGGCGATCTTCGGGACCACGCTCTTCCGCCTCTCGACGCATGTGGTGCACGCGTGGGAGGCCGGCTTCCCGCTGGTGGTGCTGGGGCTCGTGATCCGCTTCGCGCGGCGAGAGAAGATCCCGGCGCTCACGGGGGCGTGGGCGTGGGCGTCGCGGCTCCTCTGGGTGGGCTTCGGGGCGACGGTGATGGCGATCGTGCTGGTGGCGCTGCCGGTGCACTGGCCAGACCCGCCGCCGAAGGACGCGCCCTCGCTCGCCCAGGTGGAGACGATCTTCACGGCGGCGTGGCTGGGGCTGATGGCCGCGATCGCGGTCGGCTGGCCGCTCCTCGACGGGAGGCGGGTGCTGGGGCTCCGGCTGCCGCGCTGGCTGAACCATGAGTGGGTGTGCACGTGGCTCCTCGGCCGGCGGGTGTGGCTGGGGCTCGGGGTGATCTTCCACGCCCACCTGATGGTGATGATGAACATCGGGTGGTTCACGCCGGCGACGGTGTCGACGTACATCATCTTCCTGAATGGGTCGGAGATCGCCCATGTGATCCGGCAGGCGGGGATCCGGCTGGGGCGGCTGCGGGTGCCGGGGATCCCGGGGTGGGTGCGGCGCGGCGAGCCGGTGACGCGGGCGGAGGACCCGACGCTGCCGCACCTCCACCGCGACGCAGCGGCGCTGCCGGGGTGGGCGCTGACGGGAGGGTTGCTGGCGGCGTCGTTCGGGGTGGTGCTGGCGGTGCCGGGGGCGCTCCTCGGGCGGCCGATCCCGTGGGTGTGGTCGGGGATGGTGATCGTCGCGGGGATGGCGGCGCTGGCCTTCCGCGAGGCGCGGGCGCGGGTGGGGACGCGGCTGCCGACGATCGATCCGAACACGGGGCGGCCGACGCGTCCGTGGGCCTACGGGCCGCTGGGGCGCTTCGCGGCGGGGGCGCTGGTGATCTATCAGGTGGGGGGGGTGGCGGTGTGGCTGATGCCGGAGAAGGACTGCCTCTCGACCTGGCGGTCGCGGGCGCAGGACCCCTTCAAGTGGTGGCTGCGGATCACGCACACGAGCCAGGGGTGGAACATGTTCGCGCCCAATCCGCCGCGCACGAACCTCTTCATGCGTGTGCTGGTGGAGGACGCGGCCGGCGAGACCTACGACCTGAACACGGACGTCTACCACCCGGCGAACCGGCCGATCCCGTGGATCTGGTACACGCGGCAGCGGAAGATCAACCGGCGAGTGGTGGGCGCGGAGGGCGGCGCGGGGGCCTGGTACCAGAAGTGGCACGCGCGCTGGGTGTGCCGCGACTGGGCGCTGCGAAACGGCGGCGAGGAGCCGGCGATCGTGAAGCTCGTGAAGGTCTCGTACAACATCCCGGCGCCCGAGTGGACGGCGGAGCACGGGGCCTACGACCCGCAGGAGCGCTTCAAGAAGACGGCGCGCGAGCAGGTCGCGTACACGGCGGTGTGCGCGGACGTGCACGGGCAGCTGCCGGACTGGATCCGGGCGCGCCACGGGCTGCCGCCGCTGCCGCCGGAGCGGCCCTTCAAGGCGTGGCCGAAGGAGCGCGCGGCGAAGTGGACGGCGAAGGTGGCCGAGCGGCGGAAGCAGGGGCGCGACCCCGGGCGGCCGCCGGTGGTGCCGGCGCTGGTGGTCCTGGGGGTGGCGATCTTCGTGGCGCGTTGGCGGCGGATGGAGCGGGCCGCACGCGGCTGAGCGCGGCTGCTACACTGGCGACATGCGGGGGGGGCGCTCGCTCACGCGGTGGTGGCTCCTGAGGCTCGGGCCGGCGCTCGGGTCGGCGCTCGGCTTCGCGGTCGGTTGTACGGTGACGCTCGAGCACCGGCTCGCGTGCGGCGACGGGTTCACGGACGCGGTCGCGGGGGAGGAGTGCGACCCGCGGGATCTGGCGAGCTTCGAGCGCGCGTGCGAGGAGCGCGAGGGGGTGCTGGAGGGGCGGGCGATCTGTGATCCGACGACCTGCACGATCCAGACGAGCCCGGAGATCTGCGCGTTCTGTGGCGACGGGGTGATCTCGGGGGGCGAGGAGTGCGACGGGGACAACCTCCGCAACAAAAAGTGTCAGTCGGGGGAGGACCAGGTGACCTGCGACCCGGTGAGCTGCACCTTCGACTTCTCGGAGTGCCCGCTCTGCGGGAACGGGGTGCGGGATCCGGACGAGGAGTGCGACTGGAACCATGAGGGCGGGGACCTGACGGAGGCGGTGCTCTGCTCGTCGCTCGCCCCGCTGGGCGACATCGACGACAAGCCCTACTCGCAGGGCGAGGTGCCGATCTCGGCGTGCTCGAAGAGCTGCACGCTCTCGCGGAAGCCGTGCTCGTTCTGCGGCGACGGCGAGCTCGACCCGGCGAACACGGACATCGGCGCGAACGATGTGCCGGTGATCCGGGGGGCGGAGGTGTGCGACGGCGGGCAGGTCGATGACGACGCGCTCTCGGACTTCTGCCAGATGATCTGCAAGCTCGAGCCGGGCGACGCGCCGTCGAGCCTGGCGCTCCGCTGCGACGCGATCTGTGGCGAGACGTGCAGGAGCTTCACGGCGCCGCCGATGGACCCGGATCCGATCGGGGCGGCGCGGTGCTGCGTGCGTGGCGGGGAGAGCTGCGACCCGACGATCCCGTGCTGCTTCGACCTCGACAACGGGACGATGGGCGAGGGGTGCACGCTGGTGGCCGTCGACACGCCGGACGGGACGACCTTCGTCGATCGCTGCCGGTCGATCTGAGGGCGCTCGGCGAGGTGTCTTTGAGGACAGGTCGAGCGCGCGCGCCGGCGAAACGGCGAACGCCGGCCTCGGGGGAGGCCGGCGCTCGGGGTCGCAGGCTCAGAAGCGGCCGACGTAGCCGATGCCGCCACCACCCGGGATGAGGGTGGGGCCGACCGCGGCGGTCTTGACCTTGGCGCGCTCCTTCTCGGGGGACCACGCCTTCCAGCGCTTGTAGCGGGTGGAGTAGCCGGCGCCGACGAGGAGGAGGAGGAGGCCGGCGGTGGTGACGGCGGCGCTGACCGGCACGACGAAGGTGCGGTGCGGGGCGTACTTGCAGCCGACGGTGTTGGCGGGCTCGGGGCACTGGGTGAGGAGGACCGACGCCGTGAGCGCGCCGGCGCCGACGCCGAGGAGGGTGCCGCCGGCGATCATCATGCCGGTCCCCTTGGCCGCCTTGCCGCCGATCTGGGGCTCGGGCGGGCGCTCGGGGCCCTCTTCGACGGGCGGGGGCGGAGTCGCGGGCTCGGGCTCGGGCTCGGGCTCGGCCTCCTGCTCGGCCTCG
>WBZL01005625.1_pt1 | contig 10307 bp, 12 predicted proteins | sample 5204291 | NCBI WGS metagenome assembly WBZL01 (sample SAMN12344345, study PRJNA552823) | activated sludge metagenome | biome: Activated sludge suspended growth; feature: Nitrification reactor; material: Wastewater; isolation source: activated sludge from nitrification reactor of wastewater... | reverse complement strand
CCCGCTCGGTAATCATGCCGTGGCCCTCGCCCTGTAGTGGCGGATGGCGGCGACCCGGTCGACGCCGGCGGCCGTGACGTGCAGGACCCACCGGTCCCCACCCCGCGGCCCGGCCTGGCGGTCGATGCGGACGAGGCCCTTCCCTTCCAACGCGAGCCACACCGCCCGGCCGCCGAGTTCGGCGCGGTCCACGCCCACCGTCTCCGGCGCGAGGGGTAGCTCGCTGGCCTGGCGCGCACCCGTAGAGCGACTCGCGGCGGCACTCGACGCCACCGTCGGCACCATCGAGCGGCCATCCACTGCGGCGTGGAGGCGTTGCAACTCCCGGGCCTGCTCACGGGTGAGGGCGCTCACGCTTCCACCCTACCGTCGCTCTCGCGGGACGCGGCGGCCTTCTCCATGACGGCGATCCCTTCGGGGTCGCACGTGTGCGGCTTGTACGGGAAGGCGTGCGCGCCGTGCGTGTTGACGCTCGCCTCGCACATGTACCAACGGCCGGTCCGGGTGGACTGGACGAGGCTCGCGGCGCTACCGCAGCACGAGCACCGCCCGAGCTTCGTCCCCTGCCGCGTGAACAGGGCGTTCCCCTGGCGGTCGGTGGAGACGATGAGTCGGCGGGTCGCGGGCATCTCGGGCGTTCCTCTCGGTGGTGGGGTGACCGAAGCCACACACGCACTATACACCCGATGGGTGTGTGCGCAAGGGTGCGTGATATTGGGTGGCGACACGCACCCGCCATGACGAGGGAATGCCCCGCGGCACAACGCGGCACCCCGCGGGGCACCGTGGAGCCCAGCTATGGCGCTCCCCACTGTCGACCTCACGGACGTCGAGATCCTCCGGACCGGGGGCCCCTACCGGGGCGTCGGGTCACCGGACGGCGGCGACCACATCACCGAGGACCACCTCGAAGCGATGGCCCGGAACTTCCGGGACCTCCGCGGCGAGATCGATGCACCGAACAAGGTCGGGCACATCGCCAACCAGCGGGACGTCACCGGGCCCGAGTTCCTCGACGGCTCCGGCGCCCCAGCTTTGGGGTGGCTCGACAACGTTCGGCGTGAAGGGGACCGGCTCCTCGCGGACATCAAGGACGTCCCCGAGAAGTTCGCGGACCTCATCAAGGCCGGGGCCTACCGGAAACGGTCGGTCGAGTTCCTTGACCGCTACACGGACCGCGAGGGCCGTGCGCGTGAGTGGGTCCTCACGGGCCTCGCGTGGCTCGGTGCCAGGCGCCCCGCCGTGTCGGGGCTCGCTGACGTCCACCGCATGTACGCGGAGTCGTTGGCGGACGAGGGAGTGCGCGCCGTGATCTACGAGGCCGCCCCGGCGCCGGCCGACAACGAGCACCCGGGAGGGGCTTTGGACAAGGCACTCGCGCAGGCCCTCGGCCTGCCGGAGGACGCCACGAGCGAGCAGGTCGCCGAAGCCCTCGGCAAGCTCGTTGCGGACTCCAAGACGGCCGCCGAGACGGTCGGCACGCTCCGTGACGAGCTTGCCGCCGCGAAGGCGAAGATCGACCAGCTTGAGGCGGCGAAGGCCGACCCCGAGCCCCTCGCGGCCGGCGCCATCCCCGCGGAGGTCGCCCGCCAGTTCGAGGCGCTCGCCGCCACGAACCGTGACCTCGCCGCCAGGGTGGAGACGCTCTCGAAGCGCGCGGAGGCCGGTGAGGACGCCGCCCGCCGCCTGTTCGAGTCGCGCCGCGACGACGCGATCACCGCCGCCCTGCGCGACGGGAAGATCGACCCCGCGGCCCGCGAGACGTGGGTGAAGCAGTACGAGGCGGACCCCGATGGCACCGTCCGCCTGTTCGAGGCGATGCCGCGGAACCCCGTCCTCGTGGAGCGCGTCGGCCGCATCGACCGCGGCCAGGACAACCCGGAGCGCGACGCGGAGGAGAAGGCCCTCCGCCAGTTCGCGCACGACACGTTCGGCCCCGAGGGCGTCGCCGCCTTCGAGGCGATGGACAAGCTCACCGGAAAGGCGGCCTGACGTGGGCGGCATCGTTGAGTACCACGTCGGCGGTACCCCGCCGATCACCATGACCGTCGGGTCGGGGGGCGTCGTCGGGGGGAACCTCGTCGAACTGTCCGCGGACTGGACGGTCATCAAGGCCACGGACAACTCCAAGACCGTGATCGGCGTCGCCCTCACGGACGCGGCCGCCACGGAGAAGGTCGCCGTTGCGGTGTCCGGCGTGTACCCGCTGACCGCTGCGGCGGCCGGTGTCGTCACGCAGGGCGGCCGGATCATCGCCGCCGGCTCCGGGCTGTTCAAGGCCGCACCGGACCCCGACGGCACGTACAGCGAGGCGGAGGGTGAGATCGTCCTCCAGATCGTCGGTATCGCCCTCGCGGACATCGCCAACGACGGGACCGGTCCGGTCCTGCTGACGATCGGCTAGGGGGACTGATGCCGGCAAGCACCGTCTACGACGTCGACTCCCCGAGTCTCAGCGTCCAGGTTTTCCTCAAGCAGCCGATGAACGTCGCGCGGGCCCTCACTGCCCTCACGTGGCAGCGGTACGTCGCGGACCGGATCTTCCTCCGGGGCAGCGCCGAGAGCGTCGCTGGTGGCACCGCACGTTACGAGCGGGCGGAGACGATCTTCCTCGACCGGGCCGCCGCGCTGCGCGCCCCACGGTCGTCGTTCCTGCGGGCCGGTTCGGATGAGGACATCCGCACCGCCGTCGCGCAGGAGTACGGCCTTGAGGTGCCGATCGCGTACCGCACCATCCGCCGGAACCAGCGGGACATCCTGTCCCGGAACCTGCGGAAGCTCGCGAACAGCATCGTCGACGCCGTCGACGACGTCGCGATCAACCTGATCCTCACCGATGCCGACGTCCAGACCACCGGCGCGAGCGCCGACTGGTCGACCGGATCGACGGACATCATCAAGGACATCGCTGGCGCCCGGAAGGCGATCCGCGAGCAGAACCAGGGGTATGAGGCTGACACCCTCATCCTGAACGAGGCGCAGGCCCTCGACATCATCACGGACGCGGACCTCCGGGACGCGATGCCGCGGGAGTCGATGACGAACCCGGCGATGACCGGGATGATCGCCCCGTTCATGGGGTTCCGTCAGGTCCTCATCACCAACACCCTGACGGCGGGGAAGGTGATCGTGATGGACTCCCGTTTCGGCGGGACCATCGCGGATGAGGAACTCGACCCGATCGAGGACTACGTCGCGTTCTCGCCGGGCGGGGACTTCTACCCCGTGCAGACGAAGGTCTACAAGTCGCAGGAGACCGACGAGGTGATCGTCCGTGGCCTGCGGACCCCGGTGATGTACCTCACCGACCCGAAGGCGATCTTCATCCTGACGAGCGCCTGACGATGACGCCGGCCGGAGCGATGCGGGTCCTGCGCACCAACCCCTCATGGTCCTACTTCGCGTGGGTCGATGAGAACGGGGATTGGCGGCAGGCGCCGCCCGACACGGTGATCGAGGTTCCCGGGGAGGCCGCCGAGCGTGGCCTCTCCACGGGGGGCCTCATGGAGGTCACCGAGTCGGACGTCACGGCCCCCACCACGGACCCCGGCAACGCGCCGGGGTCCAATGGTGCGGCGGCCGGGGACGGGTACGACGACCTCAAGGCGGATGGCCTCAAGGCGCTCCTCACGGAGCGGGGCCTGCCGGTGTCCGGGACGAACGGGGAGCGCATCGCGCGCCTCCGTGAGTTCGACGCCGCCGCCACCGGGGGCGAGTAGCCCCCATGAGTGGGAGCGGACTGGCGCGCCCCCCGCGTCGAGGCATCGCAGCGGGGGCGCGTTCACCTAAGCGGGTGGACGCGTGAGCGCCCTGTACAGCGCCGCGACCGCGTCCGTCGCGGTCACCGCCGCGCAGGTCGGGACGGGCTTCACCGCGTCCCGCACCACCGGCGGCGGCGCGACGGACCGTGTGACCGGTGGCGGGACGGGTGAACGAGTTACCGGCGGGACGACGTGAGCCACGTCCTCGGCCAGGTCGTGACCGTCACCGGGACGTTCCGTGACTCCGCCGGTACCGCCGCGGACCCGACGACGATCACCCTCACGGTGACCGCACCGGACGGCACCGACGAGACGTACACGTACGCCGCGGGGCAGGTCACGAAGGCCAGCACAGGCGTCTACGTCCGGGCCGTGGTGCTCGACATGGCGGGGACGTGGACGTACCGGTGGGCGGGTGAGGGCGCCGTCGAGCAGGTGTTCGACGGGTTCCTCGTCGCGGACCCCGAGCCGTCCCCCGTCCTCGGCCCGCACGTCTACACCGACACCGCCGCGGTGGTGCGCCGCGCCGGGCAACTCCTCGACGACCTCGGGGAGACATCCTCCCCCACCCTCGAAGCGGTCCGGGAGTTCATCATCGAGACGGCCGGTGAGGTGAACGTCCACCTCCTCGCGAAGGGCCACGGCCTGCCGGTCACGAACCCGGACGCCCTCCGGATGCTCGCCGGCGTGAACGGGGACGGCGCGATGGTCCGGGCCCTTGAGGCCAGGTACGCGACGGCCGCCGGGACGGTGGACTCCGAGCCCCTCGGGATCCTCACCAGCGCCCGCGCCAGGTGGGACGCCGCCCTCGCCGCGCTCCTCGCCGGGACGCACCCCCTGTTCGGCCTCCTCGCGGGGCCATCCGACACGACCTCCGCCGGTGCGGTCGGTTCCCTGTGGACCGACGAACCGACGTACATCCCGGAGGTCGACCTCACCAACAACCTCGGCACCGAGGTCTACAAGGGAATGCCGCTATGACGCCGATCCCCGACGGGCACCCGTCGATCGAGGCCGTCCACGTTCCCGGTGAGGGCGTGCTCCACCCCGCGGACCCGGACGTCGCCCCGGCGGCCCCCGAGGTCCCCGCCGTGGACGTCGCCCCCACCGAGGAGGACGGGTCCACCAACAAGCGCCGCCGCCCCCGGGCGGACGTCGCCCCGGCGGCCCCCGAGGTCCCCGCCGTGGACGTCGCCCCCACCGAGGAGGACGGGTCCACCAACAAGCGCCGCCGCCCCCGGGCGGACGTCGCCCCGGCGGCCCCCGAGGTCCCCGCCGTGGACGTCGCCCCCACCGACGAGCCGGACGGTTCCACCAAGCGCCGCCGCACCACCCGGGCGGACGCCGAGCCCACCGAGGAGGCGTAGCCGATGGCCGCGACCGACACGTACGTCTGCGCGGAGATCGAGGAGACGCCCGTCTACGAGGGCGCCGACACCTCCGCCACCCCATACCGCCTCTCAACCAACCGGTTCTGGTTCCCCGCCACCGCGTTCCAGGTGAACCCGAACACGGAGTGGATGAGCCGCACCAACGAGGCGCGGAACATCAACGCCGCCCCCCCGGACCTCGTCAACGGGTTCCGGCCCGCCGGGTCCATGTCGCTGTTCGCGTACCCCAACAGCCTCGCGTTCCTGCTCATGCTCGCCGGGTGGGACGTCGCGATCACCAACGGCGCCGGCACCAACGAGGTGCAGACCCTCACCGCGACCGGCACGGTCAGCGGCGGGACGTACACGATCGAGACGCCCGCGGCGATGGGCGGTGAGATCACCGACCCCATCCCGTACAACGCGTCGAACGCGCGGATCCAGAAGGAACTTGAGCGCCTCCCCGGTGTCCGGAAGGGCGAGGTCCTCGTCGGTGGCGGCCCGTTCCCCGGGACCCCCGTGACGTTCACGTTCCGCGGCCGGTGGGCCGCGACGAACGTCGACCTCCTTGTCTGCGAGGACGCCAGCATCACCGGCGGCGGCACTGCCGCGATCGCACAGACCACCCCCGGTGCCGCCGGCGCGGTCGTCGACCCCGACGGGGCAGGCATCCCGACCGGGGCCCGCCGCCTCGTGTTCACGAAGCGGAACAAGTCGACTGCCCGGTCCGCGCAGTTCACCGTCGCCCGCGGCCAGAACTCGTTCTTCGAGCGCGGGAACGGGTTCGGTGTGCAGTCCCTTTCCCTGTCACAGGCGGGGGACGTCAGCGCCGACCTCGTCGGCCTTTGGTACCGGCGGATCGTCGACCCGTCCCTCACCCCCGCGTTCGACACGCTCGCCGCGCACCCCCTGCGAATGGGTGACCTGACGTTGGAGTGGGCGAACGCCGAGTCCCTCATCGACGACTTCTCCATCTCCATCGCGAACCCCCTTGAGGTCGGGGACCACCGCGGCATCCGGTCGTTCTTCCCGAAGGTCCTTGAGCACACGGGGGAACCGACGATGCTGACCGGGTCGATGTCCACCCGGTACATCGTCGACGCGGACATGGACCTCCTCATGAGCGGTGACCCGTTCGCGGCGACCGCGAAGTGGGTGAGCGAGTCACTCGTCGGATCGACTGGTGGCGCGTACTCCATGTGGGTCGAGATGCCCGCGTGTATGCACAAGAGCGGCGGCCCCGCCGAGCTTGGGAACAACCGCCGGTGGCCGGCGTCGTTCGAGTGGGCGGCCCACTACGACGAGTCCGCCGGCTACGACGCCAAGGTCACCCTTGTCTGCGGCGTCACCGCCTTCGAGACGTTCAGCTAGGAGCGTCTCGAACCCCTGCGCCCATCTCGGATCCGCTCCCCGGGGTGGGCGCAACCCCCCGTCCACCCACGACAAGGGAAGCCCCAATGCCTCAGAGCTTCACCATCGGCGGCCAGGCGTACACGATGCGCCCACGGTCCCTCACCCTCGACCTTGAACTCGGTGGGGAGCACGGCCCAAGGTCCGCGCTCCGTGACCTCCGGATGGAAGCGTTCCGGATCCAGGTGTTGCGGGAGTCCGCGCAGGGCCGGTTGATCGAACAGGCCCGCACCGGGAAGGCCCCGGACCTCACCGCCGTCGACGCCTTGGTCGCGGAGATCAAGGGGTACGACGTCGAGATCGAGGGGATCGACCTCCGGGAGACGGAGGCGATGATCGCGTTTGTGGAGGTCGTCCTCCGTGATGCGGATGGTGGCGCACCGGACCGCGACGTGCTCCGTGAGGCGGACGTCGAGGACATCACCCGCGTCCTCGACGCGGTGTCCGGCATCCCTCCTACGGACGCGGCGGAGTAGCACGCTCGATGCACGGGTTCCCCGTCCTCACGGATGACACGGTGGAGGCGCTCGCCGCTGGCGTGCGTTCCTCCGAGCGCGTCTATGAGGACGCTGGGGCCCTTGTCGCGCAGGGCGTGCCGTGGGACGCGGCGTGGTCGTGCCCCATCGAACACCTCGCCGCGTTCCAACGGGCGCACGCCGCCGAGACACGCCGCCTCGCGGTTGAGGCGGCACGGGGGTAACTGGTGGCCGCCGAGGACATCACACTCCGGGTACGCCAGACCGGGGCGGAGGCCACCGCCTCCGATCTCGAACGTCTCGCACGGGAGGTCGACGGCCTCGGCCGGATGCGGGCCCGTCCCCGCATCGAACCCCGCGGCATCGACCAGGGCACGAAGTCCCTCCGGGAGGCGACCCGCCAGTCGGTGAGCCTCGGCAAGGGGTTGGGCGGCGCGCACCGCGGGGCACTCCTGCTCCGTGGCGCACTCGTCGGCCTCGCCGGTGCGCAGGTCACCCGTGGCCTGTGGGCGACCGTCACCGCCGCATCCGACCTCACGGAGGCGGGGAACCGGGCGATCACCGTGTTCGGCCGTGACGGCGTCCAAGCGGTACAGCGGTTCTCGAAGATCTCCTCGCAGGCGTTCGGGATTTCCCGCCGGGAGTTCCAGGACACCGCGGGCACGTTCGGGGCGATGCTCATCCCGCTCGGGGTCCTCCCGAAGCGTGCCGCGGATATGTCCGTGGCGATGACGAAACTCGCCGGTGACCTGTCGTCGTTCCACAACGCGAACCCGTCGGACGTCCTCATGGACCTCCGCTCCGGCCTGGCCGGGGAGACGGAGCCCCTCCGGAAGTTCGGTATCAGCCTGAACGACGCGCGGTTGAAGGCGGAGGCCCTGCGCCTCGGCCTCTCGGATGGGAAGGCGACGCTCGACGCGAACGCGAAGGCACAGGCCGCCTACTCGCTCATCATGAGCGACGCCCAAAAGACGGGTGCGGTCGGGGACTTCGCCCGCACACAGGGCCAGTTGGCGAACCAACTCCGTGTCGCTAGGGCCGCGACGGAGGACGCCGCCGTCGGCTTCGGGAAGATCCTGCAACCCGCCGTCCGTTCCGGTGTCCGGTACCTCACCCGCGAGGTACTGCCCGCCGTCCAGGCGTTCGGTAACGACCTGTCGAAGGTGTTCGAGCGGGACGACCTGTCCCCCGCCGAGAAGTGGTCGAAGTCCTGGGAGATGTTGAAGGACACGGGCCTCCCGGCCGCCGCGAAGGAAGCCATCTATGACGGGATGGTGGAGGTCGGGACGCGCGCACCGGGGATCATGCTCCGGGCGATGGCGGAGGCCCCGTGGCCGGCGAAGGCGATCCTCGGGGCGATGCTCGTCCGCCGGTTCGGGCCGGTGTTCTCCCTCCTTGGGTCCCGTGCCGTCGACGCGATCGGCGCGGCCCGCGGTGGCGGAGGCGGCGGCGGTGGCCTGGCGGGTGGCCTCTCCGGTGGACCCGTCCCCGTCATCGTCACGAACCCGGGCTTCGGTGGGAAGGGTCCCGGCGGGGTGCCCCTCCCCTACCCCGGTGCGCCTGGCGGGGCGGGCGCCGGGGCCGCCGGTACGGCAGCGCGCAGCGGGCGGGCCGCCCGGTACGGGATGGGTGCCGCCCGGTTCGGTGCCGCCGCCCTCGGCCTCGGTGGGGTGCCTGGCGCCGCACCCGCGGTCGGTGCCGCCGCCGCGTTCGCCGCCCCAATCGCCCTCGGCATGGGGGTCAACAAGCTCGCCGACGCCGGGAAGTTCGAGGGTGTCCCGGGGTTGCGTTCCATGTTCCCCAGCAAGGCGCAGTACGCGCGGGACATCAAGCGGATGCAGGACGAGCAGATCGCCGCATGGAAGGAAGGGAACAAGAAGTTCAGGGCGGTCATCGGGGAGCAAAACCCCTTCGCGAACGTCGGCGGCCAGTTGGACAAGGAGATCCCGAAGCTCCGCAAGTCACTCGACCGGATGGACACCGCGATCCGGGAGACCAGCCCCAAGACCCGCCGGAGCGCCAAGGCCCTCAGCGACGAGGTCCTCGCCCGGTTCCGGGATATGCCCCCGAAGGCCCAGCAGTTGGGGGCGGACACCGTCATCAGCATGGTCGCCAGCATGGAGCGCCGCGGTAAGGCCGCGAAGGGCTCGACCGCAAAGGTCGTGAAGGGCGTCACCGACACCCTCGGGGAACTGCCGACCGCCGCGCAGCGCGCCGCCGACAACGCCGCCGCGAAGCTCGACCGGATCAACAGGAAACTCTCAGACATCCGGTCGGCCGCGCAGATGGCGGCGGACAGCGTCCGGAAGGTCGGGTCCGGGACCGACGACCGCACTGTCGGGAAGTGGGGCCAGTCCCGCGGCGGCATCATCCCCGGCCGGTACACCGGCGTTGATACGCACATGGTTTGGATGGCGCCCGGTGAGCGCGTCCTCCCGCCGTACATGGTGGACGCGATCGACTCGAAGGCCGGGATGCCTGGCCTCGTCGACTCCACGATCTACCGCATGGGCGGGAAGATGGGCGGCACGGGGTTCGCGAAGGGCGGGTGGGTGAACCCCGTCCCGTCCTCGTCGAAGATGATCGGGAGCCCCGGGGCCGGCACCCACTCCTACTCGGAGAACGGGTCGCATTGGTACGACGACACGGCGTATGACATGGGCGCCGGGGAGGGCGCACAGGTCCTCGCGCCGCACGCCGGGACGATCACCCGTATCCAGGGAGGGAACCTCCGCGACGGCCGCTACTACGGGTTCGGGGTGTACCTGTCCGCCGGCGGCGGCCAGTTCTTCCTAAAGCACTTGAAGTCGGTGTCCGTCGCCGCCGGGGCGAAGGTGAAGGCGGGTCAGCCGATCGGGACGCTCGGCGGGACGGGGATCCTGAACGGCGGCCCGCACCTTCACATCGGGGCGACAAGCCTCGGCCTCCTCAAGGCCGCGGTGTTCGCGAAGCGCGGTGCGGCGACAGAGGCCGACGACGAGGACTCCCACGGCAAGGAGTCCGACAAGACGGAGATGGAGTCGATGCTCGACTTCACCCGCGCCGGTGGCCTTGCGAACCGGAAGAACATCGGGGCGAAGTCCGGGCGGTACGCGGTCGCCCCGTTGTGCGGTGGGTGGCCCCAGGCATCGCTGCGGAAGTCGATCGTCATGGCCCGCTGGTCGGTGAGCACCATCGTCGACCGGCGCGTGATCCAGCGCTGGATCGGTGCCTCGACCCACCAGTTCGGGATCAGTTCGTCGAGGATGCGCGGATACACGACCCCGCCGTACATGTTCTTGCTGCCCGGG
>WBZL01005624.1_pt1 | contig 10309 bp, 10 predicted proteins | sample 5204291 | NCBI WGS metagenome assembly WBZL01 (sample SAMN12344345, study PRJNA552823) | activated sludge metagenome | biome: Activated sludge suspended growth; feature: Nitrification reactor; material: Wastewater; isolation source: activated sludge from nitrification reactor of wastewater... | reverse complement strand
GATGCACGCGACGATCGCGCCCGCCGAATCCATCAGCGTGCCGTCCCAGTCGAATACGATCAGTTCAAAGCGCTTGCCCATAGTCCTTGTTCTCGTTGCTATCCAGCCGGGAAAGAAAACTGCTCAAGTCGGGCGGCAGCCGGGACTCCAGATCCATCGGCACGCCCGTCAGCGGATGAGGCAGGGAAAGTTTGGCGGCGTGCAGAAACATGCGTTTGAGGCCACTCTTTATCAAGACCTTGTTGAGGGCGAAGTCGCCGTACTTGTCGTCGCCGGCCAGCGGATAACCGAGATGCGCGAGGTGAACACGGATCTGATGCGTACGGCCGGTCTTCAATTCCACCTCGAGCAGGCTGAAGTTCTCCCAGCGGGCAACCAGGCGGACGATCGAATGCGCCGGCTTGCCGTCCTCGGACACGCTGACCCGCCGTTCGCCCTCGGCGGTCAGGTGCTTGTGCAGGGACAGACGGATGTGCTGAAGGGTGTTTTGCCAGCGCCCCTTTACCAGTGCCAGATAGCGTTTGCTAATGCCGCCATCCCGAAAGAGGTCGTGGAGCCGGGTCAGCGCCGAACGCTTCTTGGCGACGATCAGCAGACCGGAAGTTTCACGATCGAGGCGATGCGCGAGTTCCAGCAATCGTGCGTCGGGCCGGGCGCGGCGCAACTGTTCGATGACGCCGAAACTGACACCGCTGCCACCATGTACGGCCACGCCGGCCGGTTTGTCGACAACGATCATGGCCTCGTCCTCGAAGGCCAGCGTGAAATCGCGGGCGGGCACCGCGGGTCTGGTGGTGGTCGACGCCGAGACCCGCATCGGCGGCACACGAACGACGTCGCCGCACTTCAGGCGGTGTTCAGCACCAATCCGACCTTTGTTGACCCGGACCTCGCCACTCCTGAGAATCCGGTAGATATGGCTCTTCGGTACGCCCTTGGCCAGCCGGAGCAGATAGTTGTCGATCCGCTGACCATCCGCCTCGTCGCCAACTTCGAGCAGCGTCGCCGATTCTTTGCTTAACTCATTCATTTTGAAATATACTCGGCCTCGGATTGCCGTCCTGCGACGGTGTGCCCGGCGGCCCGAAGGGCGTCGGTGGCATCGTTCTCCGGGGCGTTGTCGTTTTCTCTCCTGCCCATCGGATAATCCATGGAAATCTGTGAAAACGGCGAATGGCGCTTGTAGGGTTGCTGAACAATCAGGTTGCAGCCCCTCCCGCCTTCGGAGCAACCCCGAGGGTATGTCGCTCGCCCGAAGCAGCGATACTACTTGATTGCGCGCAACACAGGCACAGACGATTTCTCCGACGTGGGCGGTATGCCGGCGTCGGTCATGAACCCAACGACAAGCGTTTGCCAACCGGCCGATAGTCCAGCCATCGATACCGCAGACTTAGTCGCCGCCGCTTGAATTCGAGCGGCCGATTCGTAGGAATTCGTCGTGCCCTGCCCGCGCGCGGGAGCACACATGAAACGCATGCTTTTCAATGCGACGCAGGCCGAGGAACTCCGCGTCGCGATTGTCGATGGTCAGAAGCTGATTGACCTCGACATCGAATCGGCAGCCAAGGAACAGCGCAAGAGCAATATTTACAAAGCGGTCATCACCCGCATCGAGCCCAGCCTCGAAGCCGCCTTTGTCGATTACGGCGCCGACCGCCACGGCTTCCTGCCATTCAAGGAAGTTTCCCGCGCCTACTTTCGATCGGACATGGAGCCGGGCCGGGCCAAGATTCAGGATGCCCTCAAGGTCGGGCAGGAACTGATTGTCCAGGTGGAGAAGGACGAGCGTGGCAACAAGGGCGCCGCGCTGACCACGTTTGTCTCGCTGGCCGGCCGCTACCTGGTGCTGATGCCCAACAATCCTCGCGGCGGCGGCGTCTCGCGGCGCGTCGAGGGCGAGGATCGCCAGGAACTGCGCGAGGTGATGGACCAACTTGACGTGCCCGGCGGCATGAGCCTGATTGCCCGCACCGCCGGCATCGGCCGCAACGCCGAAGAGCTCCAGTGGGACTTGAACTACCTGATGCAACTGTGGCGCGCCATCGAGGGTGCCGCCCAAGGTCAGAGTGGCGCCTTCCTGATTTATCAGGAGTCGAGCCTGGTCATTCGCGCCATTCGCGACTATTTCCATCCCGAAATCGGCGAGATTCTCATCGACACGGACGATGTGTTCGAGCAAGCACAGCAGTTCATGGCCCATGTGATGCCGGGCAACGTGGCGCGCGTCAAACGTTACCGGGACGACGTGCCGCTGTTCTCCCGTTTTCAGATCGAACACCAGATCGAGTCGGCCTATTCGCGCCAAGTCAATCTACCCTCCGGCGGCGCGGTGGTCATCGACCATACCGAGGCACTGGTTGCGGTGGACGTCAACTCCGGCCGCGCCACCAAGGGCTCGGACATCGAGGACACCGCCTTCCGCACCAACCTGGAGGCTGCCGACGAAGTGGCCCGCCAATTGCGGTTGCGCGATCTAGGGGGCCTGATCGTCATCGACTTCATCGACATGGAAAGCACCAAGAATCAGCGCGAGGTGGAAAATCGTCTGCGCGACGCGCTCCACTTCGACCGAGCCCGCGTTCAGACCGGCAAGATCTCGCGCTTCGGCCTGCTCGAACTCTCGCGCCAACGACTGCGCCCGGCACTGGCCGAAACCAGCTATATCACTTGCCCGCGTTGCACAGGTACCGGCCATATCCGCTCCACGGAATCGGCCGCGTTGCATATCCTGCGCATCCTCGAAGAAGAAGCGATGAAGGAGAACACCGGCGCCATCCACGCCCAGGTGCCCGTTGACGTCGCGACCTTCCTGCTTAACGAAAAGCGAGTGGACATCGCGCATATCGAGGTACGCCATCGCATCAATCTGGTCATCGTGCCCAATCGGCAGTTGGAGACGCCGCAGCATGAAATCGTCCGCCTTCGCCACGACCAGTTGAACGCCGACGACGCGGCAATTCCGAGCTACCAGATGGCCGAAAAGGCGGCCGAGGAGCCCTATCAGCCACCTTCAGCGCAGACCGAGCCAAAGACGGCGCGCCAGGAAGCCGCTGTCAAGGGCATTACCCCGGATCAACCGGCACCCATCGTAGAGCCCAAGCCCGAACCGAAGGCTAAGGAAGCACCCGGCTTCTTCGCCAAACTATTCGCCTTCTTCGCGGGCGGCAAGCCCGAAGAAGCCCAACCCGCAGAGGAGCAGAAGGCCCGGCCGCCCCGCCGCGAGCGTGGCGAGCGAGGCGACCGTGGCGAGCGCTCGGAGCGCAACGGACGGGATCGTGGCGACCGAGGTCGCAATCGCAAGGAAGGGCGCGACGAAAAGCGCGAGGAACGCCCCGCTCGCGAATCGGTCGAGCGCAAAGAGGGCCAGCAAAGTCAGCGCGGCCAGCAACCGCGCCGCGATGAGGCGACGGCCGATGGTCAAGCACCACGCGACGGCAACCGGCGGCGCCGCGATGGCCGCGATGGCCGCGAAGGGCGTGACGAGAAACGTGACGAACGAGCAGGCGGCGAGCCGCGTCAACCGAAGCCACCGCGCACGGAAGCCACGACGATTCCGCGCGGCGAAACGATGCCCAATTCGGCTCCCCAGGCCGCCGAAAGCGGTTCCGCACCGGATGGAGGCAGTGACAATCGCCGCCGTGGTCGTCGCGGCCGAGGTCGTGGTCGCAGCGAGGAAGGTGCGCAGACGACTGCGACCGAGGGTGGGGTTGGCAATGCCCTGGGGGCCAATACCACCGAGGCCAAGCCGGAATCCGTGGCGGCAGCAAACCGCCCGATGCCTTGGCCGGTACCGATGCCGGTCGCGGCAACGCGCTCGACGGTCTCGGATGCCGCGCCGACCAGCCAACCGATCGATTCCGCTCCGCCGTCAGTTGCCTCGCCAGCAATGGTCTTGCCGGCCGTTCCCGCCGCCAGTGCCGAAGCCGGCGTCGAGGCGACGGCCAAACCTGAACCGAAACCCGCGCCGGCGCCGGCATCTGCGCCAGCGGTGGATCTCGCGGCCACTCTGGAACAGGTTGGTCTGGTCATGATTCAGACATCCAGCGCCGCGACGCAGCCGGCGACTTCGGCTGAAACGCCAATCACGCTTGGACGCAAGCCCAAGGTTCCGGTGGTGATTGCAGAGCAACCGTTGCAGATGGTGGAAACGCGGCACAACTGAACCACGCGCTTGGCGAATGAACTGAACGGCCGCCGCGGAATTCCGCGGCGGCCGTTTTGTATTGCTTGGCCAGGTAACGACTACACGCGCCGCCGTACCGATTCGATCAAGCCAAACGCACCGGCCTCGACCAAATCAAGTACCCGTTCGAAACCCTCTGGCCCACCGTAGTAGGGATCCGGTACTTCGTCGTCATCGATGCCGAGCGCGTACTCCAGGAACAAGCCGAGTCGATGTTGCTGATCGGCGGGGCATGCCTGACGGAGCAGCGCCAGATTGTCCCGGTCCATCGCCAGAATGAGATCGAAACGCAAGAAGTCAGCATCCTTGACACGTCGAGCCCGCAATCCGGACAAATCATAGCCACGCCTGGCAGCAACTTTGCGGGTACGACCGTCGGGCGGCTCACCGACGTGGTAGCCATGCGTCCCGGCCGAGTCCACCTCAACCGCATGACCCAGTCCAGCCTTTTCGATATGGCTGCGCACCACCCCCTCGGCCGTCGGCGACCGACAGATGTTGCCCATGCAAACAAGAAGAATTCGAATCATGATCGTTTACGCCCAAGCAATTGTCGCTGCTGCCGCCGACGATACACCAAGGACTACGCCGAATCGCGACGAAAATCGATCCGACAATTGTTTGATGGCCCCATGAAAAGGTATTATGCACATCTATCTATCCGATCCCTCCAAGGGCGGATCAATAAGACAAACCAGAGTGGAGCCTCGAATCATGGAAACAAGCCGCAACGAGCCAATCCCGGTCACCCTTATCCCTGGTGATGGCATCGGCCCGGAGATCACCGCAGCCACCCTACAGGTACTCGACGCATTAGGCGCCCCCTTTACCTGGGATCAGCAGGTTGCCGGTGCAGCCGGCGTGGCGGCCTGTGGCGATCCCCTGCCCCCGGCTTGTCTCGACAGCATCCGCAAGACCCGGCTTGCCCTGAAGGGCCCATTGGAAACACCGGTGGGCGGTGGCTACCGGTCATCGAATGTGCGTTTGCGCGAGGAGTTCAAACTATATGCCAACCTGCGGCCGGCCCATACCATCATCCCCGGCGGTCGCTACGACAATATCGATCTGGTGCTGGTCCGCGAGAACAACGAAGGCCTGTACATGGGCTACGAGCACTTCATTCCTATCGATGGCGATCCGCACGCGGTGGGCATGAGCACCGGCATCAATACGCGCCAGGGTTGTCGTCGCATCTGCCGTTTTGCCTTCGACTACGCAATCCGCAAGGGCCGCAAGAAGGTAACCGTGGTGCACAAGGCCAACATCATGAAGGCGCTGACCGGTATCTTCCTTGAAACTGCACGCCAAATTCACGAGGAACACTACAAGGACAAGATAGCCTTAGAAGAAGTTATCGTCGACGCCTGCGCAATGAAACTGGTGATGAACCCCTGGCAGTTCGACGTTCTGGTAACGACCAACCTGTTCGGCGACATCCTCTCCGACGAGATAGCCGGCCTGGTGGGTGGCCTCGGCATGGCACCGGGAGCAAACATCGGCGAACATGCGGCAATCTTCGAGGCGGTACATGGTTCGGCGCCGGATATTGCCGGCAAGGGTATCGCCAATCCGATCGCGCTCATGCTGGCCGCCGCCATGATGCTGGACCACGTTGGCCGCAGCGATCTCGGCGACCGTCTGCGCAAGGGCATTGACGATACCTTGAACATCGATCTGGTACGAACCGGTGACCTCGGCGGCAAGGCGGGCACTGGTGCATTCACCGATGCTCTGCTGAAACGGATTCGAGCGCAAGGCTAATCCACTTGCCCTGCTCGGCCCAGCCGCACGGGTCGGGCCGGTTTCATTCACGTCCCGCTACTCGACAGCGCCTTCGCCGCGCAAGTAGTCGGCTATCTCGCTATTGCCGGCCTTGACTGCCAGTCGCAGCGCCGTATTCCCTTGGGCATCCTCGAGGTCCATATCGGCATCCGCATCGATCAGGATCTTGACCACTTCCTTGTGACCGTTCTTGGCAGCCAACATGAGCGCTGTCTGTCGATTCGGGGCGGGAGCATCGAGGACGACGCCCTTGCTAGCCACCAGAAAACGAACGATGTCGACCTGCCCACTGAATGCGGCGTAGTGCAACGCATTCCAGCCCCGGCTTGCGATATCGGCACCGGCAGCGACCAGACGGCGAACGACAGGCAGGCTTCCTTTGAGAGCCGCCAAACCGATGGCGGTATCACCATACTTGTTCTGTTTCAGAATATTAGCTCGTTTACTTAATAGGAATTCTAGAAGTTGTACGTTGTCGTTTCTGGCGGCAAACATCAGCAAGGTGGTACCGGAACGGTCTGAGGTATTCGGATCCATGCCGCGCTCGACTAGATCGACCACCACATCGCCCCGATTGTCCCGGGCTGCGACGAGGATATCGTCATAGGCGCCAGCCAGTGCCGGCGGCGGAGTGGCCCCGACAGATAGCCAGAACAGAAGCAAACAGATCGCTTTACGCATGAGCATCGAGAGAGACCGCGAACAGCCGGCAGAAGTTCTCGGTGGTCGCCCGCGCCAGATCATCCAACGACATGCCGCGCAAACGCGCCACCTCTTCAGCGACGTAACGGACAAAGGCCGGCTCGTTGGTCTTGCCGCGATATGGCACGGGTGCCAGGTACGGGGCGTCGGTTTCCAGCAGAATTCGGTCCAACGGCAAGGCGGCTGCAATCTCCTTCAAGGCGGTCGCGTTCTTGAACGTCACGATCCCGGAAAAAGAGACGTGGAATCCCAGCGCCACCGCCTGCCGAGCGGTTGCCAAGTCTTCGGTAAAACAATGAAAGACGCCGCCGATATCCCCGGCCGCCTCGTCGTTCAGAATCCGCAAGGTGTCCGCTGCCGCTGCTCGCGTATGAATGATCAGGGGTTTGCCAGCCTGCCGGGCAGCCGCGATATGGACCCGAAAGCGCCGCCGTTGCCATTCGAGATCACCCTCCAGCCGATAGTAGTCGAGGCCGGTTTCTCCTATGGCAACCACCTTGGGATCCCGGGCCAGCCGGACCAGCGTATCCAGATCGGCTTCCGCTCCGTCCTGGGTATCGGGATGGACGCCGACTGCCGCAAAGATATTGCCGTAGCGGCGGGCGATGTCGACTACCGCGGGAAAGCGCTCCAGCGTCACACCGGCACACAGCGCGGCAATGACCCCGAACTCGTTCATGCGGTGGATGAGATCCGGAAGCTGCGCTGCCAACTCCGGAAAATCCAGATGGCAGTGGGAATCGACCAGCATGCGACGTCAGATGGTGTGGGTAACGCGGGAGGAGTTGAGATGGCCACCCAGAATGGCTTCGATCTTCCGACGCACCGACTGGCCACTTTCGTCACCGCTGAAGTGAACACCGATGCCCTGGGTCTTGTTGCCCTGACTGCCTGGCGGTGTGATCCAGACAACCGTGCCGGCAATCGGCAGCCGCGCCGGCTCGTCCATCAGTGATACCAGCATGAAGATCTCGTCGCCGAGGGCATACTCGCGGCTTGAAGGAACAAACAGTCCTCCTCGCTTCAAGAATGGCATATAGGCCGCGTAAAGCGCTGACTTGGAAGAAATATTCAGCGAGAGAATACTGGGACGGGTACTGCCCGCCTTGGGACTGGGAGGGATGGTGGGTTCACTCATGGACGATCGGTAGCCAAAGCACGTAGGTAGCGTTCCGCCAAGTCTTCAAGGTAAAGCCGTTGATTCAGAGGATGACTCGCCAAGCGACGCATTTTCAGTAGATCATTGTAGCAACGGATCAAACCGGCCACCGACGACGTTGTCGCCAGTCCTATAGCGGCTCGGGCGCCGCGATCGACGAAACGACCACGTGCCGCCATCTTCTGCTGCGCCAGATCGAATATCCACTTCTGCACGACGCCGACCAGCGTCTCCATGGATATTCCAGCCTCGGCCTTCAACTGCAGTTGGGACTCCCAGCGCGCAGCCAAGGCCAAGGGGTCTCGCCCCGGTTCGGCAAGACTATCCAACAGGGCATTGAGGGGGCCGCCGTGCCCGCGTTCGTACTCATCCCAGGCGAGCAGTGGCGCCCCGCCCATCAAGGCCAGCAATTCCTCGGCGGTGGCACTCCCCTTTTCGGCCAGCCAGCCATGCGCCTGAGCCAGGGACGGCCGAGGCATGTTCACCACTCGACAACGACTCCGAATGGTTGGCAACAAGCGTCGCCACTGCGATGAAATCAATATAAAATAAACGCTTGCCGGTGGTTCTTCTAGTATCTTAAGAAGTGAATTCGCCGCCGGCACGTTCATCGCTTCGGCGGGTTCAATCACAACGACCCGGGCGCCATTGCGATGCGAGCCAATGAAGACGAAGTCTTCCAGAGCGCGAATCTGATCAATGACGATCTGTCGGCTTTTCTTCTTGTCCGTCTCCGATCCCGACTCATCGACCTCCACATCGGCTTCGGGAATAATGTGGCGAAAATCAGGGTGATTGCCGGCGGCCAGCCAACGACAAGAAGGACATGAACCGCATGCCCCCTCTGGGCCCGGCGCTTCGCACAACAGGCGAGCCGCCAACGCCCAGCCGAACACCCCTTTGCCGATGCCCTCCGGCCCAATTAGCAACAAGGCGTGCGGCAATCCTCCGCCGGGCACGGATAGCTGCCCCCAAATCGGGGCATGCCATGATAAGCATTTATATTCAGATGGTTGCAATTATATTTTCAAGTAATTTCTCTATATCAGCAACGGATCGGGAGGCATCAATTACCCGGATTCGTCCGTTGCTCGCCGTAGCACGAACCAGATACTCGTCGCGAACGCGGGTAAAAAATTCGGCTTGTTCCCGCTCGAACCGGTCAAGTTCACGCGCCATCCCGACGACGCGCTGATACGCGACTTCGACGGGCACATCGAAAAGGAGTGTCAGGTCTGGTTGCAGTCCGTCCTGCACCCAACTTTCCAGAACTGCCAGTTTAGCCCGCGACAACCCGCGGCCACCACCCTGGTAAGCGAAGCTGGCATCGGTGAATCGGTCGCAAACCACCCAATCACCCCGCGCCAGCGCCGGTTCGATAATTTGCGCAATGTGCTCACGCCGGGCCGCAAACATCAGGAGCGCTTCGGTTTCCAGATGCATCGGGTCGGCCAGCAGCAAGGCACGCAACTTCTCGCCGAGCACGGTGCCGCCCGGCTCGCGACTTTGTACGATGCTTAGCCCACGTTGGCGCAAGGTCCGCACCAGCCAACTCAGATGCGTACTTTTGCCTGCTCCGTCCAGGCCTTCGAGCGTGATGAACTTTCCGCGCCTCACCGACCCTCGCCCCCTTTTCGTTTCTGGTACTTGGCCACGGCGCGATTATGCTCCTCCAAGTTCCGCGAGAAGACGCTGCCACCGTCCCCTCGGGCAACAAAATACAGTTTGTCCGATGGGGGAGGATGCAGCGCCGCCTGGAGAGAAGCGAGACCGGGCATGGCGATCGGGGTGGGCGGCAAGCCCGGCCGAGTGTAGCTGTTGTAGGCTGTATCCGTGGTCAGATGGTGCTTGCGCAGATTGCCATCGAACTGTTCACCCAATCCATAGATCACGCTCGGGTCAGTTTGCAGCAACATACCCTGGCGCAGGCGATTGACGAACACCGAAGCGATTTGGGGACGGTCGCTTGCCAGGCCCGTTTCCTTTTCGATGATCGAGGCCATAATCAAAGCCTGGTACGGGGTATCGTACGCCACGGACGAATCGCGGCCGGCCCATTCGGCAGTCAGCCGTCGCTGCATCGCCCGGTAGGCGCGGCGCAGAATGTCAACATCGCTCGACTGCTTGGCGAACAGGTAGGTATCGGGAAAGAACAGACCTTCGGGATGTGCTTCGGCAGCGCCGATGCGCGTCAGGATGTCGCTTTCCGTCAGTCCGGCGGTATCGTGGCGGACATTGGGATCGGCATCGAGCGCGGCCCGGAGTTGCCGAAAGGTGCGACCTTCGACAAAGACGATCTCTGCCTGAGTCACGTCGCCACGGGTCAGTTTATCCAGCAGGTCCCACGCAGTGATCCCTGTGCCGATTTCGTAGCTGCCGGCCTTGATGTCGGCGGCTTTGCCCGCTAGACGGCCAAGCCAGGAAAACTGCCAGGGCGAGAATCCGACGCCGGCGTCGGCGATCTGCTGTGCGGCGCCGCG
>WBZL01005623.1_pt1 | contig 10309 bp, 6 predicted proteins | sample 5204291 | NCBI WGS metagenome assembly WBZL01 (sample SAMN12344345, study PRJNA552823) | activated sludge metagenome | biome: Activated sludge suspended growth; feature: Nitrification reactor; material: Wastewater; isolation source: activated sludge from nitrification reactor of wastewater treatment... | reverse complement strand
ACCTACACGCCGGGAGCCGGCTTCTCGGGGACCTCGTTCATCCGGATCGTGGCGACCGACGGCATCGGCGAGGGCATCCGCACCATGTTCGCCGACGTGGTCGGCGGCGGCCTGCCGCCGGTGGTACCCGATCAACAATTGGTCGTCGACGCCGGCGACACGTTCACGGTGACGTTCGTCGCGCAGGACGACCTGCTGGGTGACCTCGGCGCGGGGGACCTCGTGGCGAGCACGGACGACCTCAGCGACTCGGTGCATCTCGTCGACTGCGACACCGCCGTCGTGCCGTTCACGTGCACGTACTCGACCGATCCGGGTGTCGCCGGCCACGCGACCCTCACGAGCACGTTCTCCGACGGCTTCAACGAGACCACGGGCGTGGTCGAGGTGACCGTGCAGGTGACCGAACGGCCGCCGACGGCCCAGCTGACGCTCGAGACCTCGGCCTGGCCGCTCACCGGCGAGACGATCAGGGCACGCGTGCTGGTGACCGATCCGGAAGGCGCGCCGGCCACCTGCCGGATCACATGGGGCGACGGCACGACCGACCGGGTGCGCGTCGTGCGCGGCGCCTGCGTCGCCACGCACCGTTACTCGTCCGCCGGGCTGATGACCGTGACGGCGACCGCCACGGACACCACCGGGCTGACGTCCGAGCCGGCGACGAGTCAGCTCAACCTCACCAACCGCCGGGCCCGGCTCGACGGCGAGGTGTCGTGGCGGACGGCCGGTGCGCTGTACCGACTGAAGGTGGAGGCCGAGCCCCGCTCGGGCCAGGTCGACCTGCGCCTGCCCGACGGCCGCCGACTCGAGGGTCGGGTGACCACGATGGCCGTGTTCGACGGCAACGTGGCGCTCGTCGTCGGCAGCGGCCGGTTCGACCGCCGCAACGTGACGTTCGAGATGGTGGTCACCGATGGCGGGCGCGGACGCAACGCGGTCGATGCGGTCACGGTCACGATCGTCGGTTCGACGGGCACCACGCTGCTCTCGCTCACGGCGCCACCGCTGACCGGCCTCACGTTGCGCTGAGCCATGATGGGCGCATGACGGCCACTCCGGACATGCTCGTCGGCGCCGAGCGAGCCGTGCGACGCGCGCTCGTCACGCTCGAGCACATGAACAGCGAGAACACCCAGGAGTGGGACCGGACGATCGCGACGTTCGGCCACGCCCGGTACGAGCTGCCCGACGGCACGGTGCACGACGGCCGCGACGACGTGATCGCGTACTGGCTCGAGGGCCGCACGACGGTGCCCGATCAGCGCAACGAGCTCATCAGCCTCGAGATCTGCGAGGGCGGCCAGGTGCTGCTGCACTTCCACCTCCGCGGCACGCCGGCCGGACGCGATCGCAGCTTCCACCACCAGCTGTGGGCGGTGTTCGACTTCGACGACGACGACCTGATGACCAACGAGCGCGTGTACCTGGAGCGGCCGAGCGCCGAGGTGATCGCGAGTGGCGGCCTCCTCGGCGCCTGAACGTCACTGCTGCTGCATCGCCATCAGGTACTCGGCCCGGGCCATCTCCGGCGTCAGCGGGGCGTTGCCCTTGGGGAGCGACAGCACGACCCGTCGGATCGTGCCGGTGAACGTGAAGGGCGAGTGGTAGGCCGGCCACACGGGCGAGACCGTGTCGCTGCCGACCTCGAGGCCCTCGCTCGACGAGAAGGCGACCGCGTTCATCCGCTCGACGACCACACGTGCCGACAGGTGACCGTCGACGTAGAGGCGAGCCTCACCGGAGTTGGGTGCGGTGCGGTCGAACAACACGTCGATCAACCGGCGCCCGGGCGCCACCGGCGTGTCGGCGGTCGCGACGTAGTGCGCGCGACCGAGGAAGTTCTTCACGTAGTGCAGACGGCCGTCGAGCAGGCACAGGCTGAGCCCGCCGTCGACGCCGCCGTACGACACGATCACGCCCTCGTCGCCCGCGCGGATCTCGACCTCGGCGCTGATCGTGTACGAGCAGTCGCGCAGGCTCGGTGACCCCTGGCGCGGCAGTCGCACGCGACCGGTGTAGCTGTAGAAGTCGCGGGTCTCGAAGATGCGCGGCTTGTCGGCCAGCAGCCGGGCGAGCAGCGTGTCGTCGAGCGGTAGCACCTGGTGGCGCTCGGCTTCGTCCCACCACAGGTCGACCAACTGCTGCAGACGTTCGGGTTCCTGCTCGGCCAGGTCGTGCATCTCGGACATGTCGTCGTCGATGCGGTACAGCTCCCACCGGTCGGCGTCGAAGTCGCCGTCGTGCATCTCGTGCTCGATCGGTCCGAGCCGTTGGGTGATGGCCTGCGACCAGTGCATCGTCACGGCCTTCCACCCGTCGGCCCAGATGGCGCGGTGGGCGAACATCTCGAAGTACTGGCGGGTCTTTCGCGTGGGCGCGGTCGGGTCGTCGAAGGTGTACCGCAGGCTCGTGCCCTCGACCGGGCGCTGCGGGTGGCCGCGCACCACGTCTGGCCACTCGATGCCGATCGACTCCATGAGCGTCGGCACGATGTCGATGATGTGGTGGAACTGCGGGCGGATGGCCCCGTGGTCGGTGATGCCCTTCGGCCACGACACGACCAGCGGATCGCGAGTGCCGCCCTCGTGCACGAACGACTTGTACATCCGGTTCGGCGTGTTGCCCGCCATCGCCCAACCCGACGCGTAGTGCGGGTGCGTGTGCGGCGCACCCCAGTCGTCGAGGTGCTGCAGCATCTCTGCCACGGAGTCGGGGGCGCCGTTCATGTAGCCGAACGAGTTGAGCCGCCCGTCGCCCGCACCCTCGGCGCTCGAGCCGTTGTCGCTCAGCACCATCACGATCGTGTCGTCGCGCAGGCCGCTGCGGTCGAGGTGCTCGACCAGACGGCCGATGGCCGCGTCGGTGTGCGTGACCATCGCCGCGTACACCTCCATCTGCCGGGCGTAGAGGCGGCGCTCGTCGTCGCTCAGGTCGGCCCACGGCCGCACACCCGGGTTGATGTCGGGCAGCGTGGTGGTCGAGGGCACCAGGCCCATCTCGATCTGCGTCTGCAGCGTCTCGGCGCGCACTGCGTCCCAGCCGGCGTCGAACACGCCGCGGTACGGGGCGATGTACTCGGCAGGCACGTGGTGTGGCGAGTGCGTGGCGCCGAACGCGAGGTAGGTGAAGAACGGCTTGCTCGGTGCGACGGCCTGCAGCGTGCTGATCCACTCGAGCGCGTGGTCGACGAGGTCGTCGGTGAGGTGGTAGCCGTCCTCGGGACGGCCGGGCGCTTGCACGCGGTGGTTGTCGGCCCACAGGTCGGGCTGCCACTGCGAGGTCTCGCCGCCCATGAAGCCGTAGTAGCGATCGAAGCCCTGGCCGATCGGGAAGCGGTCGAAGGGACCGGCGGGCGTGATGTGCTCGTCAGGCGTGAGGTGCCACTTGCCGAGCGCCATCGTGGCGTAGCCGTGTTCGCCCAGGACCGCAGGCAGCATCGCCGCGTCCTTGGGGATCCGGCCGTTGTAGCCGGGGTAGCCGGTGGCGCGCTCGGTGATGGTGGCGATGCCGACGCTGTGGTGGTTGCGACCCGTGAGCAACGCAGCGCGGCTCGGGCTGCAGAGCGCGGTGGTGTGGAAGTTCTGGTATCGCAGACCCTCGGCCGCGAGCCGGTCGATGTGTGGGGTGCGGATGCGGCCACCGAGTCCGCCGAAGCAGCCGAGCTGCGCGAACCCGAGATCGTCGAACAGCACGATCACCACGTTCGGCGCACCTTCGGGCGGCGACGGCGGCACGGGCCACGCCGGCGTGGACAGCGCCGTGGTGCGCCCGATGGGGCCGGGATGCGGCGTGCCCTCGGGATAGGTGCGCAGTGTCATGCGTGCTCCTCCAGGTGTGGCGCGGCGGTGACCTCGACGGGCACGCCGTTCAGGTGCGGATTGCCCGACAGCGGGTCGACGTGGTCGTTGCCGGCGAGCAGGTTGACGTTCACACCCGGGCGCTCGGCTGCGACCGACAGCTCGACACCGGGCAGATCGTGGCCCCATCCGTGCGGCAGGCTCACGACGCCGGGCATCACGGCGTCGGTGACCTCGACGGGTGCGGTGATGCTGCCGACGTCGGTGGTGATCGTGGCGTGCTGCCCGGTGACGAGCCCGCGTGCGGCTGCGTCGTCGGGGTGCAGCTGCAGCACACAGCGCTCCTTGCCCTTCACGAGCGTGCGCAGGTTGTGCTGCCACGAGTTGTTCGACCGCAGGTGGCGGCGGCCGATCAGCACGAGCGGTGGGCGTGGCTCACCGAGGCGGGCGCGCAGGCGGTCGAGGTCGGCGACGAAGGCCGGCGTCGCGAGATCGATCCGTCCGGTCGGTGTGCGCAGCATCTCGGGCAGCCGTGGTTTCAACGCGCCGAGATCGAGGCCGTGCGGGTGCTCGAGCAGCAGCGGCAGGCTGAGCCCACCCGGGTTCGATCCGAACCCGTCGCCGTAGGGGCCGGTGCGCAGCGCGAGGTCGAGGATCCGCTCGGGACCACGATGCGGTGCGAGCGCCGCCATCAGCTCGGCCGGGTCGCGGCCGTGCACCGGACCGTGCTCGTCGGCGACGGCGATCTGCACGAACAGCGACGCCAGCCCGTCGTCCATCACATCGACGTCGACGTCGGGACCGCGTCCCTGCAGGATGCCGGCGAGCGCGAGCAGGGTGCGCCACTCGGGCCGTTCGTCGCGGCCGAGCGGCAGCACGGGCGGCGAGTAGTTGGCGATGTCGCGCATCGAGAACTGGTAGTAGGCGACGTCGTAGTGGCTGCGCTGCAGCGCCATCGGTGCCGGCAGCACGAGGTCGGCGTGGCGAGTGGTCTCGTTCAGGTACAGGTCGACCGACACCATGAAGTCGAGCGAGTCGAGAGCTCGGGCGAGGCGGTCGCCGTCGGGTGCCGACAGCACGGGGTTGCCGGCGATCGTGATCAGGCCGCGCACTCGTCCGTCGCCCGGCGTCTCGATCTCCTCGGCCAGGCACACGGCCGGCAGCTGCTGGAACGCGCCCGGCAGGCCGCGCACGCGGCTGCGCACCATGCCGTAGTCGGTGCCGAAGCCGACTCCCGGCGTGCCCGACGTGTTGAGCCCGAGTGCCGCCGGCCGCGAGAACATCGCGCCCCCCGGCCGGTCGAGGTTGCCGGTCGCGGTGTTCACCACGTCGAGCAACCACGCGCTCAGCGTCGCGAGGTCCTGCAGGCAGGTGCCGAGCCGACCGTGCACCACCGCCGACGGCGCGGCGGCGAGGTCGTGGGCGAGTGCCCGGATACGTCCCGGTTCGATGCCGCACCACGGTCCGACCAGCTCGGGCGTGAACGATGCGAGCGCCGCGGCGACGGTGTCGAGTCCGTCGACGTGTGCACCGGCAGCACCGGGGTCGGCGAGGCCGTCGGCGAAGAGCACCTGGGCGATGCCGGCGAGCAGTGCGGCGTCGGTACCGGGCACGATCGACAGGTGCTCGTCGGCCACGTCGGCGGTCTTCGAGCGTCTCGGGTCGATCACCACCAGCCGGCCACCACGGGCCCTCAACGCCGCGAGCCGTCCGGGCCAGTCGGGTGCGGTGGCGAGGCTGCCGTTCGACTCGAGCGGGTCGCTGCCGAGCAGCACGAGCAGATCGGTGCGGTCGATGTCGGGCACCGGGAACGCGGTGCGCGTGCCGAAGTGCACGCTCGACACGATCTCGCGTGGACGTTGGTCGATGCTCGCCGCGGCGAAGCGGTTGCGGCCCACGGCGCCGTAGAGCATCGTCGTGTAGATGATCGTCTCGTAGTTGTGCGACCACGGGTTGCCGCTGTAGATCGCCACGGCGTCCTTGCCGTGCTCGTCGACGATCGGCCGGAGCCGTTCGTGCACCATCCGCCACGCGTCGTCCCACGAGATCGGACGGAACTCGCCGTCGACCTTCGCGAGCGGCGTGCGGACCCGGTCGGTGTCTTCGTACAACCCCTTGAGCGACGAGCCCTTCGGGCACAGGTAGCCGCGTGAGAACACGTCGTCACGATCGCCTCGGATGCGGGTGACCGCGCCGTCGGCGACCTCGACGATCAATCCGCAGGTGGCCTCGCAGAGCGGGCAGGTGCGGACGTGCGCGTCCGCACCGGTCATGCCGTGGCCTCGGCGTTGGCGCGGTCGAGCACGTCGGCGCCGTTCAGGTACAGACTCTGCGTCACGTACGACGGGTTGGCCGCTGCGGCGGCACGGCACAGCTCGGCCTTCAACCGTCGGGCCTCGACCACTGCCGGGTCGCCTCCCTGGTCGAGCGCGAGCAGGTCGACGACGTGCAGTGCGAGCTTCAGCTCGCCGGCGTCGGCGAGGGCGCGCACCCGTGCGAGCACCGCATCGGGGTCGGTGATCGCAGCGCGGATCTCGCGCGCCACGTCGGCCGGGTGGGCCGGGTGCAACGACGTGGGGTTGAGGTCCTCCCACCACCCGAACTGCGTGCGGTACACGTCGCGCAGCACGTGCTCGAGCGAGGTGTAGCCCTCCATCAACCACGGCTTGCCGAAGATCTCCGGCGGGAACTCGACCATGTTGACGATCTCGGCGACGTTGTGGCCGCGGTTCATCAGGTCGACGACGGTGCGATGGCACCACCGCAGCGCGGCGGCCGTGGTCGACAGGTACTCCTGCACGGCGTCCGCGCCGCGGATCGGCTCGCCGAACTCGCAGATGAGCACCTCCGCCGGGAATCCAGCGAGCCGGTCGAGCGTGTCGGCCCAGCGGACGGGGTCGCGCACGGGACGCTGCGGACTGCCGACGTTGGGGAAGAACGGGATGCAGGCCGGGCCGCCGTAGAGCACGCGCTCGTCGGGCAGCCAGACGGCCACGGCATCGTCGGTCTCCGACGGGGCGTGATGGACCTCGATGCGACGGCCCGGCGCGTCGATCACGTAGATGTCGCGAAAGGTGTGCGTCGGCGTGGTGAACGGGAACTGCCGGCCCTCGAGCGAGCCGGTGGCGTAGCGGAACTGACGCTCGAGCAGCCGGTTCTGCAGCCCGTTCGAGTCCTGGTACCGCCGCTGGCGGCGCTCGACGTTCTCGTGGGCCACCACCTGCGGCACACGACCGCTCGTGCGCACGCAGTCGAGCACCCAGTCGCGGCAGGCGAGGTTGTAGCGCTGGTGTCCGTGGCTGAACACGAGGTGCGTGAAGGGTGCGTCGGTGCGGCTGCGGATCGCTGCGAGCGAGGTGGGCGCCTGGTCGCCGGTGTCGATCTGCACGAGCCCGTCTCGGGTTTCGATCGTCACCAGCCAGCCGGCCTGCTGCTGACCGAAGATGCCGGGTGCCAGATCGACCAGCAGGTGTGAGCCCGCCAAGGCGTCCTGCGACCGGTCCATGTCGGTCAGCACCTCGTTGCTGTCGTCGCTCATGACGTCCCCCTCTCGAACCGGGCACACGGCCGCACAGTTCTAGAATCACGATTCTAGTTATGACCGGGCGGGTGTCAACGAGCGCCACGCGCCGGCGAGTTCACCGGGGTGCAGTGCGTGGCTCGCCCAGCAGCGAGCGCAACCCGCCGACCACGAACTGTGCGGTCGAACGCATCGCCTCGTCACGGCCGCGAGGCGCCGGCGGGGCGTCGAGGTGGTCGGAGATGATGCCGCGCGCCATCGCCACGACCAGGTCGGCCGCGCGGCGCCGTCGGGCGGGTGACGCGTCGAACCACCTCGCGAGCAGACGGGCCACCTGTTCGTCCCACTGGTCGCGCTGGGTGCCCATCGCCCGCACACCATCGACACCCGTGACCCGGGTGACCCGCTGGAGCTGCCAGGCTGCGGCGTCCCGGTCGAGGCTCTCGTACAGGCGTCGGACGATCTGGTGCACCACCGCTTCGAAGCCCGCCGACGGGTCGAGCTCGCCCAGCTGGACGATGAACTCGCGCCGTCGGGCCGCCGCCTCGGCGAGGATCTCGCGCAACAGCTCGGTCTTGTCCGCGAACTGGTGGTAGAAGCTGCCGATGCTGATGCCGGCGGGCTCCAGCACGTCCTCCACCAGGTTCACGCCGTCGTGCCCTTTCGCAGCGAACGCGACGAACCCCGCATCGAGCAACCGCCTCCGGGTCTCGGCGGACCGGGCCTGCCGAGGCGGTCGGCGGCTCGCGCCCGACGGGGCTGCGGTCACCGCTCGCTCCACCCGCTCGTCCCCCTGCCGCCCTCGTGTCACGCGCCCGAACCTAGCCACGCCTCGACGACCCGGGACGCGTGCGGCGTGGACGGCCGGGAGATCGGCGACGAGCGCGGGCACGGGGTGCTCCGGGCCGCGAACGACGGCTCGGTACACTCGCCGCGTCACCCCCGGCGAGAAGAAGGATCTGACCCATGGGACTCATTCAGGCCGCAATCGGCGCACTCGGCGGCACGTTGGCCGATCAGTGGAAGGACTTCTACACCGTCCCCGAAGGCCTGCCGCCCACGGCTGCGCTGTTCGCCGCGGTCCCCCGCGGGCAGAACGCCGGACGCGGTTCCAACACCAAGGGTTCCGACGGCGTGATCACCAACGGCAGCCGGATCATCGTGCCCGAGGGCTACGGCCTGGTGCTCATGGAGCAGGGCGCGATCACCGGCTTCGCGGCCGAGCCCGGAGCGTACGAGTGGAACAGCGAGTCGCAGGACTCGCAGTCGATCTTCGCCGGGGACGGCATCGTCAGCCCGTTGATCAAGACGTCGTGGGAGCGCTTCAAGTTCGGCGGCCGTCCCGGCACGCAGCAGCGCGCGTACTTCGTCACGTTGAAGGAGTTGCCGAACAACCGCTTCGGCACCCAGAGCGAGATCTACTGGGACGACGCGTACATGAACGCGCAGGTGGGTGCGGTCACCCGCGGTACCTACACGATGAAGATCGTCGACCCGATCCTGTTCATCCGCGGATGGGTGCCGGCCACCTACCTCGAGCCGGGCAAGGTGTTCGACTTCACCGACCTCGACAACGACGCCGCGGCGCAGCTGTTCAACGAGGTCGTCGGCTCGCTCGCGCCGGCGTTCTCGATGTACACGAACGACCCGTCGAAGGGGAACCGGATCACCAAGATCCAACAGGACTCGATCGGCTTCGCGCAGAGCCTGTCCGCCGCGGTCGAGCAGAACTACCAGTGGGCCACCGGCCGCGGTCTGCAGATCGTGTCCACCGCGATCATCGCGATCGAGTACGACGAGAACACCCGCGAGCTGCTCCGCAACGTGCAGCGCGCCGATGCGCTGTCGGGTGCGCGCGGGAACTCGAACCTGCAGGCATCGGTCGCCGCCGGCTTCGAGGCCGCCGGTCAGAACGCCGGTCCGGGCGGACTGATCGGCATGGGCATGGCCGCCGGCACCACCGGCATCGGTGCGTTGCAGCAGCCCGTGCCGGGCATCGGTGCGCAGAGCACCCCGCCGCCGCCCACCGGTGCCGCCGCACCTCTGCCGCCGCCGGCTCCGGCTGCGCCGGCCGAGGAGGATCCGGTGGCGAAGCTCGCGAAGTTCAAGCAGATGCTCGACGCCGGTCTGATCACCCAGGCCGACTACGACGCCGCCAAGAACAAGGTGCTCGGTCTCTGACCGCGGCGCGCACACTGCGATGACCACGCTGCCACCTCCGGGAGAGGGTGCCAGTCAGCCGTCCGGCGAGTCGTGGGGCGCCCCGCCCCCGGCGGCGCCGCCGGCGCCGACACCCGCCTCCGCTGCGAGCACCCCGCCCGCGCCGCCGACGCCACCAGCACCGCCCCCGCTCGCGCCGCCGACGCACACCCTGATCGACACGCGCAACACGCGTCTCGACGACGGCGTCAACCGGTGCCCGCGGTGCGGCGCCACCGAGATCCAGTTGCGCCCCTCGGTGGGCATGCTGGTCTGCCTGTTCTGCCGCCACGAGTGGGCCGAGGCACGGCTCGACGAGTCCGTGCCCAACGGCGACATCGCCGCCCTCGTGGGCACCACGGTCGGCTCGGGCGCGTCCGACATCGCGGCGAGCAACGACGCGGTCATCACCCTGAAGTGCGGCGGCTGCGGCGCGGAGGTGGTGGTCAACACGGCCGAGCAGATGGGCGCCCGGTGCCACTGGTGCCGGCACGTGCTCACGGTCAACGAGCAGGTGCCGAACGGTGCGGTGCCCGACGCCGTGTTGCCGTTCTCGGTCACCCATCAGGCGGCGGTCGACAAGATCCACGAGTTCGCGGGCAAGCGCCGCCTGTTCGCCGACCGTGCGTTCGTGCGCGACTTCAAGCCCGAGAACGTGGTCGGCGTCTACATGCCGTACATGGTGGTCGACGCCAACGCGAGCGCCGACGTCGCCGGCTTCGCCGAGGTGCAGACCCGCCGCTACACGCGCGGCACCGGCGACAACAAGGAAACCGTCTACGACGCTGAC
>WBZL01005622.1_pt1 | contig 10311 bp, 4 predicted proteins | sample 5204291 | NCBI WGS metagenome assembly WBZL01 (sample SAMN12344345, study PRJNA552823) | activated sludge metagenome | biome: Activated sludge suspended growth; feature: Nitrification reactor; material: Wastewater; isolation source: activated sludge from nitrification reactor of wastewater treatment... | reverse complement strand
ACGCACGATTTGATGCGATAAGCAGAACCTATAAATATTTTATACACTTTCAGAAAAATCCATTTATTGAAGACCAAAGCTTTTGCTGGAATAAAGAAATTGATGTTGAAAAAATGAATAATTGCATACGGCAACTCATCGGTGAACATGATTTTTCTACATTTGAAAAAAAAGGCAGCGACAATAAAACATCGAACTGCATTTTATATGAAGCCTATTGGCAAAGCACGGATAATGGTTTAGTGTTTACGATAAAAGCCAATCGTTTTTTGCGTAATATGGTGCGTCGTATTACTGCAGCTTTGTTACTGCTAGGCACCAATCAAATGCAAGCAGCAACGCTCATTGAAGCCGTATTACAGCAAAAACCATTAGACGTTAAATTAGCAGTTCCTGCAAAAGGTTTATTTTTGTGGAATATTGACTATGGTCAGGCGATACAAGCAATCAATAAATAAGACAATAAAGCATGAGCACAAAACAAAAAGCTAGTGATTGGCATACATTAAAACGTGTTGTGCAATTGTCATTTCCATTTAAAAGACTCTTGTTTTTGTCTGTAATATTAGGAATTTTAGTTGCCGTCATCACACCACTAAGGCCTTATTTTATTCAGCTTACAGTAGATGAGACGATAATAAGACAAGAAGGAAAAGGCTTGGAAATGATGGGCTTAATTCTATTGATTTTGTTGATAGTAGAGTTTGTTGTAAAATATCTCTTCGGCTTATATTCTACAACATTAGGACAAACGATAATGCTGGATTTGCGCACTAGATTATTTGCACATGTGCAATCCATGCGTTTACAATATTTTGATAAAACACAAGTGGGCATAATTACTACACGAACTATCAATGATATTGAAGCGATAAATAATATTTTTTCAGAAGGATTAATTACCATTGTCGCAGATGTATTGACACTGATTTTTGTTGTTGGATTTATGTTGTATATCAACTTTAAATTAGCATTAGTATGCCTTATTACTTTTCCGATTATTATTATTGCCACCTATATTTTTAAAGAAAAAGTACGTGTTTCGTTTAATGAGGTTCGCGATAAAGTAGCACAATTAAATTCTTTTGTGCAAGAACATATTTCAGGCATGCGCATCGTGCAAATAAGCAATGCACAGCAACACGAATTCAATAAATTTGATAAATTAAACCAAGAACATTATCGTGCGAATAATAAATCAGTATTGTATTATTCGATATTTTTTCCCGTTGTTGAAGTGGTGTTAGCCTTAGCTATTTCTTTGCTTGTTTGGTATGGTGCACATCAGGTCATGAGCGACTTTGCAACTATTGGTGTGTTCACCTCTTTTATTTTATATCTCAATTTGGCATTTCGTCCATTGCGTATGTTGGCAGATAAATTCAATACTTTGCAAATGGGCATTATTGCAGCGGAGCGTGTCTTTAAATTATTAGACACAAATGAAAAAATAGAGAATATAGGCAAACATGCACCGACAAACATACAAGGTAATATTGCATTTGAAAATGTTTGGTTTGCATACAATAAAGAAGATTATGTTTTGAAAAACATAACATTTCAAGTAGATGCCGGCGAAACACTAGCTATTGTTGGTGCTACAGGCTCAGGTAAATCTTCATTGATTAATATTCTCAATCGCTTTTATGAAATCAATAGTGGTGCAATTTTATTAGATGGAATTAATACTAAACAGTACGAGCTATCAGCATTGCGCTCATACATTGGCACAGTGTTGCAAGATGTGTTCTTGTTTTCTGGTACAGTGCTCGAAAATATCACGCTGCGCAATCCTGCGATAAGCTATGACCAAGTCGTGCAAGCCAGCAAATTAGTAGGTGCTCACGATTTTATAATGGAATTGCCAGATGCGTATCAATACAAGGTAATGGAGCGTGGAGCAACTTTATCGGTTGGTCAACGTCAATTGATTTCCTTCATTCGTGCATTAGTATATCAGCCACAAATTCTCATTTTAGATGAGGCCACTTCGAGTGTCGATACAGAATCAGAACACTTGATACAACATGCAATTGAAACCTTGGTGAAAGGTAGAACATCAATAGTAATTGCACATCGATTGTCAACCATACAACACGCAGATAAAATCATCGTATTAGAACATGGTGAGATTAAAGAAATTGGTGCACCAATCGATTTATTAAAAATAGAAAATGGTTATTATCGCAAATTATATGATGTGTCTATACAGCAAGAAAAATTACGTACTTAATATAATTTGTAAAAACAATAATTATGGCTAATAAGCAATGATTTCTACTTGTTTGGCGTATTTGCGAATGTAATTTTGTATTATTTTTTTATTTTCAATAATTTCAAGAGGCTGTTGGATTGTACATTTTAGTTCTTCTGGTTGTTGAATATATGCAGGCTCAAAAAATCCAAATCCTTTATACTCGCCATTTTCAATTTGTATTGCAGAGCGCTCTGTGCCGCCTCTTCCATTATCTATAATAAAAAAGTTGTTGTGCGGATAAATATATTTAGATAATACTTCTTGCATGCGCTTATTATACTGTAATGCAGTATCGATTTTTTTAAATGTAGGCTCGAGTCTAAAATTTGATAGAATAGAATGCATCATCTTTTCAGCTTTAAACTTAGAAGAAAATTTAAGCAATGGATTATTTTCTTCCTCCAATAATTTCACCATCAGTTTGTGAAAACCTTGTGCATCTGTTTCAGAAAATAAACCATATTTATAAAATGCATTAGCGATAGGTCGATTAAATTTTGGAATTGTTTTTTTTATTTCTGCAATTTCTACTAATGAGGCGATAAGCTCATTGCCGGTTAATTCAAAGCTTATATCGCACACTTCTGCATGTAATTGTTGTCTGTTTTTTTCTTCTGGTTTAGTAGAAAAAAAGGTAAAAATATGTTCGCGAATATTTTTTGATTTATCTAGATAAATCACTTCTCCTTGTTCATTGTGAAAATAGAAAACGCCAACTTCTTCAGGCAGTATTTCAACAATCTTTGGATTTAATTTTGCTGGCAAATAGATTCTGTTGATATCATCTTGTAGATATTCATCTAAAATTCCTTTTGTATCATGTGTAATAAGTTGCTCCAGCAAAAGCGCAGTAGCAGCAGCATCACCGAAGGCGCGATGCCTATTGTCAACAGCTATGCCTAAGTCTTTGCAAATATTTCCAAGGCTGTGCGATCTGAACTGAGGAAATATTTTACGACTCAATTGTACCGTGCAAATATTTTTTTTGGTAAAAGGAATATTAATACGACGAAATTCGCTTTTTATAAAATTGTAATCGAATCGAGCATTGTGTGCAACAATTATTTTACCTTCTAAAAGTTCTAAAAGCGTGTCGGCAACGTCAATGAATTTTGGTGCATTTTTCACCATCGAATTAGTAATACCAGTAAATGTAGAAATAAAGGCACTTATCTCTTTTTCAGGATTTATCAAAGTTGTGTATTCGCCAATTTTATGTTTGCCATCGTGCAATACAATGCCTATCTCTATGATACGCTCAGCATTCGGATTGCCGCCTGTTGTTTCTAAATCAATTACTGCAAACATATTTTTTAACGAGCGATATTGCTTCTATATTATTTAATTAAAACTATCTCAAGTCTAATTCGGTGTTATCGCCAATGTTTAAGCTCTGTGAGCTGCCCCAAATTACAGAGTCGCTACCAATTAAAGAGTTAAATAAAACAACATCGTTAAGCTTGGTATAGCTGCCAATTATTGAGTCTCTGATAATCGAATCATAAATTGTTGCATTGTCGCCAATGGTAACATTTGGTCCGATAATTGAGTTCTTAATTACACTGTTTTTTCCAATGTGAATAGGTTCAATAATGATACAATTATGCAAATTCTTTTTGTAAGTTGCAACTTTTTTTCTTTTGCTAAGCAATAATGCATTTGTTTTTAAGAGAATTTCTTTCTGTCCACAATCATACCAATTATCTACTTTAAAGCTTTCAAGTTTCACACCTCGATGTATCATTTCCTGTAAGGCATCGGTCAAATAAAATTCATTATTACTTCTTATATTATGCTTTATATTATGGTCTATCGACTTTATTAATGTGTCATATTCTTTTATTTTATACAAGCCAACCAATGCCATATTTGATTTTGGTATGCTTGGTTTTTCTACTACGTGCATAATTTTTCCATTAGCATCAGCAGCTACAACACCAAACTTTCTAGGGTCTGTAACTTTTTTTACGCCTAATACAGATGTTTTTATCTGCATGAATTTTTTCCAGTCAACATCAATAATCGTATCACCTAGAACAATTAGTACTTCGCTTTTTTTGGGAATAACATCTTTCGTAAGCCAAATGGCATGTCCTAAGCCTTCTCGTACTTCTTGCACCACATATTTTTTTTGAATGTTGGGATAATTAAGTGAAACGTAATCTTTAATTTTTTCGCCTAGATAGCCAATAACAAAAACAAATTCTTTGACACCATTTTCTAGCAATTGATCAATGATAAATCCTAATATAGGTTTGCCAGCTACAGGAATCAGTGACTTTGGCTGTGTATAGGTATGTGGTCTTAAATTAGTGCCTGCGCCGGCAACAGGAATTATCGCTATCATAGTTTAAAGGTAGAAGTAATTAGCGAAATGTTAATAAATTGGCGAAAAGAAAATGACATGTTTTGAATATTATTTTTTTGTAATGACAAATTGCAAATAGCTTATTACTTGCAACTTATACCTAATTTAGCAACATGGAACGCGATAAGAAAATTTTTTCGTTAATCAACGACGAATTACACAGACAAACAGTAGGAATTGAGTTAATTGCATCTGAGAATTTTACTTCTAAACAAGTAATGGAAGCGATGGGCACTTGCCTTACGAATAAGTATGCCGAAGGTTACCCTGGTAAACGCTATTATGGTGGCTGCGAAGTGGTCGATCAAATTGAGCAAATCGCAATCGATAGGCTTTGTGAGTTGTTTGGTGCTACATTTGCCAATGTACAACCACACTCTGGCGCACAGGCTAATGCTGCTGTGTTCTTAGCGTGTCTAAAGCCAGGTGATACTATTTTAGGTTTTGATTTGTCGCATGGTGGCCATTTGTCACATGGTTCATCAGTCAATTTTTCTGGTAAATTTTTCCGTCCAGTTTTCTATGGCGTAGAGCAAGAAACAGGCACAATTGATATGGATAAGGTGGAAGCATTGGCACATAAAGAAAAGCCAAAATTGATAGTATGTGGTGCTTCAGCTTATGCAAGAGATTGGGATTACAAACGTTTCAGAGCCATTGCTGATGCTGTGGGTGCATTGTTGTTGGCCGATATTGCTCATCCTGCAGGCTTAATAGCAAAAGGTAAACTAAATGATCCAATTCCACATTGTCATATAGTGACATCTACAACACACAAAACACTACGTGGACCACGTGGTGGTATTATTATGATGGGCAATGATTTTGAAAATCCATTCGGTGAGAAAACACCAAAAGGAGAATTGAAAATGATGTCAGCTATCCTTAATTCTGCTGTGTTTCCAGGTATGCAAGGTGGTCCATTAGAACATGTTATTGCAGCAAAAGCAGTTGCTTTCGGTGAAGCCTTAACAGATGATTTCGGAAAGTACGCAGATCAAGTGATGCTCAATGCACGTGTCATGGCGCAAGAATTTGTCAATCGTGGTTATAATTTGGTTTCTGGTGGCACAAGCAATCACTTAATGTTATTGGATTTACGCAATAAAAATATTTCAGGTAAAGATGCAGATGCTGCATTAGGTAAGGCAGATATCACTGTTAATAAAAATATGGTGCCATTTGACGACAAATCACCGTTTATAACATCAGGAATTCGTATTGGCACAGCAGCAATCACTACTCGTGGCTTAAAAGAACAAGATTGCCTACAAGTGGTAGATTGGATGGATGCTATTATCAAAGATCCAAGCAATACATTTTTGATAGAAGAAATTAAGGCAAAAGTGAATGCATCTATGCAAAATTTCCCTTTATACTAGTTCCAATCCTAAATTTTAACAAATTTGTTAACTTAAGGTTACCAAAATGAAAAAAATTTGATAAATATCAACTTTTTTTCACACAAATGTTGATTAATTAACTTTTTTTACTAATCTTTACAATCCCGAATTTGAATTATTTATGATTTGAATCAATTTATTTCACTTTATAAATTTTTTTTCGGCACTAGGTTCTCCACCTTTAAAGTATAGAACAGAAACCCTATAGTAAGTATTGACATAACAATTTATTACGCTTATATAAAGCAGTTTAAATACTTGTTTGAGTTTTTTGTGTAATAAATTTTTATTGATATAGTTAAACATAAACAGAATTAGACTCTCCCCACTGGTCTTGGTTCGTTGCTGAATCCTTAAACTTTTAAGGCTAATTGACAATATATAATTATTGCCCTTTAGCTTGCTGATTCATTTTTTTTGAATTTGATATGAATGGTATGACAAACATGAAAAGAAAATTTGTGAAAAACACGACGGAATCATTCCAAATAATTGACAATAAACCAACCGTAGATATGCTTTTATCTAAACACGCCACTTTACAGCATTTGAGAAAATTTGTAAAGTATCCATTGCTTTTGGCACTTGTGTGCATGACAACACAATTCTCATTACAAGCGCATGACTTGAAGCAGTTAAAAGAGGAGGAGATAGATCCTTCAGTAAAAGAAATGCTACATAACTATGACAAGAAAATTTATTTTTCCGAAAATAAAGGTCAATGGCCAGCAAATGTCATTTATAAAGCAGACTTTAAATACGGCCAAGCTGTAGCAACAGAAAGAGGTATGTTGGTGGGCACATTTGATCCAGCATCATTAGACGCAGTACGCGAAGCAGGCGATGAGGAAGAAGAATCAATAAAAAATGGTATTCCTTATAATGGACTAAAAAGAGGTAATGGAAATGTAGCTGGTCACGGTTGGTTAATGAACTTTGTTGGCGCATCTCCAGATATGAAAATCGTTACAAGCGATAAACATTTGGAAAAATATAATTACTTCAAAGCTAGTACAAATAATAAATTTAGCGAAGGCGCAAATAACTATCAAGAAATTTGGTATAAGAATGTGTATAAAAATGTAGACGTACGATATTATCCATCTGCTGAAGGTTCTCTAGAATATGATATCGTTTGTAAGCCTGGTTTTAAAAATGATGCAATTGCAATTCAATTTGATGGCATTGACGAAATGCATGTAACAAAAGAAGGAGTATTAAGCTTTTCAACAAGCGTGGGTGATGTCACATTTCCACAACCTTATGTATATCAAATTGTAAAAGGTCAAAAAATTGAGATTCCTTCATCTTATATTGTTTCTAAGAAAAATGTATTAAGTTTTAATTTAGGTAAATACGATGAAACTGTTCCTTTGATTATCGACCCAATCGCATTGCGATGGGCAACTTGGATTACTAATAATTCTGATGGTGAAGACCATGGACATGGTGTTTGGGTTGACCAAAAAGATGGTTCTATTTATATCTTGGCACGTATCATCGGTTCCGGTTTAATTACACAAGGTCCATTCCAAAGTGCAAGCGCCGGCAACTTAGATATCGTATTAGGGAAATATACAGAGCCAACAACTGTAGGAGGCAGTGGCGTACGTGTTTGGCAAACTTATTTAGGTGGAAGCGGAGATGATAATCCTTATGCATTAGAACAAGGCCCAGACGGAAATATATATTTAACAGGATATACTTCAAGTTCTAACTTTCCACTTTTAGGCGGTAGCGCATTTAGTGGTACAAGCTTAGATGCAAGAGCGCAATCAAATAATAATATTTTTATTACAAAAATTAACCAAGCTGGAAACTCCATCAAGAGTGCTGTTATTGGCGGTAATGCTAATGAACAATCTTTCGATATAAGATTTGACCCTAATGGCAACATTATTATTGGCGGTTATACCAATAGTACCAATTTAGGCACAAGATATGGCGGTACTGCATCTAATACAAATAATGGTGGTACTGATGCACTTATTTTCAAAATAAATTCAGACTTGAGTACCATCAATTGGATGAGAAACTATGGTGGTTCTGCGAATGACCAAATTAATATCATGAATGTTAAATCATCAAATGGTGATATATTTATTGGTGGAACAACGCAGTCCACAAATTTTCCAACCACAAGCCCTCGACAATCGACAATTGGTGGTTCGAGAAGCGGTATCTTACAACGTTTAAATAGCAGTGGTACTACACAATGGAGCTCTTACTATAGCTCTGCTGCCAGCCAAACCGCTTCTATTTTATGTATGGAATTTAATAGAACACAAGATACATTATACTTTGGTGGTTTAACAACAGGCTTAGATGCAGCAAATATCTCATCAGATGCTTATGATAATTCAGCAAATGGAAATGGCGATTTCTTCATTGGAAAAATGGGAATCAATCAAGGGTTTAAAGCAGGTACCTATTTAGGTGGTAGTCAGCTGGAAGATAATATGATGGGTTTGAATACTGATGAAAACAATGACGTTTATATATTCGGATATTCTCGCAGTACAAATTTCCCTACTACATCAGATGCACTCCAATTGAATAACCTCGGTGGTCAGTCAAGAGGCTCTGATAAAACATTTACAAAAATCAGTTCAGACCTAAAAACATTAAAATATAGTACTTATTATGGTGGCACAAGAGATGATTATGATCCAGTAGGTGAACGTGGTATTAAATTCTCAAATTGTAGAATATATACTGTAGTTACATCTACATCAAATGATATTCCATTAACGCAAGGAGCTGTAACAACTTCTCGACCTAATACAAATACATATGAACCTGGTTTGGTCGTTTGGGCAAATCCTCCTGATTTTATAAATAATACAATCACACCAAACCAAACAATTTGCCCAGGTGTTATTCCTGCAAATATCTCAGGTTCTTTACCTTCTTATTTATTGCCAACTATTGTTAGAAATGGAGTAACATCGTCTTATCCAGCATTAGGTGGTTCAAATACTTTCCAATGGCAAAGCAGTACAGATAGTATTACTTGGACAAATATTGTAGGTGCAACATCACAAAATCTTCCTGGTTCTTTAATCGGTCCTATCAATGAAAAAACATATTTAAGACGTATCATAGGTGGCGATGCTTGCGTTATAGAACAAGGACTTGTTCTATATGTAAACACATTAAGCGCAACAGCAACTTCTACAAATACTAGTTGCCAAGGTTCAAAAGATGGTACAATTACTGTTACACCAAAAAATGGAACGCCAAATTATACATTCCTTTGGAATGATGGTGCAACATCACAAAATAGAACAGGATTAGGGGAAGGAAATTATTCTGTAACAATTACAGATGCATCAGGCTGTCAGGTAATAAAATCTTTTACAATCACATATACTTATCCTAAACCAAATGCAGTAGCATCTGCTTCTCCAAATGTAATCTGTAAAGGCAATAGTACGACATTAAGTTACTCAAGTGATATAGCAGTTTCTGTTATTGGCTGGTTTAATAATTGCGATGCAATAGGCGCTAGCTTAGGTACATCAGCTTCATTCAGTATTAGTCCAACCACTACAACTACTTATAGTATTGTCGTTCAAACAGCTAATGGCTGTAAAGATACAGCTTGTGTTACAGTTACTGTCAATGCTAAACCAGAAGTTATTGCAGCATTTAACCAACCGAGCATTTGTCGCACACAAAGTGCTGAACTGAGTTTCTCTCCAACAACAAATATTACAAACGTAAATTGGTATTTAGATGATGTAGCTGCAGCTTGTACACCTACTGGCGGAAGCTTAGGAACTAATAATACTTTGACGGTTTCACCAGCTACCACTACTTCATATAGTGTTGTTGTTTCTACTGCAAATGGCTGTAAGGATACAGCATGTGCTACACTTACAATTAATGATTGTCAGCCTGAAGCAATACGTGACCTTGCATCAACTAATGAAGATACACCAGTTTCAATTCCAGTTTTAATTAATGATACGTTTGGTGGAAATGGACCAAGCACTGGTTCGATAACCATAATCGATAACACTAACCACGGTGTTGCTACTGTTAATAATGGAGGAACACCAAATAATCCGACAGATGATCAAATAACATATGTTCCAAATCCGAATTACCATGGTAATGATACTTTGATTTATCAAATCTGTGATTCAGATAATGATTGCGATACGGCTATTGTTTATATAACAGTAAACAGCATCGACGATCAACCGATAGCAAATGCAGACAACAACAGCACGAACGAAGACACACCAATCACGAATGCAACGGTAGTACCAAACGAT
>WBZL01005621.1_pt1 | contig 10314 bp, 7 predicted proteins | sample 5204291 | NCBI WGS metagenome assembly WBZL01 (sample SAMN12344345, study PRJNA552823) | activated sludge metagenome | biome: Activated sludge suspended growth; feature: Nitrification reactor; material: Wastewater; isolation source: activated sludge from nitrification reactor of wastewater treatment... | reverse complement strand
ACCACCCAGCATTTCGTCGATTCACTGGGCTGGCCGATCTCGCTGGTCCTGATGGGTGTTGCCTTCATGGGCGTCAGCGCGCTGGCCATGCGGGTGAAGCGACAGATGTAAAGCTGCGAAGAGCGGGTTGGTTGTGTTACGGGGCCGCGCTGGCGCGACCGGGCAGGATCCGGACGAGGAATAAGCTTAGCAGCGTGCGTCAGCGCTCCCGCTGTAGCGAAATGTTATGCGCTATCTTCTTTAACTCACATGCATGTGCCTCATACTCACCCAGATGGGCGTGCATCAGGCTTTTCCAGAGCTTTCCGTGGTTGGGCACCGAGAAGTGGAGCAGCTCGTGGACGATCACGTAGTCCCACAGCTCGGGTTTCAGGGCGGGTAGTTCGTCGCTGAAATTCAAATGGCCCGCGGTGGAACACGACGCCCATTTGTTCCGCATCGGCCGCACCCCCAGCCAGACGATCTTGACGTCCAGCTTGTCGGCCCATTGGCGTACTCGCTGTTTGAAAGCGTCTTTGTGATCGATCAACGTCACTGCCCTAGATCCGATCCGCCTTTTCCAGCAGCGTAAACAATTCATCCACCAAGGCCGTCACCCGCTCAAGGTCGTCGGTTTCGGCAAAGATGGCGAAGGTGGCTTTCTTTCTGAGATCGCGAAATTCCTTTTCGCTGCGTTTCCAGTTCGGAAATTCACTGAAGGCGTGGCGAATCTTGCGGCTGACCACCTCAGCGTTCTCAATCTTTGCGTCCAGCAGGCTGCGATAGACAAAATAGGTCAGGCCATCGAAGGACTTCTCGGCCTGTTCCTTCTTCCGCGCTTCATTGCCCTCCACTTCACGCAGCAATTCGGCCAGGGCCTCGGCCGTGCTGGTCTGGCGCTGCTCGAAGCTCTCCTGCACCGCCCTCGCCCGCTCCGCCATGGCGATCAGGCAAGGGTCGTCGCTGTTTTCCTGAGCCAGTTTTTCAATGCTCTTGATCAGGTTGATGACCTTGGTGCCATCCCCGCCGCTCTTGTTCTTGATCAGCTCGATGGTATTGCCGTCGATCGCGAGCATCTCGCCCAGACCGCCCACGCCATAACTGCCGACCTGCTGCTGCACCAGATGGCTGGTCTTGGCCTGAAACTCGCGGTCGACCATCACGGTTCGGGTGTAGGCCTTGCGGACGATCTGGTAGATCGCCGACAAGGTGCCATAGTCGGCAATGAACGGGCGCAGGAAGGCATCGGGCGAGATGATCTCGTAGAGCATCTCGATCTCCTTGTACTCCTTGAAGAACGCCTTGCGCCGCTCGGGGTCGCGGAAATGCTCGATAAGGGTGTCGACGTCCTTGTCGTTGAAGTTGCGCTCGATCAGGCCGAGGTACTCCGGGGCCTTGGACTCCATCTTGTTCTTGAACAGCAGCTTCAGCAGCTTCAGGTTCTTGACGATGGCGTTGATCTCGTCGCTGTCGAAGGCCAGCGCCTTTTCCAGCTTGTCGAAGATGCCGACGAAATCCAGCACGAAGCCATGCGGCTTCACCATCTCCTGCGCCTCGTTTTCAAAGGGGCGATTCACCCGGGCGATGGCCTGCAGCAGCGTGTGGTCGCGCATCGGCTTGTCGAGATACATCGCGTAGAGCACCGGCGCATCGAAGCCGGTGAGCAGCTTCTCGGTCACGATCAGAATCTTCGGCATCTGGTCGAGCTTGCCGAAGCTCTTGCGAATCTGCCGCTCCTTCTTCGGGTCGAGATGGAATTCCTTCAGCAGCCTCGAATCGTTGTTGCTGCCGGTGTAGACGACCTCGGAATACTCCGGCGGCAGAAACTGGTCGAGCGCGTGCTTGTAGTGGGCGCAGGCCTCGCGGTCGACGCCGACCAGGAAGGCCTTGTAGCCCAGCGGCTCGACGTTCCCGCGGTAATGCGCGGCGACGAATTGCGCCACTTGCCGGATACGCTCCTTGCCCTTGAGGAAGTTCTTCAGGTTCACCGCCCGTTCGAGAATCTTGTTCAACTCCTCGATGTCGGCCACGCCCTCGGCTTCGGCCAGCGACAGGAACTCCTTGTCCAGGGTCTCGTGCGGCACCAGCATTTCGTTGGGGGCGAGCTGGTAGTAGAGCGGCAGCGTGGTGCCGTCCTCGATGCTGTCGGCGATCGAATACTTGTGCAGGTAGCCCTGGTCATCCTCGCAGCCGAAGGTCTTGAAAGTGCCCTTGCCGTACACCGTCTTGTCCACCGGCGTGCCGGTAAAGCCGAGGAAGGTCGCGTTCGGCAGGCCGGCCATGAGGAAGTTGCCGAGGTCGCCGCCGGTGGTGCGGTGGGCCTCGTCGATCAGCACGTAGATGTTCGAGCGCGTGTTCAGGTTCGCCGGCATGTCGCGGAACTTGTGGATCATCGTCACGATGATGCCCCGGTAGTCGTCGCGCAGCAGCTGGTTGAGCCGGGCGATGCTGCCGGCGTGCTCCAGATTGCCCAGCCCCAGCGCGGCGAGGTTCTTGAGCATCTGGTCTTCCAGCTCGTTGCGGTCGATCATCAGCAGCACGGTGGGCTTGTCCGCCCCGGGCGCGCGGAACAGCCGCTCCGCCGCCTTGATCATGGTGAAGGTCTTGCCGCTGCCCTGGGTGTGCCAGACCAGGCCGCGCGTTCGACCGGGATCGAGAGCGCGGCCGACGGTTGCCTCCACCGCGCCGGTCTGGTGCTGGCGCAGGATGTACTTGTTGAGCTCCTCGTCCTTCTCGGAAAAGACGATGTAGTCCTTCAACAGAGACAAGATGTTGGGGATCGAACAGAACGTTCTGACCTTCTGCTCCAGACGGCCGGGGATTTCTTTAACCGCAGATGTCGCAGATTTACGCAGATTATTCTTTGGGTTGTCTTCATCTGCGCCCATCTGCGGCATCTGCGGTTCCAAAATCTTCCAGTTGAAGATGTTCCGCCGCACCGTGTTCCAGCTCACCCCGTAGGAAAAGCCGATGGCGTCGGTGGCGGTGAACAACTGCTGCGACACGAACAGCTCGGGCGTCTCGCGGTGGTAACGGCGGATCTGGTCCACCCCCAGGGCAATCGCCTCGTCCTTGCTGGCGTTCTTGCACTCGATCACCAGCACCGGGATGCCGTTGATCAGAAAGACCACATCCTCCCGCGTGCCGTAGTGGCCGTTGTGAAAGGCCCACTCCTCGGTCACTTCATAAACATTGCGCGCCGGATCGGCGTAATCGATCAGGATCAGGTCGCGCTCGCGCTTTTCCTCGTGGTCGAAGAACTTGCCCCGGTTGCGCAGGTGCTCGACGAATTCCCGGTTGCCGAAGATGTCGGTGTGGAGATGGCGGAACTGCCCGAGCAAGGCGCCCTCGGCCTCGGCATAGCGCGGGTTGAATTCCCGCAGCTTGGCGTCGAGCAGGTCGTCGAAGAACAGCGAGCGGTGCTTGGCGCGGTCGGCGGGCGGCACGTCCGGATCAAAGCCGCGCCGCTGCTCGGCGTCTTCGCGGGACACAAGCGTCCAGCCGATGGCCTCCGCGTAGCCGAGGATTCGGGCTTGGACGGTTTTGTGTTCGCCGGGTGTGGGCATAGAGTCGCGTTAACTCCTAGGTTTCTTCAATGTGAAACCCATCTCTTCGAGGAATCGAGAGGGCCTTTTTTGGTATCCATTGTAGGTCCGCGACCAGCTGATATTTAGCGTTTCCTCAGCTCGCGTGATCGCGACGAAGCAATTCCTTCGCTCTTCCTCCATTTCCTTACTCTCAGGACCCATTTTTGTGGCTTGATATGAAGGAAACACTTCATCGGCCATTCCGATCAAAAACACATGCTTGAACTCCATTCCCTTGGAACCGTGCACGGTTAAGCAGCGGACTGATCCAGGCAGTTGTGCAGGTGCCTTTGATTTCAAGTCCATCTCCTGCAGGTAGAGATGCAGAGTCAAATTTTCTGGTGCGTGCTCTCTGGTAAGACTCTCGTGGAGTTCCCGCCACGTTGCTATTTCTTCGGCTTCCAGATCGTCATTTATGTATTTGGCTTTCCAAAACAATTCGAGAAGCTCAAGGAAGTCGATACGATCGACCAACCGGTTGCGAATCTCCGCCAGTAATAGCGCATGGGGTGCCTTGGGTTCTTTTGTAGAAGCTGTATTTACCCAAGCCCGTAGGAAATCTCCGCCATCAAGAGCCGCTTCGGCTGCAACGTCCTCGAACTCGATCAGCGATCCTGTAAAGTCATTCCACGCTACACATACCCGCCGAAGTAACTCCCTATCGTGGCGCGCGTTTGCGAGACGTAAAACGGAGAAAAGCCAACGGACTGCAGGACTCTCGAATTCGGTTTTGCGCTTGGCTACAAAAGGCTGAAGCCCTCTTTCCGAAAGCGCATTGGCGGCTCTATCGAGCAATTTTGCGTTTCGCGCAAGTACTGCACAGTCTTCAGGCGGCCACCCAGATTCCGTAATCACTTTTGGAATATTCGCTGCCTCTTCTTCTTCGTTATTGAATATAGCGGCCTTCACCGCTGGGGTCTCACTAGCCGCCTTCATGGCAATTAGCGGTTGCTTACCCTCTGACCGAGTTTGGTTAAATCCGATCAGATTGTTAGCGAGCTGAATGATGACCGGGGGACAGCGGAAATTCTCGGGAAGTTGGATGACATCCATTCCAAAGTCGGAACGAAGGGCAAGGAGCCGTTCCGGACTGGCACCGTTCCACTGGTAGATAATCTGGTCATCGTCAGCCACCACAAAAAGGTTGGGGCGCTCGCCCACAGCCAGAAGCTTAAGTAGGTCATATTGCGCTCTGTTCGTGTCTTGGAACTCGTCAACGCTGACATACTGCCATGCGAGACGGGTAAGGCGAGCAACGCCAGCGTTGCTCGAAAGAAGCAACCGAGCAAAATGAAGCAGTGCTCCAAAATCAAGGCGGTTGCTTGATTGAAGCTTCTCACAATAGGTCTTGAACAGTGTCGGGATCCACGGGGGGGTCTTGGTCATCCCGGGGGCGACGGGCTCACCGTTGTAGGATTCCGCGAACAACCTGTCCAAAAGGAACAGGAGGTTCTTTCGATCGGTTGGTAGAGCGGATGTGTCACAGCTCAATTCTTTGATGACTTTCTCTAGAACCGCGATTCGATCCTCATCATTAATCAGCATGGAGAAATCAGGTTGAATTCCGACATGACTCCCGTGCTGCCGCAGTACATCACCCGCAAATGAATGGAAGGTGCAAAGGTGAGCACGTTCTGCGCGACCGCCCATCAATGCATCGAGTCGCTGCCGCATCTCATCAGCCGCCTTTGTTGTAAAGGTCAACGCCAGCATGCTGGCATCTGGATCATTCTGAAGAATCCGGGCGGCTCGAAGAGTGAGCACAAGGGTCTTACCGGAGCCTGGTCCAGCCAACACTAATAGAGGCCCATCCGTCCATTCAACAGCGGTGCGTTGATTCGCGTTTAGTGTATCGAGATTTGGTTTCATCGTGATTTCGCTAAGTTGGCGGCCGTGAAGACTACTCTTCTCAACAAACGGGGTACCGGGCGGCCATTTCGAATCTTTTGAAGAACAGTTTGAATTGCTACGATCTTATGGTCGCTTACTGCCTTGGTCACCTGCTGCCAATAAGCGGGGTCGGTGTTTGCAACGGTCACCTGTTTCCTAGTTTGGGCGGTGAGGAGGTTCTCGTAGACGTCTCCGAATCCATTCACGCAAAGATGCTGCTCAAGATTATCTTCCGGCATTACGTGCAGCATGCGTTTTTCATTTCTGCCATTCAGAGCTGCACGCACTTTCCGAATGTCAGGTTGCCCTTGTGTATCGTTATCCGCCAATGTCACCCAGCTGATCCCCAGTCCATCCGCCACGCAAAGATACAGGCCAATATCAGATTGCCTGTATGGAACACAGCGAACACCAGCCCGCTCAAGATTGAATCCGAGAATTCGGGCAATCTCTGGGAGCAGAGCTACCTCAGACTCGCCTTCCCCCAGCAACCACCCCTTCGCGAACAGGAGCTCTCCGCGAGCATGGCGGATATGAAAATTGAATTGCCGGGTCTGCGAGGCATTTAGCGGAATACCGGAAACCGGCCACGCACCCAATTCGCCCGCCACTCGGGCGAGCCTTACCACTGCCGTCGGGGGGACTTCAGAAAGAAGATCGCCACTGTGCGTAGAAATGATCTTCTGACCGGGAATCTTTTCAATAAGCTGCCAGAGTGCTCTGACAGCACTCGGATGCAAATGCGCCTCTGGCTCCTCAAGTGCAACGATCGGGTCGCCTTTGTTCCATGCCTGCAAATAAGCATTGAACAGCGTCAATACAGCGAGGCTCTGGGTTCCTTCCCCGTGTCGACCAACCGGGATCTTCGCCCCTGATGTAGTGTTGATGGATACCGTGGCTTTGGACAGCATGTCAAACAGCCTTTCCGGGACAGCATCAATAGAAACAATGTCATCCCCGCCGTTTGCCACGGAAACGACTTCGCGCACTGCTTTCAAGCGGGACACCACTTGCGAAAAGCTGGTGTGTGACGAAATGATTAGATCGTTGACGTCGGAAAGCTTGGACTCAATTTCGGCGCGCTTTTCTGGCGTTAGCTGCGACTCCTTCAGGAATGGTCTCCAGAACGGTCCCTTTGCGTCGAACTGCTTGCTGGCGTCCCTTAATGCGGAAAGATAGAAATATGAGACTTCCGAATGGAGGGTCGCCAGTGACGTATCCGATAAGCCAGTCAGTGCTGCGCCCTGTGGGTTTTGAAATTCCCAATCCTGGATGAAATCTTGCGAGGTCGCATCGAACTTCGCCCCGACCTTCAGAATCACCAGTGAGCATCCTGTGTCATCGATCTGAAGGATCTTGGCACGATTCAGTTTCGCCACCTGCTGATCATCCCAATCACCCGGTGTATCTTCTTTGAACGTCAGTCGAATCGATATTGCTGGCGCATCTGAAGGCTCCGAGTTGGATGTCGGCAAGTGGAAGTCATACGTAAACGTTCACATCCCCCTCCGTTTTTTTACGCTGCTGCCGGGATAGCGGGAAGCGGGGGAAGTTCCAGGCCCTTGCGAGCCGCCCGGATGACAGTGCCGAGATAGCGCCATGAGGAGGCGCCGCGAAGACGGCAAGTTTCGATGACGCTGGCGAGGAGAGCGAAAGCACGCGTACCCGCTTCGGAGCGCGTGCCGTGGCTGATGTGGCGGGCAATGACCCAGTGGCGCAGGGCCTGTTCGGCGGCGTTGTTGGAGAGCGGCAAATGCGGCTCGCCGAGCGGACGCATGATCACCTCCCAGTCGTAGAGGAATTCACGCGCGACGCTGCGCAGCGCCGGGTGGGCATCACTCCAGTGCGCGGTGCACAGGCTCTTCAGCCGATCGACATGGGTCGCGTAGAGGAAGGGTAGCCCTTCCGGCGGCAGATCGATCCGCGCCGCGTAGATGGCATCCTTCAGCGTGTGCATGAGGCCTTCCATCTCCTGCCCGACGCCAGATACCCGGCCATCGCTGGATTCGGCCAGGCCCCGCAGCTTCCGTATCAGATGCGGCCAGCAGCGCAGGCGATTCAGCCAGGCCCGGTAGACACGGTAACCATCGCTGATCAGGATGCCGTAATAGCCATCCTGCAGGACATTCTCCAGCATTTCCGCGTGCCGCGGGCCAATCACGAAGAGGACCGTCCAGGGGGTTACCAAGGCCCACAGCCAGAGCAGCAGGCGGTTCTCCGGCCAGGAGGTCTCATCCACATTCAGTTGCGGTTCCTGCAGGAGGTCGGCCACCAGCACGTCCTCCAGCGGAAAACTGGCGCGCCCGGCTTCCCGGAGGGTCTCGTCGATCACGCCGACACTGAGCAGCAGGCCAAACATTTCCATCAGCGCCTCCCGAATCCGCGGCCGGGACAGACGCAGGCGCAGCGCAAGGAACACGATGAGTCCGGCCAACTGCGGACCAACCAGGCGCCATTCGCCCAACTCAACCTGCTCCCACTCATGCTCTCCTGCGGACCGCCAGGGCTGCGCACGGCTGACATGGTCGCAGTGGTCGCAGTTCGTTTCGAGCAGATAGTGGCGGATGATAAGGAACATCAGCCCAATCTGGCCCTCGACCGGTGGTGCAATGTCGATCTCGTCCCAGGCGGTGTAACGCTTCGAAGGAGCGTCCGCTGAAAGCGCCTGCGCACAAGCGGTACAGTTCTCAGGGCGGTGATCGCAGGTGCCAGTGACCGCGAGCTTTTGCGTCCGGCCGTAGCCCGGGCTGCCGGGCTGCTTGCCCGCTTTCTTGCGGGAAGCTTTCGCCGCTGTCGAAGGCTTCACGGCGGCTTTGGCCGTGTCTTCCTCGACCTCGGTGACTTCTGTCTCGGTCTCGCCGGGCAAAGTCTCGATGACCGGAACAGTGCTCTCCTCAGGGCCTTCGGGTTTCGCCCAGGGCGCCTGACTGGTCGGCGGACGCGAGCTGTTCTCCGGGTTCCGGTGCAGCCGATCCTGCAACTCCTTGACGTCGTGCAGCAGACGCTTCGACACTTCCAGCAATAGCTCCGCCGGCAGCCTTTTCAGCCAGTCGTCGTCCATCTGGAGAAGGTCGTGCTTACGCAGGTACATCGGGGCGGGTCGTCGTTGGGTGCCGACATCATGACATAGAAATTTTCGCTGCGGCGTAAATTTCAGGAAAATTAACGTTCACTGAGCAGGGGGGTGAACGTTTACGCCCGCCGGGATCGCCGCGTACTCATGCAGACAAGGGGAGCTCTTGCACCTTCTTGCGTTCGATCCTGATCGTACGAGAAGAGGTTGGGCTCACCTCGGCGGCAAGGCCACGCCCGGCGAATCGCCCAAGCAAACCGCGGCGAGAGAATTCCACGAGGAATCGAACTGCGTCTACAACGTGGAGACACCCAAGGATCTCCCGCTGGAAGGACCTTCCAAGTCACCAATATCCGACTTTCGCACTTACTCTGTTCAGATTCCGTACGTTCCCGCTGCGGTCCTGGCGATGAAGCGATATTGCCGTCACCGTGAAAGGAGGCAGTGGGTTTGGATACTGGATAGTGACTTCGTCGGTGCATTGGATTCACCTGAAGCGAGTGAGTCAACCAGAGTCTATGATGGTGAGGTGGCAACGATCAACTTTTGGGAGGGTAGCCGCCTGGCGTTGAAGCAAGCTAGAAAGGACGGACTTCTTCCCGAACCCACTGTCTGTAAGGAACGACAGTAGCAAGTGCTGCCCAACGAATGAGAATGGATCGTGCGAAGCCACGATCCGACGCGATTGCCAGGAACCGCCAACAGACCGCCGAGTCAAGCAATGGAGGACACATGGATCTCACATTGATACGCACCGACTTCACTGAAGAAAGCACGATTGGTGAGTTGTCGATCAACGGAAAGTTCGAATGCTTCACCCTTGAAGATAGGGTTCGACCAGTAAAGATCAAAGGTTTCACTGCGATTCCAGCGGGCTCATACGAGGTCGTCATCACGTTCTCAGAGCGCTTCAAGCGTCCGCTGCCACTCCTCCTGAATGTCCCAAACTTCGACGGAATTCGCATTCATGCAGGAAACACGGCCAAAGACACTGACGGCTGCATCCTTGTGGGACAAGAGAAGCAAGAAGACTTCGTTGGCACGAGCAAGCTGGCACTGGAGGCATTGTTCAAGAAGCTCAAGCGAGCGTCAGCAACTGAAAAGCTATTCATCCATGTTTCGTAGTCATGATCGCGCGGGGTCGAAGGCGCCGGAACCGGCTCAAGCTCTTGGTCTGGGACGGCACCGGCGTCTGGCTGTAGCAACGCCGGCTGCACCGCGGCTCCTTCATTTGGCCCAGCGCCAGCGACCCCGTTTTTGCCCTTTCGGCAGCGCAAATGGGGGTCACCCATTAGCAGGCCCCTGTCAACAGGTTAAAAATACCTTTCGCGATGCAGCGGCGATACATTCGTGAGCAAATCCGCTCCTGGCATCAGCCCGGCGCTCGCGCCCTGGTTTTCGTTCTTGCGGTGTCGGAGCCAGTCCGCACCAGTCAACCTTCAGGATCAAGGCGGTAGTCCGGGTATGTTCACCCGGGCTGCGCCCCTGGCCGCCGTGGCGGCCCCAGAAAAATTCGTCGGTGCCCTGCACGTGTCCAAGTCGTTCGACATGTTTGCCGATGACAGATTTATGGTTGCCCGTCACGATTGCGGCGGGCACCCACCCCGGTTGGCTCACGGCAGAGGCGAACTGGTCAAGCCTGTTGCCTTTACAAAATCGTAACTACTCAGGCGCTCTCGACCGGTCAGACAAGTTGGACCGAGGCCACGCTCGGGCAATGAATTTTTCGTTCAGTGTGGACGTGCAAGTTTGCAAGAGAACCGACGTTGATCGTGCAATGAAGAG
>WBZL01005619.1_pt1 | contig 10316 bp, 6 predicted proteins | sample 5204291 | NCBI WGS metagenome assembly WBZL01 (sample SAMN12344345, study PRJNA552823) | activated sludge metagenome | biome: Activated sludge suspended growth; feature: Nitrification reactor; material: Wastewater; isolation source: activated sludge from nitrification reactor of wastewater treatment... | reverse complement strand
GCGGTGACGAGTTCACCGTCGTCCTGCCCGATGTCGACGAGACCCATACCGTCAGCATGGTCGCGACGCGACTGCAGGCGCTGCTCGCACAGCCTTTCCTGATCGGCACCCAGGAAATCGTGGTCACTTCGAGCATCGGCATCGCCCTCTTCCCCGCTGACGGTGACGATGCCGCGACGCTGCTCAAGCACGCCGATACGGCGATGTACCACGCCAAGGATCAGGGACGCAACAACTGGCAGTTGTATCACCAGTCCCTGACGACGCAGACGACGGCGCGCATGGCGCTCGAAACCGATATTCGCAAGGGTCTCGAACAAGGCGAATTCCACCTCCTCTACCAACCACAGGTGAGCGCCGCGGACGGCACGATCGTCGGCATCGAAGCGCTGATTCGCTGGCAACATCCGCAGCATGGGATGGTCTCACCGGCACAGTTCATCCCGGTGGCCGAAGAAAGCGGTCAGATCGTGCCGATGGGGGAATGGGTGCTCGATACTGCCTGCCGCCAGATCATGGAATGGCAGTTACACGGGGTATTGACCGCGAGGGTGGCGGTCAATGTGTCGGCACGCCAGTTGCGCTCACCTCATTTCCTCGACCGGGTTGCGGCGATCATTTCCGAGACCGGCATCCGCGCCGAGCAGCTCGAACTGGAGTTGACCGAGAGCATCCTGATGGATCCGGAGTCCAGGCAGGTTCAGGGACTGTGTCGCCTGCGTGCGCTGGGCGTGCATTTCGCGATCGACGATTTCGGCACCGGCTACTCGTCGCTTTCATACATCAAGCGCTTCCCGATCGGCATGCTCAAGATCGACCAGAGCTTCGTTCGCGGACTGCCCAACAGCGCCAACGATACGGGGATCGCCACCGCGATCATCGCCATGGCGCACAACCTGGGTCTGGAGGTGATTGCCGAAGGCGTCGAAACTCGCCAGCAATTCGAGTTTCTTCAGCAGGCGAAATGTCCGAAGCTACAGGGCTATCTGTTCAGTCGTCCGCTGCCGCCCGACGAAGTCGAAATCCTCTTGCGTCGTGGCAGTATCACACCACCTAGCGACTATACTGCAAAATAAGCCAGGCTCTCTCGGGCAGAGCCTGCAATCCATTCCAGGAGACCAGGGCACGATGAAGTATCGTCACAGCACCGCGCAAAGCGCAGATTACCTGCGGCTCGCACTCAAGCGCATGAGCCAGCAGGATGCCGGCTTGCACCCGGCAAGCTATGCCCTCTGGTACGAGTACGTGGCAGGCACCAATCCGGTGCTGAAGGCAGCGGTGGACGCGCAGATCGAACGCGACGGGCAACTGAACGAGGCCACCACCCATGCGCTCTACGCCAGGCATGTGGCCGACTTCGATACACAAACCGCCTCGCGCATCGGCGACAGCGTCAACCAGATTGTCGAGCAGATCTCGGAGTCGGCGACCACCGCCGACGAGCAGGCGTCCCGCTTTGGCGGTTCGCTGGCGAGCTGGAGCGATGCACTGAACCTGCCAACTAGCCATGGGTCGTTGGCAAGCAGTGTTGAAGACATCCTGCGCGGTACCCGGGAAATGCAGGCGGCGATCGGGGTATTGCAGACACGACTCGAGGAGAGCCGGCGCGAAGTCCAGCAACTGCGGCAGGAAGTGGCCCGCGCCCGTGAGGAAGCGCTGATCGATGCGCTGACCGGACTGACCAATCGAAAGGGCTTTGATCTGGCACTCGACGCCTGCCTCAAGGAAGTCACTCCCGAGACGCATGGGCCGTGCCTGCTGATGATCGATCTGGACCATTTCAAACGGCTCAACGACACCCTGGGACACGTCTTCGGTGATCAGGTACTGAGCAGTGTCGGCCAGATCCTGCGCGCAAACGTCAAGGGCAAGGATACCGCGACCCGTTATGGTGGCGAGGAGTTCGCCGTCATCCTGCCGCAAACGCCTCGCGGCGGAGCCATCGGCCTGGCCGAGGCACTGCGCGCGACGGTCTTTGCCAGCCGGGTCCGGCGCAGTGGTAAAAAGGAAGCCATGATCGGCAACATCTCGGTCTCGATCGGGGTCGCCGACCATATTGCCGGCGAGTCCGCCACCGAGTTCGTCAGCCGCGCCGATCGGGCCCTTTATACGGCCAAGGCACAGGGACGCAACCGCGTCGTGCTGGCGCCACGCCCACAGTCTGCGGGAGTCCAATAGGCCGCGCCAACCGGCGTCAGCCAGGATATCATGAGTTCGCTTTATTGCCATCTGGATAGCGCGCTGCAAAATGCCTTGATCGAGGTGATCGGCAGCGACAGCGGATCGTCGCCGGGCATCGACTCTGTCAGCGACATCGGCGGAGGCTCGATCTCGCGCGCGCTCCTGGTCGAGAACGCCAGGCAGCGCTATTTCGTCAAGTTGAACGACGCTGGTCTGGCCGAGATGTTCGCCGCCGAAGCCGACGGCCTGAGCGCGCTGGCCGGCTGTCCGGCAGTGCGGGTGCCACGTATCGTTGGGCACGGCGTCGCTGCCCGGCAAGCCTATCTGGTGCTGGAATACCTGCCCCTGCAAGCCTTGCGCGAACGGACACAGGGTCGGACAGCCGGGCATGCGCTAGCGACCTTGCACCGCATCCAGGGCGCACAACATGGCTGGCACCGTGACAATTTCATCGGCAGTACGCCACAGTCGAATACATGGCATCGCAACTGGCCATTCTTCTTCGCCCGCCAGCGTCTGCTGCCGCAGCTCGAACGGGCAAGGCGACACGCGCAGCACGACAAACTGATCCGCGATGGCGAACGCCTGAGCGAGAAACTGGCGGCGCTGTTCGTCGATCATCAGCCGCAGCCGAGTCTGCTGCATGGGGATCTGTGGCATGGCAACGCCGCCACCGACGCTTCGGGCAAGCTGGCATTATTCGATCCGGCGGTCTATTTCGGCGACCGCGAGGCCGACCTGGCGATGAGCGAGCTGTTCGGAGGCTTTCCGGACAGCTTCTACGCTGCCTACCGAGAAGCCTGGCCACTCGACGACGGTTTCGAACAGCGCAAGACGCTCTACAACCTCTACCACGTACTCAACCACCTGAATCTGTTTGGCGGCGGCTATCTGCGCCAGGCCGAGCGCATGATCGCCAGGCTATTGGCAGAAATCTCTGGTTAAAACCCGGAAGCTTGTACATCCGGGATGTTTGTACATTTATCCTTGCTGACTGCAATCCCTGCCGTCATTCCGGCGAAAGCCGGCATCCGGCGGATTGATCCGATTCCGGAGGTGCCCATGGAATTCGCAACGAATCCTGCCAAGCTTCGAGTCAGGCATTTCCGCCAGATCCTGCTGTGGCCGCTGCAGTTGATGCCCCTGCCTGACGATGGCCCGTTGCAAAGCCACAGCCAGTTGCTGGAGCAGGTTTCGGCCGACCACCCGTGGCGCGAACTCGCGGACGAATTCTGCGGCGACCCGGAGCAATTCCACGAGCGCCATTACAGTGAATTCATCACCTTCCTGCCCTATGTTCAGCGTTTTCTGTACGGAGAAGGGGTCGGTCAAGAAGCCTCGTCGCACGCTGGCGAATCGCCAATCCGCGTCTTCCGTCGCCACGACGTGGCAAAAGTGCGCATGACCTTCAAGGAGAGCGATCAGCCGATCGACTTCGACATCGTGCATCTCGATCTCTATTTCTTCTACGACATCGATGTCGTCATTCTGGTCGTCGAGATTGCCGCCGACGACCTCGAGCTACGACAGGTACAGGATACGCTGTACCGCTTCGGCCGCGCCTACCCGCCGTACTGGGACGACGATGGCAGTGGCGGCCACTGCCTCAAGCGTGCGGAGTGGATCGGGTCAAATGGCCAGGTGCTGTCCGTTTCCGACTACGAGATGCGCAGCAAGTACCTGTCGTTCGTTTCCCGCTGCCGGGCACCGTGCATCTCCTCGCACTGGGAATTCCTGCTCCGCCCGCTGGTGCAGCACCACTCGGGCGAGGTGGGCCTGGTGCGCTACCGGCAGATCGAGTATCACCGCATGCCCCTGCTCGCCTACCTGGCCGTGGATGATCCCCGCGCCCTGACGCGCGGCGACTTTGCCCGCCTGGTGCTGGTTGCCGGCCCAGGAAAGCCCGGCTCGCTGCCCTACTCCGACCAGCACCTCGAAGGCTTCGAATCGCGCTATTGCTATGACCGCTACTGGCATCCGCAAGCCGAACCACCAGGAACCCGGCTGATGTCCTGCGGGCACGCGTTCGTAATGGTCGGCAGCGCGCGCGAGGCCTACTTCACCGGCCTGGAAAACGGCCTCCTCGGACAGTTCCGCCACCAGTTCTTCCTGCTCTTTCTTATTCCCCACTTCCACAAGGCAGCGCTGCTGATGCTCTCGGATCGGCTGGTCGCCGCGCTCAACCGGCTCGAAATCGGTCACGCCGAATCGGTCAAACAGTTCAAGCGCGCGATCCGGCAGATCCTCGAGGTCTTTCTGCGCTTCAGCCATCGCTACTGGTTCCACGAGGTCTCGGACCAGATGCAGGCGCGCGCTCTGTTCAGGATCACCAGCGACCACCTCGGCACGGAAAATCTCTACACCGAGCTACGCGAGGAGATCCAGGACATGAGCCAGTACCTCGACAGCGACAGTCTGCGCCGACAGGCCAATACGGTCGTCCGGCTCACCGTGGTGACCACCGCCGGTCTGGTGGCGACGATTACCACCGGCTTCCTCGGCATCAATCTGATCGACGCAGCCCAAGATGATCTGGTCGACCGGATCCTCTTCTTTGCCCTGGTAGCCATCCCGTCGGTGCTGCTCACGGGTTTTGCGGTTGTCAAGTCGAAACCACTCTCGGACTTTCTCGAAGCGCTCTCCGACGAACGTCTGTCGCATCGCGACAAACTCGCTGCCCTGCTCCCCGTCTGGCGCAGGAAGCGGCCACCGAGAGCGTAGAGTGGATTGAAAGGATCATCCCGAATTGCGTATTCACGCTCTTGATGCCGAGCAGGCCCTGGCCAGCCTGAACACCTCGGCGGCCGGCATCCATTCCAGCGAAGCGGCACGCCGCCTGGCCGAGTACGGTCCCAACCATCTCGAGGAGGTCGCGCACGAGCACCTGCTGCTGCGCTTCGCGCAGGAGTTCACCCACTTCTTTGCGATCATCCTGTGGATCGGTGCCGCGCTGGCGTTCGCCGCCGAACATTTCGATCCCGGCCAGGGCATGGCGCGTCTGGGCGTGGCCATCGTCGGGGTGATCATCATCAACGGCATCTTCTCGTTCTGGCAGGAGTACAAGGCAGAGCGGGCAGTCGCCGCACTGCGCCAGTTGCTGCCGCAAAAAGTGAAGGCGCTGCGTGACGGCGAGATCGTCGAGATTCTTGCCAGCGAACTTGTGCCGGGCGACATCGTGCTCCTCGAAGAAGGGGATTTCATTGCCGCCGACTGCCGCGTCATCGATGCCTTCGGCTTGCGCGTCAACCTGTCGACGGTCACCGGCGAGTCGCTGGCCCAGGCCCGCAACATCGAGCCGAGCGCTGAAGAATTGCCGCTGCACGCCAAGAACATTGTCCTCGCCGGTACCTCGGTCGTGTCGGGGCAGGGGCGCGCCGTGGTATACGCCACCGGCATGCGCACCGAGTTCGGCCGCATCGCCCATCTGACACAGACCGCAGGCGAAACCTCCTCGCCGCTGCAGCGCGAGATCGCCCGCCTGTCGCGCATCGTTGCCGGCCTGGCCACAGGCATGGGGGTGACGCTGTTCCTGGTCGGTCAGGCCATCGGTCTGCCGACCTGGGAGAACCTGCTGTTCGCCATCGGCATTATCGTCGCCAACGTCCCGGAGGGACTGTTGCCAACCGTCACCCTGTCATTGGCCATGGCCACCCAGCGGATGGCCAGGCGCAACGCACTGGTACGCCATCTGCCGGCGGTCGAGGCACTCGGGTCGACGACGGTGATCTGTAGCGACAAGACCGGCACGCTGACCCAGAACCGCATGTCGGTACACCAGCTATGGGTCGGCGGCGCTTTCCTGCCATGCGCCGATCTGGGAATGCGTGCCCACCTGATCAATGATCACCGCGAGCTGTTCGTCAATGCTGCGCTGTGCCACAATCTGAAGGAGATTGAGGAACAGGGTCGGCACATCCTGCATGGCGATCCGATGGAAATCGCGCTGGCCGAGATCGGCCGGAAAATGGCCGGCGATCTCGAGGGTTTCAGCCGCCTTGACGAAATTCCTTTCGACACCGACCGCAAACGCATGTCGGTGCTTTGCGAAACACCGCAAGGCCGCATGCTCTATTGCAAGGGCGCCCTGGAGACGGTGCTCGCCCGCTGCCAGTTCATCCACTTCGACGCAGGCCTGGCGCCACTCGACGATGCCGCACGCACCCGCCTGCTGGCGGCACAGGACGAGATGGCCGGCGCCGGACTGCGCGTTCTTGCCTTCGCACATCGAACCGTCAGCGAGGAAGGCATGCCGGAGGAAGAACAGGGAATGGTCCTGGCCGGGCTGATCGGTCTCGAAGATCCCCCCCGCGCCGAGGTGCCGGAAGCCATTACACGTTGCGTCGCGGCCGGTATCCGGATCATCATGGTGACTGGCGACCACCCGCGCACGGCCCTCGCCATTGCCCGCCAGATCGGCATGGTGAGAAGCGAGCAGCCGGTGGTGGTGAGTGGCGAGCAACTGCGCCTGATGTCACCGACGCAACTGCAACTGGCACTCGACGCCCCGGAAATCATTTTCGCCCGCGTCGCTGCCGAGCAGAAAATGCGCATCGTCGAGGCCCTGAAGAATAAGGGCGAGATCGTCGCCGTTACCGGCGACGGTGTCAATGACGCACCAGCCTTGAAAACCGCCGACATCGGCATCGCCATGGGCATCGGCGGCACCGACGTCGCCAAGGCCGCGGCTGACCTGATCCTGCTCGACGACAACTTCGCCAGCATCGTCGCAGCGATCGAGGAAGGGCGCGCGGTCTTCGAAAACATCCGCAAGTTCCTCACCTACATCCTCAGCTCCAACATCCCCGAGCTGATCCCCTATCTCGCCTTTGTCCTGTTCCGGATTCCGCTGCCGCTGACCATTCTCCAGATCCTGGCAGTCGACCTCGGCACCGACATGCTGCCGGCGCTGGCCCTCGGCGCCGAAAAACCCGACCCGGCGGTGATGACCCGGCCACCGCGCACGCGCAGCGAGCGACTGCTATCGTGGGGCCTGATTGCGCGTGCCTACCTGTTTCTCGGCATCCTCGAAGCAGTAGCGGCGATGGGTGTATTCTTCTTCGTCCTCGAGGCCGGTAGCTGGCATTACGGTGACTTTCTCGACCGCCACCAGACACTCTATCTGGAGGCAACATCTGCCTGCCTGGCGACGATCGTGGTCACACAGATGGTCAACGTCTATCTCTGCCGCCACCCGCAGCACTCTCTGCTCAGCTACGGCCTGGGTGGCAATCGCTATCTGCAGATCGGCATCCTGGCCGAACTGGCGGTGATCCTGTTCATCCTGTATACGCCGGCCGGCAACTGGCTGTTCGGCACGGCGCCGATCAGCGGCACCATCTGGCTGCTGGCGACGACCTGCGCGGCGGCCATGTGCCTGCTCGAAGAGCTGCGCAAGCGCTGGCTACGGCAGGCCGTGCAGGGCTGATCGATGCGCACTCCCCTGCCACCGCTGATCAACGCGCTGCTCGATCCGGCACGCTATCCCGATCCGGCGCAGCAAGTCGAGCTCATCGAGACGCATGCCTCATGGCTGCTGCTGGCGGGTGATTACGTGTACAAAATCAAGAAGCCGATCGTTCTGCCTTTTCTCGACTACGGCACACTCGCGCAACGGCGCGCCTGCTGCGAAGCCGAACTGGGTCTGAACCGCCGTTTCTCTGCGCAGATCTACCTGGAAGTCGTTGGCATTACCGGTTCTCCCGAAAACCCGCAGATCGGCGGCCCCGGCACAGCCATCGAGTTTGCGGTCCGGATGCGCCGCTTTGCCGAAGCCGGCCGCCTGGACCACCTCTGTAGAAACGGCCGACTACATGCTCGAGAGATCTCCGAACTCGCCGCCACGGTGGCCGAATTTCACCAGCGTGCGGCATCGGCCCCCCTTTCGACACGCTTCGGCGAACCTGAACAGGTGCTCTTGCCAGCGCTCGAGAATTTTAAAGAACTTCCGGAGCTGCTGCCCGGGGGCGAAGAGAAGGAGCGATTGACGCGGCTGGCGGCATGGACAGGCACAGAGTTCGCGCGCCTGACACCGCACTTCGCCGCCCGGAAGGCCGCAGGACGGGTGCGCGAGTGTCACGGCGACCTGCATCTTGGCAACCTGGTGTTGATCGACGGGCAGGTGCAGATCTTCGATTGCATCGAGTTCAGTGAGGATCTGCGCTGGATCGACGTGAGCAGTGAGATCGCCTTCACCTACATCGACCTTTACGATCAGGGTCAGGCCGGTCTGGCCTGCTGGCTGGTCAATGAGTGGCTCAGTTGCAGCGGTGATTACGATGCGGTGCAAGTATTGCGCTTCTATGCCGTCTATCGCGCGCTGGTACGGGCCAAGGTGGCCGCCCTCCAGGCCAGACAGGCGAACGCCGATCTCGGCCAGGCAATCGCCTACCTGGCGCTCGCCGAGCGCCTGGTGACGCCGCCGCCAGCACGGCTGATCATCACCCACGGCGTCGCCGGCTGCGGCAAAAGCCGCGCCTCCAGACGCCTGATGCTGGGCGACCAGGCGGCAGCGACACTGCGCCTGCGCTCCGATGTCGAGCGCAAGCGCCTGTTCGGCCTCGCGCCCACCGCCAACAGCCAGTCTACGCCGGGCAGCGGCATTTACGCCAGAGGCGCCAGTGATCTCACCTACCAACGGCTGCACGCACTGGCCAGCGAGCTGCTCGCCGCCGGCTGGTCGGTGATCGTCGACGCCGCTTTCCTCGAGCGCTCGCGGCGTAATGCCTTTCGCGCGCTGGCCGAGCGATTGGGAGTTGCGTTCTTCATCGTCGCACCGCAAGCCACGCCGGCACAATTGCGGGCACGCGTCACCGGCCGGCGGGAAAAGGGCCATGATGCTTCCGAAGCGACCCTCGCAGTACTCGAGCGGCAGTTGGCGCAAGTCGAACCCTTGTCTGCTGACGAACTCAAGAACCTGCTGTAAGGAGCCAACGCGATCCCGATCCTGGCGAATGCGGTGTCACCCGCTCTTAAGCTTGTCAGCCGCTTTCCCAAGGCGATGTTCCTCAGTACTGCCTGACGTGTACGCCCGGCACTGCCTGCGGAGTGTCGGAAAATTTTACACCGAGATCCTGGCAAGGCCTCAGCACTCTAAAAACTCTTTGTTTTAATAAAGAAATATGATACATAAAATATGGTATGATTTTTGCTTATAGCGTGGGCGGCCATTTCTGGAGGACTGTTCAGCACAGCTGGAATCTCTCCCGAATCTGCTTTTCTTGTCGGAGAGCCGTGCGAACATACCCACAGAATCGATTGATGGCTTGAAATTTTTGCTTAGAATTTTTTAAGAACGCTACGGCGCTTCGCGTTTCGCATAGGGTGGAGCTGCGTAATGAACATTCTCAATAACTGGAAGATGCTGGATCTGATCACCCGTGACGGCGAGTCTCTGGTATGCGTCGAGGGGCGCGTGTATGGCAGCAATCCAAGATTCCCGGCTTCCTCGCACATCAGGACCTCACCGGTCACCGGTTACAGCATCGATGCCAACTCGATGGTCATCCTGACCAAGCGTGGCTCTGCGTACCAGCTTGGCAAACCCGATCCCTCACAGACCTTTGCCCAGCAGCGGCTCATTCGACGCCTGTCAGGCCTGGGCCAGATACCGGCACCAGGTTTCAACGCACTCGAAACGCAACTGACCGATTTGACCGTGCAGCTAACCGATTTGGCCGATTTCACTAGTTTCAGCGAACACCCGGATCAAACCGCGAAGGAAACCTGATACGGACGATCTATTCTTGGAAATCGTTGGAAATCGCCTGAACAAGGCAGATGTAATGGAAAGACAGGGAAGTTGACGATGACCGGACGGACAAATGGCGGCGGTGGGGCTGAAGGGCTGAAACCAACATAACGGCGGGGGCCGAAGCCCCCGCCGATAGCCGTTCTGTTTATTGGACGGCTACGTCCTCAGCAGGCCTAAGCGGCCAGTGCGAAACGCTCATCGTTGGCGTTTGTGGTTTTGCTCGGATTACGTCCGTCGCCTTTCGGGTTGCCTGCTCACCATCTGTCACCCTGTCGAAACCAGTACACCCCCGCAGTGGTGGAGGTGGCGGGAATCGAACCCGCGTCCAGAACGCTTCCGGGTTGCCGGAATTACAACCATGCCTGCCATTATGGGGACAGTGACC
>WBZL01005616.1_pt1 | contig 10321 bp, 6 predicted proteins | sample 5204291 | NCBI WGS metagenome assembly WBZL01 (sample SAMN12344345, study PRJNA552823) | activated sludge metagenome | biome: Activated sludge suspended growth; feature: Nitrification reactor; material: Wastewater; isolation source: activated sludge from nitrification reactor of wastewater treatment... | reverse complement strand
CATCGTCATCATCGGCTTCGGAAACCTGAAGGGCGTCCGGGAGTCCGGGAAGGTCTTCGCGGTCCCCACCTACTTCTTCATGGCCAACATGGTCGTGCTGCTCGCGGCGGGCCTCTACAAGCTGACCCTCGGCGACCTCCCCGTCGAGGCCGGCGGCGTCGAGGGCATGCTCACCGGGCCCAACGGCAGCGCCACCGACGGCATCTTCTACGGGGCGACCCTCTTCGTCGTGCTGCACGCCTTCGCGTCCGGTGGCGCCGCCGTGACCGGCGTCGAGGCCATCTCCAACGGCGTGCCCGCCTTCAAGGAGCCCGCGGCCAAGAACGCCCGCTCGACCCTCGTCGTCATGGGCACCGCCCTGGGCTTCATGTTCCTCGGCCTCTCGCTGCTGGCCTCGAAGGTGCACGCCACGCCCTTCGAGGAGGGCACCCCGACGGTGATCTCCCAGGTGGGCAAGCTCGTGTACGGCACGGGCACGCTCGGCCACGTGCTCTTCTACTCGTTGCAGATCGGCACCATGCTCATCCTGGTGCTGGCGGCCAACACCGGCTTCGCCGACTTCCCCCGCCTGGCCAGCTTCGCCGCCGGCGACAGCTTCATGCCCCGCCAGCTCACCAAGCGCGGGCACCGCCTGGTGTTCTCCAACGGCATCATCGCCCTGTCCGCGGCGGCCATCGTCCTGGTGCTCGTCACCGGGGCCAAGGTCGACCGCCTCATCCCGCTCTACGCCATCGGCGTGTTCACCAGCTTCACGCTGAGCCAGGCGGGCATGGCCAAGCACCACATCACCCACAAGGAGCCCTCGTGGCGGGTGGGGCTGTTCATCAACGGCGTCGGCGCGGCCATGACCTTCGTGGTCGCGATCATCATCGCGGTCACCAAGTTCACCCACGGGGCCTGGGTGATCATCGCCCTCATCCCGATCCTCGTGGTGGTGCTGTTCCGGTTGAACCGCCAGTACACCCACGAGGCCGCGGAGCTGCTCGAGGACGCCCAGACCGCGGCGTCGGCGCCCATCCTGCGGCGCCACGTCGTGCTCGTCCTCGTGGACACCCTCGACGTCGCCGCCGCCCGGGCCATCCAGTACGCCCGCACCCTGACCCCCGACGAGCTCCGCGCCGTCCACCTCGACCTCGACCCGATCGTGACCGCCGAGCTGGCCCGCAACTGGCGCACCCTGGGCCTGCACCGCCTCGCGCTGGACATCGTCGAGTGCCAGGACCGCCGCGTGACCCAGGCCGCGGCCACCATCGCCGCCGGCGAGCTGGCCGACGGCGAGACCGAGGTGAGCGTGCTGATCCCCCGCCGGGAGTACAGCCGGTTCTGGCACCGCCTCCTGCACGACCGCACCTCCGACCAGATGGTCAAGGCGCTCTCGACGCTGCCCCACTGCAACGTGACCGTCGTGCCGTACCACCTCGACCTCAAGAACCAGTTCGAGGTGCGCAGCACGGACCCCGTCGTGGCGGCCGCCGTGGCCCTGGACGCCGGGCGCGGTGCCCGCGGCGCTCCCGTGCCGGCCCTGCCCCGCGAGGACGGCTCCGTGCCCATCGGTTCGGTCGAGCACCGCGAGCGGGTGCTGCTGTCCGGCCGCATCCGGGCCATGCGGGTGCACCCCTGGTCGGGCGTCCCCGCCCTCGAGTGCACCCTCGCCGACGACAGCGGCGGCATCGTCGTGGTGTTCCTCGGCCGCCGCGAGGTCCCCGGCATCAACGTCGGCGTCCGCCTCAGGGCCCAGGGCGTCGTGGGCGAGCACCACGGCCAGCTGGCCATGCTCAACCCGGCCTACGAGATCCTGGCCTAGCGCCTCACCCGCGCGGCAGGCCGAGGATCCGCTCGGCGATGATCGTGCGCTGCACCTCGGAGGTGCCACCGGCGATGCCGGCGGCCTGGCTCCACAGCCACTGGCGCGCCCACGGCCCCTCCAGCGGGCCGGCGGGCCCGAGCACGTCGAGGGCGAGGCTCGACAGGTGCTGGGTGACGTCGGTCCAGGTGAGCTTCACCACGCTCGACTCGGCACCGGGCTCGCGGCCCTTGCCCAGGTTCGACAGCGTGTGCCAGTTGTGCAGGCGCAGCAGGCGCAGCTCGACGAACACCTGGGCCAGCGCGTCGGCGACGGTCACGTCGTCGAGACGGCCCGAGGTGGCGGCCAGCTCGTAGAGCTCGTCGAGGAAGACCTCGTGCACGACCTGCTCCTTGAAGGGGAAGGCCGTGCCCCGCTCGTGGGCCAGGGTCGTGTTGGCGACGGCCCAGCCGTCGTGGAGGCCCCCCACCAGCTGGTCGTCGGGGACGAACACCTCGTCGAGGAAGACCTCGTTGAACTCGGCCTCGCCGGTGATCTGCACGAGGGGACGCACCTCGATGCCCGGGTCGGTCATGTCGATCACCAGGTACGAGATGCCACGGTGGCGGGGCGCCTCCGGGTCCGTCCGCACGAGGCCGATGCCCCAGCGGGCGACCGTGGCGTAGGAGGTCCAGACCTTCTGGCCGGAGACGAGCCAGCCACCGTCGACCCGCTCGGCCCGGGTGGTGAGCGACGCGAGGTCGGAGCCGGCGTTCGGCTCCGAGAAGAGCTGGCACCAGATCTCGGAGGCGTCGAGGATCCGGGGCAGCCAGCGGGCCCGTTGCCCGTCGGTGCCGCAGGCCAGCAGCGTCGGCCCGGCCAGGTTGATGCCCACCCGGTTGACCGGCTGGGGCGCCCGGGCCCGGGCGTACTCCATGTTGTAGAGCGCCACCTGCACGGGTGTGGCGCCACGGCCGCCGTACTCGTGGGGCCAGTGGATGCCGACCAGGCGGGCCTCGGCGAGGGTGGCCTGCCACGCCCGGCCCCACGCGACCTCCTCCTCGGTCGAGGTGAACGGCGGGGGCGGCTCGAGGTGGGCGGCGAGGAAGTCGCGCACCTCGGCGGCGAAGGCCCGCTCCTCCTCGGTCAGGGCCAGGTCCACGTCGGCGCCTCCTCGTCCCGGCCCACCCGCCGGCCCTGCGGCCGGCTCACAGGTCCCAGAACCGGTCGCGGCCGTTGGCGGCGAACCGGGCCCGCAGGTCGGCCTCGTCCTCGGCGGTGAACGGGCGGTAGGCGGCATCGCCCCGCTCGCGCACCCAGAGCTCGTCGTCGCCGACCCGGTCCCGGCGGAACTTCTGTCCCACGAGCGTGCGGGTGACGACCTTGTTCGTGCCCGTCGACGGCAGCCGGTCGGCAAGGCGCACGAAGCGGGGCCGCCACTTCGGGCCGACGTCGGGGAGGGCGTCGACCCAGGCGGCGAAGGCCGCGGGATCGAGGGTGGCGCCGGGCCGCAGCACCAGCGCGGCCATGACCTGGTCGCCGGCGCTCTCGTCGGGCACGCCGTACACCACCGCCTCGACCACGTCCGGGTGGGCCGCCACCGCCGACTGGATGGGCCCGGCCGGGAAGTTCTCACCGTCGACGCGGATCCAGTCCGCGTTGCGGCCGGCGAAGTAGAGGTAGCGCTCCTCGTCGAGGTAGCCGAGGTCACCGCTCCAGTACCACCCGCCCTTGGTCGTGGCCTCGGTGGCCTCGGGGTTGTTGTAGTAGCCCTCGAACGGCCCCGTGCCGCCGGTGTTCACGATCTCGCCGACGCACTCCTCCGCGTTGCGCAGGCGGCCGTCGGCGTCGAAGCGGGCCACGGCCATGTCGTGGCCGTCCTCGTCCACCACGTGGACCTCCGGGCCGGCCCGGCCCATCGCACCGGGCGGCATCCCCGACTCCCGGTTGAGCGCGACCCCGCCCTCGGTGGCGCCGAAGGAGTCGATCACCTTGAGCCCGAAGCGGCGGGCGAAGCCCTCCACCACCTCGGGCGAGCCCTCGTTGCCGAAAGCGATGCGCAGCGGGTTGTCGGCGTCGTCGGGCGCCTCGGGCGTGGCCAGCACGTAGGCGAGGGGCTTGCCCGTGTAGTTGAACCAGGTCGAGCCGTACCGGCGGACGTCGGGCAACCAGCCGGAGGCGGTGAAGCGGCGGGCCAGGCCCACCGACGCCCCGGTGACCAGTGCCGGCGCCCACCCCACCATCAGGGCGTTGGAGTGGAAGAGGGGCATGGCGATGTAGCCCACGTCGTCGGGCCCGATGTCGAGCAGCATCGACATGCGGTTGCCGGTGACGAGGAGGCGGCGCTGCGTGCAGATCACCGCCTTGGGGGCCGAGGTGGTGCCCGAGGTGAAGATCAGCGCCCAACGGGTGTCGACGTCCGGCTCGAGGCCGGGGTCGTCGGCGCCGACCGCGGCCAGGGCCCCGTCCAGGTCGACGCCCGCGTCCGCCGGCGCGGACCCCGCTGCGGCCACCGCCTCGCCGTCCTCGAAGCGGCGGGAGACGACCAGGCGGTCGCCGTCGAGGCCGAGGCCGGGGGCGATCGGCGCGAGCGCCTCCAGGTGGCGGGGCTCGGTGACGAGCAGCCCGACGTGGGTGTGCTCGACGTCGCGGGCCAGGCGCTCGCCCTGGCGGGTGTGGTTCAGCCCCACGATCGTGGCGCCGGCGAGGGCGGCGCCGCCGAAGGCGAACAGGTAGTCCGGGGTGTTGTCGAGCAGCACGCCGACGTGGCGGGGGCCGTCGGCCGGCAGACGGTCGAGGAAGAGGTTCGCCCAGCGCGCCGACTCGGCCAGGAACCCGGCGTGGGTCCACACCCGTTCGCCGAAGCGCACGAACGGCCGGTCGCCGTGGCCCGCGGGGTCGGCGTTGGCGCGCAGCATCGCGGCGGCGTTGGGGGCGGGCAGGGGGGCCTGGCCCGGCGCGGGCGCGGTGCTCATCGGGCGCCGACGCTAGTGCGCGCGACCCGCCCGTCGGCCGCCTCCGGATACCAGTAGTGTCGGCGCACCAACCGACGCTCCAATCGACTCCGGGGGGATCCGATGCGCCGTCGCCGAGGTCTGCTGCCCGTCCTGCTGGTCCTGCTCCTCGTGGTCGCCGCCGCGTGCGGCAACGCCGGCGAGGACGACGACGCGTCGGGCGACGACTCGCCGTCGACCACCGCCGCGAACGTCGAGGACGGCGCGGTGAGCGACGCCCAGGACGACGAGTTCGTGGCCGTCGACCAGCCCGGCGTCACCGACGACACCATCACCGTGAGCGGGGTGGCGTCGGCCACCAACCCCCTCGGCGCACCGTACGACCAGGTGTGGGACGGCGTCGACGCCTACTTCGCGATGATCAACGACGGCGGGGGCATCTACCAGCGCCAGCTCGAGCTGCCCGAGGACAACCGCCACGACGACCAGTTCGCGCAGAACCAGACCGAGGTCCAGCGCATCATCACCCAGGACGACCCGTTCGCGGTCGTGGGCGTGGCCACGCTGAACTTCGCCGGCGCCGACCTGCTCGTCGACGCGGGCATCCCCACCTTCGGCTGGAACATCAACCAGGAGTGGCAGAACGGCGACAACCTCTTCGGCGAGAAGGGCTCCTACCTCGACTTCACCGGCGGCGGGCCGCTGCTGCCGTTCCTCGCCCGCGAGACCGGTGCCCACAACGTCGGCGTCCTCGCCTACAACGTGCCCCAGTCCTCCGACTGCCTCACCGGCGTCGAGAACAGCTTCGACCTCTACGGCGCCGACGCCGACGCCGAGGTCGTCTTCGCCGACAGCTCCCTCGCCTACGGCACCACCGACCTCAGCGTCCAGGTGCAGCAGATGAAGGACGCCGGCGTGGACCTCGTGACCACCTGCATGGACACCAACGGCGTCACCACCCTGCAGCGGGAGATGGACCGCCAGGACCTCGGCGCCCCGCAGTACCTGCCCAACGGCTACGACTTCGACTTCGTCCGCGACTTCGGCGACCTGTTCGAGGGCTCGTACGTGCTGACACAGTTCGCGCCCTTCGAGTTCGAGCCCCAGCCCCAGGGGATCCAGGACTACCTCCAGTGGCTCGACGAGACCGGCGGCACCGTGGGCGAGCTCTCGCTGGCCGGCTGGCTCAGCGCCGCCCAGTTCGTGACCGGCCTGCGGGCCGCGGGGCCGGACTTCACCCAGCAGAAGGTGACCGACGGCCTGAACTCGGTGACCGACTTCACCGGCGACGGCATCCTGCCGGGAACCGACTGGACGGTGGCCCACGAGGCCGACGGCCCCGAGCTCTGCTACGCCATGAGCCAGATCACCGGCGGCGAGTTCGTGCCGCAGTTCACCGAGGAGGGCAAGCCCTTCATCTGCTTCGAGAACGGGGCGGACGCCCTCCCCGACGAGCCCCTGCACGAGGACTGAACCGGACCACTCGGATTCGCCAGGTCGCCCCACCGCCGTGACCGAACTGCTCAGCTACGTCATCCGGGGGTTCCCCGTCGGGTGCGTGTTCGCGCTCATGGCGGTGGGCGTCGTGCTCACCTACAAGACGTCGGGGGTCTTCAACCTCGCCTTCGGGGCGCAGGCCTTCGTCAGCGCCGCGGTCTACTACCAGACCCGGGTCGAGCACGACTGGCCGATCTGGGCCGCGTTCCTGCTGGCCGTGGTCGTGCTGGGCCCGGCCATCGGCTACGTGCTCGACCGCGCCCTGTTCCGCCACCTGCGCACGGCGCCACCCCTGGCCCGGCTGGTCACCTCGCTCGGCCTCCTGGTGGCCATCCCCCAGATGGTGCAGATCTGGTTCGGCAGCAGCCCCGCCTACAACCCCCTCGGGATCGCCCCGAACCCCGACCGGATCTTCCGGTGGGGCGACTACGCCCTCGACGCGAACCAGGTGGCGACCATCGTCGTCACCGTGCTGGTCGTGGTCGCCCTCACGGTGCTGTTCCGGTACACCGCCCTCGGACTGCGGATGCGGGCCGTGGTCGAGAGCCCCCGCATGAGCGAGCTCAACTCGATCAACGCCGACCGGGTGGGCAGCGCGGCGTGGATGATGTCGAGCTTCCTCGCCGGGCTGGCCGGCGTGCTCCTGGCCCCGCTGTTCGCCCAGGTCGAGGCCAACGGCTTCTTCACCCTGCTCGTGGCGGCGGTGGCGGCCGCCGCCTTCGGCGGGCTGTCGAGCATCCCCCTCACCTTCGCCGGCGGCATCGCCCTCGGCGTGCTGCAGCAGGTGCTCGCGGGGTACCTGCCGGCCGACAGCATCCTGTCCCAGGGCCTGCGCCCGGCGCTCCCCTTCCTGGTGCTGTTCCTGCTCCTGTTGTTCTGGCCGGCGCTCCGGGGCGTGGGCCGCACCGCCGACCCGCTGGCCGGGGTCGACCCGCCTCCCCCGGCGCCCGCCGCCGCCGTGCGTTCGGCGGGCATGACGCTGGCCACCCGGGTGCTGGCGGTCACCGTGATCGTCGGGTTCGTCCTCGCCTCGCTGCTCTGGTTCGACGACTTCTGGCTGCTGCTGTTCACCAAAGGCCTGATCTTCGGCGTGATCTTCCTGTCCATCACCGTGATCACCGGCATGGGCGGACAGGTCTCGCTCTCGCAGGCCGCCTTCGCCGGGGTGGGCGCGTTCGCCACCGGGCAGATGGTGCAGGGCCTGGGCCTCCCGGTGCTGCCGACCATGTTCCTCGGTGCGGCCGTCGCCGCCGCCGTCGGCGCCGTGCTGGCCATCCCGGCCCTGCGCCTCGACGGTCTGTACCTCACCCTCGCCACCCTGGCGTTCGCCCTCATGTGGGAGAACGTGCTCGTCCCCCAGACCTGGGTCAGCGGCGGGCCGCTCGGCGTCGAGGTGCCCCGGCCACTGGTCGGGCCGATCGACTTCACCGACGACCGCGCCTTCCTCCTGCTCTGCCTGGTGATCCTCGCCGTCGTGGGCGTGGTCGTGCTGCTCGTGAAGCGGGGCACGACCGGTCGGTACCTCGACGCGCTGCGGGGCTCGGAGCTGGCGGCGGCGTCGATCGGCATCGACCGCAAGCGCGCTCGCATCACCGCCTTCGCCCTCTCCGCGGGCATCGCCGGGCTCGGCGGCGGCCTCCTCGCCTCGCAGGCCGGCCGGGCCACGGCCACCGACTACGTGTTCTTCCTGGGCCTGTTCTGGGTGGTGATGGTGGTCACCCTCGGCGACCGCTCGGTGCAGGCCGCCATCACCGCCGGCATCTCGTTCATGCTGTTCCCCGAGATCCTCAGCCGCATCGACCTCACCTTCCTGCCCGAGGTCCTCAACCCGGCGGAGAACCCGGCGGCCATCTCGTCGATCCTGTTCGGCCTCGGCGCCCTGACCTACGCGAAGCACCCCGAGGGCATCCTCGAGTACCAGACGCGCGGGTCGCTGGAGTCCACGAACCGCCTGCTGGCCCGCTTCTCGCGCTCGGGCCCGGCGACCCCGGCCGACGGGGACGACGGGGCCGCGCCCACCGGCGACGGGCTGGCCGTCGCGCCCACCGCCCCCCGGAGCGCGCCATGAGCCAGGGGCGGGAGCCGTGAGCCTGCTCGTGGCCGAGGGCGTCACCAAGCACTTCTCCGGCCTGACCGCCCTCGACTCGGTCTCGCTGGCGGTCGAGCCGGGCGAGGTGGTCGGCCTGATCGGCCCGAACGGCGCCGGCAAGACCACGCTGTTCAACGTCCTCTACGGCGTGATCGCGCCGGACCACGGCCGGGTCACCTTCGCCGGCCACGACGTGTCGTCGCTGCCCGTGCACAAGCGGGCCCGCCTCGGCATCGGCCGCACGTTCCAGCGCATCGAGCTCTTCGCGGGCATGACCGTGCGCGACCACCTGCTGGTGGCCGAGCGGGCCCGGCGGGCCGACGGCGGGCTGCTGAAGGACCTGCTCGGCCGCAGCGCCCCGAAGGACGACGAGCGGGCCCGGTCCGCCGCCGTGCTCGACCTGCTCGGGCTCGCCGACGTGGCCGACCGCCCCATCGAGTCGCTCAGCCTCGGCCGGGGCCGCCTCGTCGAGCTCGGCCGGGCCCTGATGATCGAGCCGAAGCTGCTCCTCCTCGACGAGCCGTCCTCCGGCCTCGACCACCACGAGACCGACGAGATGGCGGCGGTGCTGGAGGCGATCCGCGCTGAGCGGGGCACCGCGATCCTGCTCGTCGAGCACGACGTGGCCATGGTCCGCAAGGTGACCAGTCGCCTCTACGTGCTCGACTTCGGCCAACTCATCGCCGAGGGCCCCACCGCCGAGGTCATCGGCGACGCCAAGGTCCGCCAGGCCTACCTCGGGGACACGGTGTGACGGCGCCGCTGCTCGAGCTGGATCACGTCGACGCCGGCTACGGGCCGTTCCGGGCGCTGTTCGACGTCTCCTTCGCGGTCGAGGAGGGGCGGGCGCTCGCGCTGCTGGGCTCGAACGGCGCCGGCAAGACCACCGTCGCCCGGGTGTGCTCGGGCCTCGTCGCCCCCACCGCCGGCCACGTCCGCTTCCGGGGCGAGGACGTCACCGGCCGGCCCGCGTTCCAGTACGCCCGCCGCGGCGTCGCCCACGCCCCCGAGGGCCGGTCGGTCTTCGCCACCCTCACCGTCGAGGAGAACCTCGTCCTGTCCTTCCGGGAGGGCGCCAAGCAGGGCCACCCCGGCGTGGACGAGAGCCTGGCCGCGGCCTACGAGGCGTTCCCGCGCCTGCAGCAGCGCCGCGCGCAGGTCGCCGGCACCCTGTCCGGCGGCGAGCAGCGCATGCTCTCGTTGGCCCGGGTGCTCGTGCAGCCGCCACCGCTGCTGATCGTCGACGAGCTGTCCCTCGGCCTGGCCCCGATCATCGTCAACGAGGTCTACGCCATGCTCGGCCGCATCAAGGCCGCGGGCACGACCCTGCTCATCGTCGAGCAGCTCGTCAGCCACGCCCTGGGCATCGCCGACGACGTGGTGCTGCTCACCAAGGGCCGCACCACCTACGTGGGCCCCGTGGCCGAGGTCGGCGACCTCGACGCCCACCTCCTCGGCTAGCCAATCGGCTCGAACCCGACTCACCGACGAGCGACATAGATCTGACTAGACCAATGTCCGATCAACTGCTTCACAGATCTGCGGCGAAAGGCTGCGGTAGGCCGCAGCAGGACTCGATTAATAGAGAGCCGAATCTGTGGTAAACCCCTGCGCTGATAAGGGTCAAGACCTTTACGCAGACACGCCACACCGTCGTCAACAGCCAACGAGAGCGAGCGAGGAACCGGAGCCCTCTTCGTGAGACGAGCGAGGGCGCCCTCAAGCGCGCCAACCTGACTCAGCCCATCAATCTCGGAAAGGAACTCGAAATAGAGGACTCCGTAGTTCTCCGCGAACGTTCTAGACCACTCCGCCGCAGCCTTCTGGCGTTCAAGAAATCGCGCGATCAGACCAGCAACCAACGCTGAGCCGATAGCAGCGGCGACCACAGCTGGAACCCCGAACCACTCGCCAGGTGGATCACTCAACCTAGAATCCGGCGGGACGGCCACCACTGACGACTGCAAATCGCCGCACGCAACCCAAGATCGTGTTCAC
>WBZL01005615.1_pt1 | contig 10322 bp, 15 predicted proteins | sample 5204291 | NCBI WGS metagenome assembly WBZL01 (sample SAMN12344345, study PRJNA552823) | activated sludge metagenome | biome: Activated sludge suspended growth; feature: Nitrification reactor; material: Wastewater; isolation source: activated sludge from nitrification reactor of wastewater... | reverse complement strand
CAGACGGTCCAATTTCGCTTCGCGTTCCTCAGCGGCAAACAGGCTTTCTTTGATCATCAGAGGTGCGGACTCTTGGCGGAAATCAATAACCCCATTTTCTCATAATCAGGGGTTTTTCGAGGTGCCCTTAAGCAGTTCGTGCCGGGATACGGCACATTCGATGTTGAAAATGTTTATTGTGGCTAAAATCAATCCGGGTAAACCCATGCTTCCCCAAGGTGCCTTCATTTTTGAACAAGGCACAAGGCAGCAACACCGAACCGGGGTAAACATCGACTGCTTCATCCTGTTGGAACATAACACGAAACGCGGAACATTCTTCAATCAGGTATCGGGTTGAATACTTCTGAAACGCGCCCAAACGGTGCGCCTCAACTAAGCTGCTGTTCTGGCGGCGCCGCCAGAACAGCATGACTTCGTTGTCTATCGCTTGCCGGATGGGACGGCCTTCCTGATATTGGCGGTTAATTTCGTTATATTCGTTCGCATAGGCTGGATGACTGCGCCAGTGTTCCCAACGGTATAGCTCAACATTGGACAGGTCCGCGAAGGCCGAATGGTTGCGATCAATCCATTGATCGCCCTCCATCTGTGCGCGGATGAAGGCGGGGCCTGTTTCGCTGCCAGCGAAGCAGTAGTTATGACGCTGCAAAGTGTCATTGACACAAATCATGATCCGGGTAAAGCGCGACTTGGCCCACGCCATCGTTACGGCGAATTTTTCTCCTTCGTGGTAATCCTGCCCCACACTGATATGAAAACGTGCGGTGTCAAAGCCTTTCCAGCCGCCACCGCTTTTGACCTTCACCGCATACCGCCCGGTTTGCGGGGGATACTGATTGTTAAAATTGCTCATCCGCTGTGCTTTCTGTGGGTTGTTGCAAGGTGTTCCAAAGAATGTTGAAGGTATTGCGCTGAATAGCGGCGTTGACTGGATCAACGCGGATCACAACCCGCAGTACATCGGCGGTTTCATTAGCTACCCTGTCCCCGTAAATGAGCGTTACCCGGTTGATGAATAGGGGCTTGGGGATATAGCGGTATTCGTCCAACGGACCGAGCAGGTGGGTGTTGCCCTCTTCGACCAGTTGGCGCATTTTGACGCCGTTGTTGCGCAACTGCCGATACAGGGTATTGATCGAAGGGGGCGAAACACTGTCATCGGCGTACATGATGAGCAATTCCGGCGCTTGTTGGTGCTGAAGATGTTCACAGACATCTTTCAGCAACTGTAAATATGTTTCCTCATGGCTTTTACCTTGCACCACAATAATCGGGTTTTCATTGAACCGTACCCCGTCCTCGGTAATGATGAGCCCTTGTTTTTCAAGGGCTTTAAGGATTTTTTCGAAGCTATCTTGGTGAAAATTGCCCTTTTCCGCCTCAAAATTCTGTATCGAGCGGACCGCTACCCCTGATAGCGCCGCTAATTCCTTTTGGCTCATACCTCGCAACCCGCGAGCAGCCCGTAATTGGCCCGGTGTAATAAACATTCTCTATTCCCTTTTTGTGCTCTATCCCAGCGTCTTTTTTATGTCAATAGTTTTTAACTGGTATTTGCAAAAAAAAACTATTGACAACCATAAGGAATATGCGTAATTAGCGCTTAAACATGCGTTTTAGTCGCATGCTTTTTATCGTGTGAGGGAGAATATTAAAATGGAATTTTCTAATGATAATCACAAATGGATTGATCCTAATTTGCAATATCAGCAGATTGTGATTGAGGCTCAACGCTCAATACAGGCAGAGCGGAAAACAAGGGCGGCGATTGCCGAAATTCAAAAGAAATACGCCAAAAATTAACGAATAGGGAAAAGGCTGTCTTCTCTATTCCCATTCAGGAGCGGTTTTCCCTGTAAAGCGGTAGAGGGTGAGGAAGCTGGGCCGGTGTTTATTGTCTCTGACAATCTCCCCAGGCACCACCCGGCTTCCACTTTCCTGGAAAGGATATAGGCATGACTCAAGAGATCAGTGCACCGAAAAATAAGAAGACCAAAGTCCGTGCGAGCGTGTTTGATGTCCGGCTAGGCCGCCGTCTGCGTGAAGTGCGGGCGTTGCGGCAAGTGACCCAAGAACAGTTGGCCGAAGCGGTCGGCGTGACCTCCCAGCAAATTCAAAAGTATGAAAGTGGACGAAACCGCATGGCGGCGGAACGGGTGATGCAGTGCGCCCGATACTTGGACGTATCCCCGTACTATCTGATGGTTGACGATCCGCAGAAGGTCGTTCCTATATCGGCGCAATTTATCACGTTACAGGCGTTGGCTGTCGAATTGGTGGACGAAGCCGCCGGGGAACTGGAGCAACTGGCGCGGCAACTGACCGAAACCGCCCGTAAAGTGGATGTGGCGCGGATGGAAGCCGAGAATGCGGAACGTGCGCTACGCGCCTACTTTGGCTATGGACACAAGAGCAGCGATCCTGCAAAACGGGGCTTGTAGAGGGCCGCTGATGCGGTAAAAATCAAAGCGATAAGCGAGCAGTGATTTTTAATTCAGAGGGCATTGTTGCATAAATACAAATAACTGATTGATTTTTAATAAGAATACATAAAATCGCTAAATCTATAACATATTAATATTGTTAGAGATTTTTCGATTTATGCAACAACGCCAATTCAGAGCATCAAGTCATTATTGGCCGTATATTCTGTGATGATTTCATGCCTTCCGACATTATTTGTATGGCATTTGATCGAATTCCGTTTTCTCTTATCTTCCTCAAAGATTTAATCATATTTTTTTTCATAAGGGACAATTCATAGGCTCTATCTACATTAATATTGGCGACCGCTTCATGAGAATTTTTGTCGATATAAAGCACAGTTAGGCCTAATTCTTTAGAAAGCAACTCATTAAAGGCATTTCTATGAAATTCTTGATTAGAGAATTTCTGGTCTGTATTATTCCAACATGGATGAATATTAAATTTCAGTTTCTTATTGAGATAAGATAGTAAATTTCTTGCCACTCGCCCGTTACCATCAACAAAAGGATGAATTACTAGAAAGTACATATAGACGTAAGATAAAAATTTATAAATTTCTTCTTCGGTTACTCCACAAGTATAGTAATTACCAGCAATTTTATCTGTCGTTTGGAAAAATTCTTCTAGGATTACAATATCTTGACTTCCTTCTGTGGTGTGATGTGATTCAAATGGATGAATAAATTGAGCGGGCTTAAAGCTACCACTAATGAATGCTTGAATATATTTGTTGGAAAAAGAAGGTGATATAGATTTCAAGTATTTGTAATTCCTCTTTTCTGCATAATCATCAGAACTTCCCCACTCTACACCAAGACTGTTGGCCGCATGAAAAAATACGATAAGCTGTCCAGTAGGCAGAATTTCACTCCGCTGAACCAGTTTATCAATTAGTAAGTTAGTAAAGCATTCACTTACATCTTTTGCTGACATACATTAATCTCAAAGACGTGGGTTTCTAGGTGTTAAATTCCGTATGACTTTATTTCGAGGAAGAGCTGCAAAATCGGAGCTTGCGAAATCATGCATTTGCATGGGCAATTTAGCAAGAAGTAGAGATTGTTCGAAGTGCCCATGTGGGACAAAAGGACGGAAAGCCGCAAATACCCGCCCTCCGCGCCGTGATGAATCCCCTTACAGAAAAGAAAAAGGGCTGCGCCCCCGCTTTGTCAATGACTGGACGCGAAACGCACCGGAGCCGGTATCCCCGACCTTCCACGCCACGCGGCGCGGGCTTGTGCAGGCCGGGCGATCCCCCACCGGCCCCGGCGGTCATTGACAAAGCACCCCCGCTCATTGGCGCGGGCCTAGTCAGGGTTGCGCACGGGCGCAACCCTGTTTACAAACGAAAAAGGAGCCAGATCATGAACAAGGATGTTTATAACCGCATTACCGATAAAATCGTTGCCGACTTGGAAAAAGGCGTCCGACCTTGGATGAAGCCTTGGAGCGTCGAACACGCCGCTGGGAAAATTACCCGTCCCTTGCGCCACAACGGCCAACCCTATTCCGGCGTCAATGTCCTCATGCTATGGATGGAAGCGGAAAGCCAAGGCTATGTTGCCCCTATCTGGATGACCTTCCGCCAAGCCAAGGAACTGGGCGGCCACGTCAAAAAGGGCGAACATGGCAGCCTCGTAGTTTACGCCAACACCCTCACCAAAACCGAAACCAACGAAGACACCGGTGAAGACGAAGAACGGCACATTCCCTTCATGAAAGGCTACACCGTGTTCAACGTCGAACAGATCGAAGACCTTCCCGCGCATTACTACGCCAGCGCCAGCCCGCCGAGCTTGAGCGAAGCCGAGCGCAACGCCCGGCTGGACGCCTTCTTTACGGCAACCGGCGCGGACATCCGCCACGGCGGCAACCGGGCTTACTACAGCCCCGGTCCCGACACCGTGCAAATGCCGCCGTTTCCGTTCTTCCGGGACCCGGAAAGCTACTATGCGACACTGGCCCACGAGTGCACTCACTGGACCCGGCACGACAAACGGCTGGCGCGGGATTTTGGGCGTAAACGGTGGGGCGACGAAGGCTATGCCATGGAGGAGCTGGTCGCCGAAATCGGCAGCGCCTTTCTCTGTGCCGACCTTCACATGACCCCGGAAGTCCGGGAAGACCACGCCGCCTATATCGAAAGCTGGCTGAAAGTTCTGAAAAACGACAAACGCGCGATCTTCAGCGCCGCCGCCCACGCACAACGAGCCGCCGACTACCTGCACGGCCTGCAACCGGCTCCAACCTTGGAACCGGACAGCACCCCGGCCAGCGGACCGGATACTTGCCTATCCAAACCCCACGAACCCGCGCCCGCATGATCGCCGTATCGCGCCATGCATGGACCGTCACCCCCGGCGGAAACACCGCCGGGGCAATCGTGCACCACGCCGCGCCGCGCTTTACCGCCTGCTGGTTGACCGGAGATGACGACCTTGCCAGCGTCACCGGTCCCTGTTGGAGCGATCCCGGCAGCGGCGACGGTCAAGACTCGATTCACCTGTACGGCTTCCAATGGGAGGACAACCCGCCGAGTCAAACCGTCTTTGAACGGCTCATGTCACAGGCCGTTACGGTCATTGACCAATGGATAAAGGACCGGATGTAAAAGGGGTAGGGCGGCATGGATGATTTCGACGAAGAAGACGAGAAACGAGAGGCTATGGAACGGGATGACTACCGCCGCAAGGTGCGGTTTTTTGTCGTGTTGGGTGGGCTAGTCTTTCTGTGGATTTTCGGCAAGCTGATTTCTGCACATCTTCATCTTATTGCCAGATAAGGGTTAGTATGGAAATTGGCTCCACAATTATGCCTTATAGATAGGAGATAATTTTGAGAAAATTGTTGCAAGGGGATGAACTCGAAAAAAGGGCTATTGAGCTTGGAATTGATATTCAAGGTCTTCCAATTAATCAAAGCTCAATGGGTCGCCAAAAGCGAGCTGATGATAGTGAACTGCAGCGACGTGTGATAGAAGCAGAACGCAGTATCCGTGAGTCCAGAATTTGGGTGATCGCGTTAATATCATCTATCGCATCGCTAGTAAGTGCAGCCACAGCCATTATCGCAGTAGTCACTAGATAACTAAAAAATATGACAAAACATATGATAACACGCAGTATGGAAATCTAACCTTGTCCGATATGGGGTGGTTCCATTTTTTGAGGGGTGAGGCAATATCCCATCGCCTTCATAATGGCGTTGACACTTTCAAACTTTGGGTTGCCTTGTTCGGACAGGGCTTTTTGCAGACCTTTCCGGCTAAGACCGGCGGCATCTGCCGTAGATGATACGCCCTTGATCCGGGCCACCATGCGCAAAGAGGCCAGCAACGCCGGTGTGCAGCCGTCTTGGGCGTATTCTTCAAAGCAGGTGGTCAGATAGCCGTCAATCTCGTTCGGATGGTTCCGGTAATACTCTTCTTCCATCTGATCGAATGTTCTGTAGTTACGTTCGCTCATGGCCTTGATACTCCTTCCAGTAGGCTTGCGCCTGTTCAATATCCTTGTCTTGGGTGCTTTTGTCACCGCCACAGAGCAGGATCACCATATGTTCCGGCTGTTCCCCGAAATACACGCGATAGCCGGGGCCAAAAAACATTCGCAGTTCCGAGACACCTTCACCGATCACTTTGCAATCCCCATACAAGCCCTGTTCAAGCCGTCTGATCCGAGCCTGTATACGTTGCCGACCCTTGGTGTCCCGCAGCGCTTCCAGCCATGCGCTAAATGGTTCATATCCATCCTGATTGGCATAAACGACGACCTGTTTAGGGTGAACGGCTTGGGCCACAGATATATTTTCCTTTTCAATTAACCTTACCACATGCGTACCATAGTACGCAACTTCTATAAACCCTAAACGGTCAAACAGCTACGTGATAATCCCCAGTATGAAAAAGCGCCCTTCGGGTCGCTTTTTTGTTGCTATGGCGCATTATCATGAAAGAAACTTCGCCCTCCTTCCAGACCCTGTTAGTCACCAAAACCATACCAATCGCTCGGTGCCGCCGATGGAAAACGAGATTTCCGCGTTACGGTTTGTCCCACTTCGCGTTAGGGGGAGAAGATAGCCGGATAGAAGGTTAAAGCAGAAAAACGTTTTTCTGCAATAGCGCGATAAATTTTTCTGTTATAGCGTTTTTCTGCTATACTGCTTTAACGCAACAACGGTTTTCTGTTATTTCTATGCCCAGCAAAAAAATAGCTTTCATATCCCAAAGCGGAAACGTTATGAAATCGACGCTCGCCAGTGCTCTGGCGTTAGAGGCTATTCATAATGATCTTGCTGTTTCTGTTGCTGATCTTGACCCCGAGCATCGAACCATCACCAAGTGGATGGCTGACCGTGTGGAGAGGGGTATAGAGCCAATATTCCAAGTGCATGAAGCTAATAATGCAGCTCAAGCCCTCCAATTTTTTTCAGGAGAGGAGCTTTATATTATTGATTGCCCTAGTCGTGCAACGGCGGCAACTATTGAAATTTCAAAAAATGTTGATCTAGTTATCCAACCGAGCACACCTGGAAAAAAAGACCTTGATTTATCAGTAGACACTTTCCATCAGCTTGTAGGTGAAGGTATACCCGTAAATCGATTATTGCTTATCTTGACGCGGGTGGGGACACCTGCCGAGTTTGACAGGGCCAAGGAATATTTTAAGAAAGCTAAAACCATAGACGGGCAGCATTTCAGAATTCTTCCAAGCGCAATTTATGAAAAGACTGCTTACCGTGCGTCTATTTCCGATGGCTATGCCATTACTGAAACCCCATATGTGTCTTTAAACGAAGCAGCTAAATCAGTAATTTACCAAAGTATCACGGTATTAAACGTATGACTCATGAAAACCCGTTTAAAGTTCTAAAAAAAGGTAATGTAAAGAGAGGAGGAGGGTTAAAAGGTAATCCTCCAGCCCCCCAAGAAGCAGGAAATAATGTCACTAAACCAGAGGGTAGTCCCGCTGTGCCTGTGACAATTGAGTCCGTACGTCGTCAATATAGGATCAGTACGTATATTAATGAGGAAGCAGGAGAACGTTTGGAAAATCTCATTATTAAGGTGCGTAAAGCAAAAGGAAAAAAACCTAAAATTGCTGAGGTATTGGAGCAAGCTTTAGAAGCTTATGATAAAACGCTTTAACAGAAAAACGTTTTTCTGCATTAAAATAATAACGTTTTTCTGTTAAAATTAAGCGACATCATGATTTCTTATTACGATAAATAAGGCGTTGTTTACAAAAGCCAATAAACGCCGCGTCGGCCGATTTAAGGGTAGGGCAACCGGATTCCCTCCAGAACTGTATCCAGTCTTCTTCCCATGCATAAACGCTCTCACCGTGCGGGATAAACCGTTTTGCGCGTTCGTAAGTTTCAGTCGTTTGTAGCTTGGGCCTTGGTTTTTGTTGTTCGCTGTCTTCAGCCTTCCATTGTTCACGGGTTTTAAAAATTACCTGATCTTCGGACTCAACTAGCTCTACCGTATAGTCTGGCAAATGGTCATATTTTCCTAATTCTTTGATGAAGAAACGAAATTTTTTTATTGGGCTTGTCGCGCCCATTTTTTTGCGCAGCAGTTCTAAGCTGATTTTCCATTCTCTCTGATGCCCACAGTGCTTACGAGCAATTTCATACGCACGGCGCTCATAAGGCTTGCTAAGCCTAAAATAATCACGGTTCAGGGTAAGGACTTCATTAGCCTTGATCGCGTTGAAAACCCAATCAGATAGAACGACATCGACCCATAGCAAACGTCCATCCAGACCAAATTTACGGCGGATAGTGCCCTTGTCGATAAGACCGAATACGTCGATTTGCTCCTCATCGCCCGTACGTATATTGGTGCTTATCGTCGTCCCACGCAGCCTTTCCAGCCCTTCAACAAGTGCCTTGTAGTCTTTGCCACCGGTGCCGCGATTCGTAAAAATCAAAAATTCATGGCTGTTAATTCGAACACGCGGGTTGATTTCTTCACCACGATTCAGCTTAGCCATAAGCTGTGAAATTGCATAAATAAGAATGTCTTTATCATAGATCGTCGCCAGTCCAGCTACACTCGGCGTAATTCTTAACCAGTGATCGCCATGCCGGTATTCTCGAATGTTTGTAACCGGCTTTTTTGAAAGTGAGTAGAACGGATGTTCCATTTGCTGCATAACGTCCTTAATCACAGCATCAGCCACATCACAGATAAACAAATCTTGTTGCGGGTACTTGTCGGCCAGAAGGTTATTGTTCGGGGGATTAGGAACCATGCTATGCCTTTCGGGGGATTAGGAACCGATGTCAAGAGATTCGGGGGATTAGGAACCGATGTCAAGAGATTCGGGGGATTAGGAACCAAAATTCGGGGGATTAGGAACCAAAATTCGGGGGATTAGGAACCGGTGGAAAATTATTTAACTTATTCTTCAATAAGTTATTGGCTATTTTCCACAGCTTAACACTAATTAACACTAATATTTAACAAACACCGCGCGCGCGACCCTGTGGATAACTTTTTACCCCCTGCTTAGCACTTCAATGAGTTCGCTTCGCTCACATAGTTTTCAACGTGGCTCCGCCACGAAGGGGCAGTAGGGAAAAGAAATTATCAAGCCTCTTGCTCCTTCCCCTGCCGCCCCTTATACCCTTTCCTGATGGACAGAAACGCGGAACTAGAGGCGTTCAAATGCCAGATCAACCTATCGGAGTTTGCCGCCTCCTTGGGCTATGCGCTGAATAGGAAAGCCAGTTGCCGGACCAGCGTTGAAATGGTCAGCCCGGACGGTGACAAGGTGGTCATCATGCGGGACACGGATAGCCACTGGATTTACTTCTCACGGCGAGACGAGCACGACAACGGCAGCATCATCGACTTCCTACAAAAGCGCCGTCCGTGCTCCTTGGGTCAGGTTCGCATGGCCTTGCGTCCGTGGATCGGCGAAAGCGCCCATCCCCCGAAACGACCCCCGGCGAACAGCTACGCGCCGCAACTGGACCATGCCAGCAAGGACCTAGTGCAGGTGCAAGCGGCTTTCGCCGTCATGGAGCCAGTCAACGTCCACCCCTACCTGAAAAGCCGCCATATCCCCGCTACGGTGCTCTCTAGCCCCCGGTTGGCCGGGAGGGTGTACAGCGATGCTCGCCACAACGCCATATTCCCGCACTACAACGCCATGGGCCTGTGCGGGTACGAGATCAAAAACCAAGGCTTCACTGGTTTCGCCAAAGGGGGAGAGAAGGGCTTATGGTTCTCGGCCATCAACCGCGCCGACACCGCCGCCGTCATCGGCGAAACCGCCATTGACGCCATCAGCTACTACGCCCTGCACCCATCCCCAGCTATGCGCCTCTTCAGCACCGGCGGCAGCATGAACCCCGACCAGCCGGACCTGATTGCCCGCGCCGTAGCGTGTCTGCCGCTGCAAGGGCAAGTCATCATCGCCACGGACCACGACCCCGGCGGCGACAGCTTGGCCGAAGCGATCCGGCACGCGGTTGAATCCGCCGAGCGTCCAGACTTGCAAATCACCCGGCACAGCCCGGACCAAGCGGGGCAGGATTGGAATGACGTTCTCAAGCGCTCAGAAGCCCCTCAGACGCAACAAACGGTCAACGGGGTAGGGATGGGGTAGGTTGGAGCCTTGAAAGCGCTTCACGGGGCTTGCAGGGGCATCACAAGCGAAGCCCGCCCGCGATCATCGCCCGAGGCGGCGAAACACTTAAGGGCACCTCGAAAAACCGGACATGAAGCCGGCAAAATGGGCAAAGCAAGGTGCCTGAGGCGTGAGCCTCACAATATCTTTGGTTTGTGCCCCGACCCGAAGGGTTCATCCCCGCCCGAAATCACC
>WBZL01000087.1_pt2 | contig 10322 bp, 15 predicted proteins | sample 5204291 | NCBI WGS metagenome assembly WBZL01 (sample SAMN12344345, study PRJNA552823) | activated sludge metagenome | biome: Activated sludge suspended growth; feature: Nitrification reactor; material: Wastewater; isolation source: activated sludge from nitrification reactor of wastewater... | reverse complement strand
CGTTACATCCGCTGACCAGGCACCGGGGCTGGCGGCGGCAATAGTCAGGCAGTCTTCAGCAGGAGTCTGACGGTCAGGGATGGTGTCTTCACCAGTAGTGGGGGTTGGGCCAACAACGCGAGTGATGTAAGCCTGGCTTCCACCTTCGTTGAAGAAAGTCATCACGTTGTCGTACAGGTGGCTGTAGGTAGTACGGGTGCCAAACTCTGCTTCGAAGTCGGCAATGCCCCGACAAAGCACCGCAGAAGTAACGCTACCGCGCTCTGCCATACCTGCCATGAACACCTGGCCAGACGGAATCAGGTTCGACGAGACAGGGCCGCTACGAGTAGTCGTAGTTACGCTTACACCGGGCATCGGCTTTACTCCTTATTAGGCGACGGTTTGCGTGACCGCCGACCCTTACTGATGGTAGCGGGTGAAGGCGAAACAGAAGGTGCTTCAACAGGTGTTTCATCGAGCACCATGTCAAGTACGGCTTCTGGCTCTTCTTTCTTTTCTGCTTGGTTCGATGATACGTCAGTAACTGGTTTGTGGCCGTTGGCAAGACCGGCTTCACCAGGCGCTCTCTTGGTAACCAACTTACGTGCCTTCATCAAGTTGGAAACTAGGGGTGTTTCAGCAACGTCATGCCACTCGAAACCGCCAAGTGTCCGTCCGTCATCAATGATGGTAGGAGTGTTCGCGGGGTTATATACCCGGACATTCGCCATGCGCGGCACCTGATCCTTTCAACCAACCAGACTCTAGACTAACTGAAAGTTCCTAACTTTCGTCTATCAACTGGCTTTCGATTTCGATTGTATCGGTAGAACCGAGTCCCAACAGGGGCACGGTTTCGTCAAACCTGATGTTGAAGGTGTGGATAACTCCTGCAACAAACCGGGAACCTTTTACACCAGTGGCTTCGCTGTAATCCTCGCTCAACGATGATTCGTCAAACAAGATAGCAGCGGGCTGGCCTAAACAACCGGAACGTAATAGTGCTGCTCGTACACATGCCGACAAGTCATCGCGCAAACGGATTGATTCAGAATATCCAGGCTCTAGGGGTATTTGGTCTTCGTCCATTGGGGTACGCACCCAAGTAAACACTCGCACCGCATACTGCGACATGTATTGGCTGCTGCCATATCTGGCGTATTGATACTTAGAGAAACTGTCGGCTTTCGCTACGTTGACTCCGATCAACGGCCATCTATCTAGGGCATAAGGTTCGTAAGCATCGTATTTGACGGGGTAGGGCAACTGGTATTCGTCTACGCCCCACTCAGTGCGGGCCTGATCGACAACCCCTGGAACCGTGGCGGTCAAGTAATCCACTACCGCAGCGCGAACAGCAGTAGCCCCTCGCAGCAATGGCAGTGGTGCTGGTTGCCACGAAACCCGAGAAGTTGCAGTAAGGACAACAGGCAGTGATGCACTGATGTCAACATTGGCCACTTAGATCATTCCCATCATGGAGCCAACCTTGCCATGCAGGACGTATTCACGAACGATCTTGCCCACATCGTTGGTCATCTTAGGAGTCTTACGCATCAGTGGACGCGGTGGGTTGGCTTGCTCACCGTTGCGATGAGTACCAGGGTGATGGAACTTCGACAGCCAATGGTCCGTACCGAACGTGGCGTCCTGTGCGCTGTACCGTTCAATACTCATAGGCCGCGATACTAGCGATGCACGTAGACCACCGGACAGGACCAGTATCTTCCCGCTAGATGAATGACCGATCTTCCAAGCAGCGTACTCCGGTTTCAATGGTGCCCACGGGGTGCCGTAGTACGCACCATGCGACGAAAACTGACGACGGTTCGATGCGGCCATGTAAGAACCCACTTTGGGCCATACAGGAGTCAGATTCTTTGACCGATCCGCTACCTTGTCGATCTTTCGCTTGATGCTGTTCAAGCCACTCTTATCAACCGTAATGTTCATCGGTAAGCGACCCTACGACGTAGACGACTGAAAGTTTCGAGTTCGTCGATGCGCCAACCTTTTCGCATCAGGGCTGCGTTAGTCGGTTCATGGGCCATGTCGTCCTTGATACTCAGAACGTCATCGCTGTTAACGGTCATTGTCCGTGATGCCACTTCTAGGATCGCTAGTTTCAACGCATCATCGGTATAGCCGTTGTAGCCGCCGACATACTCCACGACGTACCACGTGAACCAGCGACCGACATACAGCCCACCTGGCACCGCGATAGTAGGCGTGGGCATTTCGTCCCACAGACGCACACACTCGTCTTCTGTCAACGGTGTGGTGTCTTCTTCTAGGGTCTGGTCTGACCCACTGGCCATACGGAAACTGATTACCCGGTGTACTGGAGTCACTGACAACATCAAGTCGCCAGACCCATTGGACCGTGCCTTTTCCCGTACACGCACAGGTTGAACGGGGCGTCCTAGATACAGTTCTAGTTGTTGCTGAGTGCCATCTAGTACGGTTTCGGCGATTGCCGCCTGGTTTGCAGACAGTGGAATGTCACTCATGTATTTCCGCAAGTCGGAAACCGTCACCAGTGCCATGTCATGTCCTTACAGTGGGTCAGAGTTTCTGAAGCAGCGACTTAGGAACTCGTGCCCCGCGTGGGTATACCAACAAGTATGAAGGACGCTTGGCTGAACTTGGGTAGACTCTGCGGTAAATGTCACGCAGAACGATGATTTCGTGACCGTCCACTTCGCCTTCAATGCGTAGCGGTTCTCCTGCTTCCAGAATCAACCCCTTAGGGGCCACTTCGTGGACTACATACTTAGGCGGTGCAGGCGTTTCAACTGGCTTCTCTGCAACAGGTGACTCAACCGGCTTACTGGCAACGACGGGCTGCGGTTCTTCTTTGGTTTCTACTACGCCAACGTCTGCTTTGACAGAGCGGGGTTTTCTAGTAGTAGCAGCGGTTTCATTCGTGGTTCGCGGACGACGAGCCATCAGTCACTCCTGGTAGGTAAAAGCAAGCGTAGTTGTACGAGTCGCAGATAGGGCAGATGTTCCATGCCGGGTAATCGTTGACTGCGTACGGGGTTGATGTTGGTAAGGGGGACAAAAGGGGAGAACCCGCATCTGATACCTGTTCCCACATATCAGACACGGGTTCTCCCTTGGCTTGTTACTGCGTAATCAGCAACCTCTTATCAGGAGGCGGCTTCAGCAGCGAACGTGCCCTTGACGAACGACTCTGGACGCTTCACAGCGAGAGCCAGACGTTCTTCAGCCAGAATCGCGACTGCGTTGCGGACAAAGAAATCCGAGTGCTGTTCAGCAATACGGACGTTTGCCTGCTGGCGGTCGTAAATCTGGGCACCTAGGCCGAACGAGCCGGTGAGGAAGGTTCCCTCTGTGATAGCAGGGGTTTCCACAACTGGCTGACGCCATACCTGCGCGGCGGCACCAACAGCGACGTTGGTGACTAGCATGTACTGGCCGTCGCCTGTGCCCTTCTGGAGTTCGACATCTTCCCAGTCGTAGGGATGGATGACGTACCCAGTTGGCTCGTAGTAAGCCAGCATGACCTTGGTTGCTGCGCGGCGTAGGGCGTCTGCCTTCTGCTCGCTACCACCCATTGTGTAGGTCTGGATGTCGCTGGTATTCAGGATGCCAGTCAACTCCTCGTTTAGACCGCTACCGGAAAGAATCTGGCGATCCTCTTCCAACTGTAGGCCGTACAGCAGTTCGTTGTTGATAACGCCCTGTAGAGCAGGTACGTCGTCAAGAACATTCCGGTGGGCGGCTTCCCAGTGCGCGATAGTCCGCACTGGTGCTTGCTGGCTCTGGAACTCAAGGTCCGACTTGGGCTTCAACCCAAACGCACCACTGTCACGGTCGGGGACCGAGGCAGCGTTCCCACTATCTCCACCAGCGGCGTACCCAGTGACCTTGAAGTAGTCAATGAGGTTTGCCGAGGTAGTCACGACGGGGAACAAATCCCGAACGCGGATACGGCGCATCGCACGAGGCACCATAGCGTCGAACTGGATTGATCCCATGTTGCGGGTGTAGGACGCGGCACCGTTAGCGCCGTAGACATCCTTACGACCCATAGCAGGTAGATCGTTGACCTCTAGTTCGTACGGGGCTGCCATTGTGGCACCACCGGACTGGATGAGGTTTTTGAACTCCTGCGAACCTGTGAATAGTTCGCCAAGCGACTTGCGTTCGCTTTTCACGGGAACGTCAATATCGACGGCCCGCTCGGCTGGAGCATTCATCCACGCCTTGGTTTCGCTACCGAACATCTCAGCGGCGAGTAGCCCCTTGATCTCGGTCGCTTCGCCCATGAGGCCGCGAATCTTGTCAGCGGTTTCAGTCGAAACTTCGACGTTACTACCGTCAACCTTGACGCCTAGGTTCATGCCATCTTCGATAGCACTCAGGCGGGTGGAAAGAGCAGACTTCAGTTCTGCCACACGAGACTTGTCCATTTGGACTGCCTTTCAATCTTGCAATTTGAACGAACGGATTACCTTGCTAGATCATCCACCCGGTCAGCACCGTGGCGAACTGTCTACAGACGAGTTTGTATTGTTTCGTCTATTTGTGCAAGCGACAAACTACTCAATGCACAATACTAAGCGACAATTTAGGTCGCTAGTGGTGCCAAACTCAACTGCAATGCGGTCAAGTTCAAGATATCGCCATTGGTAATTGCTTGTGGCGCAACCAAAGCGACAGAGAACAAAAAGTTCCCAGCAGTGACGTTATCCCACACACTGATATGGGTAATGACTTCGTTCCCTGCATCCCACGCAGGCCACGACACTGCTCCTGAAAGCGTCAATGTTCCGTTAGACGCCGCGCTGAAAATCACTGGCTTACGAGTAGTTTCAGCACTGGCAGCCGCAGTACCAGACACCCCTGGATCAGCGGTGTGCAGTTTGACGTTGGTGGATGCTTTTGCTCCCGAAACATTCCGCAATGTATTCAACATGCTGTTGGCAAGGTTTGTTGTACTCAGCCCTACAGTCATCGCGCACTTTCTTTTTCGTCTGAACGGGTCACAGTCATTTCAGCACGGGCAACAAGAACTACCGTTGAGTTGTCCATAAGTGATTATGGCTGTAGGTCTTCTAGCAGCGACTTGTATTCAGAGACATTGATAAGCGTTTTTCCATTCTTGGCGAATGGGAACTTGCCTTTCTTTTTCTCATCATCTTCTTCGTCGTCTTCAGTGGGCTTTTCTGCGTCGCCTTCTTCTACAACCTCGCCAGTATCGTCTGCCGGGGGCTTGGTTGCATCGTCAACGGGCTTATCCTCTGGTAGTTCTTCCGCTACCAGCGCTGGGTCTTCTTCGTCTAGCACCGGGTTTTCATCCGGGGCTGTCTCTTCAGCCGGGTCAACATCTGGCCCTAGTTCAGTAGGTTCGATGTCCATAGCAGGTTCTTCTGCCAGAACATTATCGCCAGTCGCCTGGTCTACCTCTTCTTGGGGTACTTCAATGCCCATTTGGTCAATGCTGTCAGCGATGATTTCAGCGAGTTCTTTCAGGTCGGCTTCATCATCTGCGCCAAGGTTTTCTTCGATCTTGTCTAGCGCAAGACGAACAGCCTCTTCAAAGTACGCAGTGTCTTCTTCGTCCATCGCAGTGTCGATTTCGTCTGCAATGGCGATTAGTTCGTTGCGGAGAACAGGGTCGTCAATCAGATCGTCTACTGCTTCAGCCATGCTGCTGTAGAACTCGTCGCTATCTTCTGGCGGTGGGTTATCGCTGCCCCACATGCCTTCTTCTGGTGGGTTGTTTGCGGCTTCAGCAAGAGCGGCTTCAAGGCGGGCTTTAGGGTCAGGGGTGCCGACAGATTCAACGTCGCCTTCTACAACGTCTTCTTCCTGTTCGATTACCTGCTCGTCGTCTACTGGCATTTCTTCTTCGTCGCCAGTATCTTCCTCGTCGTCAACGACTTCTTCTTCGCCGTCAATGGGTTCTTCGTCAGACGATTCCTCTTCTTCGTCTTCCTCGTCGTCGCTGTCTTTCTGGAACGGGAACTTACCCTTGGTTTCAGTTTCTACAGCCTCAAGCAGATCACTCAGTGTCTGGATTGCAGTCTTGACCAGCATCATGTCGTCGCCCGACATTTCAAGGGTTTCGCTGCCTTCTTCATCGTTTGTAGAAGGGGCCGCATACTCTGCTACGCCTGCGACCACGCCGTCGTCCACTTCGTTCAGCCAAGATGCAGCGCCACCTTTCAACGCCTTGAGAGCAAGTTGTGCTTCCTTCACCGACGTTGTACGTGCCAAGGGCATCGCACCGAACAGGACCGGGCTGTATTCGTATAGTTCCAGGGTGCCGATTTCACGCACTCCTGATTTGGTGTCTACCTGTGCGCCGCCAACAGGGACGTTGTAGCCAATAGACCACTCTTGTTCGTCACCAAAGAACGTGACATCGCTGTACGCTTCCCGGCCACGCTGAGTGTCTAGGTTGAACTGGGTCTTGACCTTTAGTGCCCCTGCACCTTGAGGCCACGGGTCACCGTTGGGCATCCGGCCAGGTAGTTCGGGGTCACCGGGCAATAGTTCTTTAACACTAAGAGTCTTAGAAACCGGGGTATCCCAGTCATGGGACCACACACCCTTAGGCTTTCTTTTGGCTAGAGTCTTGGCGTAAGCGCCGGGCATGATCCGGTCCTTGACGTTATCCACCATGCCAGTAACCGAGATAATGGTTTCGACAATGCCCGATTCGGCGGACACGACCTTCATGCCTTTGACGCCTACGGTCTTGTGTTCTAGCATTGGCTCTCCAAGTTCGCCTACTTGCTTTGTTTCATGGTAAGTGGAAAAAGCGTCGCCCATATTGGTCGAATCACTCTTGTTGGCGTTGTCGCCGGGGTAAAATCCGTTCATTTCCTTATGTCTGAGAGCACAGTACCCCTTGGCACGGGGGCCAAGATACTTTGACAGTTCACTGACACATCTCGTCCAGTCGCCGCTGGCACCCCAACCGATCTTCGCCCCACCAGGGCCAGTAGTCCAGTAACGCCTTAGGGTTTCAGCGTTGCCACTGTTGCGGTCAGCACCTCCTGCTTTGACGCTGGGGTAAACACCCTGGGCTTCAAACGAGTCAATGAGTTTGTCAACTTCTACCCAGTCGCTGGCGTCAAACGCATCAAACAAGTCTTGAACCTGATCGCTAGACAAAGATTCTGTTACGTCGATAATCTCTACGTCTTGAGACGGTTGAGGACTATCAGCCTGGTCAGCACTAACGTCTGGTGTCAGGTTGTCATCCACGTTGTTCTCCTTCAGTAACCAAGCCACGATATCGGTAGCAGAGTTCAGTTACCGTGATGCACTTTTTTCTAGCAACCATGAACCACCGGCTGCGACAGTCCAGCACCCGGCCAGCAATGTCGAAGTTGTTGCTCCAACATCGAGAAACAGTACAGTGGTCACGCTTGCCCATGTGCCAGAGGCTACTAGCAAACCAGTAGTTAGCAGGCGTTCACTGCGTCCCCAGAACCCCACTACGAATGACACAAACGACAAGACACAGAGAACGCCGACAAACTTACCTGGTAGCCCGTCTAAGACTTGACCAATAGTTTGTTCTTGCAATAACGAGTAGCCCAACACTGCCACAGACAGACACAACGCCAAGGCGAATGGCCGTATCTTCCGTTCGCCAAACAGCGACCAAGGCAGAGCGTCGTCAGTCATCTTTTTCACCTTCTTTATCGTCAGCCTCTGTCTTGCCGCCCCAGTTGTACCAACGGCCTTTGGGGAAAAAGAAGTCGATGATACGAAGAGCGGCCACAGTAGCCGCACCTATTAGAATTGCCCACGCCTGGTCATTCACGTTTGTCCCGCTCTATCGCCCATGCGCCTACAGCGCAAACTGACAAACCCGCACTGATCCACATGGCGAACGAGTTAGCCCCAAATTCCATCCAGTACAGAGAAAATCTGGCGATAAACACCCCCGCAGCAAGCATGATCCCCCACGACAAAAAGACCCACTTATCAAGCGCGAATCCTAAGAGAAATAGCGCAGAACTAACTATCGACACCCAGCCGACAAACCGCGCCAGTTCTTCAAAAGAAAATATGTACCCGTTAGCGTCTACTCCTATGCCGCCAAGAAAGACAGCGACAGTCGTAATGGCAATCCACACGCCCCAAGTGACGGGGTGAATTCTACTCCCCCAAGAGCGCTGTTGTTGCTTCATTCATTCAGAATAATGCACTAGCCCCTGGTATTGGGTGGCTCTAAATCGTCATGGGTGTATGACCGCCTTGGCTTCTTGCGCCAATTGCGGTGGTGGGTCTACTGACAAGAGTGTGACATACGCAGCCGTCTTCTTGTCAGTTGACAAGACCGCTGCTAGTTCGGAAACGGTTTTGATTTCTTGCCCGTTAGGCAGCCATTTAGGCAAGGCTTTTCTGGGTTCTGCCACACCCGCTGTTTTTTGCTCCAACGACTCACGGATACGTTCTAACAGTGCGATGGTGGACGCGGGGACAACAACACGCATTACTCGTCTTTGGTGGGCTTGTCGTCAGATACTTTTACATAGATGACTGAAGCACAGTACTCTTCCATGTCTGTGTATCCGGCTTCAAGATCAAGCGGCGGAACAACAACTGTCTTGTTTGTCCGTACTCCTGCTGGCATCATGCGCCTTCTTCCCGGCCAAGCGACCTGTTGTGCCGTTCGATCATATCCGCTGCCCACTCTGGTTTGAACGCCAACGGGGCAAACACGGCAGGGTCAACATACGTCAATACTTGCTGCTTCTTGTCAAAGAGAACATTGTCTGCAATGTCTTGCACGATGCCGTCAACCGTTTTGTCGAACTCTGCTTTGGTTAGTTTCTTCTTGTTGCCGCGCCCCATTGCTGCTTTGACTGCTGCCCTTGCTCGCTGAGTGGCGTAGTAAGCCCGCAATGAATGGTTTGGCCGGTTACCCAAGTCGCCAAAGTGTTCGCGGAGAACAGTCTTAGTCTTCTCGTCAGATGCATCGGGGAACAGCCGGTCTGTTGGCTTCTTACCCTTCTTAGCATCCCGAACAACACGGACAACCGTTGGGTCTGTTGTCACAAAGTCGAGGTCGTCATTCTTAGCGGGAAACTGGAAGTGAACGGCTGGCTTGCCACCTTCTTTGACCAGAGAAACATGCTGTGCCTGCAACGATGTTGCGCCGAATGTCGTTCCTGACTTTGCTTCCGTGTCTACTCGTAGACCTAGATGGCGCATTAGAACCAAGGCACGCGCCGTGTCGTCAGTCTTGGAGTCTGCTGCGATCTTCTTATCGAACGCAGGCATCTTCTTCTGCATCCGGTCGATGATTGCGAACTTCTTTTCCTGCAAGTCAACTTGACCGCTTCTCAACAAGAATGTTGCTGGACGCTGGTTGTTGTCAAAACGGTCATAGCCGTATCCAATAGTGGATTTGCCCGAGAAGTCATCGAAGATGAAAATGTCAACCAGTTTGGCGACTGCTGCACCTGAAACTTTCTCTTTGCCGTTTTTGTCCTGTTCTACAATGCTGAACTGCAAGAGTTCATCGCCCGTTGCACGATGCATTCCTGGGGGCGGTGTACGTTCGCCACGCTTGCCACGTTGGCTTGTGTACTTACGAGTGCTAGAACGTGGCTTGTTGCCGCGTGATGTACGGCCTGATGCGCGCGATGCAATGTGTTTGTCTAGTTCAACCAGAGCGTCTAGTTCCGAACTGTACGTACCGACAGGTGATTCGTGTTCGTCATAGACAAGCCAATTACCCTTGTCGTCTTCTCCGACAAAGTAATGCGCGGGTTTGTTCTTGGCGCGTACCCGTTTCTGGCCGTCTTTAGGTGGCGGTGGTGCAATGGTTGAGTTGTCCGCACCTTCATAGATTTCGTAACCGTCAGCCGACTGTTGACCCGTTGACCACAGATGTGTCAGTTGGGTTCCCTCTTTGTCGTTGGGGCCGCGCGCAACAATCACCGCGCCAATAGGACGGTTGAACCGCGCTACACCAGCAGCGGTACGCACGTGGCGAATGATGCTTTTCTCTTCTAAGCCTTCTACACGGGCAAGTACGTGATCATACGTGTCAAGAAGGTGCTTAACCTCGTCGGAGAATGAAGTCGTAGGCATTATGGCCTTTCCCTGGTGTTCGATCCAGTGTCACCGTTGGAGATATTGGTTTCAAGCGCCTGACGTAGTTCCGGCGGCATGGCTTCACCCGCTGGCATGGCACTGATCTGGTCTAGCCACGCTTTCAAGTTCGGGTAACGAGCGATGTAATAGTCCGGGTCTACAGGCAAATCCCACGACCGTGTTTTGATCCAGTCAGCGCCGTCGCCCTCGTCAATGTTGATTACTGGGTTCACCATGTGCTTGTC